>Ga0070741_10000389_pt1 | contig 162738 bp, 146 predicted proteins | sample Coa_R1_4_FD_66440 | JGI IMG/M metagenome (GOLD analysis project Ga0070741, IMG submission 66440) | Surface soil microbial communities from Centralia Pennsylvania, which are recovering from an underground coalmine fire - Coalmine... | ecosystem: Environmental > Terrestrial > Soil >... | reverse complement strand
GCCATGAGGGTGCGCATCTGCCCTTCCCACGTGAGGGCGCCGCAGGCCTGAGGGAAACCGTTGTCGCGCATGTAGGGGGACTCGCCGGCCTTGGCCTTCTGGGTGGCGGGCGACGACGTCCCGCCGAGCTCGGTCACCGCCGGTTCGGGGCGGTAGCTGTTCATCGTGCCGTCCGGCGTCGGGAGCGGCACGTTGTCGTAGCGGGACGGCCAGGAGTACACCTGGTGGAGGTAGGCGTCCTGCTGCGCCGGGGACGATCCCTGGGCGCACCCGGGGGACGACTGGTTGGCGTCGCCGACATTGTCGATGTGCGGCGTGTGGGGCGCGACCTGCAGGAACCAGGGCTGGTTGCGGTTCTGGGCGAAGCCGTCGATGTACTGGACGGCCCGCTGGCCGATGTAGTCGGTGGAGTACGGCGCGGTCTCGGTGTGGTGGCCGGTGCTGCTGGAGTCGTTGACCCAGAACGGCACGTTGTCGTAGCCGCCCTGGAAGGCGCTGTACTGGTCGAAGTGCGGCGGCGTGTAGCGGAACTGCCAGTCGGTGATGAACTTCCCGTCGAGGGCCGTCGTGTAGCCGGCGTCCTGGAGATAGCGGGGGGCGATCCAGTTCCGGTCCAGGTTGTCACCGGCGTAGTTGTCGAACACGTGGTTGTTGTGCAGGACCCGGCCGCTCCACAACGTGGCCCGCTCCGGGCAGCACAGCGCCGTCGTGGCGTAGCCGTTGTCGAACACCTCGCCACTCCGGGCCAGCCACTGCTTGGTCTTCGGCAGGACGCCCGGGTTGTCCATCGTCCCGTCGGCCCGGGCGTCGTCGACGAGGAACAGGAGGATGTTCGGCCTCGCCTTCCCCGGCGGCAGCGACCCGGGGGTGAACGTCCCGTCGCCGCCGCCCGTCTGGGGCAGCGTCCGCCCGGTGGCGTCGGGGCTGGTCGTGTCGGGCGGGGTCCGGGTCGTCGGGTCGACGGGGAGTCCGGCGCCGGTGGGCATGGCCACGGCGCCGACGATGTCGCTCACGCCCTCCGGGGCGGGCCCGAAGTCGGTGGCGTCACCGAAGGGAGTGGCCTTTCCGGCCGAGTTGACCTCCCAGTACCCGGCGCCGTCCCAGTTGGCGACGAAGCCGACGAACCGGCCCGCCCCCGGCCGGCCGGCCATCGAGCCGTAGAACGCGGCGTCGCCGAAGGAGAACAGGCCGCCGTCGGTGGCCATGAGCCAGTAGCCACCGCCGTCCGGTGTCACGGCCGCGGCGGTGATGGGCTGGTTCAACTTCAGCGATCCCGTCGACCCGTGGAACCGGGCATCGCCGAAGGCGAAGATCCCGCCGTCCGACGCCACCAGCCAGTAGCCCTGCCCGGTCGGTGTGGCGGCCATGGCCACGATGGGCTTGTTCAACCGCATCGCCCCGGTCGAGCCGTGGAAGCGGGCATCGCCGAAGGCGAAGATCCCGCCGTCCGACGCCACCAGCCAGTAGCCCCCGCCATCGGGCGTCGAGGCCATGCCGACGATCGGCTGGTTCAGTTGCAGCGCTCCGGTCGAGCCGTAGAAGGACGCCCGCCCGTAGGAGAAGACACCGCCGTCCGACGCCACGGACCAGTAGCCGTCGCCGACCCGGTTGGCGGCCATACCCACGACCGGCCGGTTCAACCTGATGGCGCCGGTGGAGCCGAGGAACGGTGAGGCGCCGAAGGAGAAGATGCCGCCGTCACGGCCGACCATCCAGTATCCGGCCGGCGGGGCCGAGCCGTCGTCGCCCCGGGCGATGTCGTTGGGAGCCTGCCCGGAGGCGTCGGCCGCCGACAGCGCCTGGGCGTAACCGGGCCCGGCGGCACCGGTGACGGCGGACGCCGTCCCGAAGCCGCTGCGGTCGATGACGGTCGGAAGGAAGGCGACGCCGACGGTGGCAACGACGAGCAGGGCGACACGGCGCCACCACCGGCCGCCGGCCCGGTTGAACCGCCCGGGGTGGCGTCGCTCGTCAGCGGTGGCCATGGCAGGATGCCGTCCCCTGGTCGGTGAAGGTGCCACCGGCGGGGACGAACCGCCAGCTGTAGCTGCCGGCGTGGAGGGTGAGCTGAAGGACACCGAACGAGGTGGCGTTGCGGACCTGGCTGGTGGGCAGCGGAGTGCCGAAACCGTAATGGTCCTCGCCGCCGGTCCCGACGGTGAACTGGCGGATCCCGAACGCCGGGTCGGGTTTGCCGGCCGGCGTCTGGGGGGCGAAGCGTTCGTAGACGTGTTCGTGGCCCGACAGCACGACGTCGGCGCCGGCGTCGTACAGCGCCTGCCAGAACGGCTGGTAGCCGGCGTCGTTGCCGTAGAGGGCGCCCGAGCTGAACCGGGGGACGTGCCAGTAGGCCAGCGTGCAGGCCACCGGGTGGGCGGCCAGGTCGGCCCGCAGCCAGCGCTCCTCGGGCGAGCCGGCCCCGCAGCCGCCGACCGCCCCGCAATCGCTGTTGAGCACGACGACGTGCCACGCCCCGAGGTCGTAGCTGTAGTAACCCTTCCCCCGAGGACCGGCCCGGGAGCCGAAGTAGCCGAAGTACCCGGCGGCGACCGGCGAGGCGTAGTACTCGTGGTTGCCGGCCGCGGGGTGGGTGCGGCTCTTGAAGCGGCCCCAGGTCGGCCCGTAGCAGGCGGCGTAGTCCGCCGGGCTGCCCGTCATGTAGGCGTTGTCGCCCAGGGTGAAGACGGTGCCCCGGATCCGTCCGAGCAACGCCGCCGTGGCCAGGTCACCCGTCTGGGCGCAGCTGGCGATGTCGCCCGCCCCGACCAGCACCGGATCAGCCGATGCCCCGGCCCGCAACGGCAGCAGCATGAACAGCAGGGCCACGCTGACGAGCCCGCGGCCCCAGAGTCCCCTTCCCATCGTCAACCCCCAGCATTCACGGACGGCGGACCGTTCCGGCCCTCCATCGGGAAAAACGGTATTGGACGCAAGTAAACGATCAGCGACATTCCGGTCGCCGTGTGAGCAATCTTCACGACTCCTGGCCTCGACCTGATTCCCCGTCCGGGCTCCACCGGCGCAACCGCCGGCTCACGACGGGCAGCCACCCTGCGGAGCGCCGCCCGCCGCCTTCGGCGGCGTCCCCGGCATCACGGGTTGGAGGGTGATGCAGGCGGCGTCGACGGCGCCGCCTCGATCGACGAACCGCAGGGTGTGGCGCCCGGCGGTGAGGTTCAGTGTCGCCGTCGGGCCGGTGAGCCAATTCCAGCCGGCGGACGGGCCCAGTGGCGTGGCCCACGCCCGGGCCGGGCAGGCGCCGTCGACCCGCACGGCCAGCGCGGCGTCGGGTGTGGCCGACCGGGCGAGGGTCCACAGCTGGTAGACGCCGCTGGTGGGGATGTCGACGGTGACGGCCACGGCGTGTTCGTCGGAGCGGGCGGAACAGGGCGGCGGAGGTTGCGCCGCCCAGCCCGCCATCCGTGACTGGAGGGCCTGGCCGGCGTCCCTGCCGGGTTGGCCGCAGGCGAACCCGGCGAAGGTCGTGGGGTCGTGGGCCCAGTCGCTGACCAGGCTGCCGACGGAGTCGAACGCCCACCCCAGGATCCCGATGCCCCGGGTTTGCAGGAAGTCGAGCAGCTGCGGGCCGGTCGTCGGCCACTCCGGCTGGCAGAAGGGCGACGCCGAGGCGGCGTCCCACTCGGTGGCCACCACCGGGAAGCGGTTGGCCAGCTCGCCGAACGCCGAGCTCCACGTCGACGGCCCCCGCAGGGCGGCGATGAGGTAGGGGTGGACGGCGTAGGCCACCTGGCCGAGCGGGTCGTGAAGCAGCGGCAGGCCGTCGAGCCGCTGGGCGTAGCGGGCGCCGTCGGCCAGGACGACGTTGCGGGCGCCGGTGGCCCGGACGGCGTCGAGGACCGCCTGGTGCCCGACGGCCGGCGTGCCCTGGTTGCCCTCGGGCGGGCCGCCGTCGCGCCACACCGTCCATCCCCGGGGGTCGGGCTGGTTCTGCGGTTCGTTGAACAGCTCGTAGAGGACGTCGGGGTCGCCGTTGAAACGCGGCGCCAGCGCCTGCCAGGCCCGGACGGTGGCGTCGCTCGGTTGGGGGTGGCGGGTGCCGCCGCCGAGCTCCTGATCCTGCATCGACAGGATGACGGCCAGGCCGTGGGCCCGGGCCAGCGCCACCGCCGCCGTCACCCGGTCGAGGTAGGCGGCGGTCCACAGCGGGTCGAGCGGATCGAGCCCCGGCTGGCTCACCTGGAAGCGGATGGTGTTGGCCCCCCAGGCCAGCGCGGCGGCCATGGTCGCGTCGTCGAGATGCCGGGCGGCCGTGCCGGCGGCGTCGGGGGCGTCGGCTCCTGCCGGCGCCAGTGCCCCGATCACGGTGAAGCCCACCGGCACGAACGGCGCGCCGGCGCGCCGGAGCCGGTTCCCGGTGATCCGGACGCCCGGATCGGTGTCCTTGGGGGCGGGCCCGGGGAACCGGACGAAGGCGCCGTCGGTTCCGGCCCCGTCGGTGGCCACCGACAGGGCGCCGCCGACGAGGCCGCCGGCCAGGGCGGCGGTGACCGGCGCCGGCGGATCGGAGCTGATGGTGAAGCTGTCGGTGAACCCGCCGCCGGCGGCGGCGACGAACCGGGCGCTGAGCGAGGTGGCCGTGACCGAGTAGCGCACGAAACCGAACGTCGGGTCGACGTTGCCGCTCATCATGCGGGCCATGTACGGCGCCGCCGGAGCGGCCGTGTCGACCGAGTAGAGGCTTTCGCCGCCGGTGCCCGAGATCACGGTGACCGGGCCGTCCCCCTTGTGGTACACGCCGGACTGCCCGTCGTTGACGACGCAGTCGCCGGCGAAGGCCGGGGCGGGCACCGCCGGACACGACGGCCCCAGGGCCAGCTGGGCACTGCGCAGATAGGCATGGTCGTGGCCCTGGAGGACGAGGTCGACCTTCTCGGCCACCAGCAGGTTGAGGAGGTCGCCACCGATCTCGCAGGGGTGGACGAGCCCGAGGCAGTGCTCGTGCATGCCGACGACGACCCAGGGGATACCCGCCGCCCGGGCGTCGTCGATGGCATGGACCAGCCAGTCGGAGTGGGCGGTCCCGGCGGCGTAGGAGTAGGTCGGCTCCCCGGAGAAGGTCAGGTCGGGAGAGATCATCACCACCCGGGCCAGGGGTGCGGCCGGCGGGTAGTCGAAGAAGTACTCCTTGCCGTACGTCCCCTGAAGGCCGCTCAGGCGGTTCGGCATGCAGCCCGTGAAGCCGTCGATGGCGTCCTGGTCGTGGTTGCCCGAGACGATCTCGAAGGGGTAGGCCGGTCCGACCACGGCCGTCACGGCGTCGCACCACGCCGGCTCGGTGCCGGGCGGGTTGTAGCTCAGATCACCGAGACCGAGGAAGAAGTCCGTGCCGGAGCGGGCGACAGCGCCCAGGGTGGCGCCCATGGCCGCGGTCGTGCCGAAGTCGCCGGCCGCGCCGAAGCTGAACGTGGCGGGCGACCCGGCCGGAGGCGCGGGCGGGGGCGTGGCCACCACGCCCGGCACGCGCCCGGCGACGAGCGCGACAAGGCTCGCGGCGACCACACGGGCGCGCCGAAATCGGTGTCTGCTTCGCACAGGGAACCTCTGGACTCGGGGACAAGCGTCCCCAGGGATTCATCGGACAAAGCGGGCAAACCTTCCGGAAACCGGCGAACTCCCCGTGAACGATTGGCGCTCGTGGCGCCGGCCGCCTGACAATGCCCTGAATCCCGATTGCCGGTTTTGTGGGAAATGAACCCATCGCGGGATGGGTGTTATCTGGCCTGGTCGGCCCGTTCGTGCGCCGGTCGCGTCTCGTTCACGCGGGCTTCCTACCGTCGGATCGACCACGCGATTTCGGAGGGACATTGTGAGGCTACGAACGGCAATAGCGGCCGGGGTCTCCCTGGCCACGGCCATGGGTATCACCCCCGCCTTCGCCGGCACGTCCGGTTCCGGCATGGAGAAGATCAAGCACCTCGTGGTGATCTACGAGGAGAACCACTCGTTCGACAACCTGTGGGGAATGTGGCCCGGCGTCAACGGACTGCAGGACCCCGGCTCCGCCGCTCGGGCCACACAGGTCAGCCAGACCGCGGGCCGGCCGGCGCTGCCCTGCCTCCCGCAGGACGACGTGAACCTGACGACACCGCCCCTCCCGTCCGCCTGCGGCGGCGTGAAGGCGGACGGGACCAGCTTCACGAGCGATTTCAAGAACGAGCCTTTCGACATCGGGACGTTCATCCCGGCCACCGGCCCGGGTTCGAAGACGTGTTACGTCCCCACGCCGGCCGCCCCCTCGGGTCCGGCGAATGGGGTGGCTGCCCCCACCGGCGCCCCGGGTGGATGTACGAGAGATCTCGTCCACCGCTTCTACCAGGAGCAGTACCAGATCGACGGCGGACGGCAGGACCGCTATGTGAGCGGCAGTGACGCCGACGGGCTCGCCATGGGCCACTACGACACCACCGAGCTCCCGCTCTACCGCTACCTGGCCGGCCCCGGCGCCCCGAAGTACGTAATCGACGACGCCTTCTTCCAGTCCGCCTTCGGCGGGTCGTTCCTCAACCACCAGTTCCTGGTTTCGGCCAACGCCCCGCTGTGGCCCGGCGGCGCCGATGCGTCAGGGACGCAGACCGGTTGCGCCACCGGTTCGGCGCACTGCGACCTCCACTCGATCGTCGACGCCAACGGAATGCCGAAGGCCTCCGACCTCTACAAGCCGACGACCACCGCCGGCGCCGTCAGCGGCAGCCCGACCGTGGTCGACAACCCCTTGACCCAGGCCGCGGCCACCCCGACCGGGGGCGCGTGCGTCGTCCCATCGGGGGCGGCGACACCCCCGGCCGGTACGGCCTGCGGCGACTACGCCGTCAACACCATCCAGCCGGCCAGCCAGCCCTACGCCCCGGGCACCGCCGTCGGCAAGCGGCTGCCCGGCCTGACCGCGCCGACCATCGGGGACGAGCTCTCGGCCAAGGGTGTGAGCTGGGCGTGGTACGCGGGCGGCTGGGACAACGCCGCCGGGATCACCAACGGCCCCGGTTGGACGAACGGCGCCGGGCCGACCTGCTCGCAGCCGACGTTCACCAACGCCACCTACCCGTACTGCCCCGACCTGCTGTTCCAGTTCCACCACCAGGCCTTCAACTACTACGCCAGGTACCGGGCGATCCCCGATGCCCAGGGCCACGAGACCAACCAGGTCCGCCTCCAGCACCTGAAGGACGAAGCCGACTTCGCGGGCGCGGCCAAGGCCGGAGAGCTGCCGGCGGTGTCGTTCGTGAAGCCGCTCGGCCCCGAGAACGAGCACCCCGGCTACACCGGCGTGGAGCAGGGTGACGAGCATCTCGTCGATCTGATCAAGGCGATCGAGGCCGGGCCGGACTGGAAGTCGACCGCCATCATCGTCACCTACGACGAGTTCGGTGGCAGCTGGGACCACGTTCCGCCGCCGACCGGCCGGGGCGTCAGCGACCGGTGGGGCCCGGGGACCCGCATCCCCGCCATGCTCATCTCGCCGCTGCTGTCCAAGCCGGCGGCCGTCGACCACACCGCCCACGACACCACCTCGATCCTGGCCACCATCGAGCACCGCTGGGACCTGCGGCCGCTCGGCACCCGCGACGCCGCCGTCGCCGACCTCGGTTCGTCGTTCGCCCCGCGGCTTCCCCGCCTGCCGACCCGCCGGTAGCGCAGCGCCGGCCGTCGGCGGCGGCCGATCTCGCCTTCGTTACCGACCGGAGCGGGGTGCACTCTCTCGAGGGCACCCCGCTCCATGGCGTTTACGACGAAGGGAGCGCCGCCACGGACACGATCGGGGAGGCGGGGGGGTTGTCGCCGAGGGAGCCGAGGAAGGGGCTGGCGGAGAAGTCGAAGATGCCGCCGTCGGCCCCGACCATCAGGTAGCCGTCGGCGTAGCGCACCATTCCGACCACCGGCCGGTTGAGGCGGGTACCGCCCATCGAGCCTTTGAAGGTGGCATCGCCGAAGGCGAAGATGCCGCCGTCCGAGGCGACGAGCCAGTAGCCGGCACCGTCGCCGGTGGGGACCAGCGACTGCACCGGGGCGTTGAGGTGCACGGCGCCCATCGAGCCGCGGAAGGCGGCGTCGCCGAAGGCGAAGATGCCGCCGTCGGAGGCCACCATGTAGTAGCCGCGCCCCGAGGGGGTGGCCACCGACCCGAGCACCGGGCCGTTGAGATGCAGGTTGGAGACGTCGCCGAGGAACGGGGCGTCGCCGAAGGCCAGCGCCCGGCCCCGGTTGGTGAAGACCCAGTAGCCCTTCCCCGACGGCGTGGCCGACAGGCTCGACACCGTCTCGCCGGCCGCCAGCCGCCCCGGCTCGACGTCGCCGAGGGCGGCGGCGTCGCCGGAGGCCTGCACCCGCCCGTCCCGCTCGAGCAGCCAGTAGCCCTGGCCGGACGGGGTCGGCTCGATGTGCACGGCGGGAGTGCCGGCGGCGCCGTTGCCGTAGCCACCGGCGGCGCCGAAGGGATAGACCGTGCCGCCCGAGCCGAGCATCCAGTAGCCGCCCGCCGGCCCCGGCGACCCGGGGGTGGCGGGCTGCCCCGGCCCCGGCCCCGGAGCGGGGGCCGGGCCGGCGGTGGGGTCGGTGATCGTGAAGGCGTCGGAGAAGGGGCCGGGCCGGTCGGCCACGAACTGCGCCGTGATCTGCGTGGCCGACACGGTGTACTTCACGAACCCCGGCGCCGGCCCGTCGATGCAGGGTGCACCGTTCTGGGGGAGCGGGGTGCCGTCGGCCGGTTCGTAGACGCCGGTGGCGCAGCTGCCGCCCATCAGCTTGACGAAGTCGGGGGCCTCGGGGTCCTGCGGGTACATCGGCCGCTGGCCGATGCCGAGCGTCCCGGCGATGACGGTCACCGGGCCGGCGCCCTTCACGTAGGTGCCGTCGGCGCCGTCGTGGGTGACGCAGGCGGCCGGGGCGGCGGCGTTGAGCGGGATGGCCGGGCAGCCGGGGCCCACGGCCAGCTGCTTGGACCGTTCGTAGCCGTGCTCGTGGCCCTCGAGGATCAGGTCGACCTTCTTGGCCGTGAGGAGGTTCATCACGTCGGGGCCGATCTCGCAGTGCTTCTCCCCGGCGGTGATGCAGTCGCGGGCGGTGCCGACGATGACCCAGCGGATGCCGGCCGCCCGGGCGCCGTCGATGGCGTCGACCAGCCACTGGTAGTGCGGCGACGGCGGGTTGGCGGTGTAGTCGTAGACCGTGCCGTCGGGCATGGTGATCGACGGCGAGATCATGATGATCCGGGCCAGCGGGTTGGTGGCCGGGTGGTCGAAGAAGTACTCCTTGCCGTAGCCGGCGCCGTTGACGCTGGTCGAGGCCAGGTGGTCGGGGAGGCACTTGACGTAGTTGTCGATCGAGCCCTCGTACTCGGCGCCCTTGCTGGTGCCTTCGCCGAGGTCGTGCCCGCCGGTGACGATCTCATAGGGGAAGTCGGCGCCGACCCGGGCCTTGACGAAGTCGCACCAGTTCTGCTCGTAGGGGGCCGGCGCCTGGTCGTAGGCCATGTCGCCGAAGTGGAGGGCGAAGTCGACGCCGGCGGCGTGGATGCCCTCCAGCGTGGCGGCGGCGTCGGGCGAGCAGCCCATGTCGCCGCCGGCGGCGAAGGCGAACGATCCGCCCCCCGGCGGGGTTCCGGCCGGCGCCCCGCTCGGCGGCGCGGCGTCGGCGCAGGTGTAGTTGGGCCCGGCGGCCGGCGCGCCGGGCACGAGGCCGAGCGACACGAGGCCCACCGCCGCCACCGCCGTGGTCAGGGCCAGGAGGCGGTGCCGCCGGGCGCGGGGCTGGCTGTCGTCGCTGGACATCAGGGGACCTCCGGGGATTCCGGGACGGCGGCGACGGAGACGACCGGCCGGGCCGGCGGGTTGCCTCCCAGCGAACCGGCGAAGGGCCGGTCGGAGAAGTCGAAGATGCCACCGTCGGTGCCGACCATGAGGTAGCCGTCGCCGTAGGGCACCATGCCGGTGATCGGCTTGTTCAGGCGGGCGTTGCCCATCGAGCCGCGGAAGGGGGCGTTGAAGGCGAAGACGCCGCCGTCCGACGCCACCAGCCAGTACCCGGCGGTGGCGGCTGTCCGGCCCGGCACCGGCACGAGGCCCTGCACCGGGGCGTTGAGGTGCCGGCCGCCCATCGACCCGGCGAAGACGGCATCGCCGAAGGCGAAGATGCCGCCGTCGGAGGCGACCATGTAGTAGCCCCGGCCGGTCGGTGTGGCCACGGAGTCGAGGACGGGCCCGTTGAGGGCCACCTTGGCCATGTCGCCGAAGAAGGCGGCATCGCCGAAGGGGAAGACCCGGCCCCGATCGGTGAAGAGCCAGTAGCCCCGCCCGCTCGGGGTCGGCGACAGGCTGCTCACCGTTTCGCCCGGCCGCAGCGACCCGGCCGGGAGGCTCCCGAGGGGGGCGGCGGCGCCCCGGGCGCTGACCGCCCCGGCGGAGTCGACGACCCAGTAGCCGTCGCCGCCCGGCGTCGGCCGCAGCGCGGCGGTCACCGCCCCGGGCGACGGTGCGGCGTCGCCGTGGCCGCCGGCGGCGCCGAAGGGGTACACCGTGCCGCCGGAGTCGACCATCCAGTACCCGGCCGGCGCACCGGCCCGGGGGGCGGGAGCGGGCGCGGTGCCGGCGGTCGTCGGCGTGGTCGCCGGGGGACCGCCGGCGGTCGTCGTCGTGGTGGACTGCGGCGCTCCGTGGCAGGTGTCGGCGCCGGAGTCGAGGACGGTGCCGGCGGGCTTGCCGTCCAGCCCGGCGTCGAGGTACTGCCAGTCGTACGTCCCGGCGTGCAGCGTCAGGCGCAGCACGCCGAAGGCCTGCTGGATGTGGACTTCGCTGTTGGGTTCGTAGACCGTCTGCGTGGGATCGTTGCGGGGGTCGGGGTCGAAGTGGTGGTGGGGGCCACCGCCCGTCCCCACCACGAACTCCCGCATCCCGTCGGTCGGATCGACCGTGCCCGGCCCGACGCTCGACCCCGCCGGGAGCACCAGCTTGGGGAACCGTTCGTAGACGTGGCGGTGGCCGTTCAGGACGACGTCGGCGCCGTGGTCCTGGAGGATCTGCCACATGGCGTCCATCGTGGGGTCGGCGTCGTAGTTGTGGTTCGGCGGCAGGGGGGTCAGGCCGGCGCTGGTGAAGGAGTAGAAGCGGGGCTCGTGCCAGTAGGCCAGCGTGCAGGCGGCGGGGTGGGCGGCCAGGTCGGCCGTCAGCCACCGCCCCATCGTGCTGCCGGCCCCGCACCCGTCGAGGGCCGTGTCGCCCAGCCCCCCGGGGGCGGAGGGGTCGCACTGGGCGTTGAGGACGACGACGTGCCAGGCCCCGAGGTCGTAGCTGTAGTAGCCGAGGCCGGTGGGGCCGGCGGGGCAGGCGGGCGGGGCCGAGCCCGGCGCGCTGCAGGACGCCGTGCCGTTGAAGTAGCTGTAGTAGTCGGCGGCCTGCGGGCTGCCCTCGTACTCGTTGTCGCCGGGCGCCGGGCGGGTCCGGGCCTTGATGTCGGCCTGGCCCCACGTCGGGTCATAGCAGGTGTGGTAGGCGGCGGCGTCGCTGCCCGTGCTGGCGCGGCTGAGGTCGTAGGCCCCGTCGCCGAGCATGGCCACCGTCGCCGCCGGCTCCTTCTGCAGGAGCCGGGCGGTGGCCGGGGCCCCGGTCGCCACGGCCCCGGTGACGTCGCAGGTGGCCACGTCACCCGAGGCGAGGAGGACGGGGTCACCGCCGGCGTGGGCCGGCGCGGTGGTGGCGGTATTGACCGCCAGCGTCGCAGCGACGAGCGTCACCGCCGCGACGGCGCGCCCGACGCGGCCGCTCCGAGGGGAGATTCGCGGCACAGGGCCGTATTCCACGCTCCCGTCACCGATCCCTCTGGCCCGCCGCCGGAAGGCCGGCGCGGCCGGTCACCGGGGATTCAGGTGGGCCCGGGAAACCGGTGCAAACCATCAGCAGGCGGCCGTGGACGGGCAGGTGTGGTACACCGCCAGCCCCGGCTGCTTGTGGTAGACGGCCACGCCACCGTTGGGGTCGGGGGCCGAGGCGACGCCGGTGAAGTCGCCGCCGACGTAGAGGTCCTGGGCCCCCAGGTAGGCGAACTCCGGGCCCTTCGGGGTGTTGGCCTGGGCGGTGAAGTTCCCGAGGAGCTTGCCGTTGAGGTCGAAGGCGGCAAGGTGGTTCGTCCGGTTCTGGTTGCCGAAGTCGCAGGAGACGGGCTGGCTGGGGCTCGTCGGGACGGGGCAGACGTCCTTGGCGCTGGCCGCCACGTGGCCGAAGTGGCCCACCAGGACGACCTCGGTGTCGGTGACGGCGACGCCGGTGCCGTCGCCGTCGACCTCGACCTTCCACTGCGGCGACGTGCTCCCGCCCACGTGGAAGGCCTGGACGTTCCCCCCGGCCCCGCCGGCGGCGACGTAGAACGTGGTCGAGTCGAGCACCCCGTTGGTGATCTGGAAGACGGGCCGGGTGTTGATCGGCTGCCACGGCGTCATCTGCCCGGTGGTGGCGTCGACCGCCAGCAGGCCGGCGTGGTTCCTGGTCGGGTCGCTCTGCACGCCGAAGTGGAGGAAGTCGCCCCCGACGAGGAGCGTCGATCCGTCCCGGGACAGGTCGAGGTCGTGGACGCTGGCGTGCTGGGTGGTGGGCGGCTCGACCCGGGCCCCGCCGTGGCCGCTGAAGTAGCCGCCGTAGTCGGTCAGCGAGCCGAAGGCCGGGATCGGGGCACCGCTGGCGGCGTCCAGTTCGGCCAGGTACGTGGCCGGCGTCGATCCCAGGTGGGAGAAGGATCCGCCGAGGTAGAGGTGGTGGCCGTCGGCGCTCACCACCACCGAGTTGACGGCGGCGTCGGGGCCGGGCGAGCTCCAGCCCGGCAGGAGGCGGCCGGTGGCGGCGTCGAGGGCGGCGACCCGCAGGCTGGGCCCGCCGCCGATGTGGCTGAAGTGCCCGCCGACGTAGAGGACCCGGCCGTCGGGCGAGGCGGCCAGGGACGTGACGGCGCCGTCGGGCTGGACGGCCGCGGTGTTGAACGGCGAGTTGGGGTCCGGCGCCCCGGTGGCGGTGTCGAGGACGGCCAGGTAGGGAAGGGCGGGCGCGGCCGGGGCCAGCCCGTTGCCCGGGTCGACCAGGTTGGTGAACTCGCCGCCGACGTAGGCCTTGTCCCCGATCTCCACCACCGAGTCGACCATCTGGGCGAAGCACAGCGGCGGGTTCGTCTTGGTGTCGTAGCACGGCGTGGTGGTGTCGCTGGCCGTGCCCCACGTCCGCCGGGCCGACGAGGAGAAGTTCGGCGGGAACGTCCCGGCCGGGAGCGTGACCGGCGCCGGCACCGGCGGGGTCGGGCCGGCGGCCGGCGAGCCCGGGGTGGCGCCCGGCGCCGGAGCGGCGGTGGGGACGGCGGCCGTGCCGACGATCGGGTTGGCCGGCGGGTGGGCCCCGAGGGAGCCCTGGAACGGCAGGTTGGAGAAGTCGAAGATCCCGCCGTCCGACGCCACCATCAGGTAGCCGTCGCCGTAGCGGACGAGACCGACCACCGGCTTGTTGAGCCTGGTGCCGCCCATCGAGCCGCGGAACCCGGCGTCGCCGAAGGCGAAGACCCCGCCGTCGGAGGCCACCAGCCAATAGCCCTTGTCGGTCAGGGTGGGGACGATGCCCTCGACCGGCTTGTTGAGCTTGAGACTCCCGGTCGAGCCCCAGAACGGGGCGCCGAAGGAGAACACCCCACCATCGGCGGCCACCATCCAGTACCCGGAGCCGTCGGGGGTCACCGTGGAGCTCACCACCGGGGCGTTGAGGTGCCGGCCCGACATGTCGCCGAGGTTCCGGGCGTCGCCCTGGGTGATCACCCGTCCGGCGCTGGTGAAGATCCAGTAGCCGTGACCCGACGGCGTGGCCGACAGGCTGACGGCCGTCTCACCGGGAGCCAGGGCGGCGTTGCCCAGTGCCGGTGCGTTGCCGAAGGAGAAGACGTCGCCCCGGTCGTCGAGGACGGTGTAACCGCCGGCCGGTGCCGGCTCGATGTGCGTGGCCTTCGCCCCGGCGGGCAGCGCCGGGCTGCCGAGGTCGGTGGCGTTGCCGAAGGCATAGACCCTGCCGTCGGTCCCCACCATCCAGTACCCGGAGGTCGGCCCGCCGGCCGTCGTCGCCGCCGGCTGGGGGGCGGCGGCCCGCACCGGCGTCGAGGTGACGGCGAAGGAGAGGGCGGCGGCCAGGGCCGTCAATCCGGCGGCGGTACGGCGAGCGGCGACGCGTCTGCGCATGGGGGCCACTGCGGACTCCTGTCTGCTGCGAGGAAGACCTTGACGATTCCGGGCCCGGGCGGCTCGGCTCAACCGGTGAACGGCGCAACCCTCCGGTGATGGCGCGGGCCTACTGAACGACGTCTGACGGCGCTCTGAAGGCGTCCTGAACCTCAATGCCTCTCAAGTCGGAGAGATGGCGCAGCGCTGAACCACTCAGAGCTGCTTCATGGTCGCCTCCCCAGCATCGGGGGATGACGCCCTCCCCTCACCGCCGGACCGTCGCCGACCTGCTGGCCGCCGGTACGACCTACTCCTTCGAGTTCTTCCCGCCCCGCGACGACAGCGCCGCCGTTCAGCTCGCCTCGACGCTGTCAGAGCTGGAACCCCTGCGCCCCTCGTTCGTGTCGATCACCTACGGGGCCGGCGGCTCCACCCGGGATCGCACCCACGATCTCGTGGTCGACATCCTGCGGCGGACGACGATGACTCCCATGGCCCACCTCACCTGCGTCGGCCACACCCGGGCCGAGCTGGTCGACATCCTCGAGCGTTACCGCCGCGACGGCGTCGCCAACGTCCTGGCCCTGCGGGGGGACCCGCCGGCCGGCGCCGCCGGCCCCCCCGGTGACCTCCGCCACGCCGTCGAGCTCGTGGAGCTGGCCCGGGAGGTGGCGCCCTTCTCCGTCGGCGTCGCCGCCCATCCGGAAGGCCACCCCCAGGCGCCGGACCGGGCGTCCGACCGGCGGCACCTGGCCGCCAAGCTGTCCCGGGCCGACTTCGCCGTGACGCAGTTCTTCTTCCGTTGCCAGGACTACCTGCGCCTCGTCGACGATCTGGCCGGCCTCGGCGTCGACCGGCCGGTCGTTCCCGGCATCATGCCGGTGACCAACGTCGCCCAGATCGAGCGCTTCGCCGCGCTGTCCGGGGCCGAGGTGCCGGCCCCGCTCCGGGCGCAGCTCCACGCCGCCGCCGGCGATCCCGCCGAGGTCCGCCGCATCGGGGTGGCCGCCGCCACCGAGCTGTGCGCCGAACTGCTGGCGGCCGGCGCTCCGGGGCTGCACTTCTACACGCTGAACCGCTCCACGGCCACCCGCGAGATCTGGGCCGCCCTCGGCCTGCCGGTGGCCGCCGCCGCCTGACTCCGGGGACGGGCGGCCGCGGTGGTCGTTTCCGCCCGTCCTGAATGCCAGCAGAAGTGGTCAGTCTTTAACAATCTTCACATTGGCAACAAATGCCGGTATGGTGCGGGCCACCGGGCGGGAAACCGGAGGATCGCCATGACGGCACAGAGAATGGTCAGATCCGTGGTCGCCGGGCTCGGTGCGGCCGCCCTGTGGGCGTTCCCGACGCCGGGCGCCCAGGCGCGCGGCTACCACCCCAACCCGCCCCGCCAGGGGCCGGCGCAGGCATCGTCGCAATCGAACAGCCCGACACCGGAAGGCTGCTTCCGGCGCTACGACGAACGCTGTCAGCGGGCCCGGGAAAGCCGCCGGCGGCCAGCCTCCTGATCCGGTCCTGAGGGGTCCCGGTTGGCGGGGGGCGACGGGGGCCGTACCATCGACGGAGCCGGCGGTCACCCGTCCGGCGGATCTGGCTGGGAACCGCACGAGCTGGGGAGCGAAGCGGGAGTCGGAAGGTATTTCCGGATCTCTTCGGCGCGGGAGTGGACGGGAGGCACGGCGGTGAAGAGACTCGGTCGGTCGCGGCGCGCCGTCGCGACCCTCGGCCTGGCCACGGCGCTGTTCGCCGTCGGCCTCGGTGCCGTGGCGCAGTTCAACCGCCCGGCCACCGCCATCGGCGGGCTGTGCGAAGGGCGCCCGGCCAGCCATCCGTGGCTCGACGCCTCCGGCCAGCAGGGCCCGACCCTGCTCGAGGGAACGAAGGGCGACGACGTCATCGTCGGCGGCGACGGCGACGACCGGATCTTCGGCGGCGGCGGCAACGACCTCATCTGCGGCGGCCCGGGCAACGACAACCTCAACGCCGGTCCCGGCGGTGACTCCGTCGAGGACGGCGGCACCGGCGACGACGACCTCGGCACCGTGGGCGTGGTGCACAGCATCACCATGTTCGGCGGCGCCGGGGACGACGGCCCCAACGTCGGCGAGACGGAGGCCCCCTCGTTCGTGTCGGGCGGGTCGGGTGACGACACGCTCCAGCACACCGGCTCCGGCTTCGTCAAGCTGAACGGCGACGACGGCTACGACCGCTGCATCTTCCGGGGCGGCGACGAACTGATCAGCTGCGAATACTGAAGCGGAGGCCGCCGGCCCGGCGCTCCGGGACCAACGGCACCGCAGGATGGGACCATTGCCGCTCGCCGCCGCCTCCGGATTCCGATCCAATGGTGGGGAGACCTCGAGCGAGGAGGCGGCTTCGATGGACACGGCCGATCGGATCGACGGCACGACCCCGCCGGCGGCGCGCTACGGGCTGCCGGGCTGCCCCGAGTGTGGCCCGGTCGAGCTCTTCCCCGTCTTCGACCGCGAGGTGACGAACTTCCTCTGCCCCCTGTGCGGCTCGTGCTGGCACGTCGAACTCGGCTACATCAGCCGGGTCGACCCCGACACCTGCCCGGGCTGCCAGTTCCAGCTCGTCTGCCGGGAACGGCGGCTCGCACGCCAGGGGGCCCTCCCGTCGCAGTCCCGGTGACGGCCGGCCCGAGGGTTCCCCCGGTTGTCGAGGGGGCGAGTTTGCCGACGTCCGGTGTTCGGGCGGTTGTATCGTGCGACGGGTGGACCGTAGGCGCGGACGGCGCACCGCGGCGGTGGTCGCCGTAGCCTTGTCGCTCGGCGGAACCGTGCGATCGGCCGGCGCGATCGTCGGTGGCCGCGCCGACGGCGACAACCACTCGTCGGTCGGAGCCCTGCTCGGGTCCTTCGACATCCCGTACTGCTCCGGCGTGCTGGTGGCGTCATCGCGGCAGCCCGTTCTGCTCACCACCGCACACTGCCTCGGCACGGCCGGCGACGGCCAGCAGGTCACGGTGGCCTTCGGCCCGACGACGGCGAGCGGCGTGAAGACCACCGGAACGTTCCACGTCATGGCCGGCTACGACGCCGCCACCGGTTCCAACGATGTCGCCGTGGTCACCTTCGCCGTCCCGCCCCCCATCCGGCCGGCCCGTCTGGGCACCGCCGTCCCGCCGCCGGGGAGCGCCGTGACGACCGTCGGCTACGGTGAGCCATCCCGGGGGGTGCGAACGTCCGCCACCGAGATCGCCGTCGGCTCCGACCCGACCTGGCTGTACCTCAGACCCGGCAGCGGCAACAGCTGCGCCTTCGACTCGGGCGGTCCCGACCTCCTCGACGGCGTCACCGGTCCCACGGTCGTGGCCCTGACCGACCGCGGCACCTGCGACTCGGACCAGGACTACCTCGTCACCGGCCGGGCGGTCCACGACTTCGTCGAGTGGCCGGCCCTCGACGCCCCGGCCGTCCCCCGGCGCACCGGCTGAAGTCGGTCTGAGCGGTCGTCGAGGGAGGAAACGCCCCGCCCGGGGCGAACGCCGCGGACCTGATGCGCCGCGGCGGTGCGGGACGCGGTTCCTGGCGGATCGTCCCGCGCCGGGACGTGCCGGCGTCACCTGGAAGGGTCATCCTGCATCGGGAACAAGTGGCGTTCGACCGCGCTGTGGCAAGGGAGACCGTTGGACGACCGGATCGTGGGCCGCGTCGGTGCCCGGTTCGACCTCACGCTCCTGCTCAAGCAGGGCAACGGCGTCGAGACCTACGCCGGGGTCGACACCAGCGACGGGTCGGGGGTCATCGTCAAGACGGTCGCCACCGCCGCGGTTCCTACCGGGCTCCGGCTGCGGCTGGAGCACGAGGCCTACGTCCTCGAGCGGCTGGGGACCGAGACGTTCCGGCCGTTGCTGGCCAGCGGGTATGACGGCGGCCGCTTCTACCTCGTCCAGCCCCGCATCCCCGGGGAGGCGCTGAGCGACCGGCTCACCCGAGGGCCGCTTCCCCTCTCATCGGCGCTGCGGGTCGCCGTCGATGTCCTCGCCCTGCTGCAGCGGGCCCACGACGAGGGGGTCTTCCACCGCGACGTCAAGCCGGCCAACATCGTCATCGCCGGCGGCGACGGGGCCGAGCGGGCCGTCCTCGTCGACTTCGGGCTCGCCCGCAGCGCCGGCCTCGACGCGTCGCTGCGGGACCAGCCGGTCGGCACCGCCCGCTACCTCGCCCCCGAAGCGGCGGGGCTCATCGAGTCGGCCGTCGACCACCGCTCCGACCTCTACTCCCTCGGCGTCGTCCTGTTCGAATGTCTGGCCGGAGCGCCGCCGTTCACCGGCGACACGGTCGGCGAGGTGCTCCGCCAGCACCTCAACGCCGCCGTGCCGTCGCTGCGGGCCCGGGGCGTCGACGTCCCCCGGGCGGTCGATTCGGTCCTCGGCCGGTTGCTGGCCAAGGAACCCGACGAGCGGTACCAGTCGTCGGCTTCGGCGCTCGGCGACCTGACCGAGATCGCCGCCGCCCTGGCGGCCGGCGTGGCCGAACCGGCGGTCATGCCCGGCCTCCACGACCACCGCCGGGCCCTCATCGAACCGTCGTTCGTCGGCCGGGCCGGCGAACTCGCCGCCATGTCCGCCCTCCTCGACCGGGCCGACCGGGGCGAAGGCGGCCTGGTGCTGGTCGAGGCGGAGTCGGGCGGGGGCAAGACCCGGCTCCTCGACGAGGTCGCCCTCCAGGCCGGCCGGGCCGGCTTCTGGGTCCTGCGGGGCATGGGCGTCGACCACGCCGCCTCCCGGCCGTTCCAGGTCCTCGACGGTGTCGTGGCCGGCATCACCGAGTCGGAGAGCGGTCCCGGCCCCTCCCCCCGCCACCTCCGGGCCCGGCTGGGGGACTGGGCCGACGCCGTCACCGTGGCCCTGCCCGACCTCGCCGGCCCCCTCGGCACCGCCCGCGATGCCGACGCCGGCCCCGAGGCCTACGGCCAGACGCGCAGCGTCGACGCCCTCACCGTCCTCCTCGACGTCCTCGGCCGACCGGCCCGTCCGGCCCTCGTCCTGCTCGACGACTGCCAGTGGGCCGACGGCCTCACCATCGCGCTGGTCGCCGCCTGGCAGGCCCGCCTCGCCGCCCGGGCGGCGGCGGGCAACGCCGAAGAAGGCGTGCACACCCTCGTCGTGGCCGCCTTCCGGTCCGAGGAGGTCCGGGCCGGCCACCCGCTGCGGGACATCGACCCGCTGGAACAGGTCGTCCTGGCGCCGTTCGACGCCGGGGACGTGGCCGCCCTGTGCGCCTCCATGGCCGGCCCGCTCCCCGCCGGGGCGGTGGATCTCGTCGTGCGCCTGGCCGAGGGCAGCCCGTTCATGGCGTCGGCCGTCCTCCGGGGCATGGTCGAGACCGGCGCCCTGCGGGACACGCCATCGGGCTGGGAGGTGGATTCCGGCCCGATGAGCGACGTGCAGACCTCCCGGCGGGCCGCCGTCTTCCTGGCCCGGCGGTTCGAACTCCTCGACCCCGACGCCGTCCGGTTCCTCACCGTCGGCGCCGTGCTGGGCAAGGAGTTCGACCTCGGCCTGGCCGTGACGCTGGCCGACCAGCGGGCCGCCCAGGTCACCCCGGCGCTCGACGACGCCCGCGGCCGGCGCATCCTGTGGGTCGACGAGGCCGCCGGCCGCTGCTCCTTCACCCACGACAAGCTCCGGGAGACGCTGCTCGGCCGGCTCGACCCGGCCGAGAGGATGGCGTTGCACCGGCGGGCCGGCGACCTCATCGAGTCGCTCGACCGGGAACGGGTCTTCGAGCTCGCCTACCACTTCGACGCCGCCGGGGAGCACGCCCGGGCGCTGCCCTACGCCCTGCGGTCGGCGGAGCTGGCCCGGGGCCGCCACGCCCTCGACGTGGCCGTGACCCACTACCGCATCGCCGAACGGGCCGCCTCCGACCCGGTCGAGGTCGACGACCGGGAAGTGCGCACCCGCATCGCCGAAGGCCTGGCCGACGTGTTGACCCTCAAAGGCGACTACGGCGAGGCCAGCCGCCTGTTCAGCCAGGCCCACTCCCTGTGCGACGACCCGGTCGGCCGGGCCGTCATCGAAGGGAAGCTCGGCGACGTCGCCTTCAAGACCGGCGACCAGGCCAGCGCCCGCCGGCACCTCGAAGGGGCGCTGCGCGACCTCGGCGGCCGGGTCCCCGGCAACGGCGTGGCCTGGGTCGTCGCCGCCCTGAAGGAGGTGGTCGTCCAGGTCTTCCACACGGTGGCGCCGAGACTGTTCCTGGGCCGGCTGCGGCGCGACGGCGCCGACCGGGAGTTCCTGGCCATCCGCCTCTACAGCCGCCTGGCCTACGTCTACTGGTTCAGCGCCGGCAAGGTTCCCTGCGCCTGGGCGCATCTGCGGGAGATGAACCTGGCCGAGCGCTACCCGCCCACCCCCGAGCTGGCCCAGGCCTACTCCGAGCACGCGCCGGTCATGACGATGGTCCCCTGGTACTCCCGCGGCCTGCGCTACGGGCAGCGGTCGCTGGCCATCCGCCGGGACCTGGGTGACGTCTGGGGTCAGGGGCAGTCGCTCGGCTTCTGCGGCACCGTCCTCTACGCCGCCACCCGCTACCGGGAGTGCATCGAGCAGTGCCGCGAAGCGGTGCGGCTGCTGGAACGCACCGGCGACCGGTGGGAACAGAACACGGCCACCTGGCACCTGGTCTTCAGCCACTACCGGCTCGGCGAACTCGACACCGCCGTGGCGCTGGCCCGGGAGCTGCACGCCTCGGCCAGCCTGATCGGCGACCAGACCAGTGCCGGAGTCGTCCTGAGCGGTTGGGCCCGGGCGGCGGCCGGCGCCGTCCCGGCCGACCTGGTGGCCACCGAACTGGCCCGGGACAACGACGACGCCCACACCTCCGTCGAGGTCCGCCTGGCTGACGGCGTCCGGCTGCTGCGGGCCGGTGACGTCGACGGGGCCGTGGCCCGCCTCGAGGAGGCGCTGGCCGTCTCCACCGGTGCCGGGCTCCGCCAGGAGTACGTGGCGCCGGTCAAGCCGTGGCTGGCCACCGCCCTGCGCCGCCAGGTCGAAGTGACCGACGCCCACGCTCCGGCGGCCCGGGCCCGGCGCCTCCGCCGGGCCGCCCGCACCGCCCGTCAGGCGACACGGCTGGCCCGCTTCTACCGCAACAACCTGCCCCACGCGCTGCGGGAGCGGGCCCTGGTGGCCAGCCTGCAGGACCGGCCCCGCCGGGCCCGGCGGCTCCTGGCCCGCAGCCTGGCGGTGGCCGAAGCGCAGGGCGCCGCCTACGAAGCGGTCCTGACCCGGGTTGCCGCCGCCCGGTTGTCGGCCGCCCGGGGCCGGGCCGGGGCCGACGCCGACCTGGCCGCCGCCGAGGCCGACCGGGTGGCGCTCGAACCGGGGCCGGCCGACGAGGACCGCCACGACGGGCCCGACGAGCACCTGTCGCTGTCGCTGGCCGACCGCTTCGAGTCGCTGCTGGTGGTGAGCCGGCGCATCGGCGCCGCCCCGTCGCCGGCGGCCATCTACGAGGCGGTACGCGAGGCGTCGGTCCTGCTCCTGCGGGGCGAACGCTGCCAGGTGGTCGAGCTCGGCGCCGGAGCCGGCGGGGCCGGCGACGGAGCGGGCGCCGACCCGGCCGGCGAATCGGGGGGGTCCGTCGACGACGTCAGCCGGAGCCTGCTGACCCGGGCCGTCGAGGAGCGCCGGCCGGTGGTGGCCGGCGCCGGCGAAGACGACGACTCCGCCGAGAGCCTCCTCCTGGCCGGGATGCGCTCGGCGTTGTGCGCCCCGATCGTGAGCGACGACGAGGTCGTCGCCTGCCTCTATGTCACCCAGCGGCACCTGGGCGACCTGTTCGGCGACCTCGAGATCCAGCTGGCCGAGTTCGTCGCCACCCTGGCCGGCGCGGCGCTCGAGCACGTCGCCGGCAGCGAAGCCCGGTTCCGGTCCCTGGCCCAGAACTCGTCCGACGTCATCACCATCATCGGCGCCGACGGCCGGGTGACCTACGAGAGCGCCTCGGTGCAGCGGGTCTTCGGCTACACGCCCGAAGAGATCGTCGGCCGGGAACTGGCCCCCTGGCTGCACCGCGAATACGCCGCCCCCCTGCTGGCCCTGCTCGAAGCGCCCCCGCCCGAAGGGGAGACGGCCGGCCTGGTGATGACCCGGATGCGCCACAAGGACGGCACCTGGCGCGACGTCGAGACCGCCGTCACCACCCTCTTCGCCGATCCCGGTGTGCGGGGCGTCGTGCTCAACTCCCGGGACGTGAGTGAGCGGGTGGCGCTCGAATCGGAACTGCGCACCCGGGCCTGGCACGACCCGCTCACCGGCCTGGCCAACCGGGCCCTGTTCGCCGACCGGCTCGACAACGCCCTCGCCCGCCGGGCCCGGCAGCACCGGCCGCTGGCGGTGGCCTTCCTCGACCTCGACGACTTCAAGTCGATCAACGACACGCTCGGGCACACCGCCGGCGACCTCCTCCTCCGGGGGATCGGGGAACGGCTCGAAGAGTCCGTCCGGCCGGGCGACACGGTGGCCCGCTTCGGGGGAGACGAGTTCGCCCTGCTGTTCGAAGGCGCCGACGCCGAGACGGCGGAGCACATCGCCGGACGGATCATCGCCAGTCTGCTGCGGCCGTTCCGGATCCTCGACGAGGAGGTCCACGCCCGGGCCAGCGTCGGGTTGGCCCTGGCCCAGCGCAACGAGACGACCGACGAGCTGCTGAGCGGCGCCGACACGGCCATGTACGTGGCCAAAGCCCGGGGGAAGTCGCGCTACGAGCTGTTCGAGCCCCACATGCGGGCCGAGGCCGTCGAACGGTCGGGGCTGCGGACCGACCTGGAATGGGCCCTGCAGCGGGAGGAGCTGACCGTCCACTATCAGCCGGTGGTCGACATCCCGACCGGCGTGGTGCGGGGCTTCGAGGCCCTGATCCGCTGGAACCACCCCCGCCGAGGCCGCCTCGCTCCCGGCGAGTTCATCGAGCTGGCCGAGGAGAGCGGCCTCATCGTCTCGATCGGCAGCTGGGTCCTGCGACGGGCCTGCGAGCAGGCCGGCCGCTGGCGCGACGACACCGGCCTCGCCCTGTCGATGGCCGTCAACGTCTCGGCCCGCCAGCTCCAGGACCCCGGCCTGGTGGGGGAGATCGGAACGGCGCTGCACGAATCGGGACTCGATCCCGGGGCCTTGGTGCTGGAGATCACCGAGAGCGCCACGGTGGCCGACACCGAAGGTGTCATCGCCCGGCTCGAGGAACTGAAGGCGCTCGGGGTCGGGCTGGCCATCGACGATTTCGGCACCGGCTACTCGTCGCTGTCCTACCTGCGGCGGTTCCCCGTCGACCAGCTGAAGATCGACCGGTCGTTCGTGGCCGGGGTCGCCACCAGCGCCGAGGACCGCGCCATCGCCGCCAGTGTCATCAGCCTCGGTCACGCCCTCGGCATCCAGGTCGTCGCCGAAGGGGTCGAGACGGCCGGGCAACTCCAGCACCTGACCGAGATGGGCTGTGACCTGGCCCAGGGCTACAACTGGCTCCGGCCCGCCGCCGCCGAACGGGTGAGCGAATGGCTCGGCCCGGCCGCCGCCCGGGAATCGGCGGGCCGCACCAGCCGCGCCTGACGGTCACCTACTCGGGTGACCAACAGAGCCGCCCCCAGAACGGTGAGCAGTTTGCCCATGCCCGATGCGGCGACGCTGGCGGCCGACATGGCGGGCCGCTCCACCACCGGGCTGACCGGAGGGTAGTCCCGGCTTTCGGCGTTCTTTTCGGACGGACGGGTGTCCGAAAAGAACGCCGGTTCGGCGGACCCGTCCTCGCCGATGGGGGGACCGCTGAGATCAGAGGCGACCGGCGGCCACGAGCAGCAGGGCCAGGCCGCCGGCGGCCAGCCGGTACCAGCCGAAGCCGGCCAGGCTCCGGCCCGAGATCACCCGCAGGAGCCAGCGGATGGCGGCGACGGCGAAGACGAAGGCCACCACGAGACCGAGCAGCGGGTTGGCCCAGCCGTAGGCGGCGACGATGTCGCCGCCGTGCTTGACGATCTCGAGGCCGCTGGCGGCGAGCAGGAGGAAGAACCCGAGCAGGAAGCTCAGCTCCACGGCCGCCGTCAGGCTCAGGCCGACGAGGCAGCCGGCGGCGATCGTGACGAGGCTGCGGCTGACCCCCGGCCACAGCGCCAGGGTCTGGGCCAGGCCGATGACCAGACCCTGCTGCCAGGTGATGCGGTCGAGCCCGGACCAGCCGGCGCCGTCGCCCCCCGCCCGGCGGCGGGCCAGCCAGCCGGCCGTGGCCAGGAGGGCGGCGCCGCCGGCGATCCAGGCCAGGGCAATCGGCACCGGGGAGAACAGGTGGTGCTGGACGGCGTCGCCGGCCACGAGGCCGACCAGCCCGGCCGGGGCGAGGGCCACGACGACGGCCACCGCCAGCCGGCGGTCGCCGGCGGCGACGGGCCGGCGGAACCCGGGGAGGCGCAGCGTCGCCGCCACCGCCAGGGCCATCCGGACGAGCCGGTCCCGGTACAGGACGGCGACGGCCAGGATGGCGCCGCCCTGGATGACGACGGCGTAGCTGTCGAGGGCGGTCAGCGCCCGGTTCGTCCCGGCCAGGCCGAGGAGGCGCTCGGTCAGCACGAGGTGGCCGGTGGAGCTGATCGGCAGGAACTCGGTGATGCCCTCGACGGCCCCGAGGATGATCGCCTGCGGGGCATGGATGGCCGACGACCGCAGCCCGGTCAGCAGCAGGGCGGCGAGGCCGGCGACGACGGCGACGACGGCGACGCCGAGGGCCGGCCACCGGGCACCGGGCGGTGACGATTCCCGCCGTGAGGACGGAGCCGGGCGGGGGCGCAGCGAGAGACTCACCCGAGTCACTTCGTCGCCGGGACCGTCAGTCCTGTTCGCCCGTCCGGCCCTGACCGGCCGGAAGCGGACAATCCGTCAGCGATCCGCCGGCCGAGATCGGGCCGGGCAGCTCGACGACGAACCGGGCGCCGCCGGCCTCGTTGTCGGTGACCCAGACGCGCCCGTCGTGCAGCCGGACGTGCTCGGCCACCAGGGCGAGGCCGAGCCCCACGCCGTCGCCCCGGCCGCGGTCGCCGGCCTGGCGGGACCGGCGGTAGAAGCGTTCGAAGATCTTGTCCCGCTCCTCGACGGGGACGCCGGACCCGTGGTCGTCGACCTCGATCCGGACCAGGTGGTCGCCGGCGATGATCCGCAGCGCCGTGAGACCCCCGCCGTGGGTTTCGGCGTTGCGGACGAGGTTGGCCACGATGCGCTCCGTGCGCTGGAGATCGAGGCGGATCGAGGTCTGCGGGTCGCCGACGACCGTCGGGGGCCGGGGGAGTCCGCAGGCCATGACCAGCGCCGCCAGCCCCTCCAGCGTGATGTCCTGGCGGCGCAGCGAGCCGGGCCGGGAGGCGTCCATCCGCGACAGCTCGAGGAGGTCGGTGACCATCCCCTCGAACCGGTTCACCTCCTCGATCAGGAGGGTGAGGAGCCGGGCGCTGCGCTCGTCGAGGTGGTCGGCCCGGCGGCGCATCCCCTCCACCGCCGCCTTGAGGGTGGTGAGCGGCGATCGCAGCTCGTGGCTGACGTTGGAGGCGAAGCGGGCGTCGCGCTCGATCTGGCCCTCGAGCGTGTCGATCATCTGGTTGAACGACCGCTCGAGGTCGGCCAGCTCCTCGAACTCCGACACCTCGAGACGGCGATGCCGGTCGCCGTCGGCGATGGCCCGGGTGGTGCGGCCGATGGAGAGCACGGGCGCCAGGATCTTGCGCAGCGCCACCCATCCCAGCGTGAGGCTCCCGAGCATGGTCAGGATGGCGGCCACGATCAGGGCCACCCGGACGGCGCCCAGGGTGCGGCTCAGCTCGTGGAGCGGGAAGACCTCGAAGTAGGCGTCGCCCGTCCCGATCGGGATGCCGACGGCCAGTTTGTGCCCGCCCTCGTTGAACCGGCGGTCCTCCTCGTGGCGCCCGGTGATCACGTCCTCCCGGATGGCGGCCGGGACCGACGCCTCGCCCCGCCCGCCCCGGCCGGAGTACCACCGCCCGCCCTCGTAGAGGACCGGCACCGAGCCGGCCGGCGTCTCCAGGGAGCTGAGCAGCGCCGGGATGTCGGCCCGGGGAGCCCGGCTCAGGTTGTCGACGAGCCGGGCGTTGGCCGCCGCCAGCCGGGTGGCGTAGCTCCGCCGCTGGCGGAAGAGGTAGGTCCGGGCCGCGCCGTAGGTGACGAGCGAGACGCCCCCGGCGACGACGACGCTCCCGAGGGCGAAGGTGGCCAGCACCCGCCGGCGCAGGCTGGTCACCCCGCCCCGGGGGCGGTTCACGGGTTCATCCGGTAGCCCCGGCCCCGCACGGTCAGGACGTACTTCGGCTGGCCCGGGTCCGGTTCGAGCTTCAGCCGGAGCCGGTGGACGTGCATGTCGACGACCTTGCTGTCGGGCAGCTCGTCGTAGCCCCAGACCTCGGCCAGCAGGGTCTCCCGGCTGAAGATGCGGCCCGGATGGGCGGCCATGGTGGACAGGAGCTGGAACTCGGTCCGGGTCAGCGCCAGCTCCTCGCCGGCCCGGTGCACCGTTCCGTCGGTCACGTTGACGACGAGGTCGCCCACCCGGATCGGCTCGGCATCGGGTGGCCGGACCCGGTTGCGGCGGACCTGGGCCCGGATGCGGGCGGCCAGCTCCTTCGGCTCGAAGGGCTTGGTCACGTAGTCGTCGGCCCCCGCCTCGAGCCCCGCCACCACGTCATAGGTGTCGGTCCGGGCCGTCAGCATGATCACCGGCACCTGGCTCACCTGGCGCATCGAGCGGCAGATGTCGAAGCCGTCGCGGCCCGGCAGCAGCAGGTCGAGGAGCACGCAGTCGGGCTCCGTCCGCTCCAGGATGGCCAGGCCTTCCTCCCCGGTCACGGCCTCGTGGACCACGTAGCCCTCGTCCTCGAGCAGGATCCGCGTCGTCTCCCGGATGCGGTCGTCGTCTTCCACGATGAGGATCTGGGTCATTGGAGCAGCCCCGGGAGTCGGTCGGGGGGCCAGCGTATCCCCCGTCCCGCCCGGGTAGGAAGCAGGGGTGAACCCCCGGGACGCGCCCCGGTACCCCGCGATCGGGGACTACGCCCTCCTGGCCGACGGCCACACCGCGGCGCTGGTGTCGCGCTCGGCGTCGGTCGACTGGTGGTGCCTGCGGCGTTTCGACGGCGGGGCCTGCTTCGCCCGGCTGCTCGACTGGGACGGCGGCGGGTTCTGCAGCATCGAACCGGTGGCCCGGGAGTACCGCTCCTCCCGGTGCTACCTCGACGGCACGCTGGTGCTGGAGACCCGCCTGGAGGAGGCGGGCGGGGAGGCCCGGGTGATCGACTGCCTGCCGGTGGCCGGCGCCGACCCCGGCGCCGACCCGGCCGGCTTCCGGCCCCAGCTCCTCCGCGTGATCGAAGGCGTGCGGGGTTCGGTGACGCTCGACGTCGTCGTCCGCATCCGGTTCGACTACGGCGAGCTGCGGCCCTGGATCCGCCGGCACGGCCGGGCCCTGTTCAGCGCCGTGGGCGGCGACGACGCCCTGCTGGTCACCGGCATCGAGGACTTCACCATCGTCGACGACCATGACCTCGAGGGCCGGGTGACCGTCCGGGCCGGGGAGCGGATCCGCCTGTCGCTCACCACCTTCCGGCCCGAGGAGCTCGACCCGGCCGTGCCCGAGGCCCCCCACCCCGAGGAGATCGACCGCCGGATCGAGGCCACCGTCGACGTCTGGCGGCGGTGGGACGAGCGGATCCGGCTGGCCGGCCCGTTCGGCGCCGAGGCCGAACGCTCGGCGCTCGTCCTCAAGGCCCTGGTCCACGCCCCGACGGGGGCGGTGGTGGCCGCCCCCACGACGTCGTTGCCGGAGAGCGTCGGTCACGGCCGCAACTGGGACTACCGCTTCAGCTGGATCCGGGACTCCCAGTTCACGGTCCGGTCGCTGACCGAGCTGGGCTGCACGGCCGAGGCCGACGGGCTGCGCCGCTTCATCGAACGCTCCACGGCCGGCAACGCCGAGGAGATCCAGATCATGTACGGCGTGGGCGGCGAGCGGCGCCTGACGGAGATCGAGCTCGACCTCGAGGGCTACCGGGGGTCGCGGCCCGTCCGCATCGGCAACGCCGCCTCCCGTCAGCGCCAGCTCGACATCTACGGCTACCTGCTCGACCTGGCCTGGCGGTGGCACGAGCGGGGCCACTCGCCCGACGACGACTACTGGCGGTTCCTCGTCGGCCTCGTCGACCGGGCCGTCGAGCTGTGGACCGAGCCCGACTGCGGCATCTGGGAGATGCGGGACCGGCCCCAGCACTTCGTGCACTCCAAGGTGATGTGCTGGTCGGCCGTGGACCGCGGCCTCCGGCTGGCCGACGACTGCCTGCGCCGGGCGCCGGTCGATCGGTGGGAGGCGGCCCGGAAGGAGATGCGGGCGGCGATCGAGCACGACGGCTACGACGACGGGCGGGGTGTGTTCGTCCAGGCCTTCGGCTCGACCGAGATGGACGCCGCCCTCCTCCTGCTGCCGGCCTTCGAGTTCGTCGACTACCGCGACGAGCGGATGGTCCGCACGGTCGACGCCGTGCGGGAGGACCTCGACGACGGCGGCCTCCTACGCCGGTACCGGATCGACGACGGGCTCGGCGGCGACGAAGGCGTCTTCGTCGCCGCCAGCTTCTGGCTGGTGGAGTGCCTGGCCCACCAGGGCCGGATCCCCGAAGCGGTGGAGGTGTTCGACCGGGCGGTGGCCACCGGCAACGATCTCGGGCTGTTCTCCGAGGAGTTCGACCCCCGATCGGACGCCCTGCTCGGGAACTTCCCCCAGGGGCTGACCCATCTCTCCCACATCGCCGCCGCCGTGGCGCTGACCCGGGCGATGCCGGCCGGGGGGCCGGCCTGACGGCCGCATCGGAGGCCGGCCGGGCGGGTAGAGACGCAGCATGGCGAGCAACGGTGTCGTGGTGGTGACGGGGGCGAGCGCCGGCGTCGGCCGGGCCATCGTCCGGGCTTTCGCCGAGGCGGGTTACGACGTGGGATTGATCGCCCGGGGCACCGACGGCCTCGCCGCCGCCGCGAAGGAGGTCGAGGCGGCCGGCCGGCGGGCGCTGGTCGCCCCGGCCGACGTCGCCGACCACGCCGCCGTCGAGGCGGCGGCCGCCGCCATCGAGGACGGGCTCGGCCCCATCGCCGTGTGGGTCAACGACGCCATGGCGTCGGTGTTCGCCCCGTTCACCGAGATTGCCCCCGACGAATTCGAGCGGGTCACGGCCGTCACCTACCACGGCTACGTCAACGGCACCCGGGCGGCGCTGGCCCGGATGCTGCCCCGCGACGAGGGAGTGATCGTCCAGGTCGGCTCGGCGCTGGGCTACCGGGGGATCCCGGCCCAGTCGGCCTACTGCGGCGCCAAGCACGCCATCATCGGCTTCACCGAGTCCGTCCGCTGCGAACTCCTCCACCGCAAGTCACAGGTTCGTATCGGAATGGTGCAGCTGCCGGCGGTGAACACGCCCCAGTTCGACTGGGTCCTGTCGCGGCTGCCCCGCCGGCCCCAGCCCGTCCCGCCGATCTTCCAGCCGGAGCTCATCGCCGCCGCGGTGGTGCGCATGGCGCAGCGGCCCCGGCGGGAGATGTGGCTGACCGGGCGCACCGTTCTCACCGTGCTCGGCAACCGGGTGGCCCCGGGCTACCTCGACCGCCGCCTCGGCCGTACCGGCATCGAGTCCCAGCAGACCGACGAGCCGGCCGACCCCGACCGCCCGGCCAACCTCTGGTCGCCGGTGCCGGGCGACCACGGCGCCCACGGCGCCTTCGACGGCCGGGCCCGGGCCCACGACGTCTGCCTGTGGCTGAGCCTCCACCGCCCGCCGCTGGTCAGCGCCTGGCTCGACCGCCGGGAGCGGGCCCGGCGGTGACGGCGCACCGGCCGCTCCCCCCGGTCGAGGCCCTGTCGGCCGCCGCCTTCACCGTTCCCACTCCCGAACCGGAGTCGGACGGCACGATCGCCTGGGACTCGACCACCGTGGTCGTCGTCGAAGCCGAGGCCGGTGGGATCAGCGGGACCGGCTACGCCTACGGCTCCGGGGCCGCCGTGGCCGTGGCCGAGGGCGTGCTGTTCCCGGCCGTGACCGGCGGGCGCCGGTCGGCGGCCGACGTCCCCGGGGCCTTCGCCGCCATGGTGGCCGCCGTCCGCAACGTCGGCCGGGCCGGCGTCGCCTCCACCGCCCTGTCGGCCACCGACGCCGCCCTGTGGGACCTGAAGGCCCGCCTCCTCGACCTGCCCCTGGCCGACCTGCTCGGCCGGGTCCGCCCGGCGGTGGCGGCCTACGGCAGCGGCGGCTTCACCAGCGAGACGCCCGAGGAACTCGCCGACCAGCTCGGCGGATGGGCCGCCTCGGGCTACCGCATGGTGAAGATGAAGGTGGGGCGCCACCCGGACGACGACGTGGAGCGCGTCGCCGTGGCCCGCAAGGCCGTCGGGCCCGACGTCGAGCTGTTCGTCGACGCCAACGGCGCCTACTCCCGCCGGCAGGCGCTGGCCCTGGCCGAGCAGTTCGCCGGCCTCGGCGTCACGTGGTTCGAGGAGCCGGTGTCGTCCGACGACCTCGACGGCCTGCGCCTCCTGCGGGACCGGTCGCCGGCGGGGATGGTGGTGGCCGCCGGGGAGTACGGCCACGACCTGTTCTACTTCCGCCGGATGCTGGCCGCCGGCGCGGTCGACGTCCTCCAGGCCGACGCCACCCGCTGCGGCGGTGTCAGCGGCTTCCTCGGCGTCGACGCCGTCTGCCGCTCCTTCGGCGTTCCACTGTCGGCCCACACCAGCCCGACGCTGCACGCCCACCTGTGCTGCGCCGCGCCCGCCGCCGTCCACGTCGAGGCCTTCGCCGACCACCTCCGGCTGGAGTCGCTCCTGTTCGACGGCGCCCTCGTCCCCGACGGCGGCCTGCTCCGTCCCGCCCCCGACCGGCCGGGGCTCGGCCTCACGCTCAACCGGGCGGCGGCCGCCCGGTACGCCGAGTGACCGCCCCTCGGGCCGGGTAGAGGCTGGGCCAAACCGGAGCGACGAACAACGGAGGCGACGAGGGATGAAGGCCTTGACCTGGCACGGTGTGGAGGACGTCCGGATCGACACGGTGCCCGACCCCACGATCCAGCAGCCCACCGACGCCATCGTGCGGATCACCTCGACGGCGATCTGCGGGTCGGACCTCCACCTCTACCGGGTCCTCGGCATGTTCATCGACGAAGGCGACATCCTGGGCCACGAACCGATGGGCATCGTCGAGGAGGTCGGGCCCGGGGTGGCGAACCTCAAGCCCGGCGACCGGGTGGTCGTCCCGTTCAACATCTCCTGCGGCCACTGCTTCATGTGCGATCAGCAGCTCTACTCCCAGTGCGAGACGACCCAGGTCCGCAGTCAGGGCAAGGGGGCGGCGCTGTTCGGCTACACCAAGCTCTACGGCCAGGTCCCCGGCGGGCAGGCCGAGTACCTGCGGGTGCCCCACGCCGACTTCGGCCCGGTCAAGGTCCCGGACGGGCCGCCCGACGACCGGTTCCTCTACCTGTCCGACATCATCCCCACCGCCTGGCAGGCGGTGGCCTACGCCGACGTCCCCAAGGGCGGGACCCTGGCGGTGTTCGGCCTCGGGCCGGTGGGCCAGTTCTGCACCCGGGTGGCCCGGCCCCTCGGCGCCGAGCGGGTCATCGGGATCGACCTCGTGCCCGAGCGCCTGGAGATGGCCGCCCGCCACGGCGTCGAGACGATCGACGCCCGCCAGGGCGGAGTGGTCGACCAGCTCCGGGAGCGCACCGGCGGCCGGGGGCCCGACGCCGTGGTCGACGCCGTCGGCATGGAGGCCCACGGTTCACCGATGGCGGCCATGATGCAGCGGGCGACCGGGCTGCTGCCCGACCCCCTCGCCGCCAAGCTGACCGAGAAGATGGGGATCGACCGCCTGTCGGTGCTGTACCAGGCCATCGACGCCGTGCGCCGGGGCGGCACGGTGTCGATCAGCGGCGTCTACGGCGGGGCCATGGACCCGCTGCCGATGATGGACCTCTTCGACAAGCAGATCCAGCTCCGGATGGGCCAGGCCAACGTGCGCCGCTGGACCGACGACATCCTCCCGCTCCTGCTCGACGACAGCGACCCGCTGGGCACGGCCGACATGGCCACCCACCACCTGCCGCTCGACCAGGGGCCGGCCGCCTACGCCATGTTTCAGAAGAAGCAGGACGGCTGCGTGAAGGTCGTGCTGCGTCCCTGAGCGCCGGACCGGCGCTCAGTCGTCGGGTTCGGCGGCGGAGCCGGGGGCGGGCGGCCGGGGAGGGGTGTTGGGATCGGGCCACTCCCCGCCGCCCTCTTCGACGCCGTAGCCGACGTTCTGCTGAACGGGCCGCCGCAGGCCGGCCTCCGTCTCGAGCGGCTCCCCGACGACGGAGGGGTCGAGGTCGTCGTCGGGCCGGTCGTCGTCGCGCTGCTCCATCGGGTCAGTCCTTGTGCCGCAGGTGGTCGCGGATCTCGCGGGCGGCGTCGGCGATCTCGTGGAGGCGCTCGGAGTACGCCTCCTTCTTCTCCTCCACGGCGTCGCGCATCCGGGCCTTGACGTCGGCCTTCTCGGTCAGGGCGGCGACGGTCTCGCCGAGTTGGGCCCGGGTCTCCTCGATCTCGTGGTGCAGCTGTTCGGTGCTCGGCGTGTCGTTGTCCATGGCGTTCATCGGCTCGCCGCCTCCTTGATCTCGGCCACGTCGGTCCGGATGCTCTCGATCGACTCCTCGGGCTTGGCGGGGACGGCGGAGGCCACCTTCTCCTTGCCCACCAGGGCGACCAGCCCGGCCACGATCAGCAGAGCGGCGCAGACGATGAAGGCCGACAGCCACATGGCCAGTCCTTCGCCGATGGCCAGGATCACGGCGGCGATGAAGGCGCCGAAGCCGCCCAGGGCGATGACACCGGCGGCCGTGAGCAGCCCGGCGCCCGCTCCGGCCTTCTTCATCTTCTCTTCCATCTCCGCCTGCATGAGGCGCATCTCCTGATGGACCAGCGTCGTCGTCTGGTCCGTCAACCGCTGCACCAGTTCGGGCAGCGATGCCTCCCGCACATCAACATCGGCCATGGGAACCTCCTTCCGTCATCCCTCGTCATTTCAGGGTTACCCGAAGAGCGGGATAGCGATGCGGGCGGCGGGGGAAGAACCGGGGTATGGAACGCGCCGACCGCACGAACTACGAGATGGAAGAGCCGGGCTACGTGACCGAGGACATGGTCGTCGACCGGGCCAACGCCATGCTCGACGAGAAGCTCCGCCACCTCGAAGAGGTCGAGGAGCGGATGGCCCGCAACGCCGGCCACCACCGGGACGAGGGCTGAGCCCGCCGCCCTCCGTCGAACCACCGGCCACCCTTTGTGGCGAGAAGGTCTAGAACTGGTCTTAAACCAGATCTAGACTGACTCCAGAATTGCGACTAGGGTCACCGGACGATGTCCGTGGAGACCCCCCTCCCCGACGATGCCCTGCTGCGGGCGCATGGTGTCCAGGTGACGGCCCAGCGCCTGGCGGTGCTGCGGGCCGTGCGGGAGCGGCCGCACAGTACCGCCGACGACGTCGAGCGGGTCGTCCGGGCCGAGATCGGCGTGATCTCCCTCCAGACGGTGTACGACACCCTGGGCACGCTGACCGAGAAGGGTCTCCTGCGGCGCATCCAGCCGGCCGGGTCGCCGGCCCGGTACGAGAACCGGGTCGGTGACAACCACCACCACCTCATCTGCCGGGCCTGCGCCCGGATGGTCGACGTCGACTGCGCGGTGGGCGAGACCCCCTGCCTGACGGCGGCCGACGACTCGGGCTACGAGATCGACGAGGCCGAGGTCATCTACTGGGGGCGGTGCCCCGACTGCCTGGCGGCGGTTTCTGAGACAAGTGATCGGAAGGAATGAGAGGAGAGCACCGACGTGGCTGACAATGAGCGCACGGACAGCGTGAGCGAGAGCGAGAACCCGGCAATCCCGTCCCCCGAACCCAAGGGAACGAACCGGCCGAGGAGCAACCGGGACTGGTGGCCGAACCAGTTGGATCTGTCGATCCTCCACCGGAACTCTCCCGCGTCGAACCCGATGGGCGACGACTACGACTACGCCGCCGAGGTCCAGACGCTCGACTTCGAGGCGCTGAAGCGGGACATCATCGAGGTCCTCACGACCTCGCAGGAGTGGTGGCCGGCCGACTGGGGTCACTACGGCCCGCTGATGATCCGGATGACCTGGCACGCCGCCGGGACCTACCGCATCGAGGACGGGCGGGGCGGGGCGGGCACCGGCCAGCAGCGCTTCGCGCCGCTCAACAGCTGGCCCGACAACGCCAACCTCGACAAGGCCCGCCGGCTGCTGTGGCCGATCAAGCAGAAGTACGGCAAGAAGATCTCCATGGCCGACCTGATCACGCTGGCCGGCAACGTCGCCATGGAGTCCATGGGCTTCAAGACGTTCGGTTTCGCCTTCGGCCGGGCCGACGTCTGGGAACCGGAAGAGGTCATCTGGGGTCTGGAGGACACGTGGTTCCCCCAGGGCGAGGCCCGCTACCGGGGCCCCGGCGACTTCGACAACCCCTTCGGTGCCGTGCAGATGGGCCTCATCTACGTGAACCCCGAGGGCCCGCTGGGCAACCCCGACCCGCTGGCGGCCGCCCATGACATCCGGGAGACGTTCCGCCGCATGGCGATGAACGACGAGGAGACCGCGGCGCTGATCATCGGCGGCCACACCTTCGGCAAGTGCCACGGTGCGGTCGGCCCCGAGTACGTCGGCCCCGAACCCGAGGGCTGCCCGGTCGAGGCCATGGGCCTCGGGTGGAAGGTCAGCTACGAGAGCGGCAACGCCCAGTGGACCCTGACCAGCGGGATCGAGGGCGCCTGGACCAACAACCCGACCACCTGGGACAACGGCTTCCTCGAGAACCTCTACAAGTACGAGTGGGAGCTGACCGCCAGCCCGGCCGGGGCCAAGCAGTGGAAGCCGAAGGACCCGGCGGCCCAGGAGCTCGTGCCCGACGCCCACATCCCGGGGAAGAAGAACCCCCCGATGATGCTGACGACGGACCTGGCCCTCAAGCTCGACCCGATCTACGGGCCGATCACGCGGCGGTTCTACGAGAACCCCGACCAGCTGGCCGAGGCCTTCGGCAAGGCCTGGTACAAGCTGCTGCACCGCGACATGGGCCCGATCACGCGCTTCCTCGGCCCCTGGGTTCCCGAGCCGCAGCTGTGGCAGGACCCCGTCCCCGCCGTCGACCACGAGCTGATCGGGGCCGACGACGTCGCCAACCTCAAGGCCAAGGTGCTCGCCTCCGGCCTGTCGATCTCCCAGCTGGTCTCCACCGCCTGGGCGTCGGCGGCCAGCTTCCGGGGCACCGACAAGCGGGGCGGGGCCAACGGCGCCCGCATCCGCCTGGCGCCGCAGCGCGACTGGGCGGTCAACGACCCGTCGGAGCTGGCCAAGGTGCTCCAGCGGCTGGAGGAGATCCAGCAGGACTTCAACAGCTCGGCCTCCGGCGGCAAGAAGGTGTCGCTGGCCGACCTGATCGTCCTGGCCGGGTGCGCGGCGGTGGAGCAGGCGGCGAAGAACGCCGGGCACACCGTCACGGTGCCGTTCGCCCCGGGGCGCACCGACGCCACGCAGGAGATGACCGACGTCGAGGCGTTCGAGGTGCTCGAACCCCGCGCCGACGGGTTCCGCAACTACGTGCGGGCCGGCGAGAAGAACCCGCCCGAGCACCTGCTCGTCGAGCGGGCCTTCATGCTCAGGCTGACGGCGCCCGAGATGACGGCGCTCGTCGGCGGCCTGCGGGTCCTCGGCGCCAACACCGGCGGGACGCCGCACGGCGTCTTCACCGACCGGACCGAGACGCTCACCAACGACTTCTTCACCAACGTGCTCGACATGGGCACGGAGTGGCGGGCCGGTTCGGAGGAGAACGTCTACGAGGGCCGCGACCGCGTCAGCGGCGAGGTGAAGTGGACGGCCACCGCCGCCGACCTCGTCTTCGGCTCCCACGCCCAGCTCCGGGCCCTGGCCGAGGTCTACGCCGCCAACGACGGCAAGGAGAAGTTCGTGGCCGACTTCGTGGCCGCCTGGGACAAGGTGATGAACCTGGACCGCTTCGACCTGCACCACTGATCGGCGCTTTCCCACCGAGACGCGTCACGCGAGCCGCTCTGCCGGCTCGCGTGGCGCGTCCGGGCCCCGGCTGAGGGCCGGTCAGCGGGGGAGCTGGACGGCCGGGCTCACCGGCTCACAGGTCCGGCAGGGAGCCAGGCCCGACTCCGTCGCCATCTCGGCCGTGGTCGTGGCCAGGCGGGGGTGGTCCTGGACCAGCGGGCAGGACGGGCGGTGGTAGGCGGTCGTCCCGGCCAGCACGAGCCCCGTCCCGGCGCCGGCCGGCGCCAGCCCCACCACCTCGACCAGGGTCTCCAGCACCCGCTGGAGTCCGGCCAGGTTCTCCTCCAGGCCGGCCCGCTCGGCCCGCTGCGACTGGACGATCCACAGGCCGACACCGACCTGGATGAGGCCCAGCCCGGCGATCCCGCCCGAGATCAGGAAGGGGAACTGCCGGGTGGCGACGTCGTAGCTGGCGGCGCCGTTCCAGCCCACCCACACCAGGACGAATCCCGCCAGGCAGAACAGCACTCCGAACTGGTGGCCGAGCTTGGTCCGCTTGCGTTCCACGTGTCCTACTCCTCGTTCAGACGGGCGAGCCCAGATAGCGCTCCCGCAAACTGGCATGGTCGGTTTCGGCGCTGGTGCCGCGGTGCACGATGCGGCCGCGGTCGAGGATCAGGGCCCGGTCGGCGTGGCCCAGGGCGGCCGTGCCCTGCTCGACGAGGACGATGGTGACGCCTTCGGCGTTGATCTCGTCGACCATCTCGAAGACCGCCCGGGTGATTCCCGGCGAGAGCCCCAGCGACGCTTCGTCGATCAGCAGCAGCCGGGGCCCGGCCATCAGCGCCCGGCCCAGAGCCAGCATCTGCTGCTCCCCGCCCGACAGCGTGCCGGCCCGCTGCCAGCCCCGCCGGGCCAGCCGGGGGAACAGCCGGCGGACCCGCTCCCGGCACTGCTCCACCCGGTCGTCGTCGTGGCGGTGCATCCAGGCCCCGAGGCGGAGGTTCTGGTCGACGGAGAGGCCGGGGAAGACCTGGCGGCCCTCGGGCACCAGCGAGATGCCCAGCGCCACCCGGTCGGCGGCGGAGCGGTCGGTGATGTCCTGCCCGGCGAAGGTGATCGTGCCCCGGTCGGGCCGCAGCAGCCCGGCCAGGGCGGCCAGCGTCGTGGTCTTGCCGGCGCCGTTCAGCCCCAGCAGCACGAGCCGTTCGGCCTCCAGCACCTCGAAGGACACGTCGGAGAGGACGGGCGGGGTGCGGTGGTGTCCCGTCCCGTAGCTGACCTGCAGGCCCTCGACGACCACCAGCGGCGGGCGGCCGGCGGCGGCCGGACGGGACGGCGCCGGTTCGTCGCGGCCGAGGTAGGCCTCGATCACCCGGGGGTCGGCCCGCACGGCCTCGGGTTTCCCGGAGGCCAGGTTCTCGCCGAAGTCGAGGCAGTAGACATGGTCGCAGACGGCGGCCACGAACGGCACGTGGTGCTCGATCATGAGGACGGTCAGCCCGAAGGTGCGGCGCAGCTCCCGCAGGACCTCGGCGAAGGCCGCCGTCTCGCCCGGGCCCATCCCCGCCGTCGGCTCGTCGAGCAGGACGAGGTCGGGGTCGGTGGCCAGCACGGCGGCCAGCTCCACGTTCTTGAGGATGCCGTAGGGCAGCCCGTCCACCTTGCGGTCGAGCACGTAGGTCAGGCCGAGGATGTCGGCCAGCGTCTCGGCCCGGCGGGACAGCCGCCGCTCGTCGGCCCACGTGGCCGGAAGGCCGAGGAGGCCGGCGGTGGCCGAGTACCGGGCGGCGAGGTGCTCGGCGGCCAGGAGGTTGGCCCGGACGGTGGCCCCCCGGATGAGGCCGACGTTCTGGAAGGCCCGGGCCAGGCCGGCCACGGCCCGCTGGTGGGGCGCCAGGTCGGTGATGTCGACGCCCCGGAACCGCACCCGGCCGGTGTCGGGCGGGCGGAACCCGCTGATGACGTCGAACAGCGTGGTCTTGCCGGCGCCGTTGGGGCCGATGATCCCGACGATCTCCAGCTCGCTGACGGCCAGCGAGACGCCGCGCAGCGCCCGGACCCCGCCGAAGCTGACCGAGCAGTCCTCGACCTCAAGCACGGCTCGCCACCCGGGCCCGGGCGACCGGCGGCTCGACCGGCGCGTCCTCGTTGCGCAGCCACCGCCCGATCGGCCGCAGCAGCTCGCCGAACCCGCCGGGATAGCGGGTGAGCGTGAACAGCAGCAGCAGCGGGCCGAGGACCAGCGGCGCCAGTTCGGCGGGCAGGTCGGGAACGAGGGGGACGGCGTTGACGGCGGCGGCCAGGTGCAGCTTGTCGAACAGGAAGCCGGTGAGGGCGAAGAAGGCCGAGCCGACGACGACGCCGGCCCGGCTGCGCAGCCCGCCGACGACCGTCATCATCACGAACACCAGGGCCAGCTGGAAGGTGAACTGGCTGGCCACCACCGAGCCGGTGTTGTAGGCCAGCAGCGCGCCGGCCACCGAGGCGAAGACGCCCGAGACGACGAAGGCGATGAGCGTGTAGCGCTTGAGGTCGGCGCCGAAGCTGGCCGCCACCCGCCGGTCCTGGCGGATGGCCAGCAGCGCCCGCCCGGCCTTGGTGGCCGTCAGCCGCCAGTCGACGTAGAGGACGGCGGCCAGGAACGCCAGGCACAGGAAGTAGTAGCGGTAGTCGCTGGCGAAGGCGGCCGGCTTCGGGGCGGCCTGGCCGGCCGAGCCCCCGGTGAGCGACGTGATGTTGAACAGGCTGTTCTCGGCCATCGTCCCGTAGGTCAGCGTCACCAGGGCGAAGTACAGGCCGGTGATCCGCAGCGAGACGAGCCCCAGCAGCAGCGCCTGCAGGCCGCCGACGAGCATCGTGACGAAGATGGCGGCCACGAAGTTCTGCTCGTGGACCGTGGTCATGTAGGCGGCGGTGAAGGCGCCGATGCCCACGAAGGCCTGGTGGCCGAGCGAGATCTGGCCGGCGTAGCCGACCAGCACGTTGAGCGACAGGCCGATGATGGCGTAGATGACGGCCTCGGTGTAGACGTTGACCTCGATCCCCGCCCGGGTGAGGGGGAAGACGACCACCAGCGCCACCAGGCCGGCCACCACCGCCAACCGGGCCGCCCGTCCGGTCACAGCGCCTCCTCGAGGGTCGTGGCGGCGGCCGTCCGGGAGCCGAGCAGCCCCCGGGGCCGGACGGCCAGCACCGTCACCAGCAGGGCGAAGACCATGACCGACGGCGCCCCCGGCACGTGGCGCGACAACGTCGGCGAGGAGACGGCGACGCTCTCGGCCACCCCGACGACGACCCCGCCGACGAAGGCGCCGGGCAGGCTGCTCATCCCGCCGAGGACCGCGGCGGTGAAGGCGGGGATCAGCGCCGACAGCGTCACGAATCCGGCGCCGAATCCGTTGGCCAGCGGCGCCGAGAGGATCCCGCCGAGCCCGCCCAGCAGGGCGGCGACGCCCCAGGTGAAGCGGGACAGGCGCGGCGCGCTGATGCCCATCAGCTCCGTGGCCAGCGGGTTCTGGCTGAGGCCGAGGATGGCCAGGCCGAGGTCGGTGCGGGCGAAGAACCACGTTCCGGCCACGGCCAGCGCCGCCAGCGTGGCCAGGATCAGCAGCCGCTGGTCGGAGACGGCGAAGCCGAACACCGACACCCGGCCGAGGCCGCCCAGGGCCGGGGGCAGGAAGCGCAGCTGGCCCTTGCCGAGCCACTCCTCGGAGCCGATGGCCAGGAGCGACACGCCGGCCGTGGCCACCAGCAGGGTCACCCGGGGAGCGCCGAAGAGCGGCCGGACCACGAACCGCTCGGTGGCCAGCCCGCTGGCCAGCGCCGCCGCCAGGCCGGCCAGCATGGCCAGCCCGTAGGGCACGCCGGCGGAGTGGGCGGCCCACAGGCCGTAGACGGCGATGGTGCCGAACTCGCCCTGGGCGAAGTTGAAGATCCCGCTCGACTTGTAGACGAGCACCAGGCCGAGCGCGATCAGCCCGTAGCCGGAACCGGCCACGATGCCGATGATCAGTGCCTGGCCCACGGCGCCGGTCTCAGAAGTCGGCGATGAAGCGGCCGGTGGTCTTCCAGGCCCGGCTGTCGCAGTCCGCCTCCAGGAGGTGGGCGGTCCGGGCCCCGAAGCGGATCGTCGAGCTGTAGCTCACGTCGGGATAGACGTTGGAGTGGAAGACCTGGCCGCTGGTCACGGTGTTGAGGAAGCTCTGGCGGGAGAGGTCGCGCCCCGTCGCCTCCAGCATCTGGTGGATGGTCTTGTTCATCCCCCACATCAGGATCCCGATGTCGTCGGGGTTGTTGCCCACGTACTTGCGGTAGGCGGGCTTGTACTCGGCGTCGAGGCTGTCGATGGCGTCGAGCTGGGGGAACGGCGAAAGGAACTTGGCCCCTTCGATCGACGGGCAGCCGGCCTCGGCCACCACCTGGAACCCGTTGGTCGTGCCCGGCCCGACCCAGACGGGGTGGTAGGCCTGGGCCTGGGCGTTGGTGGCCAGCTTGATGAACGGGATGGGGGCGGCGATGACGTAGACGATCTCGGCGCCGGAGTTGCGCAGCTGCTGCGCTTCCGACAGCAGCTCGGCGTCGGAGGCGTACTTGCCGATCCGGCTGGACCGCACGATCTGGAGGCCGCCGGCCTTGTTGATCTCGTTGGTGATGCTCTTGACCGTGTTGTTCAGCCCCGGCGAGGCGATCACCACGACGGCCACCTTCGTCTTGCGGATCCGGTTCTTCATGAGCTTGACCAATGTCGACGACTGCTGGTCGTAGGTCTGGGAGATGGCGAAGTACCGGTTGAGGCCGGACAGGCCGTCCTCGGTGACGCCGCCCGAGAAGTAGGGGACGCCCTCCGCTTCGGCGTAGCGGGCGCAGGCGGCGATCTGGTCGGTGCCGGCGAAGCCGATGATGAGGAAGACGTGCTCCTTCTCGACCATCTCCCGGCAGGCCTGCACGGCGCTGGTGGGGTTGTACTTGTCGTCGCGGAAGACGACCTCGACGTTGCGGCCGTGGATCCCGCCCTTGTCGGCGAGGAACTTCCAGTACAGGTCGTTGCTGGCCTCGAAGGCCCGTTGGGGGAACGGCGCGGCGCCGGTGACCGGGGCGTGGATCCCGATCTTGATCGTCGTGTCGGTCACGCCGGTGCGGTCCGGTTCGCCGTCGAAGGCCGGCCGGGGCGGGGCGGGGGCCGGCGCCGGTTCGGCCTTGCCGGGCGGTGGGGCGGGGGCCGGAGCGGGCGCCGGGGCCGGCGGCCCGTAGACGGCGGCGCTCCGGGTGCTCGGCGTCTCCGACGCCGCCGCCCGCTCGGCGCCCGGGTCGTGGTTCGGGGCGGTGGCGACGGTGCTCGGTGCGGTGGTCGCCGCCGGTCCCGACGTGGGGGTGGTCGGGGCCGCCGCCCGGCGGCCGTCGGCGGCGGGGGACGACGGCGCCGGCGCCGGCTCCGACGCCGGCAGGGCCCGGTCGCCGTTGGCGTTGACGTCGCTGTCGGCGAACCCGCCGTTGAACCCCGACGGGAACTGCTGGGGGGCCCGCCGTTCCCGCTCCGCCTGGCGATCCTGGAGGGCGCTCGGCTTCACTCCGCAGGAGGCGGCCAGCAGCAGGGCCACCATGAGGCCGACACCCCGAGCGGTCTTCCGGGTCACTGCATGCCTCCCTCGCCATCGGTGCGATCGGCGATCGCCCGGCTGAACCCGCCGGCCCGACGCCGCCGGGGAACCGGACGCCCGGCCGGGCTCAGGGCGAGTTCCACGACCGCCACCACGGCCACGACCGCCACCACGAGGCCGGCGGTCGCGGGGTGGACGTCAGTCCAGAAACCCGCCCCAAATACCACTTAGGCATCGTAGGCCAGTAATAACCACAATTGTCAATGTGGTCTTACTCCTTAACACCCCTTACAGGAGGCCGCCGTTCAGAGCAGCGCGGCGAGGCGTTCCACCAGGCGGACGGGGTCGGGGCCGTGGGGCGCGACGTTGAGGACGGTGACGCCGGCGTCGCGGTAGGCGGCGATCCGGTCCTTGATGAAGCCCTCCGGGCCGACCAGCGACGTCTTCTCCAGCAGCTCGGCCGGGACGGCCGCCTCGGCCTCGGCCTTCTTCCCGGCCAGGTAGAGGTCCTGGATCTCCTCGGCCTCGGCCTCCCAGCCGTAGCGCCGCACGAGGGCGTTGTAGAAGTTGCGCCCCCGGGCGCCCATGCCGCCGACGTAGAGCGCCACCTGGGGGCGGGCCAGGTCCCGCAGCTTCACCGCTTCGGCGTCGTCGTCGGTGATGGCCAGCAGGCCGCCGGCGGCGATCTCCAGCGGACCGAGGGCGGCGTCGCGCTTGGCCGTCCCGGCGGCCAGGGCGGCGCCGAAGGCCTCCTGCGTCCGCTCGGGGACGAAGAACAGCGGGAGCCACCCTTCGGCGATCTCGGCGGTGAGCGTCACGTTCTGCTCCCCGAGGGCGGCCAGCCAGATGGGGATGCGGGACCGCACCGGCTTGTTGATGATCTTGAGCGCCTTGCCCAGCCCGGTGCCCTGGCCGGCCGGGAGCGGGATGTGGTAGCTCGGGCCGTCGTGGGTCAGCGGCGCCTCCCGGGCCCAGACCTTGCGGCAGATCTCCACGATCTCCCGGGTGCGGCCGAGGGGCCGGTCGTAGGGGACGCCGTGCCACCCCTCGATCACCTGGGGCCCGGAGGCGCCGAGGCCGAGGATGCCGCGCCCGCCGGAGAGGGCGTCGACGCCGGCCGCCGTCATGGCCAGGAGCGTCGGGGTGCGGGAGTAGATCGGCAGGATCCCGGCCCCGATCTGCAGCCGCTGCGTGGCCGCGGCCAGGAACCCCATGAGGCTCGGGGCGTCGAAGGTGTAGGCCTCGGCCACCCAGACGATGTCGAGCCCGGCCGATTCGAGCGCCACGGCCCGCTCGGCCAGCTGCCGGGGATCCTCCGAGTACTGCAGGCTGGTGCTGAGACGCATGCCGGTTCTCCCTCCGGTCAGATCGGGTCCCGACCCTAGGGCATGATGGCCGGATGTTGACGACTGGTGACCCGGCGCCGCTGTTCACGTTGCCGGATCAGGACGGCGTGCCCGTGTCGCTGGCCGAACAGCGCGGCTCCTGGGTCCTGCTGTGGTGGTATCCCAAGGCGTCGACCCCGGGCTGAACGCTGGAAGGGCGGGCCCTGCGTGACAGGGCCGGAGCGTTCGAGGCGGCGGGCTGCGTGATCCTCGGGGCGTCGTTCGACACCGTGGAGGAGAACCGGATCTTCGCCGTCGAGCAGCACTTCCCGTTCCGGCTGCTGGCCGACACCGACCGGACGGTGGGGCAGTCCTACGGCGTGGTGCGGCCGGGCGGCGACCAGTACGCCGGCTTCGCCCGGCGGCTCTCGTTCCTCATCGCCCCCGACGGGCTGATCGCCCGGGTCTACGAGGTGGCGGACGTGAAGGCCCACGCCGACGAGGTGCTGGCCGACCTCGAGCGGCTCCGGGGGGTGCGGTGACCGCCGTCCCCACCCGGGTCGGCCCCCAGTCGGAGGCCGCCGACCTCCACGACGACACCATGGCCCTGGAGGCCCGCATCACCCAGGTGGCCCGGGGGGCGGCCCGGGCGGCCGTGCTGGGCGTGAGCGACGGGCTCGTCAGCAACGTCTGCCTGATCCTGGCCGTGGCCGGCGCCGAGGCGTCGCGCTCGGCGGTGCGGCTGGCCGGCTTCGCCAGCCTCATCGCCGGGGCGCTGTCGATGGCCGCCGGCGAGTGGATCTCCGTCCGCAGCCAGGTGGAGCTGTTCGAGGGCATCCTCGGCCGGCTGCGCGACCTGGTCCGGCGCGACCCGGAGCTCATCCTCGACCAGCTCACCGACCGGCTGGAGGAGGCCGGGGTGGCCCGGGACACCGCCCAGCGGGCCAGCACCGAGCTGCCCCTCGACGAGCCCCGCTTCCTGCGCTTCTGCGCCAACACGCTGTTCGGGCTCAACCCCGACGAGCTCGGTTCACCGATGACGGCGGCGGTGACGTCGCTCGGCAACTTCGCCGCCGGCGCCGCCGTGCCCCTCGTTCCCTGGTTCATCACCGAAGGGACGGCGGCCAAGCTGGCGTCGGTGGTGCTGACCGCCGCCGCCAGCCTCGTCGTCGGCGCCGTCGTCGGCCGGTCGAGCGACAAGCCGCCGTTGCCCGCCGCCCTGCGCCAGCTGGCCATCGTCGTCGGCGCCTCGGCCGTCACCTACGGGATCGGCAAGGTCTTCGGCACCGCCGTGTCGTGAGCCGGGACCTTCGGGGTGTCCGGTCCGGGACCTTCGGCCCCTTTCCCGGGGGCCGTCTCACCAGCTGAGACGGAACGGTGGAGCGGCGGTCCACGGCCGTGCAGGGTGGCGGCGTGGCTCCCACCGCGACCCGCCAGGAACTCGCCGCCCGGCTCTTCGACGCCGAGCGGACGCGCCGGGCGGTCGGTCCGCTGACGGCCGACCACCCCGAGCTCGACCTCGCCGACGCCTACGCCATCCAGACCATCAACGTGGAACGGAAGCTGGCCGAGGGCCGGCTCCTGCGGGGGCGCAAGGTCGGGTTGACGTCGAAGCCGATGCAGCAGCTGCTCGGCGTCGACGAGCCCGACTTCGGCGTTCTCCTCGATGACATGTTCGTCGAGGACGGCGACGAGATCCCCCTCGACGCCATGCTCCAGCCCCGGGTCGAGGCCGAGATGGCCTTCCTCATGGGCTCCGACCTGACGGGACCGGCGGTGACGACCGGCAACGCCCTGGCGGCCATCGCCGGTGTCCTGCCCGCCCTCGAGATCGTCGACAGCCGGGTGGCCGACTGGAAGATCCGCCTCGTCGACACGGTGGCCGACAACGCCTCGTCGGGGAAGCTGGTGGTCGGGGGGCGGATCACTCCCGTCGACGCCGTCGACCTGCGCCTCGTGGGCTGCGTGGTGAGCCGCAACGGCCAGGTCGTCGACACCGGCGCCGGGGCCGCCGCGCTCGGCAACCCGGCCCGCTGCGTGGCCTGGCTGGCCAACAAGCTGGCCGCCTTCGGCTCGGGCCTGCGGGCCGGCGACATCGTCCTCCCCGGCGCCGTGCACAAGATGGTGCCGGTGGCGCCGGGCGACGTGTTCCGGGCCGAGTTCGGCCACCTCGGCGCGGTCACCGCCCGGTTCACGAACGGAGGGGCGCGGTGATCACCGCCCGGAGCATGGCCGACCAGCTGTTCATCGCCGAGCGGGAGGGCAAGCCGATCGCCCCCTTCACCGACGAGTACCCCGACCTCGACCTCGAGACGGCCTACGCCGCCGCCGACTGCCTGGTGGCCGCCCATGTCGACGGCGGCGAGAAGGTCGTCGGGGCCAAGCTCGGGCTCACCAGCCGGGCCAAGCAGGAGGCCATGGGCGTGCCCCACCCGCTCTACGGCTGGCTGACCGACGCCATGGCCCTGCCGTCGGGCGAGGTCGACGCCGGCCGCCTGATCCAGCCCCGGGTCGAGCCCGAGATCGCCTTCCTCCTGGCCCGCGACCTCGCCGGCCCGGTGACCGTGACCGAGGTCCTGGCCGCCACCGAGGCGGTCTTCGGCGCCGTCGACGTCCTCGACTCCCGGTACCAGGACTACCGGTTCGCCCTGGCCGACGTCGTGGCCGACAACGCCAGCGCCGCCCGCTTCGTCCTCGGGCCCCGGGCCCGCCGCCCGGCCGAGCTGGAGGACCTCCGCCTCGTCGGCTGCGTGCTGCGCGACCGGGGGGCGCTGGTCGCCACGGCCGCCGGCGCGGCGGTCATGGGCCATCCCGCCGCCTCGGTCGCCTGGCTCGTCAACCGCCTCGCCGCCCGGGGGCGGGGCCTGCCGGCCGGGTCCATCGTCCTCTCCGGAGGGCTCACCGCTCCCGTCCCGCTCGCCCGCGGTGGTTTCGCCACCGTCGAGTTCGACGGCCTGGGGACCGTCGAAGTCTGGGCCTGAACCCGCCCCGTCCCACCCACCCCCTTCATCACCGGAGATGCACCGCCCTCGCCGAGGGCTTCCCCTCTTCCGCCCTTTCAACGACGAACAGGAGATCCACGCATGGGATACGAGCTCCGCACCATGGTCGTGGAGCCGAAGCGGCAGACCTTCGACCCGCTGGTGGCGCGCTTCGGTGATCGGCCCGCAACCCGGTACCAGGAAGGCTCCTTCGACGTCCAGGCGACCGAGCACTTCCACTACCGGCCGACCTGGGACCCGGCCCACGAGCTGTACGACGTCGACTACTCCGCCCTGAAGCTGACCGACAACTACCGCTACGCCGACCCCCGGCAGTACTACTACGCCACCTACGTCACCGACGCCGCCGCCCGCTACGAGGCCTTCGCCCAGACGCTGGCCTACGTGGAGGACCGGCGGCTCCTCGACCGGCTGCCCGAGGGCTGGCGGCGGGTGCTGACCGGAGCCGTGATCCCGCTGCGGCACTACGAGCAGGGCGCCCAGCTCATCTCCAGCCAGGCGGCCCGCTTCTCCTACGGCACGACGATCAGCCAGGCGGCGACCTACGCCGCCTTCGACCGGATCGGCAACGCCCAGCTCTACAGCCTCGTCGGCCTGGCCCTGGCCGGCGGCGGGTCCGACGCGCTGAGCGAGGCCAAGGAGAACTGGCTGTCGGCACCGTCGCTGCAGCCGCTGCGCCGGATCGTCGAGGAACTGCTGGTGGAGAAGGACTGGGCCAGCGGTCTCGTCGCCCTCGACCTCGTCGACGCCCGGCTCTATCCGCTCCTCTTCACCGAGCTCGACGAGCGGGCGCTGGCCGACGGGGCCATGGCCTACAGCCTCATCGCCCGGCACCTGAGCGACTGGTACGGGAGCCAGCAGAAGTGGCTGGCGCCCCTCCTCGAGGCCTGGACCACCGACCCCACCTACGCCGAGGCCAACCAGAAGGTCCTGGCCGACATCGAGGACCGCTGGCAGGGCCGGGCCACCGACGCCGTGCGGGCCGTGGCCAAACTGATCGACGGAGCCGTCCGGTGAGCGCCCCCACCACCGTCCGCTGGGTCGGCGTCGACCTCCAGGAGACCGACGCCACCCGGGCCATCGTCGAAGCCATCGAAACCGACAACGCCGACATCACGATCAAGCACTTCCCCGGGATGATCAAGATCCAGTCGCCCGGACCGCTGCACATCAACCGTTCGACGGTCGAGGAGAAGTACGGCCGGCCGTGGGAGACCCACGAGTTCCAGCTGGCGATCATCTCCTACGCCGGGAACATCGCCAACTGGGACGACGACGAGATCGTCATCAAGTGGGAGCACTGACATGACCAAGCTCTCGATGAAGGAGCGGTACCACCTGCTCACCCGGGACCTCGACTGGACGCCGACCTACGTCGCGCCCGAGGAGGTCTACCCCCACTCCCGCTACGAGGGGATCAAGATCCACGACTGGGGCGCCTGGGAGGACCCGTTCCGCCTCACCGTCGACGCCTACTGCAAGTACCAGGCGGAGAAGGACAAGAAGCTCTACGCCGTCATCGACTCCTTCGCCCAGGGCCAGGGGCACCTGGGCCTGTCGGACGCCAGCTACGTCAACGCCGTCAAGCTGTTCATCCAGGGCGTGTCGCCGCTGGAGTACCAGGCCCACCGGCACTTCGGCTACCTGGCCCGCCACCTCGACGGCGCCGGCGCCCGCTTCGCCTCGCTGTGCCAGAGCCTGGACGAGATCCGCCACGCCCAGACCCAGATCCACACCATCTCCAACTACAACAAGCACTACGCCGGTATGCACGACTGGCAGAAGATGCACCAGCGGGTGTGGTACCTGTCGGTGCCGAAGTCGTACTTCGACGACGCCCTGTCGGCCGGGCCGTTCGAGTTCATGACGGCCATCTCGTTCAGCTTCGAGTACCTGCTGACCAACCTGCTGTTCGTGCCGTTCATGAGCGGGGCGTCGTTCAACGGCGACCTGGCCACCATGACGTTCGGGTTCTCGGCCCAGAGCGACGAGAGCCGGCACATGACGCTGGGCCTCGAGGTCATCAAGTTCATGCTGGAGCAGGACGAGGGCAACGTCCCGATCGTCCAGGACTGGATCGACAAGTGGTTCTGGCGGGGCTACCGGCTGACCACGCTGGTGGCGGCGATGATGGACTACTTCCTGCCCAAGAAGGTCATGAGCTGGAAGGAAGCCTTCGAGCTGTACTTCGAGGAGCAGATGCTGGGCGGGCTGTTCCCCGACCTGGCCTACTACGGCATCAACCCGCCCCGGCACGTGGCCCAGGCCCAGGCCGAGAAGGAGTACGTCAGCCACCAGGTCTACTGGATCCTCTACCAGTACACCCACGCCGCCGCCTTCAACACCACCATCCCGTCGGACGAGGCGATGGCCTGGCTGACGGAGAGCTACCCGACGACCTTCGACCGGTACTACAAGCCGTTGTGGGACAAGGCCAAGGCCATCGAGGCGGGCGGGGGGCGCTTCTACAACATGGCGCTGCCCCAGCTGTGCCAGGTGTGCCAGATCCCCATGGGCTTCACCGAACCCGGCGACCCGGGCCAGATCTGCTTCCGCCAGAGCGAGTACGAGGGCGAGCTGTACAACTTCTGCTCCGACGGCTGCCAGTGGATCTTCGACCGGGAACCGGAGAAGTACGTCCAGGCCTGGCTGCCCGTCCACCAGATCTACCAGGGGAACTGCGGCGGGGCCACCATCCCCGACGTCCTGGCCTGGTACGGGATCGCCGAGGGCGACAACCTCGACTACGCCGTCTCCACCGACAAGACGTCGTGGGACGAGTGGCACGCCAAGGGAGGGAACTGATGACCGTCAAGGCGTTGGGCCCGTACAACTTCCCGCCCGCCGACCGCCAGGAGCTCTTCGGCGACGACATGCTCGTCCACGTCAACTGGGACGGCAACCTGCTGTTCTGCGCCGCCGCCTGCTTCCGGGCACCGAAGGCGATGACCTGGGGCGACTTCAAGGCCCAGATGGTCGACCCCTGGGCGGCCGGCGACCCCGACTACGACCCGTCGCGGACGAAGGACTGGCGCCTCGGCGACGTGCCCTTCGAGCCCGACCCGAACAAGACCCTGGCCGAGATGGGTGTCCGGCACAAGGCCGTCATCAAGTTCCGCGACTGACGTGCACCGCATCACCGTCCTGCCCCCCGGGATCGTGCTCCCCGTCCGTGACGGGGAGACGATCCTCGGGGCCATCGTCCGGGCCGGCTTCACCTTCCGGATCGGGTGCCAGGGCGGAGGCTGCGGCGTCTGCAAGATGGACCTCCTCTCCGGCGAGGTCCGCTACGACAAGCGGGTCGCCCAGGCGGTGCTCCCCGACGGGGAGCGCGGCCTGGTGGCCCTCACGTGCCGGAGCATCCCCACGACCGATGTGGTCGTTCGGCTCCAGGAGGACGACGCGCTCCACCTGGTCAACCCGATCGGCCTGACCCTGGCCCAGCGGGAGCTGGCCTCTCTCTAGAAAGGAGCAACCACGATGGCAGTGCTGCGACTCGGCTACGTGCACGTCAGGGTCACCGACCTGGAAGACGCCAAGCGTCACTATGCCGACACCCTCGGGATGAAGATCATGGCCGACGAGGGGGGCAAGGTCCACCTCAAGTGCTGGGACGAGTACGACCACCACTCGGTCGTCCTGGAAGAGGGCGGGACGGGGCTGGCCAAGTTCGGCTTCAAGGTCGAGCGGGCCGAGGACCTCGACGCCTACGAGCGCAAGGCGCAGCAGTTCGGCGTGCTGGTCGAGCGGATGGGCAAGGGCGACAACCTCGCCGTCGGCGAGGGCCTGCGCATCGTCCTGCCCTCCGACCACGTGATGGAGCTGTACAACGAGATGGAGTACGCGGGCACCGAGACGGGCCGGCTCAACCCCGACCCCTGGCCCCGCCGCGGCATGCACGGCGCGGCCGTCCCCCGGCTCGACCACGCCCTCATCTCGATGGACGACCCGGCGCTGACCGAGCGGTTCTTCCTGGAGGTCATGGACTTCCGGGCCTCGGAGCGGCTGATCACCGACCCGGCCAGCAACGAGCTCATCGCCTCCTGGCTGTTCTCCTGCCAGCGGGCCCACGACATCGCCATCATCAAGGGGCCCCAGGGCAAGCTGCACCACTTCGCCTTCTGGCTCGACACCTGGGAGAACATCCTGAAGGCCGGCGACGTCTTCGCCATGGACGGCGTCCCCGTCGACGCCGGCCCGACGCGCCACGGCATCACCCGGGGCACGACGATCTACTTCTTCGACCCCTCCGGCAACCGCAACGAGGTGTTCTGCGGCGGCTACACGCCCTACCGCGACTTCCCGACGATCACCTGGACCGCCGACCAGCTCGGCAAGGGCATCTTCTACATCCAGCGGGAGCTGAACGAGCGGTTCACGAGCGTTTACTCCTGAGCGGACCCGGACCCGGACCCGGAGGCGCCGGCCATGGCCGACCACACCGTCACTGTCGAACCGTTGGGGCAGAAGGTGACCTGCCGCGAGGACCAGACGATCCTCGACGCCTGCCTGCGGGCCGGCGTGTGGCTCCCTCACGCCTGCACCCACGGCACCTGCGGCACCTGCAAGCTCCAGGTGGAGGACGGGGACGTCGACCACGGCGCCGCCTCCGAGTTCGCCCTGATGGACTTCGAACGCAGCGAAGGCAAGACGCTGCCCTGCACGGCCCGGCCGCTCGGCGACGTCGTGATCGAAGCGGACATCGAGGTGGAGGACGGCGTCGTCTTCCACCCGGTGTCCGACTTCGGCGCCACCGTGGCCCTGGTGGAGGACATCGCCCGCGACATCCGGCGGGTCGTGCTCGACCTCGACGGCGACCTCGTCTTCAACCCCGGCCAGTACGTCAAGATCGCCGTGCCGGGCACCGACGCCGACCGCACGTACTCGATGGCCAACCCCCCGAGCGAGCCTCGCCGGGTGGAGCTCAACGTGCGGAGGGTCCCCGGCGGGCTGGCCACCGACGGCTGGATCTTCACCACGCTGGCCGCCGGCGACACGGTCGCCCTATCGGGCCCCTACGGCCGGTTCTTCCTCCGGGACCGCCGCCCCGAGCCGGCCATCCTCATCGGGGGCGGCACCGGTGTGGCCCCGCTCAAGTCGATCGTGCAGGCGGTGCTGGAGCGGGGCCTGCCCCAGGAGCTGTTCCTCTACCACGGCGCCCGGACGGCGGCCGACCTCCACGACGTCGGCTGGTTCTCCGCCCTGGAGCGGGAGCACCCCGACCAGTTCCACTACCGGCCCGTCCTGTCGGAGGAGGGCTGGGCCGGCCGGACCGGGCTCGTGACCGACGCCGTCGACGCCGACTTCGAGACCTGCCGGGGCCACGTCGCCTACCTGTGCGGCCCGCCCCCCATGGTCGACGCCGCCCTCAAGACGCTGATGAAGAAGCGCCTCTTCCCCAAGGACATCTACCGCGAGGACTTCTTCAGCGAAGCCGACCGGGCGGGCGGCGGTGTCCGCAGCCCCCTGTTGAAACGGTGAGGTGGATGCCATGCGAAGGATGATGAACCGCCACACCCACGAGCACGACGTCGTCTTCACGCCGTTCATGCTCCGGGTGCGCCGGGTCCTCGACGGCGCCGGCCCGGATGCGGTCGTGGCCGTCACGGCCAGCGAGGAGCGACCGCTGCCCCGGGCGGTCGATGACTGGTTCAACCTCCGGATCCGGGCCGAGCAGGTGGTCGCCGAGGCCAACGCCATGCTGGAGCACCGCGGCCCGCCGTTCGACATCGTCGACGAGGCCGGCACCGGCCGGCTGGCCTTCGCCCTCCGGCGCCTCGACCGGACGGTCACCATCCACGTCGAGGAGCGGGGCCGCCAGGGCCGGGTGGTCATGGACCGGGGCGACGAGCGGGCCGCCGGGCCGGTGGAACCGGTCGACCGCGCCGTCCTCGAGGAACTGGTCATCGAGATGCTCGACAACAAGGAGATCTGACCGCGATGCAGAGCAACGCCCGCCCCGAGCTCGGCGCCCTGGTCGACGCCGGCGGCATCAAGACGAACTACCTGGAAGCCGGCGACGCCGGCGACCCGCCCGTCCTCCTGATCCACGGCTCGGGCCCCGGCGTGACGGCCTGGGCCAACTGGCGCCTCACGATCCCGGCGCTGGCCGGGGCGGGCCTGCGGGTCTACGCCCCCGACATGGTCGGCTTCGGCTTCACCGACCGCCCGGCGGGCGTCACGTATTCGATGCAGGGTTGGGCGGAGCAGCTGATCGCCCTGCTCGACGCCCTCGACATCGAGAAGGCGTCGCTGGTCGGCAACAGCTTCGGCGGGGCGCTGGCCATCGCCGTGGCCACGCAGGTGCCGGAGCGGATCGACAAGCTCGTCCTCATGGGCGCCATGGGCGTGTCGTTCCCGATCACGGCCGGGCTCGACGCCGTGTGGGGCTACGAGCCGTCGGTCGACAACATGCGCCGGATCCTCGACATCTTCGCCTACGACCGCGACCTCATCACCGACGAGCTGGCCCAGGTCCGCTACCGGGCGTCGATCGAGGAAGGGTTCCAGGAGGCGTTCTCGTCGATGTTCCCCGCCCCCCGCCAGCGCTGGGTGGAGGCCATGGCGACGCCCGAGGCGACGATCCGGGCCATCACCCACGAGACGCTGGTCGTCCACGGCCGCGACGACCGGGTGATCCCGCTGGAGAACGCCTTCCGGCTGGTGCAGCTGATCGAGAAGGCCCAGCTCCACGTGTTCGGCCGCTGCGGCCACTGGACGCAGATCGAGTGGGCCGCCGAGTTCAACCGCCTCGTGGCGGCGTTCCTCACCGCCGCCCCCCGGCCGTGACCGGCACCGAGGCGGCGCTGCTCGAGGCCGGGGCCCTCCCCGATCCCGGGCTGTGCCGGCGCATGCACCACTTCATGGCCCTCATGCGGGCCACCGACGACCGGCTCGTGGCCCTGTTCCGCCAGGGCCAGCTGCCCGGCTCGTACTACAGCGGCAACTGGCACGAGGCCATCGCCGTGGGGACGGCCGCCGCCCTGCGCCACGACGACGTGATGGCTCCGCTGCACCGCGACATGGGGGCTCATTTCTGGCGGGGCCTCCAACCCCGCGAGGTCATCGCCAGCTTCATGGGCAAGGCCGGCTCCCCGTCGGGCGGGCGGGACGGCACGCTGCACTACGGCCGCCTCGACCTCCACATCCTCAACCCGGTCAGCCAGATCCCCAACAACTACCCGGCGGCCATCGGCGCCGCCTTCGCCAGCAAGTACCGCCGCTCCGACGGGCTGGCCATCGCCTACTGCGGCGACGGGTCGACGTCGCGGGGCGACTTCCACGAGGCGGTCAACATCGCCGCCGTCCTGCGCCTGCCGGTGATCTTCGTGGTCGAGAACAACCAGTACGCCTACTCGACGCCCGTCCGGCGCCAGATGGCCACCGCCGACATCGCCTCCAAGGCCGCGGCCTACGGCCTGCCCGGCGAGAAGGTCGACGGCACCGACGTGATCGCCGTCTGGGACGCCACCGGCCGGGCGGTGCAGCGGGCCCGGGCCGGGGAGGGGCCGACGCTGCTCGAGTGCGTGACGATGCGCATGCACGGCCACGCCGAACACGACCCGGCCGACTACGTCGATCCCGCCCTGATCGAGGAGTGGCGCCGGCGCGACCCGCTGGCCCTGTTCGAGGCCCGCCTGGCGGCGGCCGGGATCCTGAGCCCGGAGGAGGCCGAGGCCGACAAGGCCGAGATCAAGGCGTTCGTGCTGGCCGAGGCCGCCGCCGTGCGCGACATGCCCTACCCCGACCCGTCCACGGTGGAGGAGGGTCTCTATGCCTGAGGTGCCGGCACCGCCCGCCGAGGTCACCTACCTCGACGCCATCCGGGAGGCCATGCGGGCCGAGATGGCCGCCGACCCCGACGTCTTCCTCATCGGCGAGGACGTCGGTGTCTTCGGCGGAGCCTTCAAGGTGAGCAAGGGCCTCATCGACGAGTTCGGCCCGGAGCGGGTCGTCGACGTCCCCATCGCCGAGTCGGGCTTCACCGGCCTGGCCGGCGGCGCCGCCCTCTGCGGCCTGCGCCCGATCGTCGAGTTCCAGTTCGCCGACTTCATCACCTGCGCCTACGACCAGATCGTCAACAACCTCTCCCGCCACCACTGGCGGACGGGCGACAAGGTGCCGGTCGTCCTGCGGGCGCCGTACGCCGCCCGGCTGCGGGCCGGCCCCTTCCACTCCCAGAGCATCGAGGCCTACTTCGCCCACACCCCCGGCCTCAAGATCGTCGCCCCGTCCACGCCCGACGACGCCTACGGGCTGCTGCGCTCGGCGGTGCGGGACGACAATCCGGTGCTGTACCTGGAGAACCGCTGGCTGTACCGGCGGGCCAAGGTGCCCCGGCTGTCGGGCGAGGCCGTCCCCATCGGGCGGGCCAAGGTGGTGCGGGAAGGCACGGCCGTCACCGTGGTGACCTACGGGCCGTGCATCGTGGAGGCCACCGAGGCCGCCGAGGCGCTGGCCGCCGAGGGCATCTCCGTCGAGGTCGTCGACGTCCGCACGCTCGTCCCGCTCGACGTCGGGACCATCACCGCCTCGGTGAAGAAGACCAGCCGGGCGCTGGTGCTCCACGAGGACAGCCGCCGCTTCGGCTACGGCGCCGAGATCGCCTCCGTCATCGGCGAGGAGTGCTTCTGGCACCTCGACCGGCCGGTGGCCCGCATCGGCGCCAAGGACATCCCCGTCCCCGCCAGCATGGCGCTGGAGGACGCCATGCTGCCCTCGACCGCCCAGGTGGCCGCCGCCCTGCGGGCGCTGGCCACGACCTGAGGAGGCGGCCCCATGGCCGACATCGAGATCGTCACGATGCCCAAGCTCGGCGAGAGCGTCACCGAGGGCACGATCACCGCCTGGCTGAAGGCGGTCGGCGACCGGGTCGAGATCGACGACCCGCTGTTCGAGGTGTCGACCGACAAGGTCGACTCGGAGATCCCGAGCCCGTTCCAGGGAACGCTGCTCGACATCCTCGTGGAGGCGGGCCAGACCGTGCCGGTGGCCACGCCGCTGGCCCGGATCGGCACCGCCGTGGCCGCCGCCACCCCGCCGCCGGCTCCGGCGGCCGCCGTGCCGTTGCCGGTCGGCAGTGCCGTCGGGGGCAACGGCGGGCGGGCGCTGCTGTCACCGCTGGTGCGCCGCCTCGCCGCCGAGCACGCCGTCGACCTGACGGCGGTGTCGGGCTCCGGCGAAGCCGGCCGGATCATGCGGGAGGACGTGGAGCGGGCCATCGCCGCCGCCCGGGTCCCCGCCCCGGCCCCGGCCCCGGTCGCCGCCCCCGCCCCCGCCCCGGCCGCCCCGGTCGCCGGCGGGCGGAGCGAGGTCAAGCCGCTGTCGCGGATCCGGCTCGTCACCGCCGAGCACATGGTCCGCTCCAAGCAGGTCTCGCCCCACGTCTGGACGTCGGTCGAGGTCGACCTCGAGCGCGTCGAGCAGGTCCGCCTCCGCCACAAGGACCGGTTCAAGGAGGAGGAGGGCGCCTCCCTCACCTACCTGGTGTTCATCGCCCGGGCGGTGTGCGACGCCCTGCGGGCCTTCCCGGCCCTCAACTCCTCGCTCGACCTGGAGGCGAAGACGCAGACGTTCCACCGCTCCGTCCACCTCGGCATCGCCGTCGACCTCGACGAGCAGGGCCTCGTCGTCCCGGTGGTGCGCGACGCCGACAGCCTCAACCTGCGGGGCCTGGCCCGGGCCATCAAGGCCAGGGCCGACGGCGCCCGGGGCAAGGCGCTCGCCGCCGACGACTATGCCGGCTCCACGTTCACCATCACCAACCCCGGCCCCCTCGGCGACTACGCCTCGGCGCCGATCATCAACCAGCCCAATGTGGCCATCCTGTCGACCAACATGGTCGAGCGGCGCCCGACCGTCGTCGGCGACGCCATCGCCATCCATCACATGACGATCCTCGGCATCTCCTACGACCACCGGGCGATGGACGGGGTGACCGTGTCGAGGTTCCTCCGCCACGTCAAGGAGGCGCTGGCCGGACGGGACTGGGAGGCCGAGCTCGGATGACCGCCGAAGGGAGGCCGGTGATGTGACGTTCGACTCTACGCCGGAGATGTTGCGGATCCCTACAACAGAAGGGTGGAGCTGAGCCCCGAAGCCTGCCCGTCGGTCTCCGTCCTGGACCGGGCCATGGCGATCCTCGGCGCCTACGGCCGCGACGACGCCGCGCTGCCGCTCCACGAGCTCCGGCGCCGCACCGGCCTGGCCCGGGCCACGGTCTACCGCCTCGTCGTCCACCTCGCCGACCTCGGGCTGCTGGAGCGCGAGGGCCAGAACTACCGGCTCGGCATGCGGCTCTTCGAGCTCGGCGAGCGCGTCCCCCGGGCCCGGGAGCTGCGCCGGGCGGCCCTGCCGCACCTCCACGAGCTGCTGGAGGCGACCCGGGCCAACGTGCACCTGGGAATGCTGGAGGGCCTGCGGGTCCTGTACCTGGAGCGGCTCACCGGCCGCGACCACGTGCCGCTGCCGTCGGTGGTCGGCGACTTCATGCCCGCCCACGCCACCGCCCTCGGGAAGGTGCTCCTGGCCTTCGCTCCGCCGGGGACCGTGGCCGCCGTCCTCGAAGCGGGGCTCGCCCCGCTCACGCCGTACACGATCACGGCCCCCCGCCTCCTCATCGAGCAGCTGGTCGAGATCCGCCGGACGGGCGTCGGCGCCGAACGGGAGGAGTCGGCCGTCGGGCTGGCCTGCGTGGCCGCCCCGGTGCGCCTCGGCGACGAGGTCGTGGCCGCCGTCTCCGTGAGCTACCCCATCGGCCGGTACGATCCCCGGGCGCTGTCCGGGCCGGTGCGCCGGACGGGGGACGCCATCTCGGCCGAGCTCGACCGCCGCCGGCCGGCGACCTTCGCCCCGGCCGCCCGGCGCCAGCCCGTCACCGCCTGATCCGCCGAGGGAGCCGCCCCGTGCCGCTGATCCACGTCTCGATGGCCGAAGGCCGGACGCCGGCCCAGAAGCGGGCCCTGCTGCAGGGCATCACCCGGGCGACCGAGGAGGCGCTGGGCGTGCCCCTGGCCTCGATCCGGGTCTGGATCACCGAATTCCCCCCCGACCAGTTCATCGCCGGGGGGGAGATCATGGCCGACCGGCCCACCGGGCAGGAGCGGCGCCCGGCGCCGTGACGCCGTGACGTCGGGGCCTCCGGCCGTCGCTATCGTGCGGCCAGGCCGACGGGGCAGAGGAGGACGGGTATGGGCAGGCTCAGCGAGGCGCGGCGGCTGGTGGCCAAGGCCAAGGAACTGGTGGCCAAGAACGACGCCAAGGTGAAAGAGACGCTCGACAAGGTGGCCGGCGTCGTCGACGACAAGACCAAGGGCCGGTACACCGACAAGATCGAGGGAGCGGTGGCCAAGACGAAGGAGGCCGTCGACAAGCTGCCCGATCGGGCGTCGGCCGCCGAAGGATCGGAGCCGGCGCCGGCGCCCGGGCCGGAGCCCGGCCCCGAGCCCGATGCCGACCAACGCCAGCCCTGAGTACAAGCGGGCCGAAGGGGAGTTCCGGGCCGCCCGCACCCCGGAGGACCGCCTGGCCGGGCTGCGGGAGATGCTGCGGACGCTGCCCAAGCACAAAGGGACCGAGCACCTCCAGGCCGACATCCGCACCCGCATCAAGGAGCTGACCGACGAGCTCAGCGGGCCCCGCAAGGGCGGGGCCCACACCGGGCCGGTCCACGTCGTCCGCCCCGAGGGGGCGGCGCAGGTGGCCCTGCTCGGGCCGCCCAACTCGGGGAAGTCGGCGCTCCACGACCGGCTGACGGGATCCCACGCCCCGGTGGGCGAGTACCCGTTCACCACCCAGTTCCCCCAGCCGGGGATGCTGCCCCACCTCGACGTCGGCATCCAGCTGGTCGACCTGCCGGCCCCCTCGGCCCAGCATCCGGTTCCCTGGCTGGCCAACGCCCTCCAGCCGGCCGACGCCGCCCTGCTGGTCGTCGACCTCGGCGACCCCGGCTGCGTCGAGGCCGTCGGCGAGGTCCACGACCAGCTGGCCGCCCGGCGGGTGTTCCTCACCGCCGACTGGTCGGGCGCCGAACCCGACGCCACCGGCGAGGACTTCGACCCCTTCGCCCTCCACCTGCCCACGCTGCTGGTCGCCACCAAGGCCGACCGGGTCGACCACTACGACGACGAGCTGGCCGCCTTCTGCGAGCTGACCGGGACGCACTATCCGGCCGTCACCGTCTCGGCCACGACCGGCGCCGGGCTCGAGGCCATCGGCGCCTTCCTGTTCGAGCACCTCGGCGTCGTCCGGGTCTACACCAAGATCCCCGGCCGGCCTCCCGACCTGGCCCGGCCCTTCACCGTTCGCCGGGGCCAGACCGTGGAGGACGTCGCCGCCCTGATCCACAAGGATCTCGTGGCCTCACTGCGCTGGGCCCGCCTGTGGCGGGGCGACATCGAGGGGCTCCAGGTCGGCAAGCACAGCCTGGTCGAGGACGGTGACGTCCTCGAGATCCACACCCACTAGCGCGGGCGGGCCGCCACCCGTCCCGAGCGCTTGGCGGCGTACATGGCCGAGTCGGCCTCGGCCAGGAGCCGTTCCAGCGAGCGGAGGTCGCCGGCGGCGACGGCGCTCGACCCGACGGAGAAGGCCAGCCGGGCCCGCTCCGGGTGCGCGGCGTTGTCGGCGGCGGCCGCCCGCTGCAGCCCGGCCACGACCCCGGCCGGATCGGCCGTCCCGGGGAGGAAGGCCACCAGCTCGTCGCCGCCCCACCGGCCGGCCACGGCCTCCGGCCCGACGGTGCGGTCGAGGATCCGGGCGGCCCGGCAGATCAGGCCGTCGCCCTCCTCGTGGCCGAAGCGGTCGTTGGCCTCCTTCAGCCCGTCGAGGTCGACGAACAGCAGCTGCGACGGCTGCTGGCGCCGGGCACAGCGGCAGCGGAGGTCCTCGGCCAGCTCCAGGAACCCCCGCCGGTTGAGCAGCCCGGTCAGGGGGTCGGTCAGCGACAGGCGGCGCAGGTCGGCGGTGGCCCGGGCGATGCGGTCCTCCAGGTCGGCCAGCACGGCCACGTGCTCCATGGCGATGGCGGTGGAGTCGGCCAGGGCGGCCAGCAGCTCGAGCTCGTCGCTCCCCGGCACGTGGTGGGTGGCCCAGTAGGCGCCGATGGCGCCGAGCGGCTCGGCGGTGCGGATCGGCATCATGGCCAGGCTCTGCACGAACGTCGGCCGGTAGGCGTCGTGGGGGATGCGGTCGTCGGCGTAGATGTCGGGGATGACCACCGGCCGGCGGTTGAGCATGGCCCACCCCGAGATGCAGGCCTCGAGGGGGAACCGCTGGCCCTTCCACAGCGGGGCGATGGCGTCCTCGTCGGCGTAGAAGCAGCGGTCGCCGTCCCGCAGTACGAACGTGGCTCCGTCGGCCCGGGTGAGGCGGCGGGCGGCCCGGCGGACGATGTCCTGGACCGCCGGCAGGTCCCGGGCCAGGGAGAGCGCCTGCACGACGCCCGTCAGGTCCCGCATGCTGCGGACGAGCTCCGACGGCCCGGCGGCGCTCCCGTTGGCTGGCATTTCCAGGCCAGATCGGCGGCGCGGGCCGACATCTGAGGTTTCGGGCGTTCCTCCGGGCCCGTTCCGGGTAGGCGACAGTGGGCCGGAACGAGGGGAGCGAGCCATGGTGTCGTGGGGCTACACGGTGATGGGCGAGCAGTCGGGGCCGAAGCAGCTGGTGGCCGACGCCCGGCGGGCCGAGGAGGCCGGCTTCGACTTCATCGCCGCCAGCGACCACTACTTCCCCTGGCTGGCCGAGCAGGGGCACTCGCCCTACACCTGGGCGGTGCTGGGCGCCATCGCCGAGGCCACCGAGCGGATCTCGCTCATGACCTACGTCACCTGCCCCACCATGCGCTACCACCCGGCGGTGGTGGCCCAGAAGGCGGCCACCATCGCCCTGCTGTCGGACGGGCGCTTCACGCTCGGCCTCGGGGCCGGCGAGAACCTGAACGAGCACGTCATCGGCCAGGGCTGGCCGCCGGTCGACCTCCGCCACGAGATGCTGGCCGAGGCGATCCAGATCATCCGCCCCCTCCTGGCCGGCGAGACGGTGACGTTCCGGGGCCAGCACCTCGACGCCGAGGGGGCCAAGCTGTGGGACGTGCCGCCCGAGCCGCCGTCGATCGGCGTGGCCGTGTCGGGGCGGCGGTCGTGCGACCTGGCCGGCGCCCACGCCGACGCCATGATCGCCGTCGAGCCCCGGCCCGAGCTCGGCCACTGGTTCGACGCCGCCGGCGGCGCCGGCAAGCCCCGCATCGGCCAGTTCGGGCTGTCCTACGACCCCGACCCCGGGGCGGCCCGGAAGCGGGCCCTGGAGCAGTTCCGGTGGTTCACCGGAGGGTGGAAGACGATGGCCGAACTGCCCGGCCCGGCGCACTTCGCCGCCGCCTCCCAGGCCGTCCGGGAGGAGGACGTCGCCCGCCAGATCCCCTGCGGCCCCGACGTCGCCGCCCATGTCGAGGCGGCCCGGCCCTTCGTGGAGGCCGGCTTCACCCACGTGGCCGTGGTCCAGATCGGCGGCGACCACCAGGGCCCGTTCTTCGACTGGGCGGAGCGCGAGCTCCTGCCCGAACTCCGCCGCCTGGGCTGAAAAGGCAAAATCTTCCAAAACGCTGCCAAACGCCCACGAACAGGAGAACTCGGACAACCCGTCGAACCCCCGAACAGCGATCGGGGGTCGAGTGGGGGGTGGCGCGGTGAGACGGTGGCCTCGGCGACGAGGCATGGCGCCGGCCATCGGGCTGGCGGCGGCGGTGGCGCTGGGCGGGTGGGCCGGCCCGGTGCGGCCACCGGTGGCGGCGGCCGACGGCGTGGTCTTCACCGCCGCCGGCGACATCGACGGCTGCGCCGGCGCCGGGGCCGACACCGCCCGGATCGTCAAAGGGACCACCGGCCCGGTGGCCACCATCGGGGACAACGCCTACCCCGACGGCAGCGCCGGCGACTACTCGAAGTGCTACGACCCGACGTGGGGGGCGTTCAAGGACCGGACCCACCCGGTGCCCGGCAACCACGACTACGACGCCTCCCGGGCCACGCCCTACTACCAGTACTTCGGGGCCGCCGCCGGCCAGCCGGGCAGCGGCTGGTACAGCTACGACGTGGGCGCCTGGCACGTGGTGGCCCTCAACAGCAACTGCACCGACGTCAACTGCTCGAAGGAGACCGACTGGCTCGACGGCGACCTGACCGCCCACCCGTCGGCCTGCCTCCTGGCCTACTGGCACCACCCCCGCTTCTCGTCGGGCACCTCGGGGGGCGACGCCGACGTCGCCGCCTTCTGGAAGGTGCTCTACGCCCACGGCGCGGCCGTGGTCCTCAACGGTCACGACCACGACTACGAGCGGTTCGCCCCCCAGGATCCGTCCGGCCGCCTCGACCGGGCCCGGGGCATCCGGGAGTTCATCGTGGGGACGGGCGGGGCGGCGCTGGGCAGCCTGGCCGGCGGTGCCCCCAACAGCGAAGTCCGCAACAACCGGACCTACGGCGTCCTGGAGCTGACCCTGCGGCCCGACGGGTACGACTGGCGCTTCCTGGCCACCGGCGGCGACCGGTTCACCGACTCCGGCCGCGACACCTGCCGGGGGACGGCGCCGGCCCCCGCCCCGGCCCCGGACGCGCCGGCCCCCACGGTCGAGCCGGCCGCCCCTCCGGCCGGTCCCGACCCCGCTCCGGCCCCCGCCTCGCCGGCCGACGACGAGCCCCCGATGGATGGGCCGCCGGCGCCCGCCCCGGCCGGCGGATCGGCCCCGCCCCGCTCCGCCTCGCCGCCGTCGTCGTCGCCGTCGTCGCGGCCGGCGCCGTCGTCGTCGCGGCCGCGCCCCACCGCACCGGGCGGCGCCGCCGCCGGCTCGTCGCCGGGCCGGGCCGGTTCCCCGCCGGCCGGCGACCCGTCCGATGTGTCCGATGCCCTACCGGTCCCGATCGGCGGGGGCCCGTCCGCCACCACCACGACGGGAGACGCCGCCGCCGCGCCGCCGGCCGAGGGCGCCCCGCCGGCCGGCGGTTCCCCGCCGATCGGGCCGGGCGCCGCCGGCCCGTGGGCCGAGCCCGACGACGCCACGATGCCCCTGGCCATCGCCGGCCTCATCCACGGGGAAGCGCCGCGGCGTCGTCCCGACCGCCGCAGCGCCGCCCTGCTCGCCGCTGTCCTCCTGGCCGCCGACGGCCTGGCCATCGGCGCAATGCGGGCCCGGGCCCGCTACCGCCCGTAGATCTGGACGCCGCTCGGCATCTGGTCGGCGGTGACGTCGAAGCTCGAGTAGCGCTGCCCCGAGTGCAGCCACATGGCGCTGAGCTGTCCCTTGCAGTTGCTGCTGGTCCGCACGATCGGGCCGCTGGTGTTCGGGACCTCGCAGACGACCACGCCCATCCCCTGGATCGTCTTGCCGTTGTTGGTCAGGGCGTTGCTCACGCTGCGGGTGCCCCCCGAGCAGTTCACGAACAGGCCGGGGTTCCAGTGCTCGTGGGGCTTGGTGCTGTAGTCGACCCACGTCTCGGTGCACTTGCCGCCCGGACCGTCGGCGTCGACGGCGGTCAGCGTCACGCTGTTGCCGCTGCTGCCGGCGTAGCGGGCGGCCGTGCCCGACCGGCCGTTGGGCCCGGCCACGGTCTTCTTCTGGACGAGATTCGAGGCCGCGTACGCCGGCAGGGCGACAGCGGCGAAGAGGCCGGCCGACAAGGCCAGCGTGACGACAGCGCGTCGACGCAACATAGAAGGCTCCCCAGCTCTCCCGATGGTCAGCTCCCCAGCTACCTCACCGAATTGTCAGCTGGTGTTCAGACCGGGGCAAATCGCCCGTCTTAGCTGCGCCTCATCTTCCGGGCCCATCCGTCCCAGAACAGCTCCTGGTAGGTGCAGTGGGTGACGCGGCCCTGCTCGTCCTCCCAGCGGAAGACGCTGTCGCGGAAGGCGGCGTTGGGCCAGGCGTAGATCGGGGCGGCGGCGACGGCCCGGCCCTCGAAGCGCAGCACCCGGCCGGTGGCGTCGGTCAGCTCGAGCTCCTGGCGCACGGCGCTGTGCAGCACCGGGTGGTACTCGAGCACCGAGCGGCGCACGGCCGTGATCTCGACGAGCTCCCCCCGGCGGTAGAGCCACTTGTAGTACGCGGTCGGGGTTCCCGGCGGGGCGTGGCCGGCCTCGACGCCGGTGACGTTGAAGGCCAGGTCCTCGCCGAAGAAGGCCGGGCTCCAGCCCACCGGCGGGCTCGGCCGGGCGCCGCCCGGGTCCTCGCTGCGGACCTGGTTCCACGACCGGTCGCGCACGGCGTGGCAGTCGACGGCGTAGGTCTCGCCCCGCAGGCGCAGCTCGCCGGTGCAGTGCATGAACTGCTCGCTGCCGCCGTGGGCCAGGCCCGAGGTGCCGTGGTGCGCCTCCTCGCCGGGCACGACGTGGCCCCGGGCCAGCAGCGGGGTCACCGCCCGCTGCTCCAGCTCGAAGCCGGCGTCGCCGCCCGGGCTCTCGTAGCGCAGCCGGACGAGCTCGCCGGGTTCGACGAACTCGATCTCATAGCCGCAGTCGAGGCGGATCGTGTTCCCGTCGACCGCCGGCCACGGCATCGTCGCCCGGTAGTCGTGGTACTCCACGCCGAGCGGTGCAGGGTTGTCGAGCCCCCGGAAGATCACCGGGCCGCCCTGGGCCAGCCCGAAGGCGGGCATGTAGCGGGCGTAGAGGAAGGCGCCGATGGCCGCCTCGGGAACGCTGAAACCGAAGTAGTGGGTGTGGACGGTGCAGGGATGCAGATCATCCCCCGGCTCCGGCCGGGGGATGAGCAGATCGGTCTCGGCCGGCTGGGTGGCGAGCGTCACCCCGCGAGCTTAGAAGGACGGGAGCTCAGGAGGCCGGGCGCTCAGGAGGACGGGCGCACGATGCGCCGCCCGGTCACCACCGTCGGCACCAGCCGGACCCAGCGGCTGTTCTGGCGCTCGGCGAAGGAGTCGAGCTCGATGTCCTCGACCTCCATCTCCCGGTCGGAGGCCTCGTAGGCCAGGCCCTCGACCACGACGCTCCAGCCGGTGCGGGTGGCGGAGTCCCACGAGTCGGCCTCGAAGGCCACCGGCTCCTTGACCAGCTCCCGCAGCTTCGTCCCGGGGGCCGACCGGAACACGACCGACCCCCGGAGCAGCGTGTAGTTCACCGGCACGATGTGCGGCGGGCCGCTCCCCCGGGCGACGGCCACCCGGCCGACCTCCCGGGTGCCGAGGAGCTCGAGGCAGGTGTCCTGGTCGAGCTCCTCCACGACGGGCTCCGCAGTCATCGGTTACCTCACTTCACGATCATGGCCGTGACCATGCCGAACATACCCTTGTCGGACTCGGCGTGGGTCAGGATGTGGCAGTGCCAGGCCCACACCCCGGGGGTGTCGGCGTGGACGAGGACGGTGTAGCGCTCGCCGGGGGCGACGAGGATCGTGTCGTTGTCATAGGGCTGGGGAACGGGGAAGCCGTCCTTGGCGATGACCCGCTGCACCAGGCCGTGCAGGTGCATGGGGTGGATCATCGTGCCCTCGTTCATGTAGTGCACCTCTACCCAGTCACCGAGCTTCGCCACGACCGGGGCGGTGGCCGGGAAGGACTTGCCGTTGATCGTCAGGCCGATGGTGCCCGAGTCGTTGAGCATCATCGGGAATTCCTGGCTGACCGTGACGCCCGACGGCACCGGCTCCTCGCCGATGAGGAAGGCGCCGGCCAGGCCGTCGGGGACCTGCTTCACGGCGTCCTGGTGGGAGTGGTACATGCCCACGGCCGGACCCTGGGCGGTGAAGGCGTAGGTGAACGTCTGGCCGGGCTTGACCGGGGCCTGGGTGATGTCGGGCACGCCGTCCATGTCGTTGGGCGTGCGGATGCCGTGGAAGTGGATCGACGTCGACTCGGGCATCTCGTTGGTGAGCACGACCTTGACCTTGTCGCCGACCTCGACGTGGATCGTCGGGCCGGGGACGACCCCGTTGTAGGTCATGGCCTTGACCGTCTTGCCCGGCTCGATCTCCCAGTCGACGACCTTGGTGGTGAGGTCGAACTCCTTGGTGCCGTCGGCGAGGACCTTGGGCGCCAGGAGCTGGCCGCCGAGGCCCTCGGTCTTGGCCGGGAAGGCCTTGGTGGCCACCGCCATCTGGGCGTCCATCTGGTCGGCGGTCATCGTCTTCGACCCGCTCGAGGAACCGGTGGCGGCGGGGGCGCCGTCGCCCATGACCATCAGGTCGGCGACCATGCCGGCCGCCTTGTGGCCGGGAATCGTGCAGGAGACCTTGTAATCACCGGGGGCCAGCGACGACAGCGACAGGCCGGCCACGCCCTTGGGGTCGAGCGTCGGGGTGACGAGGTCGGTGCCCTCGACGGCCAGCGAGTGCTGGATGGCGCCGGCGTTGGTCACCTTCAGGGCACCGCCTTTGTTGACCATGATCATGCTGGGCTCGATCTTGAGCTCCGACAGCGTGACGGCGGCGGCGTCGCTGGGGATGGCGGCGGCGGCGAGCACGGCCGAGGCGCCCGACACGGCGCCGGCCTGCGTGGTGGTCTTGGCGTCGCTCTTGTGGTCCGAGGCGACGATCAACGCTCCGAGCGAGAACAAGAGCGCCAGGGCGGCGAAGACCGCCGTACCGAGACGGGCGACGCTGATGACCTCGGTGACCGTGCGGGTCGGGGTGGGCTGCGGGGCGTCCATCGATGACCTCCGGAAGCAACTCGTGACGTGTACCGGCAGCATCGGGGGCGCGGGCGGGCGTCGGTACGGGGCGGAGGTCAGGCCCCCGGGGGCCAAAAGTCCTGAAGTCGCCAGGGAGGGCCGAACGTCCCGTGGGGTCGGGTCCTTCGCCCGCTGCCGTCCGGGACGGTTGCCCCCTAGCGTCGAGCTCACGTCGGACCTTCTCTCGCCCCGTCCCGCTCGCCGGACCCCCCGCCGCGACAGCGACACGCACGCCGAGTTCCTCGGCTCGATCGTCGATCGCTGCGAAGCGGTGCTGGCCCGGCTCCGGGAACGGTCCGCCGAGCTCGGCGACGACGTGGCCCGGCCGGTCGAGGACCTCGCCCGCTACGTCCGCCTGCTCGACGCCATCGACGGCCCCGGCACCGACCGGCGGCTGGCGGCGGTCAGCCTGCCCGGCGCCGCCGCCGACGCCGCCACCGGGCTCGGGCTGGCCGTCGAGCGGTCCGGCGCGGCGGGCGACGAGCTGTTCGTGGCCGAGGCCGCCGCCCTCCGGACGGGTCTCGAGCTGCTCCTGCTGGGCCTGGCCGGCGAGGGGCGGGACCGGCCCGTCCGCCTCGAGGTCGTCACCGACCGTTTCGTGACGCTCGACGCACCGTCCGACGGCGCCGATCCCCGCCGCTGCTGGGAGCTGCGCTACGGGCGCCGGGTGCTGGAAGGCCAGGGCTGCCGGGTCCGGCTGCTCGGCGCCGGCGACCGCCTCCGGGTCGAGGTGCGGGCCGGGCGCTGAGCCGATCGGGCGGGGTCAGCCCCGGGTGGGGACGGCCCACTCGATGACCGTGCCGCCGGCGGCGCCCGGCCGGGCTTCGAACCGCCCGCCGAGGGCCTGGGCCCGGCTGGCCATGTTGCGCAGGCCCAGGCCGACGCTGGGCCGCTCGGGCAGGCCCCGGCCGTCGTCGGTGATGCGCAGCACGACTTCCTGGCCGGCGGCGAGGTACACCTCGACGTGGCGGGCGACGGCGTGGCGGGCGACGTTGGACAGCGCCTCCCGCATGGTGGCCAGCACCTCCCGGCAGATGTCGTCGGTGACGACGGTGTCGATCGGCCCCTCGAAGGTCACCTCGGGCAGGAAGCCGAGGGCGCCGCTGGCCTCCCGGGTCAGCGTCATCGTCTTGTGGCGCAGGCCGTCGCCCCGGGTGGATGTGGTCTCCAGGCCGAAGATGACCGTGCGGATGTGCTTGACGGTGACGTCGAGGTCTTCCACGGCGTCCTGGATGCGGGCCCGGACGTCGGGCCGCTCGGCCAGGCGGGCCGTGCCCTGGAGCGACAGGCCGGTGGCGAAGAGCCGCTGGATGACCGTGTCGTGGAGGTCCTTGGCGATCCGCTCCCGGTCCTCCAGCAGCACGAGCTCGCCGATCCGGGCGTGGAGCCGGGCGTTCTCGATGGCCACGCCGGCCGCCCCGGCCAGGGCCACGGTGAGCTCCTCGTCGATGTCGGAGAAGGCCTCCCCCGACTTCTTGTCGGTCAGATAGAGGTTCCCGAACACCTCCTGGCGGACGAGGATCGGGACCCCGAGGAACGACCGCATCGGCGGATGGTGGGGCGGGAAGCCGTAGCTTTCGGGGTGTTCCCGCAGGTCGGGGAGGCGCAGGGGCCTCGGCTCGGCGATCAGCAGGCCGAGGATGCCGTGACCCTTGGGGAGCTCACCGATGGCCCGGTACGTCTCGGGATCGAGCCCGGCGGTGACGAACTCGGCCAGGCTCGACTTGGCCTCGTCGAGGACGCCGATGGCGCCGTAGCGGGCGTCGACCAGATCCATGGCCGCGTCGATGATCCGCTGCAGCACCGTCGCCAGCTCGAGGTCGGCGCTGAGCGAGATCACGGCGTCGACGAGCTTGCGGAGTGCCCGAGGCCCGGCGAACTCCGTCACGGTGCCAGTTTACGAGCCACAATGGTGTCCATGACGATCAAGGTGTTCCTGCTCGACGACCACGAGATCGTGCGCCGGGGCCTGCGCGACCTCCTCGAAGCGGAGGACGACCTCAACGTGGTGGGCGAGGCCACCACGGCCGAGCAGGCGCTCAACCGGATTCCCGCCACCCAGCCCGACGTCGCCGTCCTCGACGTCCGGCTCGGCGGCGAGACGGAGAGCGGCATCGAGGTCTGCCGGGAGGTGCGGTCCAACCATCCCGAGGTCCGCTGCATCATGCTCACCTCGTTCGCCGACGACGAGGCGCTCTTCGCCGCCATCATGGCCGGGGCGTCGGGCTACGTCCTCAAGCAGGTGCGGGGCAGCGACCTCGTCGACGCCATCCGCCGGGTGGGCCGGGGCGAGTCGCTCATCGACCCCGCCCTGACCGGGCGGCTGCTGGAGCGGCTGCGGACCAAGCCCGAGGAGGACGAGCTGGCCGGTTTGTCCGACCAGGAGCGGAAGATCCTCGACCTCATCGCCGAGGGCTACACCAACCGCCAGATCGCCGACACCATCTTCCTGGCCGAGAAGACCGTGAAGAACTACGTGTCGAACCTGCTGGCCAAGCTGGGGATGAGCCGCCGCACGGAGGCGGCCGCCTACGCCGCCCGGCTGACCGAGCGGCGCAAGCAGGAACCGCACTAGCCCCGGGAGCCCATCCGGGCCGTCCGGCGGGGGGTTGTGACCAAAGTCCCTATCCGGTCGGGGCGGCCACTGCCGATCATGGCCCCATGGCGTTGATCGAGAACGGGCTGCAGATCCTGCCCGAGGAGGAGTGCCATGTCCTGCTCGCCGGCGGGACGCTCGGCCGCGTCGGCGTCACCATGGGGGCGCTGCCGGCGATCTTCCCCGTGAACTACGGCATGATGGACGGCGCCGTCGTGTTCTACACCGGCGAGGGGGTCAAGCTGCGGGCCGCCCTCGACGGGGCGGTGGTGGCCTTCGAGGTCGACGCCGTCGACACCACCACCCACTCCGGCTGGAGCGTCATGATCGTCGGCCTGGCCGAGGACGTGACCGACCCCGACGAGCTGGCCGCCGTCGGCCGTCTGGGCCTCGAGCCCTGGGCCGGTGGCGAGCGCAGCCACGCCGTGCGCATCCGGCCCCAGTTCATCTCCGGCCGGCGCGTCGCCTAGCCACCGACCCGCTCCCCGGTAGAATCACGGCCCTGGGCTGGGAACCAGGGGGGTCGAACATGCTCACGCGCCGCACCGCCATCGCCGCCTTCCTACCCGTCGCCGCCGTCGTCGCCTGGCTGTCGCTGCCCGGCACCGGGTCGTTCGCCGAGTCGAAGCCCAGGCCGGGCGACTGCACGGCCAACGGCACCGCCCTGTCGATCACCGCCGCCGACAACAAGTACGACAAGGACTGCCTGGCCGTCCCGGCCAACCAGGCGTCGACCATCGCCTTCGACAACCAGGACCGCGGCATCCCCCACAACGTGTCGATCTACGAGGACGACACGGCCACCAAGGCGCTGTTCAAGGGCGAGATCGTCGACGGCCCGAAGAAGATCACCTACAACGTCCCGGCGCTGCCCGAGGGCCGCTACTTCTTCCGCTGCGACCCGCACCCCGAGTTCATGTACGGCACCTTCATCTCCGGCAACCCGCCGGCCCCGTCGACGACCACGACGAGCACCACCGCGCCGCCGTCGACGACCACCACCGCCGGGCTGCTCCCGCTGCCGTAGGGCGGGGTTTCAGTCCGGCGGCGCCGGGGCGGCGGCGTGGAGGCCGTTGGCCGCCGTCCAGGAGTGCAGGTCCCGCCGTTCGATGGCCGCCGCCATCAGGTCGGGGAAGAGGTCGGGGGTACAGGCGAAGGCGGGCACGCCGAGGCCGGCCAGGGCGGCGGCGTGGTCGTGGTCGTAGGCCGGGGCGCCCTCGTCGGACAGGGCCAGCAGGGCCACGACCGTCACCCCCGAGGCCACCAGCGACGCCGCCAGCCGGAGCATCTCGTCGGGGTCGCCGCCCTCGAAGAGGTCGGACACGAGCACCAGCACGGTGTCGCGGGGCCGGGTCACGGCGGCGGCGCAGTAGGCGAGCGCCCCGGCGATGTCGGTGCCGCCGCCGAGCTGGACGCCGAAGAGGATGTCGACCGGGTCGTCGAGGGCCTCGGTGAGGTCGACGACGGCGGTGTCGAAGACCACCAGCCGGGTGGCCAGTGAGCGCACCGAGGCCAGCACGGCGGCGAACACCGAGGCGTAGACGACCGACGCCGCCATCGACCCGCTCTGGTCGAGGCAGAGGACGATCTCCCGGGTCACCTGGGGGGAGCGGCGGCCGTAGCCGACCAGCCGTTCGGGGATGACCGTGCGGAGCTCGGGCTGGTAGTGGCGGAGGTTGGCGGCCACCGTGCGGGCCCAGTCGATGTCGTTCGGCCGGGGCCGGCGGGTGCGGGCCGCCCGGTGGAGGGCGCCGGTCACGGCCTGACGGGTGGGGGCGGCCAGGCGGGCCTCGAGCTGGTCGGTGACCATGCGGACCACCGTCCGGGCCGTCTCCCGGGAGTGCTCGGGGATGGCCTTCTGGAGGGCCAGCAGCGTGCCGACGAGGTGGACGTCGGGCTGCACCGCTCCGAGCAACTCCGGCTCGAGGAGGAGCTGGGCCAGGCCGAGGCGCTCCATGGCGTCGCGCTGGAGGACCGACACCACGCTGGCCGGGAAGTAGCGGCGGATGTCGCCCAGCCACCGGGCCACCCGGGGCGAGGAGCGGCCGATGCCGCCGCCCCGCCCGCCGGGCCGTTGGCCGTCGCCGCCGCCGTAGAGGGCGTCGAGGACGTCGTCGCGGCCGGCGTCCTCCCCGCCGAGGCCGGCGCCGGTCCCGTCGCCCTCGCCGCCGCCGAGCACCAGCCGCCAGCGCCGCAGCCGCTCGCCGGCCGTCCCGGGGCTCGCCGGCCCGTCACTCATCGCCGCCACCCCTTCGATCGCAACGTTTCGGCGTTCTTTTCCGACACCCGTCCGTCCGAAAAGAACGCCGAATCGTCGGGCGCTCCCTGCGCCGCCGCTCCGGCCTCACGGCGCCGTCGCTCCCAGCAGCTCCTGCAGCCGGGGGACGACCCGGCGGGCCCGTTGCCAGTCAACGGTTTCGTCGCCGCCGGGGCGGTGGCCCTCGCCCGTCGCCAGGCGGCGCAGGTGCGAGCCGAGCGCCCGGCGGTCGGGGGTGGGGAAGGTGGAGAACGTGCGGCGCAGCACCGGGAGCACCTCGTCGAAGACGTCGCCCCGGACGTGCCGGATCCAGTCGTCGACGACCCCGAGCAGCGCCGGGTCGTGGAGCAGGAGGCTGGCGTCGCCGGTCAGGAACCCTTCGATCCAGGCGGCGGCGCGGGCGGCGTCCTCCGCCGGTGACAGCGCCCGGTAGAGGCGGCCCTGGACCTCGGCGGCGTCGACGGCGCCGCTGTCGAACAGCACCCGCACCGCCCGGCCGGCCAGCCGGCCGTGCACGCCGCGCTGGTCGGCCACGGCCCGCAGCGCCGCCAGCCAGGGGCGGCGCAGCGGCGGGTCGTCGAGCAGCCCGATCGACCGGTCGACGGAGTCGACGAGGCCGGCCAGGCCGGCGGCGCCGTCGTCGTCGACGGCGGCCACGGCGGCCGGGAGGCCGACCGCCACCCTGGTCAGCAGCCCGGCCAGCACCGGCGCCACGGCCTCGGTGTCGACCTGGCGGACGTTGCCGTAGCGGCGGGTGCGGGCCAGCGGCTCCACCGCCGCCATCAGCCGGACGGTGTCGCGCTGGCGGGCGGCCCGGTCGGCCAGCGTGGCCGTGACCGCCTCCAGGGCGGCGGGGAGCTCGGCCAGCAGCGCCTCTTCGACCAGGGCGGCGACGTCGCCCGGATCGGTGGCGGCGGCGGCCGTTTCGGTCAGCGTGGCGGTGGCCGCCGCCTCGATCGTCGTCCCCCGGGCCGAGGCCTCGACCAGCGCCACCTCGTAGGACGGGTGCCACTGCAGCACCCAGGCCTCCTTGAACGTGCCCCGGGTGCGGCCGGTGTCGGCCGGCTGGCCCCAGTCGATGCCCAGGATGGCGAGCCGGGCCAGCAGCTGGGAGCGCTGGCGGTCGGTGTCGCGGCGCAGGTCGAGCTCCAGCGTCTTCACCGCCGCCGACGCCGGCAGCCGCAGCCGGCGCTGGAGCCTGGCCAGGTCGCGGGCCAGCGGCACCATCGGCGTGTCGTCGGGCACGGCGCCGAGGTCGTGGCCGACCAGCAGCTCTTCGCCGATCACCCGCAGGGGGACGGGCGACCCGCCGGCCAGCGCCGCCTCGGCGGCGTCGAGCACCTCGCCGAGGCCCGGCCCCGGCCGGCCCCGCAGCGCCGCCAGCCCGTCGGCCAGGCGGACGGCCTCCACCGTGGCGGCCGGGCTGACGTCGTGCCCCCGGTCCCGCAGCAGCCGGGCCGCCTTGACGAGGAAGCGGGTCGGGGCGGCGTCGGGGGCGGTGGCCAGGTGCCGGTACCAGCCGGGGGCGTCGACGCCGGCGCCGTACCCCGACCGCCGGGCCAGCAGCGCCGACGTCCACGGCACCCAGGTCGCCGCCACCTTGAGCTTCGGCAACCCCTTGAGCCGGGCGTTGTCGGCCGTGCCCGTCGGGAAGGCCTCGGGCCGCAGCGCCGGTGCGTGCCACGCCCCGCAGACCACGGCGATGCGCCCGGCGCCCCCGGCCATCGTGGCCCGGATCGCCTTGCGCATGGCGGCCTCGCGCCGTTCGTTGTACTCGTCGGAGAAGGACAGCGCCGCCGCCGCCCCTCCGCCGGACCCGCCGTTGCCCGCTTCCGGGCGCCGGAGAGTTTCCAACGCCGGTTCGACGGCTCCGGCGGCGGCGTCCTGGCGCAGGGCGGCCATCGCCTCGCCCACCGCGGCGAAGACCTCGAGGCCGCCGAAGCGGTGCTCGATGACGTCCTCCCACCAGCGTTCGGGGTCGTCGTACCCGGCGGCGGCGGCCAGCGTGCCGATCGGGTCCTCGCCGACGAGGCGGCGGTCGGCGGCGTCGAGGGCCAGCGAGTTGGCCGCGGGCAGGTCGCAGAACCGGACGGGCCGGCCGTGGGCCAGCGCCCAGCGCAGCGCCACCCACTCCGGCGAGAAGTCGGCCAGCGGGTAGAACGCCGACCGCTTCGGCTCGTCGACGGCGTAGACGAGCCCCGCCACCGGCGGCGACATGTCGGGCCGACCGGCCAGCGCCGCCACGCCGTCGAGTTCCGGCGCCCCCTCGATCAGCACGGCGTCGGGCTGCAGTTCGGCCAGCGCCTCGCCGACGGCCCGGGCCGACCCGGGGCCGTGATGGCGCACGCCGAGGACGGCGACGTCGGCCATCGGCCTCAGGCCAGGTCCCGGCAGGCGCGGTAGAGGTCGTCCCAGCCGTCCCGCTCCCGGACCACGGTCTCGAGGTACTCGGCCCAGACCAGCCCGTCCTGCACCGGGTCCTTGACCACCGCGCCGGTCAGGCCGGCGGCGACGTCGGCGGCCCGCAGGACCCCGTCCCCGAAGTGGGTGGCCAGCGCCGCACCGCTCGTCACCACCGAGATGGCCTCGGCGGTCGACAGCGTGGCCGTCGGCGACTTCAGCTTGGTGCGGCCGTCGGCCGTGGTGCCGGAGCGCAGCTCCCGGAACACCGTCACCACCCGGCGGATCTCGGCCAGGGCGTCGAGCTCGGCCGGGAGCCCGAGGGCGGCGCCGAGGTCGGCCACCCGCCGGGCCACGATGCCCACCTCCTCCTCGGGGTCGGCCGGCAGCGGCAGCACGACCGTGTTGAAGCGGCGCTTCAGCGCCGACGACAGCTCGTTGACGCCCCGGTCGCGGTCGTTGGCGGTGGCGATGACGTTGAACCCCGCCCGGGCCTGCACCTCGTCGTCGAGCTCGGGGATCGGCAGCGTCTTCTCCGACAGGATCGTGATGAGGGCGTCCTGCACGTCGGACGGGATGCGGGTCAGCTCCTCGATCCGGGCCAGCGCCCCCCGCTCCATCGCCCGCATGACCGGGCTGGCCACCACCGCCGCCCGGGACGGGCCCTCGGCCAGCAGCCGGGCGTAGTTCCAGCCGTAGCGGATGGCCTCCTCCGGCGTGCCCGACGTGCCCTGGACGAGCAGCGTCGAGTCGCCGGAGATGGCGGCGGCGAGATGCTCCGACACCCACGTCTTGGCCGTGCCCGGCACGCCGAGGAGCAGCAGCGCCCGGTCGGTGGCCAGCGTGGCCACGGCCACCTCCACCAGGCGGCGCTGCCCGATGTACTTCGGCGTGATCTCGGTGCCGTCGGCCAGCCGCCCGCCGAGCAGGTACGTGGCCACCGCCCACGGCGACAGCCGCCAGCTCGGCGGCCGGGCCCGGTCGTCGGTCTTGGCCAGCGCCGCGAGCTCGGCGGCGTAGACCTCCTCGGCGTGCGGCCGCACGACGTCGCCCCATTCCGGCGTTCCTCCGCCGCTGTATCCGGGCGGATGCACGCCGGTTCGGTCGGGGGGAGCGGCGGCCGGGCGGCTGTCCCGTTCCGGCGTTCTTCCGCCGCTATATCCGGGCGGATGCACGCCGGTTTGGTCGGGGGGAGCGGCGGGGTCGGGGGGCGGGGGAGCGGAGGCGGTCACGATGGGAACTCCCGGTGGATGACGGCCCGGAGGCTCAGGGCGTGGGCCAGGGACTGGACCCGCCGGCGGAGGGCGGGCTCGCCGGCCAGGGTGAAGAGCCAGGTCTCGACCAGCGGCAGGGCGGCCGGGTCGAGGCGGGTGGCGAGGACGGGCAGGGTGGACGCCGTCTCCAGCGCCGCCCGGGCGCCGAGCTGGCGGTAGCGGTCGAGGACGGCGTCGGCCAGAGGCGCCGGCCACGGCCCGGGGCAGGCGGCGAACAGCTCGGCCACGTTGGGCCGGGGAGCGAGACCCCGGGCGACGAGCCCGGCCAGCTCGGCGGCGGCGAGGTCGCCGGGCAGGGCGCCGAGGACGGCCGGCGTCGGGCGGTGGGTAACCATGGCCTGCGCCCAGCCCGGATCGGCGCGGCCGGTGCCGACCTGGGCGACGACGGCGTACTCCAGGCCGCCGAGCAGCTCCGCCACTCCGGCCGCCCGGGCGAGCAGCTCGGCCGGCCCGAGCCCGAATTCGTTCTCCCAGAAGGAGAGCGGGGCGCCGGCGACGAGCTGCGCCAGCCACCACGCCGACCGGCCCATGCCCGGCGGGGCGTCGTCGGTCACGCCGTCGCGCCGGGCGGCGGCGTCGGGCGGCGCCGGCCGGGCCACCGTCAGGTCGCCGCCGGCCACGCTGACCAGCGGCCGCAGCCGGTCGGCCATGCGGGCCGACCGCCGGGAGTGCGGCAGCCGGGCCAGCAGCTCGGCGGCGATGGCGCGGACGTTGGACGAGCGGTCGTCGAGGGCCGCCTCGAGGAAGGGCTCGTCGTCGTCGGACAGGCCGACGGCCAGCAGGCCGAGCAGCGCCGCCCGGTCGGCGGCGGGGTCCCGGCGCCAGGTCGAGGCCAGCAGGTCACGCCCCCGCCCCGGATCCCGCCGGCGGACGGCCTCGAGGAGGGCGGCCCGGTCGGCCCGGCCCGCCGTGGAGAAGCGCCGGCGGACCTGGCCGGCGGCGCCGTCGGCGGCCGGCCCGGCGGCGTCGACTGGATCGGCGCTGTCGGCGGCCGGTGCGGCGGCCGGCCCGGCGGCGTCGGCGGCCGGTGCGGCGGCGTCGGCGGCCGGTGCGGCGGCGTCGTCGGCCGGCTCGGCGGCGGCCCATGACCAGCGCTCGGCCCGGGCGGCGAGCCAGCGGCCCCGGGGGCCGGCGGCGGCCCGCAGGCCGGGCTGCAGATCGGGCGACGACGAGCCGAGGTCGAGCAGCCGGGGGAGCAGGCGGGCCGGCAGGCGGCAGCCGGCCCGGGCGGCGCCGGCCACCCACTCGGCGACCAGCGGCGTCGTGCCGCCGGGGATCGGCACCTCGCCGGTCAGGATGAGTTCCAGCACCTCGACCGCCGGCTTCGGGCACGCCGGCCGGTCGTCGGCCCCGGCCGGGACCGGCAGCGCCCGGGGCGCCTCCCCGGGCCGGCGCCCGGCCCGCCGGTACGACGACAGCACCGCCGCCGCCGCCAGCAGCACGCCGGCCGGGTCAGGACCCGCCCCGTCCCCGTCCGACCGGCGCTCTTCGCCGGTCGACGCCGCCGCTGTGGCGCGCCGGTGGGGACGGGGGCCGGCGCCGGTCAGCGCGGCGACCATCTCGGCGGCGACGGAGGGTGCGCCGCGCCGGGCCGTCCCGACCAGAGCGGCCGACAGCACCGCCTCCCACGCCTCCCCGACCGGCGGGGCCGCGTCGGCCGACGACGGGCCGGGAAAGGGCGCCTCGCCGACCGGCGGGGCCGCGTCGGCCGACGACGGGCCGGGAAAGGGCGCCTCGCCGACCGGCGGGGCCGCGGCGGACGACGGCGGGCCGGGGAACGGTGCCTCGCCGGTCACAGGGCCACCAGGGCGCCCTCGGCCACGACGCTGAGCGGCGTCAGGGAGAACCCGTCCCATTCGGCGAAGAGGTCGACGGGGTGGCCGCCGGACAGGGCCAGCAACGGCAGGGGGTCGATCTCGGCGGACAGCGGCAGGGAACCGGCGCCCGGTTCGACGACGAGACGGCGGGGACCGTCGACGACCGGGACGACCCCGCCCAGGGCCAGCGGGAACCGGTCGGCGAACGGGTTGGCGGCCAGCCACCCGGCCACCCGGTCGAGGCCGGCGGCGATGCCCGTCGCCGGCAGCGTGCCGGCGGCGGCGGCCACCGAGCGCTCTCCGGTGAACAGGGCCCGGCGGGGGTCGCTCCCGGGGTACAGCGCCACTTCGGCCTCGACCACCGAACCGAGCACCTCGGCCACGGCCAGCGTGGCACCGGCGGCGGCGAAATCGAGCACCACCACCGTCCGGCCGCTTCGCTGGCCGTGGAGCCAGGTGCGCTGCGACTGGAGCCGGCTGTCGGTCTCCTGGGCCAGGCCCAGGACGGCCCACCGGTCGGTGACCCGCTCGCCCCGTTCGAGGACTTCGTCGACGCGGCGGGGCCAGCCCAGCACCACCCGCAGGTCGGCCAGGGCGTCGTCGGGCAGGACGTCGCGCCGCCGCCAGGCCGACACCGCCAGGTAGCCCCGGGCCAGCTCGGTCAGGAGCCGCTCGGCCCATTCGCTGCCGGCGTGCAGCCGGGCCGGCAGGGCCCGGACCCGGTCGGCCAGGCCGGGCATCTGGGCGTCGACCAGGCGGGCGGCGGCGGCGTCCCAGAAGGAGAACGGCTGGTGGCGGGCCGGGGCCAGGCCCTGGCGGACCAGGTCGACCAGCCACCGCTCGAACTCGTCGATCCCGGCCGACATCGTCTCGATCCGCTGGGCCAGGCGGCGGGCCTGGGCCTCGGGATCGACGGGGACGCCGGCGCCGGCCCGGCCGCCCGCCGCCTTCGACCCCGGGGCGGGGCGGGCGGCCAGGCGCTGCACCCAGTCGGCGGCGAAATCGGCCGGCCGGGCGTCGTCGGCCACCGACCCGTCGCCCTCGGCCCACAGCAGCAGCAGGGCCAGGCCGTGCTTGCAGGGCTGCTTGCGGCTCGGGCAGGTGCAACGGAACGACGGCTCGTGGAGGTCGACCGTCACCTGGTACGGCTCCCGGGCGCTGCCCTGGCACCGCCCCCACAGCAGCGACCCGCTCGACCCCGCCTGCGACCACACGGCCGACAGCGACAGCCGCCGGGCGGCGCCCGCCGAGCGGGCGTCGGGCGCCAGGGCCAGCACGTCGTCGACCGTCCACCGCTCCGCCACCGCCGTCATGGTAAAGGCGGGGTGTGACGGCTCAGCTCGGGCGGTCCCAGCGCACGGGCAGCGACTTGACCCCGTTCTGGAAGTTCGACCGCAGCCGCACGATCTCGCCGTCGGGCTCCACCTCGCCGGGCAGGTCGAGCACCGCCGAGAACATGGCCCGCATCTGCACCCGGGCCAGGTGGGCGCCGAGGCAGAAGTGCGGCCCGTGGCCGAAGGTCAGGTGCTCGTTGGGGGAGCGGGTGATGTCGAAGGCGTCGGGGTCGGCGAAGACCTCGGGGTCGCGGTTGGCGGCCGAGAACCACACCACGACCTTCTCGCCCGCCCGCACCTCGACGCCGCCCAGCTCGGTGTCGACCGCGGCGGTGCGGCGGAAGTGCATCACCGGCGTCCACCACCGCAGCATCTCCTCCACCGCCCCGGGCAGGAGGGAGCGGTCGGACCGCAGCCGCCGCTGGGCGCCGGGGTGCTCCATCAGGGCCACCAGCCCGCCGGGGATCCCGTTGCGCAGCGTCTCGTTCCCGGCCACCGAGAACAGGAAGAAGAGGTTCTCGAACTCCTCCAGGCTGACCCGCCCGCCGTCGGCGCCGACCTCGCCGACGAGGTTGCTCATCACGTCGTCGCCGGGGTGGCGGCGCTTGTGGTCGCCCAGGGCGTGGGCGTAGGCGTAGAGGTCGGCCAGGCCGGCCCGGGTGCGGGGGTCGGGCATCCGGCCGTCGGGCCCCGGGGCGGGCCGGTGGGCCAGCGCCTCCCGGGCCATGGCCGTGGACCCGGCGCCGTCGCCCGCCCGGGCGCTGATGGCGTACTCCGGGTCCTGGTAGCCGATGACCCGGTTCGACCAGTCGAACATCAGCCACCGGTCCTCGGCCGGCACGCCGAAGATCTCGGCCACCGTCAGGAGCGGGAGGTCGGCGGCCACCTTGGCGAAGTCGCACCGCCCGTCCCCGGCCACGGCGGCCACCAGCTGCCGGGCCCACCCGTCGATGCGGTCCTCCAGGCGGGCGACGGCCCGGGGGGTGAAGGCCCGGTTGAGCAGGCCCCGCAACCGGGAGTGCTCGGGCGGATCGAGGTTGAGCATCATCCGCCGCACGTAGGCCAGCGCCTCGGGGGTGGCCGGGTCGCGGATCTGCGTGGCTCCGAGCTGGGAGGAGAAGACGTCGGGGCGGCGGAGCACGGCTTTGACGTCGGCGTGGCGCAGGACGGCCCATCCGCCCGGCCCGGCCGGCCAGCCGTCGACCGCCGGCTCCTCGAAGCGGACCACCGGCGCCGAACGGCGCAACTCCGCCAGCAGGCCGTGGGGAACGCCGCTGACATAGGTGTCGGGGTCGAGGAGGGCCGGCGGGGCGATGGTGTCCAGAGGACGCCATTCTCTCCCCGGGCCCGGCCGGTGGGGCAAGATCGGCGCCGTGGACGCCCCCGACGATGCCGTCTTCACCCGCCGCGGGGGCGCCGAGGGCGGCCCGGTGCTGTTGCTGCTCCACGGCCTCGGCGCCACCGGGGCGGTGTGGGACGGGCTGGCCGCCCTGCTCCCCGGCCGGTGGCCCGGCGCCTGGGTGGCGCCCGACCTGCCGGGCCACGGCCGGTCGGCGCCGCTTCGGCGCTACTCGTTCGGAACGCTGGCGGCGGCGCTGTCGTCCACGGTGGACGCCGGCGCGCCGCTGGCCGTCCTCGGCCACTCGCTGGGCGGCGTGGTGGCGCTGACGCTGGGCACCGGCTGGTTCGGGCTGCGGCCGGCGGCGGTGGCCGGCCTCGGCGTCAAGGTCCGCTGGACGGCGGCCGAGCTCGACCGGGCGGCGGAGATGGCCGCCCGCCCCGCCCCGCGCTTCGCCGACCGGGCCGAGGCGGCCGGGCGGGCGCTCAGGCTGGCCGGCCTGGCCGGCCTCGTCGCCCCCGACTCGGCGCTGGCCGACGGGGCCGTGGTCCCCGCCGCCGGCGGCGGCTGGCGGCCCGCCCTCGACCCCGGCGCCTTCGCCGTCGGGGCGCCCGACATGGCGGGCCTGCTGGCCGCCGTCCGGGCGCCGGTGACGCTGGCCGCCGGCGAGGCCGACCCGATGTCGCCCGCCGCCGACCTCCGGGCCCTGCGGCCCGACCCGGTGGTGCTGCCCGGGCTGGGGCACAACGCCCACGTCGAGGACCCCGCCGCCCTCCTGCCCCTCGTCGACGGGCTGGCCGCCCGGACGGTCAGCTGACGAGGTCGGCCCAGACGACCTTCCCGTCGGGCCCCGGCTCGGTGCCCCAGGCGGCGGCGAGGGCGTCGACGAGGCCGAGGCCGCGTCCCGACCCGTCGAGCGCCGCCGCCCGGCGGGGCCGGGGCGGCTCGGTGCTTCCGTCGTGCACGGCGATGCGGACCGCGCCGCCGGGCCGGTCGGAGACCGTCACCGTGAACGGGGTGCGGGCGTGGACGGCGGCGTTGGCGGCCAGTTCGGTGGCCACCACGGCGGCGTCGTCGGCCAGGTGGCCACGACCCCAGGCCTGCAGGGTCTCGGTGACGAAGCGGCGGGCCCCGGTCGGGCCCTGGGCCACCGGCAGGAAGGCGGCCACCGCCTCCGGGAACCGCCCCCCACCGGCCGGCGCCGGGCGGGCGGGCGGCCCGACCACGGCCGAATGCCGGCGGCAGACGGCGTCGAGGACCTCACGGTCGCCGTCACGGCCGACGACCGCCTGCGGATAGGCGCAGTAGAGCGAGAACCCGACCTCCCGGCCCAGCTCGTTCCACAGCTCCTCGAGCTCGAGGGCGGCGGTCAGGTAGCCCGCGCCCCACATCAGCGCCACGATCTCGCCGTAGGCCCGGACGGGCCGGCCGGCGGCGGTGGCCGCCGCCTGGCGGACGAGGTCGCCGACCACCTTGGCGAAGCGGTGGCGGGCCGGCCGGTCGCCGACGAGCAGGGCGGTCATCGCCTCGGCGGCGTCGACCCAGACGATGTTCCCGCCGGGGTGGGGGAGGCGGGCGGCGAAGGCCTCCCGGTGGGCCTCGGTGGCGATCACGACGGCCACACCGCCGGCCGTGACCGCCCCGGCCAGGTACGGCACCACCTGGGCGGCCAACTCCTCGTCCGAGTCGTAGAACTGGACGACGTGGTCGCGGGGCGACGCCACGTAGTCCGATGTCAACGCCACCAGTTCACTCCTAGACCGCTGCCGCCCGCGACGGGAATCCGCCGGGAATGTACCCGGCCGCCCGTGGGGCGAATCCTCGACTTCGCCCGGTCTCAGCCGGCAATCGGGAGGCGGAAGCAGAAGCACGCCCGCCCGGGGCGCTGACCCTCCTCGGCCGTCTCGTACCAGGCGTCGCCGCCCTGGCGGCGGGCCAGCTCCCGCACGATGAACAGGCCGAGGCCGGTCCCCCGGTCCCGCCGGCCGGCCCCCCGGGAGAACTTCCGGAACAGCCGCGGGACGAGCTCCGGGTCGACCCCCGGCCCGGCGTCGCACACCCGGACGACGGCTCCGGCGTCGGACGGGCTGATCTCCACGACGAAGGGCGGCTCGCCGTAGCGGACGGCGTTGCCGAGCAGGTTGGCCAGCATCTGCACCACGCGGATGCGGTCGGCCCGGACCAGGAGGTCGTCGCCGACGATCTTGACGGTCTCGCCCAGCCCGGCGGCGGCTTCGGCGGCGGCGCCGGTCAGCGAGACGGCCTCGGCGCCGACCTCGAGCTGGCCGGCCTCCAGCCGGGAGGCCATCAGCAGCTCGTCGAGCAGGCGGCGGGTCCGCTCGGCGCTGCGGCTCAGGTTGCGGAAGTTCTCCTGGCGCTGGTCGTCGGTGAGCTCGGCCCAGTGGCTGGCCAGGAGATCGGCGGCGCCGGTCATGGCCACGATCGGGCTGCGCAGCTCGTGGGCGGTGATGGCCAGGAAGTCGGCGGTCTCCTCGTTGGCCGCCCGCAGGCGCTGGTTGGCCTCGCCGAGCTCGACGGCCGCCAGGTCGCGGGCCGCCTCGGCCCGGCGCCGTTCGGTGATGTCGCGGGTGACCTTGCCGAACCCCACCAGGTGGTGTTCGTGGTCGAACAGGGCGGTGATGACGACGTTGGCCCAGAAGGCGGTGCCGTCCTTGCGGACCCGCCAGCCCTCCTCCTCGTAGCGCCCCTCCCGCTTGGCGATCTCCAGCTCGTGTTCCGGGTGGCGGATGGCCTGCGCCTCGGGCGGATAGAAGATGCGGAAGTGCTGCCCGACGATCTCGTCGGCCCGGTAGCCCTTCATCCGCTGGGCGCCGATGTTCCAGGTGCTGATGTGGCCGCCGGGATCGAGCATGAAGATGGCGTAGTCGACCACGCTCTCGACGAGGAGCCGGAAGCGCTCCTCGCTGGCCCGCAGCTCGTCCATGGCCTTGCGCTGAACGGTGACGTCCTCGGCCTGGGCGAACAGGTAGAGCGGCCGCCCCTCGGGGTCGCGCACGACGGTGATCGTGGAGCGCACCCACCGCCGCTCGCCCCGGACGTGCAGGGCGTGCTCGACCTCGGCCGTCTCCTGCTCGCCGTCGGCCACCCGCCGGAGGGCGGCCCGGACGGCATCGTCGGGCCGGCCGCCGGTGAGGTGGAAGTACCGCCGCCCGATGAGGGCCGCCTCGCCGTCGCCGGTGAGCCGGGCCAGGGCGGGGTTGACCCGCACGACCGTGCCGGCCAGCGTCATCGTGGCCATGCCGATGGCCGCCTGGTCGAAGACGGTCCGGAAGCGCTCGAGGTGCTGGGCCAGGACCGCCTGGCTCTCGTCGCTGCCGGCGTGCCCGTCGCCCGGGGCGCCGGGTTCCTCGGCGCCGACGACCTCCAGCAGCCGGGCCGGCAGCTCCCGCAGCGGGATCGACTTCTCGACGAAGGCGGCGGCCCCGAGCGTGCGGGCGGCGATCTCGAGGGCGGTGCCCCCGAAGCCCGAGAACATGACGACCCGGGTGGTGGGGGAGGCGGCGAGGATGGCGGGCAGCGCCTCGAGCCCGTCCATGTCGGGCATGGAGGCGTCGAGCACCATCACCGCCGGCTGGTGGGCGGCGGCCAGGGAGATGGCGTCGGCGCCCGTCGCCCCTTCGCCCACGACCCGGAACCGGCGGCTCAGCCGCAGCTGCGTGCCCACCACGGCCCGCACGTCGTCGGCGTCGTCGACCACGACGACGTCGAAGAGCTCCGGCTCCATGACCGCCCCTGTACCCAGGGGCGGGAGGGTTATGCCCCGGTGGTCTGAGGCCCCTCGCGCCGTTGGTAGCCTGCCGCTCATGCCTGTTCGGGTGCTGATCGTGGAGGACGTCGCCGAGCTGCGCTCGGTCCTCCGCCAGGCGCTCCAGCTCCGGGGCGGCTTCGAGGTGGTCGGCGAGGCCGACGACGGCACGGGCGCCATCGTGGGCGCGGCCCGGCACCAGCCCGACATCGTCGTCCTCGACCTGGGGCTGCCCGACATCGCCGGCCACGAGGTGCTGACCCGGATCCGGGCCCTGGCCCCGGCCACCCAGGTCGTCGTCTACACGGGGGCGATCGGCTCCGACGGCGTCGCCCCCGAGGGCGTCGAGGCCTACGTCACCAAGGACCACGAGATCGGTTACCTGGTCGATCTGCTCGGCCGTTTCCCCCGCCGCTACGAGACGGCCGCCGTCGACCTCGGGCCCCAGCCCGCCGATGTGCCCGCCGCCCGGCGCTTCCTGGAGGAGCACTGCCGGGAGTGGGGCTGCAGCGAGCTGCTCGACGACGCCCAGGTCGTCGTCACCGAGCTCGTGACCAACGCCTTCGTCCACGCCGGGACCCGCTGCGAGCTGCGGGCCGGCATCACCGGCCGGTCCCTGCGCCTCCAGGTCACCGACTACGGGCCGGGGATGCCCGATCCCCGCTCGGCCGACGGCGGGGCGGAGAGCGGCCGCGGCCTCCTGCTGGTCAGCGTCCTGTGCGTCGCCTGGGGTGTCGAGGCCCTGCCCGACGGCGGCAAGGTGGTGTGGGCCGAGCTGCTTCGGACGGGCGCCACCGACGGCACGCCGGCCGTGACCGCCCCCGGGCCGGCCTCCTGAGGTCTGCGGGCGGTGTGACAGCATGGGTTCCATGAGTCCAGGCACCCAACCTCCGGGGACGGCGACGCTGGCCGACCTCGACGCCATGCCCACCAAGGACGGCAAGCGCTACGAGCTCGTCGACGGGCACATCATCGTGTCGCCCTGGCCGGCCCACTACGGCGGCGTGTCGTTCCACCTCGGGCCGATCCTGTCCCACGCCGTCCCGCCGGCCCACGCCTCCTACCGGCTCTGCCGCCTCTACCTGCCGGGGGAGCAGCGGGTGATCCCCGATCTCATGGTGGCGCCCCACAGTTCGATCGTCGACGACGGCATCCGCACGCCGGTGCTGCTGGTCGTCGAGGTCCTCTCCGGGCTGTCCGACGACGACATGGCCCGCAAGCGGGCGGCCTACGCCGCGGCCGGGATTCCCGCCTACTGGCTGATCGACGACGAGAACATCCTGGCCACCTGCATGCGCCTCGAAGACGGCGAGTACCGCGTCTACGCCGAAGGGCCCGTGGTCGACGTCGACTGGCCGCTGGCCGACCCCATCACGGTCGACGTCGCCGAGGTCCGCCGGCCGCAGGGCGCGTCGAACTAGGCGGAGCCGGAAAGGTGACGGGGCCCGGGGTGTGCCGCCCCCGGGCCCGGAACGTACCGACGGCTACTTCATGTCGAATTCGCCGACGCCCTTGATCTGGGTGACGGGGCTGTCGACGCAGTCGCCCTTGGTCGGCGTGAGGTCGATCGTGCCCTTCACGTGCTCACCCTCGAAGGTGGCCCGCACGAACCCGTTGGGGAAGTGCGGCGGCTCCTTGCCGAACACGATCTTGATGTGGTCGGTGAAGGTCTGGCCGTTGATGGTGAAGGTCGGATCGCCCTCGGCCGTCCCGCCGCTCTGGCAGGTGGCCTTGGAGTACGTCCCGCTGTCGGTGTAGGACCCGGAACCGTTCACGGCGCCCTTGCAGTCGACGGTGCCGCCGCCGGTGTCGGTGAACGTTCCGGATGATTCGTTGTAGGAGACGCCAGGGTTCAGATTCGGCACGTGTTGGAACGAGCAGTGGCTCCCCGACTCGGCCCCGGACGGGGCCGTGCCCACGGCGAAGGCGCCGAAGACAAGCGTCGCGGAGGCACCAAGCATGATGACGGCCTTGCGCAGCATGTGGTCTCTCCTGGTCGGCCCCCCGCGATTTGAGGGGCGGAAGCGGCCATTCTGGCAATTTCGGGGCCGGTGGAGGTCGCGGCTGGTAGACCGGCCGGATGGATTTCACGCCTGACCACGACGAGGAGCTGATCCGCGACGCCGTCCGGGCCGTGTGCGCCCGCTTCGACGACTCCTACTGGTCGGGCTGCGACGCCCGCCACGAGTTCCCCCGGGCGTTCTACGCCGCAATGGCCGACGGCGGCTGGGTGGGGATCGCCATTCCCGAGGCCTACGGCGGCGGCGGCCGGGGGATCAACGAGGCGTCGATCGTGCTGGAGGAGGTGGCGGCCTCGGGGGCGGCCATGAACGGCTGCTCGGCCGTCCACCTCTCGATCTTCGGGATGCACCCCGTGGTGCTCCACGGTTCGGAGGAGATGCGCCGGAAGTACCTGCGCCGGGTCGCCACGGGTGATCTCCACATCGCCTTCGGGGTCACCGAACCCGACGCCGGCACCGACACCCCGTCGATCACCACCCGGGCCGTCCGGGAGGCCGACGGCGGCTACCGCATCCGGGGCCGCAAGGTGTGGACGTCCAAGGCCCTGGAGGCCGAGCGGGTGCTGCTGCTGTGCCGCACCACGCCGCTCGAGGAGTGCGCCAAGCGCACCGACGGCATGACGCTGTTCCTGGCCGATCTGCAGGATCCGGCGGTCACGATCACGCCCATCCCGAAACTCGGGCGCAACGCCGTCGCCTCCTGCGAGGTGGTCTACGACGATCTGCGGGTGGAGGAGGCCGACCGGGTCGGCGACGAGGGCCGGGGCTTCCGGTACCTGCTCGACGGGCTCAACGCCGAACGCATCCTGATCGCCTCCGAGGCCCTCGGGGTCGGACGGGCGGCGCTGCGCCGGGCCGTGGCCTACGCCAAGGAGCGGGTGGTGTTCGGCCGCCCCATCGGCCAGAACCAGGCGGTGGCCTTCCCCCTGGCCGAGATCCACGCCCGGCTCCGGGCGGCGGAGATGATGATCCGCCGGGCGGCCTGGCTCCTCGACCGGCGGATGCCCTGCGGCGAGGAGGCCAACCTGGCCAAGTACCTGGCCGCCGAGGCCGGCTTCGCCGCCGCCGACCACGCCGTGCAGGTCCACGGCGGGTTCGGCTACGCCGAGGAGTACCACGTGGGTCGCTACTGGCGGGAGGCCCGGCTGATGAAGATCGCCCCCATCACCCAGGAGCTGGTGCTGGCCTACGTGACCGAACACGTGCTGGGACTGCCCCGCAGCTACTAGCCGGGCCGGCCCGCCGGCGTGGTGGTGCCCGTGGCCCGGGCGTCAGAACCCGGGCCACGGGCACGATCGGGGGATCCGACCACGGTGCTGCTGATCAGTAGGCGTCGTACCGCCGGCGCCGCGTCCAGAGCCAGCCGCCACTGGTCAGCAGGAGAACCCCGAACGCCAACCCGGTGAGCCACAGGGCCGGGCCGCGACCGCGGTGCCCGACGTGGCCCGCCTGGTTGAGCGGCGGGGCGGCGCTGTCCATCGGTGCTTCGTCGGCCGGACCCTTCCCCGCCGCATCGGGCGAGGCGTTGAAGTCCGGCGGGAGGTCCGGCACGGCGGCCGGGTTGGGAGTGGAATCGGGGGCGGCGGTGGTGGAGGTGTCGGGAGCGGTGCCTCCGGCGGCCAGCGACGGGTCGTCGGCCGCCGCCCCGCTGCCGCCGCCGGCCCCGGCGGCGCCGGCTCCGGCCGGTGCCGCGGCCGGCGACGACGGCGGGGCCGGAGCGGCGCCGGCTCCGCTGCCCGCCAGCCGCCGGCTGATCTCGGCCGGCGACGACGGATCGCCGGAACCGCCGCCCTGGTCGCCGGGTGCGGCCTGGTCGCCGGGTCCGACGGGGGCGCCGGCCTGGTCGCCGGGTGCGGCCTGGTCGCCGGGTCCGCCGGGGGCACCGGCCTGGTCGCCGGGTCCGCCGGGGGCGCCGGCCTGGTCGCCGGGTCCGCCGGGGGCGCCGGCCTGGTCGCCGGGAGCGCCGGCTTGGTCCCCGGGTGCCCCCGCCTGGTCGCCGGGAGCGGCGGCCTGGTCGGGCGGCGGCGCCTGATCGGCCGACGTCGGCGCGCCGCTCTGGTCGGGCGAACCGGGGCCGGCGGTCTGGTCGGGCGGCGCGCCCTGGCCGGGCGGGGGGCTCCCCGGCGCCGCCGAGCCCGGCGGCGGCGCGGGCGGCGTACCCGACCCGCCGGACCCGGCCGGCGGGCCGCCGGCGTTCGGGTCGCCCGGCGCCGGCGGGCATCCGGGCGCCGCCCCCGACCCCGGAGCGCCGCTGCCGGGATCGCCGCCCGCGCCGGGACCGGCCCCGGCGTTGGGATCGTTGAACCCGGGCCCGCCGGCATTGGGGTCACCGGCGCCCGGAGCAGTGCTGCTCGGTGCCCCGGCGCTGGGGTCGCTGAACCCCGGCGATCCGGTGCCCGAAGCGCCCGGCGCGCCGTTGGCGCCGGCTGCGCCGTTGGTGCCGGCTGCGCCGTTGGTGCCGGGCGCGCCGTTGGTGCCGGCTGCGGGGGCGCCGGCTGCGCCGTTGGTGCCGGGCGCGCCGGCGGCGCCGTTGGCGGTGGCGCCCCTGCCGGCTGTGCCGTTGGCGCCGGCTGCGCCGTTGGCGCCGGCTGCGCCGTTGGCGGTGGAGCCCGTGCCGGCCGAGCCGCCCTTCTTGGTTGCGGCCGTCATCGCGGCCGGGCCGACGGCGGGGCCGGCTGCGCCCGCCGAGGACGGCGGCGCCGACGACGGAGCCCCGAACCCGGAGGACGGCGCCGTCGTGGCGGTGGTCGAGCCGCCGGGGCAGGAGCCGGCCCCCGACCCGCCGCCCGGCGTCGGGCATCCGGCCGGCGGAGCGGTGCTCGACGTCGTGGTCGAGCCCGAGCCCTTCTTCGGCTTCGGGCACTTCGGGGCGGTGGTCGACGTGGTCGACGGGCCCTTCCCGGCGCCGGACTTTCCCTTCTTCTTGGCCGCCGTCGAGGCCGGCGGAGCGGACGACGCCGCCGCGGCGGCGGCCGGATGGATCTGGGATCGGGGGACGGATGAGCTGCCCGCCGTGGCGGGCGCCACGAAGGCGAGCGCCATGACGACGACGGTCGAGGCCGCCAGTCCCAGCCGTCCGATGTGGATGCGCGACATCGGAACCTCCCTGTTCCATTCGGGGGACGGCTCCCCGGGACTCGTCCCGGAGGGGCCGGCGGCGCAGGGCACGCCACAGGGCGGTTCCGAACTTCTCCGCCGAAAGGGGACTTCCTGCCCAACCCGGCACGAAATACCTCAAGCCTGCGTAAAAGATCCGGGCGGGCCCTCGGCGTCTGCGCCGGGGGAGCGGTTCTCGCAGTTCTCCGGCGCCGGTCAGGGCGTGTCGTAGAGGCGCACGGCGAAGCCGGCGGCGGCCAGGCGGCCGGCCAGCGTGCTGTTCTCCCGCCACAGCTCCTCGGGCGTGCGGCCGGCCACCAGCTGGCGGTGGCGGGGAGTCGTGGCGATCCAGTTGAAGACGTCGGGGCCGAGCTCCCAGATCTCCCGGCGTTCGGTGGCCGGGCTGCGGGGTGCGTAGTCGATCTCACACCCCCAGATGCGGCGGGCCCCGGCGGACTTCAGCGCTTCGAAGCGGAGCTCGTCGTGCCACTCCGGCCCGTAGGCCGGCGCCGGCACCCGCCGCAGCCAGGCAGCCAGCGCCGCCTCCGCCGCCGCCGGGTCGCCGCCGTCGCCGTCGCCGTCGCCGTCGCCCGACGGTAGCGCCCCGACGAAGCGGGTGAACGTCGTCGGCTCGCCCTGCTCGACGAAGATCTCCGTCCCGCTCCGGCGCAGGTCGAGAGCCAGACCGGCGTGGATCAGCGCCGCGCCGAAGCGCACGGCCTGCGACGGGTCGGGGGTGCGGTCGAAGGCCAGCAGCGACCCGCCGGGGGCGAGCCGCCCCACCGCCGCCTCGACGCCGGGGGAGCGGAAGGCCAGGCCGGGCCCCTCGACGTCGGCCACCGACGACAACGCCCGGCGGGCGTCGGGCGGGTCGTGGGGATAGAGCCCGGCGTCGGCCAGGGCGGTGACCGCCACCAGCTGGTCGAACCCGCCGCCCCCGGCGGCATCGCTCCCAGCGGCGAAGTCGGCCAGCACGAACGAGACGTTGCCGGCCGAGAGCCGCCGGGCCAGTTCCTCGGCGCAGGCCAGCGCCTCGGGGACGGCGTCCACGCCCACGACCTCGGCCTCCGGCAGGGCCAGCCCGTAGGCGCAGGTGAGGACCCCGGCCCCGCAGCCGGCGTCGAGGAGGCGGGTGGCGGGCGGGTGGTGGTCGTACCACCACCGCAGCCAGGCGGCGCCGATCATCACCGGGCGGGCGGCGTACTCGGCCAGGGCCGTGTCGAGGTCGCGGTACACCAGCCGGTAGCGGGCCTCCATGGCGGCGGCGATCTCGGCCGGGTCGGCGTCGTCCTGGCGCGACAGGGCCAGCGCCCGGTCGTCGGCCTCGCTGACCTGGCGGTACCAGTCGGGATCGGCGGCCATGAGGCGCCGGTAGGCCCGCGGGTCGGGATGGTCGGGCAGCCCGGCCCGGGCCAGGTACCGGGCCGCCTTGGCCTCGCCCGGGGAGCGCTCCTTCTTGCGGCGCGACTGCTTACCCATGTCCGGCGGTCAACGGAAGCGGGACGGGCGCGGTGCTCAGGGGTGCGACGGGGACGGCGGCGCCCCGTCCAGCTCGAAGAACAGGTCGTCGGCGTAGCACCACCACCAGTCCTCGCCGGGCTCGAACGACCGGATCAGCGGGTGGCCCGTCGAGTGGAAGTGCGCCGTGGCGTGGCGGCCGGGGGAGTTGTCGCAGCAGCCGATGTGGCCGCACTCCTGGCACATGCGGAGGTGGACCCAGCGGCCGCCGGTCAGGAGGCATTCGTGGCAGCCGTCGTCGCTCGGCTTCACGTCGGCCACGGTGTCGAGGTGGGTGCAGGTGTCGGCCATCAGCGCCCCGGCCGCCGGATCCGGGCCGAGAGCACGTCCCGGAGGCTCACGACGCCGACCACCGACTCGCCTTCAACCACCGGCAGGTGGCGGAAGCCCTCGGTGGCCATGATGGCGGCGGCGTCGTCGGTGTCGGTCTCGGGGTCGACGGTCATCGGATCCTTCGTCATCCAGTCCCGCACCGCCGCCCCGGTCGGGTCGGTCCCGGCCGCCGCCGCCCGGAGAGCGTCGCGCTCGGTGAAGATCCCGAGGAGCCACGGCCCGTCGACCACCACCGCCGAGCCGACCCGGCCCCTCATCATGACGCCGGCCGCCTCGGCCACGGTGGCCGCCGGCCCCACCGAATAGACCTTGCCGCTGATGATGTCGCCGATGCGGGCCACGGCCGCCGCCTCAGTCCCCGCCACCGGTGTCGGCGTCCACGACCGACGGGGCGGCCAGCTCGGCCAGCTCGCCGTCGAGCTCCCGCCACAGCGACCCGGCCCATGACTGGATGCGGGGCCAGTCCCGCCAGAACAGCTGCAACGTGGCCTCGTCGAGCTCCTCCAGCGCCTCCTGGGTGGTGAGGCTGTCGGCCACCTCGTCGAACGCTTCCATCGCCTCCAGGAGCTGCTGGGCCGCATCCGCCATGGTGATCCTCCCTCCGGGTCGGGGGAACCGATCATACGAGGTCAATCCGTCCGGCGAATCGGCCGATAAGGAAATCGATGGAACAGCTCGCCCCGTCGCCGCCGGCCGGGGGCGAGGCGCGCCCCCACCTCGTCGCCGGCCGCCCGTCCCGCCAGGACCGCCACCGGGCGCTGCGCCTGCGGGGCGACCGGGTCGAGACGGTGGTCCGGGTCTACGAGGCGCCCGCCACCGGGCGGCGGCTCCACCTCGTGGCCACCATGCATCTCGGCGAGCCCGCCTACTACGAAGCGCTCTCCGGTCTGCTGGCCGACCTCGCCGCCGGCGGCGCCGCCGTCCACTACGAGCGGATCCGCCGGGCCGACGACACCGACGTCACCCCCGAGGAGCGGGCCCGCCTCGAGGAGGTCGAGAGCAGCGGCTACCCGGCCGGCCTCGACGCCTTCGTGGCCGTCCTCGGCCTCGAGCTGCAGGGCGAGCGCCTCGCCCTGCCCGCCGGCGCCCGCAACGTCGACGCCAGCGACGTCGAGCTGCTCCGCGGCCTCGGCGGAGAGGAGTACCGCCGGCTCGTGGCCCGCCCCGAGGTGGCCTTCGACGAGCGGGCCGCCCCCCTGGCCCGGCCGCTGTTCCGCTTCCTGCTCCGCCACGGCGCCGCCCTCGACCGGTTCCGGGCCCTGTCGGCCCGCCACCGCCGGGTGCAGCGCTTCATGATCGGGCACCGCAACCGGCTGGCCCTGGCCGAGGCCCTCGCCGCCCTCGGCGCCGGCGACGTCGCCCTCGTCTGGGGCAGCGCCCACCTGCCGGGGATGGGCCGCCAGCTGGAGCGGGCCGGCTACCGGCTCCGCGCCGAGCAGTGGCTCACCGTCTGCACCCTGTGACGCTTCCCTGAACGCCCCGCCGCCGGCCGGTGCGATCGCGCCCGAGAACGGACGGGGCGCCAGCCCCAACCGGCGTTCATGAGCCCGGATATGCCGGCGGATGCACGCCGGTTCGGACGGGCCGGGCGCCGGCTGGCGGCAAACCGGCGTGCATGAGCCCGGATATGGCGGTGGATGCACGCCGGTTGGGACGGGTCCGGCGCCGGCTGGCGGCAATCCGGCGTGCATCTGCCCGGATATGGCGGTGGATGCACGCCGGTTCGGCCGGGCCCGGCGCCGGCTGGCGGCAAACCGGCGTGCATCTGCCCGGATATGGCGGCGGAGGAACGCCGGAATGGGCGGGCGCCGGCGGGGGCGGGCGGGAGCGCCGGCGGCGGGAGCGGCGGTGATCGGGGCCTGGTCGGGGGCGGGGACGCCGAGCGGCGGACTTGACCTCAACTTTGCTTGAGGTCTTATCGTCTCGGGCATGGATGCTCTGGAGCTGCAGATCGTCGTCGGCAGTATCCGGCCGGGGCGGGCGGCCGACCGGTTCCTGCCCTGGCTCATTGACCGGGCGGAGCGCCACGACCGCTTCGCCGTTCGGCTCCTCGACCTGCGGGACTGGGACCTGCCGTTCTTCCAGGAGCCGACCGAGGACATGCAGGCCGGCCGGTTCAGCACGCCGACCGTCCAGCGCTGGAACGAGGTGATCGCCGGGGGCGACGCCTACCTGTTCGTGTTCCCGGAGTACAACCACAGCGTGCCGGCCGTGCTGAAGAACGCCTTCGACTACGCCCTGGGCGCCCGGTTGCGCAACAAGCCGGCCGGCTTCGTGGCCTACAGCGGCGGCGCCATCGCCGGCGCCCGGGCCGTCGAGCACATGGTCGGGATCACCGTCGAACGGGAGATGGCGCCGCTGCGCAACGCCGTGCTCCTCGGCGGGGTCGGCCGGGCCTTCGGTGCCGACGGCCTGCCCGCCGACCCCATGACCGAGAACGCCCTGGCCATCCTCCTCGACGACCTGGCCTGGTGGGGCGACGCCCTGCGCCGGGCCCGCCGGGTCGGCCAGCTGCCCCCGCCCCGCCAGCGGCCGGTGCGGCCGTCGCCGGGCCCGATCCGGGCCCGCCCGGCCGCCGGAGGGGGCCCGGCCCCCGAGCCGGCGCCGGAGGCCGAGGACGTTCAGGTCGGCGGGTGATCGCCCAGCAGGTAGCGGGCGCCGGCGCCGAGGCCGGCGGCCCGGTCGCCGGGGTTCGACAGGCGGCAGTGGGCCAGCGACAGGCAGCCGCAGCCGATGCAGTGGTCGAGCTGGTCCCGCAGGGCCGCCAGCAGGGCGATGCGCTCGTCCAGCAGCGGCCGCCACCGGGCCGACAGCTCCCGCCACTGCGGCCCCGTCGGGCCGGCGTCGGCCGGCAGGGCGCCGAGGGCGTCGCCGATCTCGTCGACGCGTGAGGCCGACCCGCCGGGCCGCCTGGATGAAGGCCAGCCGCCGCAGCACGTCCCGCCGGAAGCGGCGCTGACCCCCCGCCGTGCGGGTGGCGGTGATCAGGCCCTTGTCCTCGTAGAACCGGATGGCCGACACGGCCAGGCCCGACCGTTCCGCCACCTCGCCGATGGCCAGCTCGTCCAACGACCCCTCCCGAACCTTCAAGCTCGCTTGAGACTCTAGAGAACGGAGAAAGGAGTCCGTCATGGCCGTCCAGCTGAACCACACGATCGTCGCCAGCCGCGACAAGCGGGTCTCGGCCGCCTTCCTGGCCGAGATCCTCGGCCTCCCCGAGCCCAAGCCCTTCGGCCCGTTCCTGGCCGTGGCCGTCGACAACGACGTGACGCTCGACTTCGCCGACGCCGGCGACGGCGAGATCCCCCGCCAGCACTACGCCTTCCTCGTCGGCGAGGCGGAGTTCGACGCGATCTTCGGCCGCATCACGGGCCGGAACCTCGACTACTGGGCCGACCCCCACCACGACGTCCCGGGCCGGATCAACACCCGCGACGGCGGCCGGGGGTGCTACTTCGAGGACCCCGACGGCCACAACCTGGAGATCCTCACCCGCCCCTACGGCAGCGGCGGCGAGCGCTCCGCCGGCTAGTCCGGCGGCGCCTCGGCCGCCGCCGGCCGGTGCCCGTGCCCCCGGAGTTCGGCCGCCCGGGCGGCCACGAGGAGATCCCGGAGGTGCTTCACCGCCACGGCGATCCGGTCCACTTCGTTGAGGGCGTGCTCTTCGCGGCGTTCCATGAAGGGTGGCTCTTACCGGATCCCCCGACTTCTAAACGCCGTCCGTGGAGGAAATATCACCGAAAGTGGTAGAAAGCCCGGCAATCTTGCCGGGTAGCGTCCGGGGCATGCGGCCCGTCGTCCGGCGACGGTCGTGGTGGGTCGACGGGCTGGAACATCTGCCGGGAGCGGGAGGTTGACCAACGACATGACCACGACGATCGACATCGTGCTGTTCGACGGGGTCGACGAGCTCGACGCCGTCGGCCCGCTGGAAGCGCTGCGGGGGGCGGCGGCGGCCGGCGCCGACCTGACCGTGCGCCTCGTCGCCCGGGCCGAGCCGCTCCAGGTCCGGGGCCACCACGGCCTGACCATGGTGGCCGACGCCGTCTACGAGCCGGGGGCCGACGTGCTGGTCGTGCCGGGCGGCGGCTGGATCGCCCGGGCCGACCGGGGCGCCTGGGCCGAGGCCGAGCGGGGCGACTGGCTGCCGCTGCTCAAGGCGGCGGCGGACGGCGGCGCCGTCATGGCCGGCGTCTGCACCGGCGTCATGCTCTTGGCCCGGGCCGGCGTCATCGGCGACCGCCCGGCCACCACCCACCAGGCGGCCAGGGCCGACCTGGAGGCGGCCGGTGTCAAGGTCCTCGACGACCGGGTGGTCGACGCCGGCGGGCTCGTCACGGCCGGCGGCGTCACCAGCGGGATCGACCTCGGCCTCCACCTCGTCGACCGCTTCGCCGGCCGGGAGGCGGCGCTGGCCGAGGCGACCCGGCTGGAGTACGGCTGGGTGCCCGGCGAGGCGGCGGTGGCCGACACCGGGCCGAAGGGCCACACGATCACCACCGAGCCGGTCCGGGGCGTCGTCACCGCCGTCTTCGGCGGCCAGACGGTGGCCCAGAGCCGCAACGCCCTCCTGCTGCGGGAGACGGGTCTGGCGCCGGTCACCTACTTCCCGGTCGAGGACGTCAACATGGACCTCCTCCACCCGACCGACTTCCAGACGACCTGCCCCTTCAAGGGCCAGGCGTCGTACTGGGGCGTCGACGTCGGCTGGCGCAGCGCCGAGAACATCGCCTGGGCCTACGAGGACCCGCTGCCCGAGCGGGAGGACATCAAGGGCCGCATCGCCTTCTACGAGGGCCGGCTCGACGCCTTCTACGTCCTCGACGAGTAGCCGGGCCCTACTCGTCCATCTCGAGGAGCCCGTTGGCCGCCGCCAGGGCGGTGGCCGCCTTGACCGCCTCCTCGTAGATGGCGGTCAGGTGGTGGGCGGCGGTGGCCGGGTTGGGGCCGAGCGGCGGGTCGCCCAGCGACCGCACGACCGCCCCCGGGTCGACCGTCGGCCGGACCTTGCGGTCGGTCGGCGGCCCGTCGGCCGGCCGACCCCAGAAGTCGGCCCCGCCGGTGCGGCGCCGCCCGGCGGACGACGCCGACCGGGCGCCCCCGCTCGGGGCGGAGTGCTGGGCGGGCCCGGGGCCCTGGCGGGTGCGGTTGCGGCGCTTGCGGCTCCCGCCGCCCCCGGCGGTGGCGGGCCCGTCGGCGCTCATGCCGCCTCCTCGTCGCCGGCCCCGCCGTCCCGGGCGACCTCTTCCACGATGGCGTCGGGCCGCAGCCCGAGGGCCAGCCGCAGCTCCTCGGCCGACAGGTCGCCCAGCGAGCTCGACGCCGGGAGCACCAGGTCGGCGATGCGGCGCTTGCCGGCCACGACCTCCTCGACCCGCTCGTCGACCGTGCCGGGACAGACCAGCCGGTGGCAGATCACCGTCTGGGCCTGCTGGCCGATCCGCCAGGCCCGGTCCCGGGCCTGGTCCTCCACCGCCGGGTTCCACCACCGGTCGTAGAGGACGACGTGGTTGGCGGCCGTCAGGTTGAGCCCGGTGCCGCCGGCCTTGATCGACACCACGAGGGCGCCGGGGCCCTTCCCCTCCTGGAACTCCTTCACGAGGCGGTCCCGCTGGGTGCGGGTCAGCCCGCCGTGGTAGCAGTGGATCGGCAGCCGGGTCTTCTTCGTCAGGTGACCGGCCAGACGCTCGCCCCACCGGGCGAAGTGGGTGAAGATCAGCATCCGCTCGCCGGCCTCGAACACCGCCTCGATCAGCTCCTCGAGCCGGGCCAGCTTGCCCGAGCGACCGTCGAGCGGCCCGTCGTCGCCGTCGACGTAGGCGGCGGGGTGGTCGCAGATCTGCTTCAGGTGGGTGATGGCGGCCAGCACGTGGCCCTTGCGGGCGGTGGCGTCGTCGTCCTTGGCGCCGGTCTGGCCGGCCAGCAGGTTGTCGAGCACGGCCTGGTACAGGCCCACCTGCTCCGGGGTCATGGCGCAGTGGTCGAGCTCGTCGATCTTGTCGGGCAGCTCGGCGGCGATCTCCGGCTCGGCCTTGGTCCGGCGGAAGACCAGCAGGCCGTTGAGGGCCCGCAGGGCCTGCTCGCCCGAGCGGGCCGGGCCGCCGCCCGCCGCCCCGCCGCCGTTGCCGTTGCCGGTGCCGTGGCCGTTGCCCGCCGTGGCGGTGGCGGCGATCGGCCGGGGCCGGGACAGCGCCTCCACGAACCCGGCCCGGGGCCCGACGAGGCCGGGGTTGGTGAAGTCGAGGATCGACCACAGGTCGCCGAGCCCGTTCTCCACCGGCGTGCCGGTCAGGGCCAGGCGGCTGCGGGCCGGGATGCGGCGCAGTTCCTGGGCGGTGTCGGAGGCCGGGTTCTTGATGGCCTGGGCCTCGTCGATGACGAGCCGGGACCAGTCGACCTTGGCCAGCTCGTCGACGTCGCGCACGCCGGTGGCGTAGGTGGTGAGCACGATGTCGGCCTCGACCATCTCCTCGGCCACGTCGTCGCCCGACGCCCGGGCGGCGCCGTGGTGGACCTGCACCCGCAGGCCGGGCGTGAACCGGGCCGCCTCGGCCGCCCAGTTGCCGAGGACGGCGGGCGGGGCGATGACCAGCGACGGCCCCTCGTCCTTGTGCTCCAGCAGGTGGGCGAGGACGGTGGGGGTCTTGCCCAGGCCCATGTCCATGGCCAGGCAGCCGCCGAGACCGGCCCGGTCGAGGAAGGCCAGCCAGCCCCGGGCCTCGGCCTGGTAGTGGCGCAGCTCGCCCTCGAACCCTTCGGGGGCCGGCAGGGGACGGGCGGCCCCGGCCGCCGCTCCCCGGACGAGGTCGACGGCCCAGCCGCCGCCCTCCACGAGGACGGGCCCGCCGGTGCCGGCCTCGAGGCCCACGGCGTGGCGGAGGATGGCCGCCCCGGTCAGCTCCTTGACCTTCGACCGCTCGGCCAGGGCGGCGGCCGCCGCCTCGAGGTCGGCCTTGTCGAGCTCGACCCAGCCGCCGTGGGTCTGGACCAGGGGCCGGGCCTGGGCGGCCAGCTTGCGGATGGCCTCGGCGTCGAGCGTGACGTCGTCGACGGCCACCGACCACTGCACCCGCGACAGCTGCTGGGCCCCGACCACCGAGTCGCCCCCGAAGGCCTCGGCGGTCAGCTGGAGGCGGGGCGTGGAGCGCTTCTTGGCCAGCACCGGCACCCGCACGGTGAAGCCGGCCGCCTCGAGGACGGCGCCGCCCACGGTCATCAGCTCGAAGGCCTCGCTGCCGTCGAGCACCACCCGGCCCCGGCGCCGCCCCGGGCGCCGCAGCGCCGGCAGCAGCCGCTCCAGGCGGCGCAGCTCGGTCTCCACCGCCGCCGCCCGGGCGGGCCGGCCGGAGTGGAGCACCTCCTCGACCGGCAGGGGGGCGCCGGCGCCGTCGGCTCCGGTCTCGGCGTTGGCCTCCACGGTCAGGAGCCAGCCGCCGTCGTCCTCCGGCGGCGACAGCCGCACGGTGAGGCGGGCGGCCCGGTCGCTGGTCACCGGCGTGGTCCAGCGGGTGATGTCGTCGGCCATGTCGGTGGCCGCCCGGGTGGCGGCGGTGAACGGCTTGCCGGCCAGGCCGGCCAGCACGGCCTCCGACACCTCGGAGCGGGACCGGGCCACCGGCACGGTGGCCGGCGTGACCAGCCGGGCGGCGCCGGCCCGGCAGACGGCGTCGGCCGCCGCCCCGAGCACGGCCCGGCACATGCGGTAGGGCTGGCCCGCCTGCTCCAGCGCCGAGACGGCGCCGGGCATCTTCGACACGCACTCCTTCAGCCGGTCGGGTTCGAGCACGGCCGGCACCCAGCGGACCATGTACTCACCGGTCGACGACCGCCCGCCCTTGCCGCCGGCGCCGTCGGGGCGGGCGTCGACCAGGCTGGGGACGACCCGGCCCTGGGCCACCAGCTCGGTGGCCCACACCGCCACCCGGCCCAGCCATCGCAGGCTGGGGGCGGCGTCGGCGGCCAGCTGCCCGGCCCCCACGCCGACCAGCCAGCCCAGGGCGTCGCCCACCGGGGCGCTGACGGCCAGGGCCTTGCCGCCGGCCGGGAGCGGGATCCCCGGGTGGGGATCCCACTGGATCGACCCGGCGCCGGCCTCGGCCATCAGGCGGTCGAGGTCCTCGGCGCCGACCTGGGGGCTGGTGGCGCTGCCGGCCCACAGCACGATGCGGTTGTTCTGCCACGACCCCTGCAGCGCCGGCGGCGTGGGCGCCGGCTCGGGCTGGGGCGGGGCGGCGGGGCGGCCGTCGTCGGCGCTGCGCCGCTCCGGCCGGGCCGTGACCTTGTCGGGGTCGGCGTAGCGGTCGGGGGCCAGGCGGTGCAGGGCCCGGCGCAGGGCGTCGCGCTCGCCGGTCAGGTCCTCCAGGACCATCGACCGTTCCGGGCCGGCGATGTTGGCCGCGCTGCGCAGCCCGGCCTCCGTCTCGGCCAGCAACCGGCGCAGGGCGTCGTGCCACTCGCCCGGGTGGGCCCGCAGCGTGTCGAGCTCCGCCGTCGTGGCACAGCCTGCTGCCTCCGAGGAGGCCAGCGCCTCGAAGTTGATGTTCAGTTCCGCTCTCCGGTCTGCTCGGAATCGGGCCCTACTTGCGGCCGCAGCCGCAACCCGATGCCTCGGAGATGGCCGTCTCACCCGCGAACGGGGACAGCCAACTCGTCATACTCTAGCGCGCCACCAGCTCCACGAGGCTGCCGTCGGCGTCGCCGCTCACCACAATGCTGCCGTCCCGGCGGACGAGCACGTCGGAGGAGTAGTTCATGAGCGGCAGCCCGAAGCCGGCGGTGGCGGTCGGCAGCCCCGAGGCCACCAGCCGGCGGCGGCTGTCGCCGGGATCGACCCGGTAGAGCCGGCCCCGGTCGCCTTCGACCACCAGCACCGTCCCGTCGTGGTCGACGGCCACGCCTTCGGGGCCGTCGAGGCCGGTGGCCACCAGGAAGGGCGACGGCGCCGGGCGGGAGAGGTCGATCCCCAGCACCCGCCCGCCGCCGGTGTCGGAGACGTAGGCCACGCCGTGGCCGGCGTCGAAGGCCAGCCCCGACGGGCTGCGCAGTCCCTGGAGGACCGGCGCCGTCCGGCCGGTGGCGATGTCCACGTCGAAGACCGCCCCCAGCGCCTGATCGGCCACCAGCAGGTGCCCGGCCCGCCCCTCCCGCACCAGCCAGGGGAAGCCGAACCCCTTGGCCACCAGCCGGCGCTCGCCGGTGGCGAGGTCGCGGCGGAAGATCCGCCCGTCCGGCGGCAGGAAGTCGCTGTAGAAGACGGCGGTCCCGATCTGCGCCGCGCCGGGCGTGAGGAGCTGGAGCCGCTTGTCGGGCGTGGACGCCGCCCCGACGTCGACCAGCAGCCGGCTGAGCCGGTCGGCCCGGCGCCCGGTCAGCCGGGTGACGGCGGTGAAGTCCCCGACCACCAGCGCCCCGTCGGGCGCCTCCGACAGCGAGAAGGGGAGCGCCAGCGGGTGCTCGGGGAGCAGCGGCACGAGCACGCCCCGGGCCTCGTCGGCCCGCCACACGTTGCCCTCGGCGAAGTTGGTCACGTAGATGGTGCCGTCGGGGGCGATGACGAGGTTGTCGGAGCCCGGCGAGCCCTGGGCCACGAAGGTCCGGGCGCCGGTGCGGCGGTCGACCCGCCACACCTTGCCGGTGTCGGTCTCCATGGTGACGAGCCGGCCCTGGGCGTCGACCTTGAGGGCCACCAGGTAGCCGAAGCCGTCGACCAGCGGCCGCACGGTGCGGGCGTCGACGTCGACCACGTCGATCCGCCCGGCGAACATCTCGGGGATGTAGGCCAGCCCGTCGGGCCCGAAGCCGAAGCCCTCCGGCGTGGGCAGGTCGCGGAGGATGGGGACGGGCGGCCGGTTGCCGGCCGGGTCGACCTCCCACAGGCCGCCGGGGTGGGACGGGTCGGCGAACGACATGTCGGTGGCGAACAGCCGGCCCTGGGCGTTGAAGGCGATGCCGTTGGTCAGGGCGCTGCCGTCGCCGAGGTTGGCGCCGACGACCTTGCGCTCCTTCCCGTCGGCCGTCATGCGGACGACGGCCCGGTCGAACATGGCCGTGACGTAGAGGTGGCCGTCGGGGCCGAGGGCGACGTCGTCGGGGACGTGGACGGCGTCGCCGTCGGACTCGTCGGCGATGCGGGTGATCGTGTGGTCGGCCAGGTCGAGGCGCACGACCCGGTTCGACAGCGCCTGGGTCACGAACAGGCCGCCGTGCCCGTCGAGGGCCATGCCGTCGGTCTGCTGGAGCGGGTTGGGCTCGACGAGGTACCGGCTCCGGTAGCCGGGGGCGTCGATCCCGGCGGCGGCCGCCGGGGCCGGGCGGGGGCCGGCGCCGCCGGGCGCGGCGAGGCCGGCCCCCAACCCCAGCACGGCGATCAGCAGTCGCGACCACGCCGGGCGCATCGCTCCCTCCCCCTCGGGACGGAGCCTACCGGCCGGTGCCGGGCCCCGTCAGGAGCTCGACGGGCCGGATCCGTCCGGCGGGCCGGAGGCCCCGGAGCCGTCGGCCGGCCCCGACGGGCCCGGGTCGGGGCCGCCCGACCCGTCCGACGAGCCCGATGCGCCCGACGAGCCGGACGCGCCCGAGGACCCCGACGAGCCCGACGGGCTCGAGGCGGCGGGCGCGGCCGTGCCCGGCGGATGCGACGTGCGGTTGGCCGCCGGCGCCCACGAGATCGTGTCGAGCTGGTGGAAGTAGGGATCGAGGGCCGCTTCCTTGTAGGCCTCGAACGACGCCTGCGAGGAGGTGATGCGCCAGTCGCCGTGGGGCCCGTAGTTCACGTCGAAGTACACGACGGCGGCCACGTCGGAGTAGGCGCCGCACCACGGGCAGTCGGCGGTGCGGGGCTTCTTCATGAACGTGTCGTGGGCGATGTGCATCCAGCGGGGCTTGGCCGCCGGGTCCTGCGTCTGCTCCTGGGCGCCGTACTCGCCGATCATGATCGGCTTGTGGTGGGCCCGGGCGAAGACCATGAACTCGTCGAAGATCTCCAGCACCTGACGCCACCGGTCGCCCTGGTCCCGCTTGGAGACGCCCCAGTTGTAGCCGTCGGAGGCGATCCAGTCGACGTACTCGTCGCCGGGGTAGAAGTACGGCGCCGGGGGGTTCCCGCCGGTGTACTTGCGCCCGTCCTTGAAGCCGGCGGCGTTGGGCGTCCAGACCCAGATGACGTTGGTCGCCCCCTCCTCCTGGAAGATCTTGTACATGCGCTGCCAGGCGGCGATGAACTTCTGGGGGCCCTTGATCTCGCCCTGGCGCCGGTCGCCGTCCATCTCCCAGCAGTACCGGAGGAAGAACTCGTGGCCGAAGGCCTTCATCTTCTGGGCGGTGGCCCGGATGATCGGGTCGAGCGAGCCGCCCGCCACCTTGTCGCTGGCCGTGCAGCCCCAGCCGACCAGGGGGATGCGGCCGGCGTCGACGTCCCACTGCTCGAGCTTCGACATGCCGTGCTTGGCGAAGTCGTCGAAGGCGCCGTGGTAGTGGTTGTTGATGTCCATGGTGCGGCCCAGCGCCCGCTCCAGCTTCACGACCCCCTGCTGGTCGGGGGGCAGGTTGGAGCTGTCCTCGGAGTGGACGCCCATCAGCGACCCCTGGGCCGGGGCCAGCCGCCCGGGTGACCGGGGCGGCGGGTCGTAGCCGGCCTTCGGCTCGTAGGTGAGCGAGGCCTCCTGGTTGGTGCCGGCGCTCTGATTCGACGAGCCCGGGCTCTGGCCCGACGGCCTGGTCTGGTTGGAGCCCTGGCTCTGGTTCGGGGGCTGGCTCTGCTGGGCTTTGTCGGACGGGGCCTTGCTCGGCCCCTTGGCCTGGGCGGACCCCGGCGCCAGCACCGCCGCCGTCAGTGCCAGCGTGAGCCCCATAGGAATCCATCGGCGTATTTCGGCCACGGCGAGCACTTTAATAACATTTACAACAGCACGACCAGTGGCGATATTCAGCCGCTGGTCATTCGGTGAGTGACGACAGACGTCCCGGTTATTTTCCGGCGGGCCGTAGGTGCCGGTGGACCGGGGGTCGAATCCGTTGCCCATGCCCCGGACGGTCGGCGGGCTCTGGGCCCGGGTGGTGGTGGCGCTGGCCGCCGTGCTGCTCCTGTCGATGGCCGGCGCCATCGTCGCCGCCCCGCTCACCGTCCCGCTGCTCTACCTCGTCAGCCGGGGGGAGCGGACCGGAGCGGGCTGGCGGGCCGGCGCCCTGGTCGTGCTGGCGCTCACCGTCGCCGAGGTGGCCTGGGCGGCCGGCTACCTGGCCACCACCGCCTGACGAACGGTTTCCGGGCGCGCCGAGTTCCTCGGCGTTGGTGGGGGGCCCAGCGGTCTTGTCGCTCCCAAGTCACCGACTCGAGCGCCCGCGCCTCGGGAGCGACATCGTCACCTGAGGATACCCGGGGGGCGATTCCGGTAATCGTCGTCCCCGGCGTTCTCTCATCTTGCAACCCGGGCAATTCACCGGCCCGCCGTCCCGGGCGCGGTACGTTCGCCCCATGGCGGAGAAGACGGACTGGAACCCGATCCTGCGGGCGGAGCTCGACGCGCCGTACTTCAAGGACCTGCAGCGGTTCGTGGCCACCGAGCGGGCCCGGCGGCCGGTCTACCCGGCGGCCGACGAGGTCTTCGCCGCCCTGCACCTCACGCCCTACGAGTCGGTGAAGGTGCTGATCCTCGGGCAGGACCCCTACCACGGCGCCGGCCAGGCCCACGGCCTGTGCTTCTCCGTCCGCCCCGGGGTGGCGCTCCCCCCGTCGCTGGAGAACATCTTCACCGAGCTGGAGCACGACGTCGGCGTGACCCGGCCCGACCACGGCTGCCTCGACTGCTGGGCCCGCCAGGGGGTCCTGCTGCTCAACGCCACGCTGACGGTGCGGGCCGGGCAGGCGGCGTCGCACCAGGGGAAGGGCTGGGAGCGCTTCACCGACGCCGTGATCGAGGCCGTCAACCGCAAGCCGGAACGGGTCGTGTTCATCCTGTGGGGGGCGTCGGCCCGCAAGAAGAAGGCCCTCATCGACACCGGCCGGCACGTGATCATCGAGTCGGCCCACCCGTCGCCCTTGTCGGCCCGCAACGGGTTCTTCGGCAGCCGGCCGTTCTCCCGGGCCAACGCCGCCCTGGTGGCCGCCGGCCGGGCGCCGGTCGACTGGTCGATCCTCGCCCGGTCGGCGGCCGGGATGCAGTCGGTGGGCGCCGGGGCCTAGCCCGTCCGGACGGCCGGTCGGAAGTGGCAGCATGGGGCGTCATGGACGACCCCAGCGCCAGTCTGCGGGACCTGGCCGGCCGCTACTGGGAGGCCTGCCTGGAGGCCCGGCCGACCGAGGCCACGCTCCACGGCGACCACCGCTTCGACGACCGCATCGAGGACGCCTCGGCCGACGCCGAGGCCCGCCAGCGGGCCACCTGGCTGGAGCTGAGGGCGGCCGTCGACGGCCTCGACGCCGGCGCCCTCGACGCCGCCGGGCGGGTGACCCGGGAGCTGCTCCGGGCCGAGCTGACGGCCGCCGTCGAGGCCATCGACGTGCGGGAGACCGAGCTGCGGGCCGACCAGATGACCGGGGTCCACGCCGAGCTGTTCATGGTCGCCCCCCAGATCAAGGCCCCGACGCCGGAGTCGGCCCGGGCGCTGGTCGGGCGCCACCGCCAGATCGCCACGCTGCTCGACCAGGTGATCGAGCGGCTGCGGGCCGGCCTGGCCGCCGGGCGGACCCCCGCCCGCATCAACGTCGAGCGGTCGCTCAACCAGGTGGAGAAGTACCTGGCCTCGCCGCCGGAGCGCGACCCCTTCGTCACCCTGGCCGGCCCGCCGGGCTGGGACGGGGAGGCCGGCTGGCGGGCCGACCTGGCCGCCGCCGCCCGGGACGTGATCCGGCCCGCCTTCGACCGCTACCGCCACTACTTCCGCACGGAGCTGCTCCCCGCCGCCCGGCCCGACGACCGGGCCGGCCTGTGCTGGCTGGAGGGCGCGGGGCCCGCCCTCTACGGCCACTTCGTCCGCCGCCACACCACCGTCGACGACCTGGGCGCCGACGAGATCCACCGGATCGGCCTCGACGAGCTCGACCGGCTGGCCGGGGAGTACGCCGAGATCGGCGGGCGCCTGTTCGGCACCACCGACCAGGCCGGGATCTTCGACCGGCTGCGGTCCGACCCCGCCCTGCGCTACGGCTCGGGCGACGAGATCATGGCCGACGCCCGCCGCTACCTGGCCGCCGCCGGCGAGGCCATGGGCCGGTGGTTCGGCCGGCTGCCCCGGACGCCGTGCGAGATCACGGCGGTCCCGGCCTCCATCGCCGCCGACATGCCGGTGGCCTACTACTTCCCGCCGGCCGACGACGGCTCCCGGCCGGGGACGTACTTCGTCAACACGGCCGCCCCCGACCACAAGAACCGCTACGAGACGGCCTCGGTGGCCTACCACGAGGCCATTCCCGGCCACCACCTCCAGCTGGCCATCGCCACCGAGCTGGACGGGGTGCCGACGTTCCAGCGGCTGTCGCACGGCAACACGGCCTTCGTCGAGGGCTGGGGCCTCTACGCCGAGCGCCTGGCCTCCGAGATGGGCCTCTACGCCGACGACCTCGAGCGCCTGGGCATGCTGGCCGCCGACTCCTGGCGGTCCTGCCGGCTGGTGGTCGACACCGGTCTCCACGCCCTCGGCTGGAGCCGCCGGCAGGCCATCGAGTTCATGGCCGCCCAGGCCCCGGTGTCGGTCGGCGAGATCGAGGTCGAGGTCGACCGCTACATCGGGATGCCGGGCCAGGCGGTGGCCTACAAGGTCGGGCAGCGGGAGATCTTCCGGCTCCGGGCGCAGGCCGCCGACCGGCTCGGAGCCCGCTTCGACATCCGGGGCTTCCACGACGCCGTGCTCGGGTCGTCGTCGGTCAGCCTGCCCGTGCTTCGCCGGCTCGTCGACGACTGGGTCGCCACGAGCGCCACATGAGCGAACTCAGAGGTCCTGAACCAACTCCAACAACAGGAGTGCCACGGTGTGGTCGAGGCACGACTGGGTGCGGACGTCGCCGGGCGGCACGCTGGCGTGGTTGCAGGAGAACGTGCCGTCCTCCTCGTAGCGCAGCGGGCTCGAACAGGTGATGGGGTGGTGAGGCTTGACGATGGCCTCGTCGGGCCCGGTGGCGCTGGACAGCGACAGCGTGGCCTGGAGGTTCAGGTCGCCGCCGGCCGCCCGCACGGCCAGGTTCACTGCCCCGACCTCTGGCGGTAGTTGGTCAGCACGGACTGCTCCTCGAGGAGGGCGTCGATCTCGTCGAGCAGCTCGTCGATACCGTCGATGAGCTCCTCGCCGCCACCGGAGGGGGCGGGCGTGGGCTCCACGTCGTACGGTTCGCGGCGCTCCCGTCTCGGGACCGGCACCTGCTTGGTGGAGGGCATCATCAGCTCCTTCTCGCGGTGCCCCCCCGGCACTGCGGGGTCAACTAGGTGCAGACAGCTGATAGACAGAGTAGCCCTTCGCTTGGGATTTCAAGCACCGGAGGTCGGGTGGGGTTCACGGCCGGGATCGAACTCGAAAACCTGTCCAAGTCCTACGGGCCGGTGCAGGCGGTGCGGGGCGTCGACGTCTCCATCGCCGCCGGCGAGATCGTGGCCCTGCTCGGCCCCAACGGCGCCGGCAAGTCGACCACCATCGACATGCTCCTCGGCCTGACCCGGCCCGACCGGGGGTCGGTGTCGGTCTTCGGCCTGGAGCCGGCGGCGGCCATCGACCGGGGCCTGGTGGGGGCCATGCTCCAGAGCGGGGCGCTGATCCGCGACCTCACCGTGCGGGAGCTGGTGACGATGATGGCGGCGCTGTACCCCAGCCCGTTCACCGTCGACGAGGTGCTGACGCTGGCCGGCTGCACGCCGATCGCCGACCGGCGCACCCAGAAGCTGTCGGGCGGCCAGACCCAGCGGGTGCGCTTCGCCGTGGCCGCCGTGTCCAATCCCGAACTGCTGGTGCTCGACGAGCCGACGGCGGCCATGGACGTGGAGGCCCGCCACGGGTTCTGGGTCTCCATGCGGGCCTTCGCCGCCCGGGGCAAGACGGTGCTGTTCGCCACCCACTACCTGGAGGAAGCCGACGCCTACGCCGACCGCATCGTGCTGATGGCGGCGGGCCGGATCGTGGCCGACGGCCCGGCCACCGAGATCAAGGCCCGGGTCGGCGGGCGGATCATCCGGGCCACGCTCCCCGGCGTGGCCCCGGCCGAGCTGCTGGCGCTGCCGGGGGTGACGGGCGCCGAGTCCCGGGGCGAGGCGGTGGTGCTCACCTGCGCCGACTCGGACGCCGCCCTGCGGGCGCTGCTTTCCGCCTACCCCGCCGCCCGCGACCTCGAGGTCAAGGGCGCCGGGCTCGAGCAGGCCTTCCTGGAGCTGACGGCGCCGACGACGGAGGTGGACGGGCTGTGAGCCGGGGAGCCGCCACCTACACCCGCTACGAGCTGCTGCGGACGCTGCGCAGCACCCGCTTCTTCCTCTTCTCGCTCGTCTTCCCGCTGCTCCTCTTCTACCTGATCGCCGGCGGGAACCGGCACCAGCGGGTGCAGGGGATCCCCCTGCCGCTGTACTTCATGACCGGCATGGCCGCCTGGGGGTCGATGATGGCCGTCGTCTCCACCGGGGCCCGCATCTCCGGCGAGCGCCAGACCGGCTGGAACCGCCAGCTGCGGATCACGCCGCTGTCGGTGTCGGCCTACTTCCGGGCCAAGGTGCTGACCGGCTACCTCATGGCGCTGCTCAGCATCGCCCTGCTCTACACGGCCGGCCTGACGCTCGGGGTGCACCTGTCGCCGGCCAAGTGGCTGACGATGACGGCGCTGATCCTCGTCGGGCTGGTGCCGTTCAACGTGCTCGGGATCCTGCTCGGGCACCTGCTGTCGACCGACGCCATCGGCCCGGCGATGGGCGGCATCGTCTCGCTGTTCGCCCTGCTCGGCGGGGTGTGGGGGCCGCTGGGCGACAAGGGCTTCCTGCACGACGTCTCCCAGAGCCTCCCGTCCTACTGGCTGGTGCAGGCCGGCCGCTCGGCGCTGGGCGGCGACCTGTGGCCCGGCAGGGGCTGGCTGGTCGTCGGCCTGTGGACGGCGGTCCTGTTCCGCCTGGCCGCCCGGGCCTACCGGCGGGACACGCAGCGCCAGATGTAGCGCGGCGCGCCCCGCCGGCGGGGGCTCAGTGCCGGTGGCGGTGGCCGCCGGAGTCGTCGCCGCGGTCGAAGTCGCCGGCCCTGACGGGGTGGTCGCGGTCGGCCCGGACCTCGCGGACGGCGCTGGTCAGGTGGTGGTCGGCCAGCGAGGCGAAGAACCGGAACGACCGGTCCCCTTGGCGGAAGACGACGTCGACGTCACCCGAGCGCCGCTCCACCGAGGCGATCCAGCCCGGGAGCGCCTTCACGTCGCGCACCACGACGACCGGTCCCTCGACGACGATCACCACCGTCCCCGCCCCGGCCACCGGGATCACCGTCGGCTGCACCGGCGGCGGCAGCGTCACCGGTTCCGGTGCCGGGGCCGGCGGCGGAGGGGCGTCGGTCGTCGTCGTGGTCGGGGCGGTCGTGGTGGTGGTCGGGGCTTCGGTCGTCGTCGTGGTCGGGGCGCCGGCCGTGAAGGCCGCCCGGCGGACCCGGAGGCTGTCGTTCACGATGTCGAGCGACACGTCGACCTTGCGATCGCCGTTGGCGAACGTGACGATGATCCAGTCGGGGGCGATCGTCTTCGTCAGCGATGTCCAGCCCTCGGCCGGAGCCACCGCCGCCACCTCGAGACCGGACGCCGTCCGCCGCACGGTCAGCGATCCGGCGTCACCGGCCGGTATCCGGGCCTCGGCGCCGACCGCCAGCGCCTCGAAGCTGGCGTGGGGATCGGACACGAGCGTGGCCGTGGCCGGGGCCGGGTGGTGCGTCAGATGGTCGGTGGTGAGCACTCCCGACGTGGCCAGCGCTCCGGCCAGGCAGGTGGCCCCCAGGACCTTGGCGGCAATCAGCATGGTGGGCGTCTCCTTCCGCCGTCTTCGTTCGGGTTCGAGGGGCCCCCGTTCCCGGCGGCTGCGCCCGGCCGAACCTGGCGGCGCGCGGCTCGCGGCCTTTGCCGCGAATCTCCCGTTTTCCGGCGTCAGGCCCTTCTCATGCCTGTCTTAAGGCCGGTGTGGTCCCCCTGGAAATGGGGAGGACTCTTTACCATGAGCCGAGTGCGGCGGGAGACGAGGCGGCGACGGCGGCGGACGGCCGTCGCGCTCGGGCTGGTGGTGGCGGTGGTCGGCCTGACCGGCATGGCCCGTCCGAAGGACGGCTTCGACCGGCGCTCCCGCTCGCTGGAGGCGGCCCTGCGGGCGGCGGTGCAGGCGCAGCACTTCGAGCGCGTCGTCGACTTCGGGCCGGTGGAGGGCGCCTGCCCGGGAGCGGCGTGGTGCCCGTCGCCGGCGGCGACGATCGCCCACATGCCCAACATCGACCTGGCCGTCATCGCCCTCGACCGGCGGGGCCGGCCCCGGGCCGTGGCCGACGTGCTGTTCTCCCGCGACTACCCGCACGGCGCCGGCGTCCCCGTCGGCGACGACCTCGGAACCGACGACGTGCGCTGGCGGCGGTGGAACCCCGACCGCTGGAACGGCGGCACGTTCTCCGAGACCGACGGCTCCCGCCAGAGCACCGTCGGGTGGAAGGACAACCCGCCGCTGACGGCCGACGACGACATCGTCCCCGGCCGGGACAAGGCGCCGCTGGAGTTCATGGCCCCCTACCCGGCGTCGACGTTCAAGCTCCTGGTCGCCTTCCACACGCTGCGCCTCGTCGACCAGCGGCGCATCGATCTCGACCGGGACTACCGCTACGCCCCGCCCGACGGCCCGGCCATGACCCGCACGACCCGGGAACTGCTCGACAGGATGATCACCGAATCGGACAACGACTCGGCCCGGGCACTGGTCATGCAGCTCCACGACCTGGGCGAGATCGACCGGATGAACCAGGAGTTCCGCGACCTCGACCTCGGAACGCTGCAGGTCAACGGCACCGATCCCGCCAGCGGCGCCAACTGGGGCATCGGCCGGATCACGATGACGTCGCTCGACGCCGCCCGCCTGCTGCTCCTGGTCAACGGTGCACCGGGCGTGGCCTGGCGGACTCCGGCCGGCAAACCGGTGCGGGCGGCCGACGTGCTGTCGCGGGACTCCCGGGCCGTCCTGCTCGGGATGCTGGCCGAACAGGGCTGGAACGACATCCTCACGACGTCGAACTGGTGCGGCCGGGACTACCCGGCGGCGGGCATCCCCAGCCTCGTGGCCGACCGGTGGGTCGACCCCGGCACCGGCACGGTGACCGTGGCCGACAAGGCGTTCGGGCAGGACGTGCGGCCCTGCAACGACGCCGCCGAGGTCTCGTTCGCCCACAAGACCGGCTTCACCTACAACTACCTGGCCGACGCCGGGATCGTCCGGCCGCTGCCCGGCGAGGACGGTGACAGCTACATCGTCGTCATGATGTCGAACCTCGGCTACCGCTACACCGATGCCCGCCAGGCCGGCGTGACGAAGCCGGTGTGCGGCGACGACCCCGGCCAGGACGACGGCGTCTGCTACACGGAGAAGTTCGCCGGGCTGGGCCGGGCCGTCGACGACATCCTGCGCCGCCCCTGACCTCTCCGGGGGACACCCCCGGACCCCCGGCCCCGCCAGCCGAACGGCACCTCGCCGAGCCTGCGCCGCGCCGGGCGCCGGGCGGCCTCGGCGGCCACGAACGAGCGCCGCTCGTCGCGCAGGTCGGCGATCTCCGAGTCGTCGAGCGGTTCGAGCTCCCCGGCGAACCATGAGAGGATCCGGTCGGCCAGCGCCGGGTTGCGGGCCAGGACGGGGCCGTGGAGGTAGGTGCCGACCACCCGGCCCTGCAGCGCGCCCTCGGTGCCGTCGCCGTTCCCCACACCGACCTCCACCCGGCCGAGCGGCGTGGCGCCCGGCCCGAGGTCGGTGAGCCCGGCGTGGTTCTCGTAGCCCGACAGGGCCGGCAGGCCCAGCTCGGGGCCCGGTTCGACCAGGATCTCGCCGACGATGCGGGGCTGGGCCCGGCGGGCCGTGGTGGCGTCGATCAGGCTGAGACCGGGCCGGGCGGTGCCGTCGGGCCCGAAGAACGAGTGGCCGAGGATCTGGAAGCCGGCGCAGATGCCGAGCACGGCGGCGCCGCCCTCGACGGCCCGGTGCACCGCCCCTTCGGCGCTGAGGGCGGCGGCGGCCGAGGCCTGGGGGCTGTCCTCCCCGCCGCCCAGCACGTAGATGTCGCAGGAGTCCGGCGCCGGCTCACCCCACGGCGCCTCGACCAGCTCCGCCGCCACGCCCCGCCAGGCCAGGCGCTGCACCAGCACCCGGGCGTTGCCCCGGTCGCCGTAGGTGCCGAGCAGCTCGGGATAGAGCAGCGCCACCCGGATCGCGCTCTCAGCCATGGACCGCCCCCAGCACCGTCTGGAAGGCGGTGTAGTTGGCCACCAGCTCCACCTTCCCCGGCGGCAGCCGCCGGGCCGCCACCAGCGGGTCGGGGCAGACCTCGTGGGGGACGCCGGCGTAGCGGAGGCGGACGGCGACGTCGAGGGCCCGCTCGCCGGCGGCGATCACCGGCCGTCCTCCGAGGCGCTCGAAGTCGACGTCCCACAGCCACGACGTGTCGTAGCCGTCGGGCCCCCGGGCGTTGACGGCCACCACGACCCCGGCGGGCGGGGCGGCCAGGAAGTCGAGGATCTCGTTCCACCCGGCCGGGTTCTTGGCCAGCAGCAGCCGGGCGCTGGCCGGGCCGAGGTTGACCTCCCGGTAGCGGCCGGCCACGTTGGCGATGCCGACCATGGCGGCCAGGGCGTCCTCCGGGTCGACGGCCGCCTGGCGGGCGGCGGCCACGGCCATGGCGGCGTTGGCGGCGTTGCACCGCCCCGGCAGCTGCAGCTGCACCGGGAACGACCGCCCGCCGACCACGACGTCGTCGCCACCGCCTTCGATGTCCGGCTGGGGACGGGACAGCCCGCAGGAGCACTTCCAGTCCTCGCCGGCCCAGGTGACCCGGCCGCCGCAGTTGGGGCAGCTGGTGGCGTCGATCCGCCAGCGCTGCCCGGTCGACACCCACGTCACCGAGCCCGCCGCCTCGGCCGCCCACACCACCAGCGGGTCGTCGCAGTTGGCCACCACGTGGATCTCGGGCCGGGCGCCGAGCGACGTGCGCCACTTCTGAGCGGCCAGGCGGACCTCGCCGTAGCGGTCGAGCTGGTCCCGGCTGAGGTTGAGCAGCACGACCACGTCGGCGCTGGTGTCGGCCAGCACCTGGACCAGCGCCGCCTCGTCGACCTCCAGCACCGCCACCGGAGAGTCGAGGTCCCGGGCCAGGGCGCTGACGATGCCGGCCTTCAGGTTGGCGCCGGTCATGTTGGTGACGACGGGGCCGGCCGTGCCGAGGGCGGCGGCCAGCAGGGCCGTGGTCGTGGTCTTGCCGTTGGTGCCCGACACCAGGTAGAGCGACCGGCCGGCGGCCAGCTTGGGCAGCGCCTGCCTGTCGAGCGTCAGCGCCACCGTGCCGCCGATCACCGCGCCACCGCCCCGGCCGGTGAGCCGGGAGACGGCGCCGATGCCCGTCACGACGCCCTTGAGGGCCTTGACCGAAGTGGATCGCCGCATCGCGGCCATCGTAGGAGTCTGGTGCCGCGGCGAGGGTGAACGGGCACGGCCGGTCAGCCGCCCCTCAGCCGGCGCCGGTCAGCGGGGGGCGGCGGCGGCCGGCTGCTCGGTCGGGAACCCGGCCGCCTTCCAGGCGTCGTAGCCGCCGAGGATGTCGGCCACCTTGGTGAACCCCCGGGCCGACAGCGCCGAGGAGGCCAGGATGGAGCGGTAGCCGCCGGCGCAGTACACGACGGTGGTGGCGGCCGGGTCGAGCTCGCCGATGCGGTCGAGCAGCGCGGCCAGCGGGATGAGCCGGGCGCCGGGGATGATCCCGTCGGCCGTCTCCCCGGGGTTGCGCACGTCGACCAGCTGCAGCGGCTCGCCCCCCATCACCTCGGCGGCGTGGCTCCAGCCGGCGACGTCGGCGGCCGGCAGCCGGGGCGAGCCGACGGCCAGTTCCGGGTGCTCGGCCAGCAGCCGGTCGATGTTGTCGACGGCGCCGACGACCCGGTCGAAGCCGATCCGGGCCAGGCGGACCTTGGCCTCGGCCTGACGGCCGGGGTCGGTGACCAGCACGATGGGCTGGTCGGGCCGGGCGACGTCGCCGGCGTACTCGGCGAAGCGGCCGGTCATCCCCACGTTGACCGCCCCCCGGAGGTGGCCCGAGGCGAAGTCCTCGGCCAGGCGGCCGTCGATGATGACGGCCCCCTCGGCCAGCCAGCGCTGCAGCTCGTCGTAGCCGATCCGGGCCGGCTCCTCGTGGTCGTCGAGCAGCTCGTGGGCCGAGCGGTTCGTACGGGCGGCGAACCCGAAGTAGGGCGGGGCCACCGACTGCCCGGTGGTCACGGCGGTGACGAACTCGGCCTCGCTCATCGGCTGGAGGGCGTAGTTGGTGGCCCGCTGCTCGCCGATGGTCGACTGCTGGGCGGTCGACAGGTTCTTGCCGCAGGCCGACCCGGCGCCGTGGGCGGGGAAGACCCGCACGCTGTCGGGCAGCGTCAGCAGCTTCCCGTGGAGCGAGCGGTACAGCTGGCCGGCGAGCTCGGTGGCGCTGGCGCCGACCGACGACAGGAGGTCGGGACGGCCGACGTCGCCGATGAAGAGCGTGTCGCCGGTCAGCACCCCCCACGGTTCGGGCGACTCGCCGTCGGAGACGACGATGCAGATCGACTCCGGCGTGTGGCCCGGCGTGGCCAGGATCTCCAGCGTCACCCGGCCGAGCGACAGGCGCTGCCCGTCGGTCAGCGGCTCCATGGCGAACTCGGTCTGGCCGGCGGCCTCGCCGTAGCTCACGGCGGCGCCGGTGGCGGCGGCCATCTCGAGGTGGCCGGAGAGGAAGTCGGCGTGGAAGTGCGTCTCGATGACGCGCTCGATGCGCAGGCCGGCCGCCTCGGCGTCGGCCAGGTACTGCGAGATGTCGCGCTGGGGGTCGACCACGACCGCCCGACCGGTGGTCTCGTCGCCGATCAGGTAGCTGAACAGCGACAGGCATCCGAGTTCGTACTGGCGGAAGAACATCGACCGCCTCCCTTCGCCGGTCTCCAGTATTAGCCGCTGCGCATATGGCCGGGGAACCGCGACGGCGGGCGGCTTGCTCCGTAAGCTCCGGTTGACCAATTTCTGCCAGCCGGAGGTGCCCGATGGCGTCGACCCGCAGGAGACGGACCCGCAGGCCGCAGTTCCTGGCGCTCTTGACCGCGGTGCTCCTCCTGGGCGGGCTGGTCGGGGCCCGGGCCGAGGGGCCGGATCCGGCTCCCGACCCCGGCGGCCTCGGGCTGTCGCTGGGCGGCCTGCTCGGGCGGGCGCTGGGCGGCACCGAGCTGCTGGCCCCGGCCCGGCTCGGCCGCCTCCGGGTGCCGGGCGACGTGCGGGTGCTGGTCGTCTCGTCGGGGGCCGACAGGGCCACCTTCGGGGACGGGTACTCCACGCGGCTCACCCCGCCGGGCGACGCCGACGGGGTGGGCCTCGGCACCTACGCCGCCTCGGTCCTCTTCCAGGTGGCGCCGAAGGCCCACGTCACCGCCGTCGACGTCTACCGCAAGGGCAAGGTCGACCGGGCCGCCGTGGGCGACGCCCTCGGCTGGGCCCGGGACCACGCCAAGGACCTCGACGCCGTGGTCCTGGCCTTCCCGCCCGCCTCGCTCCTCGACCCCATGGCCGCCGGCCTGGCCCAGGGGGCGGCCGCCTCCGAGCGGACGGCGGCCGGGCTGGCCGGGGAGTGGGCGAAGCTCCGGGCCGACGTCGCCGAGCTCGGCAAGGCCGGGATCGCCGTGGTGGCCCCGGCCGGGGACCTCGGCCCGGCGCCGCAGTCGGTGCTGGGGGTGGCCGGGCTGCCCGAGGTGATCACCGTCGGCGCCGCCGACCGCGACGGCGTCGCCCCGGCCAGCGCCGGCGGGCCGTCGGTGTTCGGGCGCGTCAAACCCGACCTCATCGCCCCGGCCGGGATCGCCGGGCTCGTCCCCGACGGATCGTCGCTGGCCGGGCTGCTCGACCTCGGCGGGCCGGCCGCCGGGCCGGCGCCGGCCCTCGACCTGCCCGTCCCGGCCGCCGGGGGCCGGGCGGCGCTGGTCGGCTCGACGATTCCCGCCGCCGCGGCGGTGTCGGCCATCACCGCCCAGCTCCACCACGACGGCGTGGCCGACGGCGCCACCCTCCGGGCGATCCTCACCGCCGCCGCCGTCCCCCTCCCCGGTGTCCCCGTCTGGCGCCAGGGCGCCGGCCGCCTGGCCGAGGCCCCCGGCGCCGACCTGGCCCGCCGCCGCCCGCTGGTCACCGGCGCGGCCGACCTCGGCCCCGAACCGGCCGCCGGGCATCCGTGGTCGGCTCGTCTCGCCGTCGTGGGCGGCACCGCCGGCCCCGGCTCGTTCGACCTGACCGAGCGCATCACGACGACCGCCTCCGGGAAGCGGGAAGCGGTCGGCGCCGCCGCCGGTGAACCCCGTCCCGTCCCCACCGTCGCCGCCGCCGGGGACGGCCTGCGCCTGTCGCTTCCTCCGGGCGACAACCCCTGGGCGCCCGGAGCGTGGTGCGGGTATCTCCACCTGCCGCTCAGCGGGCTCGGGGCCCCGGTCGTGGAGGACGTGCCGCTCTGCCTCGTCGAGGGCCTCTCGCTCACGGCCTTCAACTTCTTCATCCACGACCTGCCGGCCGAGGACCTGACCTTCGCCCTGCTGCCGGCGCTGCCGCCGGGCCTGGGCCTCCTCGACGGGCCGCTCATGGTCCTGCCGCTCGACCCGCTCCACGAACCGCTGCTGGCCGGCGTGAGCGGGCCCGACGGCCTCGTCCACTTCCCCAACGTGCCGCCGGCCTACTTCGTCATGCGCCAGTTCTCCGACTACGGCGCGCCGGTGGCCGAGGACCTGCCGCCGGCCGGCGGCGGCGAGCCCCAGCACCGGGCCCGCGACCTCGGCGAGGTCAGCTACCTGAACTTCGACGCCCTCGTCCTGCCCAACCCCTGCCCGGAGCGGATCCAGGACCACTGGCGCACCGGCACCCCCTGCCACCAGGCCTGGCTGGAGCAGCGCTTCGGCTCCGGCGCCGTGCGCTACGACCGGACGACGGCCCGCTACCTGGTGGCGACCCCGGCCGGCGAGCTGGGCATCGTCTTCGACTTCACCAAGAAGTCGCCCGGCACCGCCGTCACCAGCCGCTATGTCGACCTCCTGGCCCACGACGACCTGAAACACGGCTCGGCCGTCTCCCTCGAGGGCCCCGAGGGGCTCCAGCCCACGCTCGACCGGCTCGGCCTGCAGCTCTCGCCCGCCTGGTCGTTCCAGCCGGCCGGGGCGGCCGGCGACCCCGAGGGGACGCTGGCCACCTACAAGGGCCTCGACGCCAGGCACCAGCCGACGTCGCTGGTCGGGGCCAGCACCTATCCCTTCGCCCTCACCACCCCGAACTACCGGGGGACGATGGCGCTGAACTTCGGCTACACCATCGACGACGCGCTGGTGGCCGTGGTGGTCACCGTCGGGCACGAGACCCGCGTCGCCGTCCTCAGCCCGCAGGGCGCCGTCGAGGTCCCGAAGGCCGACCTCTCCCCGGTGCTGAAGCAGGTCCCGCCGTTCGGCGTCGGGACGGGCCAGGCGTCGTTCACCTTCGACCTCAAGCCCCAGGGCAACGCCGCCGGCACCCTGTCGTTCCTCGTGCTGCCGCTCAACCCGCTGCGCCCGGCCAGCGTGCATCTGAGCGACCGGTCGTTCGAGCTGACCACCTGGCAGCGGGTCGACTGGCCGCCCGCCATGCTGCCCCGCCACGGCGCCGACGTGATGGGCCACTCGTTCCAGGTCGACCCCCACTACTCGGCCCGGCAGATGAACCACCCGGCCTGCCGGCGGATCGACAACGGCACGTCGGCGGCCGATGTCTGCGAGGGCTGGCAGGTGATGGTCCACTCGCCCCTCGACGACGCCGAGACCTTCGACGCCGTCGACGTCGCCGCCGGGCGCAGCTTCATGGCCGACCTCCCCGGCGCCGGCGCCGGACTCGTCAACCCCCACCGGGGCACCCAGGGCCAGCGGAAGCCCCTGCTCGACGCCGGCGGCCTGCCGCTGCCGGTCCTGACCGGGGCCGTCGTGGCGCCGCAGCTCGGCGTGGTCGTCAACGGCCGGTTCTGGGAGCAGCTCGTCCTGCCGACGGCGGCGCTGGCCGCCCATCCCGGCCCGGTCGAGATCCGCATCGAGGACAACCGGCCCGGCCGCGCCTCCCCGTTGCTCGGCCACCGGGACGGCGCCGTCGGCCTGGCCCCCTACATCGGCTTCAACGCCTGGCACCGCCGGCTCGACACCGGCCTCCTCCGTGAGGTCCCGCTGCCGGCCGCCCCGCCGGCCCCCGCCCCGAAGTCGGCCCCGGCCCTTCTCCAGCCCGTCTCCCGCCCCGGCCTCACCTAGTACAGCCCGCCGACGCGGCCGTCCCAGGCCCGGCGTTCCTCGCCGTCGGGGTCGTCGGCCACGCGGCAGTCGACGTCGAAGAGCATCGTGGCCCGCCGGACGGTGTCGTAGGCGGGCCAGGCCGGCAGCCCGGGGTGGTTGGGGTCGCCGGAGCGGGCGAAGGCCAGCCAGGCCTCGCTGACCCGCTCGGCCAGCGCCGGCGCCTCGGGCCGCCCGCCGTGGAGGCGAGTCTGGCCGAGGTTGTCGAAGCAGAAGGCGATCTCGATGGCGTGGGGCGCGCCGAGCCGGCCGTCGAGGACGGGCGTGGTGAAGTCGAAGCGGTACATGAAGACCGGCGCGCTCCCGCCCGCCAGCTTCCGTTCGGCCAGGCGGATCGAACCGACCCGGAACCGGTCGGTCATGAGGGCGTTCAACCGCTCGGCCGGCGAGGCGCCGGGCCGGGTGCGGGCGTAGGTGTCGAGCAGGACGTCGGAGTCGGCGCCGTTCATGGCCGCCGCCACGGTGGGCAGGGCGCCCTCGGCCAGCAGCGAGAAGCCGGGGATGGCCGCGGTGAACAGCGTCATCTCGTCGCGGGTGGTACCGATCAGCAGCGGCACCGGCCCGGCGCCGGGGGCGGCGACGGGGTCGAAGGGGTGGGCCGGCAGCCCGATGCCGTCGACGGCCGGGGCCAGGGCGTGGCCGGAGGCGAACCCGCCGAGGGGGCCGCCGATCACCTGGGTCTGCACCTCCACCAGCCGCCCGGCCGGGACCTCGCGCAGCTCGGCCAGCGTGGACACGCCGAGCGCCTTGACGACGGCCCGGGCGGTGGCGGCCGCCCGCTCGGGATCGATCCCCCGCAGCATCGGCCCGCTCTGGACGACGGCCCGGTGGAACAGCCCTTCGGCGGCCGGCATCCCGAGCAGGACGCTGACCTTGGCGCCGCCCCCCGACTCGCCGAAGACCGTCACGTTGCCGGGGTCCCCGCCGAAGGCGCCGATGTTGTCCCGCACCCACTCCAGGGCGGCCACCATGTCGAGGGCGCCGGCCGACCCGGAGCCGGCCACCTCGGGCCCGAACACCTCGTCGAGGGCCAGGTAGCCGAGGGCGCCGAGGCGGTGGTTGACGGTGACCACGACCACGTCGCCCCGGCGGGCCAGGGCGGCCCCGTCGTACATCGGCGAGTTGCCCGACCCCATCGTCCAGGCGCCGCCGTGGAACCAGACCATGACCGGGCGGGGAGTGCCGGAGCCGTCCGACGACGGAGTCCACAGGTTGAGCGTGAGGCAGTCCTCGCCCTGGGTGTCGACGAAGGGGCCGTCGGGCCCGGCGAACAGCGTGGCGATCTGGTCGGCCACCGGCCCGCTGCCGACCAGCCCCGGCTGGGGGCAGGCGGGGCCGACCCGGCGGCAGTCGAGCTCGCCGGCCCACGGCTCGGGCGGCTCCGGCGGCCGGAAGCGGCGCTCCCCTCCGGTCGGGGCGCCGTAGGGCACGCCCTTGAAGACCTCGACGCCGCCGGCGAACACGCCCCGCACCGCGCCGGCGGCCGTTTTCACCACTGGTTCAGTCATGGCTCAGAGGGTAGGAGGGCGGCGCCGGTAGAGTCCGACGCGTGTCCGACAAACCGTTCGTCCCGCCCGCCCGGCCGACGTTTCCGGTCGACGACCGGGCGGCCATCACGAAGCTGATCGAGGAGTCGCTGGCCACGGGGTCGCTGACGCTGGGGCCCAACACCGAGCGCTTCGAGGCGGCCTTCGCCGCCCGCCACGGCGTGGCCCACGCCGTGGCGGTGAGCAGCGGCACCGCCGCCCTGGAGATCGCCCTGCGGGCCTTGAGCGGCCCCGACCCCGAGGGGCTCGCCGGCCGGACGGTGATCGTGCCGGCCAACACCTTCTTCGCCACCGCCGCCGCCGTCGTCCACGCCGGCGGGGTCCCCCGCTTCGCCGACATCGACCCGGCCACCTTCGCCCTCTCGCCGGCCACGGTCGAGCCGCTGCTCGACGACGGCTGCGCCGGTGTCGTCGTCGTCCACATCGGCGGGTTCGTGAGCCCCGACACGGCCACGCTGGCCGATCTGTGCCGGTCCCGGGGGCTGTTCCTGCTGGAGGACGCCGCCCACGCCCACGGCGCCTCCTTCGCCGGACGGGCGGCCGGCTCCATCGGCGACGCCGGCGCCTTCTCCTTCTATCCCACCAAGGTCATCACCAGCGGCGAAGGCGGGATGATCACCACCGGCGACGCCGCCCTGCGCGACGAGGCCGTCATCTACCGGGACCAGGGGAAGGCCGGCTTCCTCGGCGGGGACCACGTCCGGCTCGGCTACGCCTGGCGCATGAGCGAGCTCCACGCCGCCGTCGGAACGGTGCAGCTGGCCCGGCTCGACGAGTTCATCGCCGTCCGGCGCCGCATCGCCCGCCTCTACGACGAGGCCCTCGCCGGCATCCCGGGGATCACGCCCGTCCTGGCCCCCGAGGGCAGCGAGCCGAACTACTACAAGTACCTGGCCGTCCTCGACGAGGGGATCGACCGCGCCGGCCTCAAGAAGGCGCTGCGGGCCGACCACGCCGTCGGGCTGTCGGGCGAGGTCTACGCCGGCCCGCTGCACCACCAGCCGGTCTTCGCCGGCCGGCCCCACGGCCCGCTGCCGGTGTCGGAGGACCTCTGCGCCCGCCACGTCTGCCTGCCGGTCCACAACGACATGGCCGACTCCGAGGCGGAGCAGGTCATCGAGGGCCTGCGGGCGGTGCTGGCCGGCTCGCCCGGCTGACCGACCACAGCCGCCACTGGCTCGTCCGGTCGAGCGGCTTGGTGCACACCGGCGCTCCGGGCGTGCAGGCCTGGAGTTCGACGAGACGGGCCTCGTCGTCGGTGTGGAACACCCGGCCGTAATGGCCCCAGATCATCACGTAGTCCACCTGGCGGCGGCGGAGGAAGTCGCCGTAGGCCGTGGCCGACGGCCAGCGGCGGCGCACGATGCTCTCGGGGAAGAACTCCGAGTCGAGCCGCCCCCCGGCCTTGAGCAGCTGGTAGAGCGAGACCTTGAAGTCGGTCACCCGCAGGATGCGGTAGGTGGCGCCGGGCTCGAACTCCGGCGAGCGCAGGAAGGTCAGCATGTCGCCGTTGGGCCGGCGCCACAGCGACCCCGACGCCTCGGGCAGCAGCAGCGGCCGCCACGTCACCGCCAGCAGGGCGGCGGTGACGGCGAAGGCGGCCGGCCCCGCCCACCACCGGACGGGGCGTCGGGCCCGCCCCAGCAGCACCAGGCCGGCGGGGATCACCATGACGAGGCAGCGGGGGAGCAGCGTGGTGACGAAGTTGGCCACCTTCACGCCCGTCGAGCTGTCCTCGAAGACGGGGGAGCGGACGACGAGCCAGGCGGCGGGGAGCATCGCCAGCAGCGACAGGCCGTACCACCGCAGCAGGGAGCGCCGCCCGTCGGCCGTCTCGAACGGGAGGCGCAGGGCCACCGTCCCGGCGGCGATCGGCGCCACCACGGCCGGGTGCGTCACCTGGGCCAGGGCGCCGAGCAGCGCCGCCCAGCCCGGCCGGCCCCGCCGCCAGGCGGCCACGGCCCCGAGCAGCAGCGCCGCGCCCCACGTGAAGGGCATCTGGCCGATGAGCGCCGCCGCCACCAGCGCCGGGTTGAGCAGTACGGTGGCCGCGCCCCACCCCCGGCGCAGCTCCGGGAAAGCGAGGAAGGTGGCCACCACCAGGCCGGCGATGCCGAGTACCAGCCACAGCGTGACGATCCGGTCCCCGGCCAGCGGCCGGGCCAGCGCCGCCGTGAGCCACGGCACCGAGCCGTAGGGAAAGGCGAAGGCCCGACCGTGCCCCAGCACCGGCATCCGGAACGGGATTCCGTGGCCGCCCCACAGCCGCTTGGCCACGTACCAGACGTGGGCGTAGTTGATCATGGTGTCGTGCGACACGACGAGGCGGTGGCGGAGGAGGAGCGCCAGGGCGGCGACCCACAGCACCGCCAGCCCGGCGGCGACGGCGTCACCGATCCGGCCGACGATCCTGTCCACGGCGGGGGAGTCTCGCGCCGCCGCCGGGGGAAACGGCTCATGGTGGCCGCCGCCGGGGCCGTGGCGGTGGCGCTGGTGGGAACGGTGCTGTGGCAGGGGGCCAACACCCACACCGGCGGCTGGTTCGGCCACCAGGTGGCCCACGGCCCCCGCAGCGACCCCCGGGTGGCCCTCACCTTCGACGACGGGCCGAACTCCACGGCCACGGTCCCGATCAGCGACGTACTCGACGCCCGGGGGGTGAAGGGCACGTTCTTCGTCGTCGGCCGGGCGGTGGCCGCCCGGCCCGACCTGGTGCGGGCCCTCGTCGAGCGGGGCCACCTCGTGGCCAACCACTCCTGGCGCCACGACTCCAAGGGCTGGCTCGATCCCCGCTACCCCGAGCTGGCCCGCACCCAGCGGGCCGTCGCCGCCGACGCCGGGGTCTGCCCCGCCTTCTACCGGCCGCCCCACGGCCAGCACACGCCGCTGCTGGCCCGGGTCGTGCACCGGCGGCACATGACGATGATCGGGTGGGACGTCTCGGCCGGCGACTGGGCCGCCACCGACCCCCGCCACCTGGCCGACCGCATCGTGGCCAAGGCCCGGCCCGGTTCGATCATCGACCTCCACGACGGGCTCGACGGCCGGGTCGACGTCGACCGCACGATCCTGGTCGACGCCCTGCCCCGCATCCTCGACGGTCTGGCGGCCAAGGGACTCCGGCCCGTCCGCCTCGACGAGCTGATCGGCCGGCCGGGTTACCTGAGCGGCTGCTGACGGCCGCCCCGGCCGCCCCGCCGCAGCCCGACCCGCAGCGCCGCCACCGGGATCATGGCGGCGTCGACGAGGAAGTCGACGAGGCGCGTGCGGGACCGCGACACCGGGACCGGCACCACCACGTCGTTGCGCACCTTGGCCTTGCGCCGCCCGAGGACGACGGCCACCTCGACGGTCTCGGAGTACTTCCAGCCCCGGTAGTAGGCCAGGGCGTCGACCAGCGCCCCGGCCCGGAAGACCCGGTAGCCCGACTCCACGTCGTAGAGGCGGTAGCCGGCCCAGAGGCTGGCCCAGACCGACAGCAGCCAGTTGCCCGCCCGCTTGTAGAGCCCGTGGTACGAGAGGTCGCGCCGCACCAGCAGGGCGTCGAGCCCCTCGTCCTCCATGAGGGCGGCCAGCCGGTCGAAGGCCGCCAGGTCGTGCTGGCCGTCGGCGTCCACGGTGAAGACGTGGTCGTCGGGCGAGATCCCGCCCGCCCGCAGGCGGTCGGCCAGGTGGCCGAAGGCCTCGTAGTAGGCGGCCGACATGCCCCGGTTGCGGTCGAAGGCCAGCAGCGTGGCCCGGTCGTGGCCGGGCAGCCACTCCTCGACCACCTTGCGGGTGTGGTCGGTGGAGCCGTCGTCGACCACCACCAGCTCGTCGACCAGCGGATACAGCCGGTCGAGCACCGCCTCCACCGTCGGCTCTTCGTTGTAGGCGGGCACGACGGCGATGCGGCTCACGTTCAGCCAACGTAGTCCCCGTTCCTCAGAGGGGGGCGGACCGGCGACTAGGGTTCGGGGTGCCATGCGAACCCTGGTGACCGGCGGCGGAGGCTTCATCGGCTCGCACGTGGTGGACCGGCTGAAGGCCGCCGGCCACGATGTCGCGGTCGTCGACGTGCGCCCCCCGCACCGGCCCGACGTGGGCCACGTGGCGGCCGACATCAACGATCTCGACGCCCTCACGGCCGCCTTCGCCGGCGCCGACGCCGTCTTCCACCTCGCCGCCTACGCCGACGTCAACGACGTCAGCCGGGAGCCGGTGGAGGCCACCGACTCCAACGTGGTCGGGGTGGCCAAGGTCTGGGAGGCCTGCCGCCGCAACGGGGTCGGGCGGGCCATCCTGGCCAGCACCGTCTGGGTCTACAACGGCGCCGTCGACGACGGCGGCGACGAACCCCTCGACGAGGACGCCGCCTTCCGGCTCGACGACCTCGGCCACCTGTACACGTCGTCCAAGGTGGCGGCGGAGATGGTGGCCCACAGCTACAAGACTCTCTACGACCAGGACTTCACGATCCTGCGCTACGGGATCCCCTACGGACCCCGGATGCGGGATTCACTGGTGATCCCCAAGTTCGTGGGCATGGCCCTGCGCAACGAGCCCCTGACCATCCAGGGCGACGGCAGCCAGTACCGCAACTACGTCTACGTCGAGGACCTGGCCGAGGCCCACGTCCTGGCCCTGCGCCCCGAGGCTACCAACCAGACGTTCAACCTCGAGGGGCGGGAGAAGATCTCCATCCGGTCGATGGTGGAGTCGATCGGCGAGGTCCTCGGCCGCCCGGTCGACGTCACCTACACCCCGGCCCGCACCGGCGACTACGGCGGCCGGGAGATCTCGGCGGCCAAGGCCGAGCGGGTGCTCGGCTGGCGGGCCGAGGTCCCCTTCGAGGACGGATTGCGCCGCTACGTCCACTGGCACCTGGCCCGGGCGGCCGAGGCGCCGCCCGCGCCGGCTCCCGCTCCGGCGGCGGCGGCCAGGTCCGCGGCGGCCACAACGGCGGCTCCGTCGGCGGCGGCCACGGTGACGGCCGCGGCGCCGGCCGTGGCCGAGCGGCCCGTCCCGGCGGTCCGGCCGCCGGTTCCGGCCGTGCTGGCCGGCCTCGGGCTGGCCGTCCTGGCGCTGCCGGCGCTGTCGGCGGCCGGGGGCGATCCGGTCGGCCGCCTCACCGCCCTGGCCGGCAGCCTGGTCGCCGCCGGCGCGGCGTGGGCCGCCCGCCGGCGGGCCCTCACTCCCGTTCCTGTCCTCGTGGCCGCCGGGGTGACGGTGGCGTCGGTCTGGCTGCTGTCGCAGGCCAGCCCGGGGCCCGTCACCGTGCTCCTCGGGCTGCTGCTCGGGTTCTCGCTCGGCGCCCCGCTGGCCGGGCAGCGCCTGGCCGGCGGCCCGACGGCCGCCGCCCTGGCCGGCACGGCCGGGCTGGCCGCCACCGCCGTCTTCGGGCCGTCGGTCCTGTACTGGCTGGCGGCGGGCCTCGGTGTCACCGCCGGGGTCGCCCCCCGGGCCGCCGCCCTGGCCGCCGGCGTCCGCCGGGGCCGGTCGGCCCCCGCGCCGGTCACCGCCCGGCGGAGGGTGCGGCGGCGGGTGTCGTGGGCCGTCACCTCCGTCGTCGTCCTCACCACCGGGCTCACCGCCTCCTGGGTGGGGGCGACGTCGGCCCGGGCCGACTGGTTCGGCTCGGTCATCAGCCACGGCTCGCGGGCCGTGCCCCAGGTGGCCGTCACCTTCGACGGCGTGCCCGACGCCACCACGACCCGGACGGTGCTCTCGGCCCTCGAGGCCGAGGGGGCCCAGGCCACGTTCTTCGCCGCCGGCCGCGACGTCGAGGCCCGGCCCGACGTCGTCCGCACGCTCGTCGACCACGAGCAGCTGGTGGCCAACAGCGCCTACGCCCCCGGCAGCCGCGACTTCCTCGACCCCAACTACGGCGAGCTCGGCCGGGCCCAGGAGGTCTTCGGCCGGGAGCTCGGCGTGTGCCCGACGTACTTCCGGCCGCCGGCCGGGCGGCACACGCCGCTGATGGCCCGGGTGGTGCGGCGCTACGGCATGTCGATGGTCACGTGGGACGTCCGGGTGGCCGACCACCATGGCGACAACCCCCGCAAGCTGGCCCGCCTGACCCTCGACCGGATCAGGGCCGGGTCGATCGTGGTCTTCCCCCTCGACGACAACGGCCGCTTCGCCCGCCCGGCGCTGGAGGCGGCACTGCCGCTGGTGCTCCGGGGCCTCAAGGGCCTCGACCTGGAGTCGGTCCGGCTCGACCGGATGCTGGGCGCCGACGGCTACGCCGGCCGCTGCACGAAATCAGCCTGAGCCTGCCCGGCCGCCCGACCCGACCGGATCAGGCCGCCTGGCGGGCCATCTCGGCGGCGAGGACGCTGGCGAAGGTCGGGCGGGCCGGACGGCGGACGGGCGGGCGCAGCTCCGACCACACCACGCGGGCGGCGGGGTCGGTGGCGGCGGCCACGGACCGGTAGGCCCGGGCGGCGCCGGACGGGGCGACCGGCCGGGGCGGCGCCACCGGATCGGCCGGGAGGGGGATCTCGACGTCGGCCGGGGCGGGCTCGGCGGGCAGCGTGGCGGCGAGGTCGGCCCAGGCGCCGGCCACGGCCTGGAAGGCGGCGGCGTCCCCACCGAGGTCGGGGTGGGTCTCCTTGGCCAGGCGGCGGAAGGCGCGCTGCGCCTCGGCCCGGTTGGCATCGAGCGGCAGGCCGAGCACGGCCCGCGGATCGCGATCCTTCGCCATCTGTCCACACGTCCTTGTGGGTGGTGCGCCGCCGCGTCCTGCGGCGGGCGCAGATCCGTCTGCGCACCCTCTCCATCGGCCGCCGGGGCGGCGGCTTGAGAGCGGGGAACAGCCCGTCCGGCCCCGGCGTTGGAACCGGATCATGAGAGTCGACATCTGGTCCGATGTGGTCTGCCCCTGGTGCTATGTCGGGAAGCGGCGCTTCGAGGCGGCGCTGGCCCGGTTCCCCCACCGCGACGAGGTCGAGGTGCACTGGCACAGCTTCGAGCTCGACCCCCGGGCGCCCCGGACCCGCGACGGCGACCGGCTGGAGCACATCGCCACGAAGTACCGCGTCAGCCGGGCCGAGGCCGAGGTGATGGAGGGCCGGGTCACGGCCGCCGCCGCCGACGCCGGCCTCGAGTTCCACCTCGACCGCGTCCGGGGCGGCAACAGCTTCGACGCCCACCGCCTGCTCCACCTGGCCGCCGACCACGGCCGGGAGGTCGCCGACCGGCTGAAGGACCGCTTCCTGCGGGCCTACTTCACCGAAGGCCAGCCGATCGGCGACCCGGCCACGCTGGCCCGCCTGGCGGTGGAGGTCGGGCTGCCGGCCGCCGAGGTCGACGACGTCCTGGCCGGCGACCGCTACGCCGCCGCCGTCCGGGCCGACGAGCGCACCGCCCAGGCCTACGGCGCCACCGGCGTCCCCTTCTTCGTCATCGACGAGACCTACGGCCTCTCCGGCGCCCAGCCCCCCGAGGTCTTCGCCAACGTCCTCGACCGGGCCTGGTCCGAGACCCACGCCGAGCCCCACCCGACCGGGTCCACCCCCGCCGCCCCGGCCGACGCCTGCGCCGACGGCGCCTGCCCGGTCTGACGCCGATCCCGCCGGAGCCGTCGTTCCACCCGCTGACCGCAACCGGTTGCGCGCCCGAGGCATCGACGGCCGTCGTTGCCGGCCGAGCGCAACCGGTTGCGCTTCGCGGGGTGCGGCCCGTCAGCTGGCGTGGGGCCGGGTGGTGGTGGTCGTCGGTTTCGGGGCGGTCGTCGTGCTCGTGACCGGTGGCCGGGTGGTCGTGGTCGTCGTCGGGGGTGGCGGCGGGGGGACCGGGGCGGAGACCAGGTCGAGGATCCCGGTCGTGGCCGGCAGGCCCAGCGTCTTCGGCGAGCCGTAGTCCCGGGCGTCGCCGAAGGCGGCGACGGAGCCGTCGGCGGAGGCGACCCAGTAGCCCTGGCCGGTGGCCGAAGGAGCCAGGCGGCGGGCGGCGGGGCGGTTACAGAGGCCGGTGCCGGCCGGCGACCCCCGGTAGGGGGCGTCGCCGAAGGCGTAGATCCCGCCGGCTTCGCTCAGCAGCCAGTAGCCCTTCCCCGACGGCGTCGGCGCCAGGCCGGTGACGGGGGACGGGATGGCCGTCGACCCGGCCGATCCGGCGAAGCCGGCGTCGCCGAAGGCGAAGATCCCGCCGTCGCGGGCCACCAGCCAGTAGCCGTGGCCCGACGGGGTGGCGGCCATCCCGACGATGGGCTGATTGAGGGAGATGCCGCCCGTCGAGCCGAAGAAGCCGGCGTCGCCGAAGGCGAAGATGCCGCCGTCGCGGGCGACCAGCCAGTAGCCGTGGCCCGACGGCGTGGCGGCCATCCCGACCACGGGCTGGTTGAGCCGGATCCCGCCGGTGGAGCCGTAGAAGCCGGCGTCGCCGAAGGCGAAGATGCCGCCGTCGGTGGCGGTGAACCAGTAGCCCCGCCCCGACGGGGTGGCGGCCATGGCCACGGCCGGCCGGTTGAGCCGGATGTCGCCGGTCGAGCCGAAGAAGCCGGCCGCCCCGAAGGAGAAGACACCGCCGTCGGCGCCGAGCAGCCAGTAGCCGGGAGCGGACGCCGCCGCCGGGGCCGGCGCCGGGTTGGTGTCGAAGGCGCAGTGGTTGCCGAAGCGGAAGCCCTGGGCCAGCCGGAGGCTGGGGTAGGGATCGACGGCCGCGCCGCTGCCGGCGCTCCCGGTGCCCGGCGGGTGCAGCTCGAAGTGGAGGTGCGACCCGGCCGTCTCGGCGTCGCCGCTGTCGCCGGCGAAGGCCACCACCTGGCCGGCCGTCACCCGGGCGCCGACCTCGATCCCGGGGGCGAAGGCGAAGGCCGGGGGGTTGAGCCCGTCGTCGGTGCCCGGCGTGTCGTTGTTGATGTGGAGATACCAGTACTCCCAGCCGTCGGCGTCCCGCAGCACGAGCATGTTGCCCTGGGTGGCGGTGCCGTTGTCGACGAAGATCCGCCGCACCGTGGCGTCGGTGGTGGCCAGCAGGGGCCGGAGCTTCGGCACCATCAGGTCGTTGCCCTGGTGGGTGTGCCCGGTGCGGGGATCGCCGAAGTCGTCCCGGTACGACACCGGCCCCTGGACGGGGAACGTGATCCGGCGGATGACGACGGCAGGGTCGGCGGGATCGACGGCCGCCCGGGCGGCGTCGGGGGCGGCGCCGGCCACGACGGTGGCCAGGCAACCGGCGGCCAGCACGACCCGCCGCCCCGTGGTTCTCCAGGTTTTGGTAATCACTGAGGTTTCTGTTGGCTCTGAGGTGGTTCTTCCGCCATCGGCACTCCCGCCCGGCCCCCTTCACCGGGGTCGATTAGGTTTTTCCGTCATGCACCGGACTGTCCGTTCCGCCCTCCTCCTCGCCGTCGCCGCCGTGGTGGCGCTCGGCCCGTCCGCCTGCGGCAAGAGCGGAGGCGGCGGGAGCGGCGGCAAGGACGACGCCGGCACGTTCGGCACCAAGCCGAAGGTCACCGTGCCGGGCAAGGCGCCGACGGCCCTGGAGAAGACCGACCTCATCGTGGGGACGGGCGACGAGGCGGTGGCCGGCAAGAAGGTCACCGTCCAGTACGTCGGTGTCTCGCAGAAGACGAAGAAGCAGTTCGACGCCTCCTGGGACCGGGGGCAGCCGTTCAGCTTCGTGCTCGGTCAGGGCAACGTCATCCCGGGCTGGGACCAGGGCGTCCCGGGCATGAAGGTCGGCGGCCGGCGCAAGCTGGTGATCCCCGCCGACCTGGCCTACGGGTCCCGGGGGGCGGGGTCGGTCATCGGCCCCGACGAGCCCCTGGTGTTCGTGGTCGACCTGGTGTCGGTCAGCCAGTAGAGGCGTCGCGCCGCACCGGGGCGGGGGCGGTCGCCGGGCCGAGGCGCTCGATCGCCTCGGTGATGCGCTCCAGGGCGCCGGTGAGCTCCTCGGCCGTCGGCAGCGAGGCCACCAGGATGCGGATGTTGGCCACCTCCCGGGCGAGGTACTCGGTCTCGGCCTGCGTGCGGGCGGCGGTGCGGCGGTCCTCGTCGATCTGGGCCCGGTCGCGGGCGTCCTGGCGGTTCTGGGCCAGGAGGATCAGCGGGGCGGCGTACGACGCCTGCGTCGAGAAGGCCAGGTTGAGGAGGATGAACGGGTAGGGGTCGAAGCGCAGTGAGGCGGCGACGACGTTGGTGATGATCCAGATCACGACGATGACGGTCTGGATCACCAGGTAGCGGCCGGTGCCCAGCGTGCGGGCGATGGCCTCGGAGAAGCGGCCGAAGGCCTCGGGGTCGTAGTGCAGGCCGATGCCCCGGCCGGCCCGGGGCGTGGTGAGGTCGGCGCTGCGCTTCACTGATGCGTCCTCCAGCCGACGGGCAGCGTCCGGTCGAGGACGTCGTCGACGGTGACGGCGCCGAGCAGGAAGCCCGACTCGTCGCACACGGGCAGCGCCAGGAGGTTGTAGGCCGCCAGCCGCTCGGCCACCTGGATCTCGGGCATCGACGGGTGCACCGCTTCCGGTGCGGCGTCGACGAGATCGGCCAGCCGCGTGCTGGGCGGCTCCCGCAGCAGCCGCTGGAAGGTGAGCCCCCCGAGGTAGATCCCCGTCGGGGGCTGGGTCGGCGGCTGGGTGACGAAGACGCACGAGGCCACCGCCGCCGGCACCTCCTCGGCCCGGATGCGGGCCAGCGCCTCGGCCACCGTCGACTCCGGCAGGAGGACGATCGGCTCCGGCGTCATCAGGCCGCCGGCGGTGTGGCCCTCGTAGATCAGCAGGCGCCGCAGCGGATCGGCCTCCTCCGGGTCCATGGCCTCCAGCAGGGCTTCCTGGTGGGCGGCGTCGAGCTCGGAGAGGAGGTCGGCGGCGTCGTCGGGCTCCATCTCCTCCAGCACCCGGGCGGCCCGTTCCGGTTCCATGGCCTCGAGGATCTCGGCCTGGTCCTCCTCGGGCAGCTCTTCGAGGACGTCGGCCAGGTCCTCGTCCTGCATCGCCTCCACCAGCTCGTCGCGCTGGTCGTCGGACAGGTCCTGCATGGCCCGGGCCGTCTCCGACGGGTGGAGGCTGCGCAGCTTGACCAGCTCGGCCGCCGCCTCGCCCACGTCGAACAGCTCGGCCACCTCCTCCCACGGCACCCGGCGCATCCGGGCCGTGAGGCCGAGGGCCCGGCGCCGCCCCAGCATCACCTCGGCCACCCCGAAACGGCCGTAGAGCGAGGTCCGGGGGCGCATCGACACGTCGAGGACCCGCTCGCCCCGCAGCGGCCGGTCGAGCAGCGCCGTGAGGAGCAACTCGCCCGTCCGGGGTTTGAAGGGGTGGAGGTCGAGGGCGGTCGAGGTGAGCACGACGCCCGACGTCTCGAAGTGGCGCACCCGGGCGGCGGTGAGGAAGATCTTCCGCCGGCCCACGTGGGCCACGAGGCCGAGGAGGATGGGGGCCGTCTCGCCGGTCGGCGGCCCGATGACGAGGTCGTCGACCCGGCCGATGGCGTCGCCGTCGGGCGTCACCAGCGGCAGCTTGAGGACCCGGGAGGCGTAGATCGGCTCGGCCACGCTCATACCGAGAGCGTACGGGACGGGGGTTACGCCTTGGGGAAGATCAGCGGGAGCGCCCGGGGACCCCGGACCTGGCCGCCGCACCAGGTCACCGCCCCGGTGTCGTCGAGGTGGAACTCCGGTATCCGCTCGAGGAACACCGACAGGGCCACCAGCATCTCCATGCGGGCCAGGTTCGACCCGGCGCAGCGGTGGATGCCGATGCCGAAGGCGACGTGGCGGTTGTGCGCCCGGTCGATGACGACGGTGTCGGGGTCGGGGAACTGGCGGGGGTCGCGGTTGGCGGCCGGGAAGTTCATGAGGACCCGGCTGCCGGCCGGGATGGTGACGCCGTCGACGGTGACGTCCTCGGTGGCCAGGCGGCCCATGGTCACCGGCGAGTAGACCCGCAGCAGCTCCTCGACGGCCGTCGGCAGCAGCTCCGGCTCGGCCACCAGCCGCTCCCGGTCGGCCGGGTGGGTGGCCAGGTGCCACAGCGCCGCACCGATGGAGCTCCAGGTCGTGTCGATCCCGGCGATCAGCAGGAGGTTGCAGGTGGCCATGGCGTGCTCGTCGTCGACCGGCCGGCCGGCCAGGTCGCCCCGCAGCAGCTCGGAGATGAAGTCGTCCCGGGGGACACCCCCGGACCCCCGGGCATCCCCGGGGTTCTCCCGGCGCTTGGCCACCTCGGCGCCCCAGAAGGCGAAGATCTTCTGGGCCGTGGCCACCCGCAGCTCGGGGTTGGTGGCGCCCAGCTCGAGGATGCCCCGCACCCATTCGATGAACTCGTCGCCCCGGTTCTCGTCGACGCCCATGAGGTGGGCGATCACCTTGGGGGGGATCTGCTGGGCGTACTCGACGGCGCCGTCGCAGCGGCCCCGGCCGGCGAAGGCGTCGACCAGGCGGTGGGCCAGCTCCCGGGTGTAGGGCTCGTGCCGGGCCACCGCCTGGGGCGAGAAGGCGGGCAGGATGAGCCGGCGGGCCGGGCCGTGGAACGGCGGGTCGGAGGAGATCGGCGGGATGTGGGGCGTGGCCCGGATCACGGCGCCGGTGACGGGGTCGGTGAGCGGCACCGGCGGGACCACGATCGGGACCTGGTTCGACAGCGCCGGCACCATGCCGGCCATGGCGTGGACGTCTTCGTAGCGGGTCGGGAGGTACGACCCGCCCCACCGCTCGGTGTGGGCGATGGGGCAGCGCTCCCGGAGGTCGGCCCAGATCGGGCCGGGATCGGCGCAGTATTCGGGGTCGAAGATGTCGTAGTCCGTGGCCCAGTCCTCGACCGCCACGGTTCAGCCCTCTTCGATGATGACGGCGTACTCGGGGCAGTTGGCCGCCGCCAGCCGGGCCTTGTCCTCCAGCTCCGGCGGGACGACCCCGTCCCCGGCGGCACTGGCGTAGCCGTAGTCGTCGACGTCGAACAGCTCCGGTGCCAGCGAGTAGCAGCGGTTGTGGCCCTGGCACTTCTCCGGATCGACCCGGACCCTCATGACGCGCGCCCCCTGTCTCGTGCCGCCCCCTGTCCCGCACCAAAGTAACGTCGATCGCATGGGAGCCATCCACTCGGTCGAGCGGCGGGCGGGACAGGCGCTGCTCGGGGTCATGTTCGTGAAGCTCGGCTTCGACGCCGCCCGCCAGCCGGGGCCCAGGGTCGACAAAGCGGCCGGGCTCGGGTTGCCCCTCGATCCCGAGGTGGCGGTCCGGGTCAACGGGGCGGCCATGGTCCTCGGCGGCACGGCGCTGATCCTCGACAAGGTGCCGCGGCTGGCGGCGCTGGGGCTGGTGGCGGCCATGGTGCCGACGACCCTGGCCGGGCACTCCTTCTGGGAGCACGAGGGCGCCGACCGCACGGCCCAGCAGATCCAGTTCCTCAAGAACGCCGGGATCGTCGGCGGGCTGCTGGTGCTGCTGACGACGAAGAGGAGCGGCTGATGCGCTTCGCCTTCAAGACCGCCCCGCAGACCACCACCTGGGCCGACATGCTGGCCGTGTGGCGGGAGGCCGACGACATCGACCTCTTCGAGTCGGGCTGGACGTTCGACCACTTCTACCCGATCTTCTCCGACCACACCGGGCCGTGCCTGGAGGGGTGGGTGACGACCACCGCCCTGGCCCAGGCCACGAAGCGGCTGCGGTTCGGCACGCTGGTGACCGGCAACGTCTACCGCCACCCAGCGGTGCTGGCCAACATGGCCGCCACGCTCGACGTCATCTCCGGCGGCCGGCTCGAGCTCGGCATCGGGGCCGGCTGGAACGAGGAGGAGTGCTCGGCCTACGGCATCGACCTGCCGCCGCTCAAGGAGCGCTTCGACCGCTTCGACGAGGCCTGCGAGGTCATCATCTCCCTGCTCAGCAACGAGACGACCGACTTCGCCGGCCGCCACTACCGGCTGACGGCCGCCCGCTGCGAGCCGAAGCCGGTGCAGCGTCCCCACCCGCCGATCTGCATCGGCGGCGGCGGGGAGCGGCGCACGCTGCGGGCGGTGGCCCGCTTCGCCCAGCACTGGAACATCCCCGGCGGCGGCCCGGAGCTGTTCAAGCGCAAGCGCGACGTGCTGGCCGGTCACTGCGCCGACATCGGCCGCGACGTCGACGAGATCACCACCTCGGTCCACGTCCGCCTCCCCGGCAACGGCGACACCGGCCCCATGGTCGACGAGGCGGCCGCCTACGGCGACGCCGGCCTCGACCTGGCCGTCATCTACCTCCCGCCGCCCCACACGCCGGCCGTGCTCGAGCCCGTCGCCCAGGCGCTGCGGCCCCTGGCCGGCTGAGGGGCCGGCCATGCCGAGCTGGAGCGAAGTCGAAGCCGCCGTCCCCGAGCTGGCCGTCGCCGTGCAGGCCGCCTTCGACGCCCACAAGCACAAGGTCCTGGCCACCCTGCGGGCCGACGGGTCGCCCCGCCTGTCGGGCAACGAGGCGGTCTTCCGCGACGGCGAGGTGTGGCTGGGGATGATGCACCGGTCACTCAAGGCCCTCGACCTCAAGCGGGATCCCCGGATGGAGCTGCACTCGGCGCCGGTCGACCTCGAGCTGAAGAGCGGCGACGCCCGCCTGGCGGGCCGGGCCGTCGAGATCACCGACCCCGACATGCTGAGCGACTTCGCCGCCGCCTCGGCCGAGGACCACGACGGGACGGCGCCGCCCGAGCCGTTCCACCTGTTCCGGGTCGACGTCGGCGAGGTCACGCTGATCCGCGTCGGCGATCCGCCCGACCACCTCATCATCGAGTGGTGGGAGCCGTCGGCCGGCTACCACCGCACGGAACGCCGCTGACCGGGGGTCTGTCTAGCGGCCGATGCGGTAGCCGGGGACGTCGACCAGCGAGGCGACGTAGACGATCCGGTTGGGCCGGGCCAGGCCGCCGATCGTGTCGTGGACGTGGGCCAGCAGGTCGGCCTCGACCTCGTCGTTGCGGGGGACGCCGTTCTCCAGCACGACGTAGGCGACGACCTCCGGCCGCTCCCCGGTCTCCACCCGGCGGACCTCGGCCGCCCGCACGAAGGGGTGGTCGCCGAGCACGTCGGCCAGCTCGGCCAGCGACACCAGCTGGCCCGAGACGCTGATCATCGGGTCCTGGCGCCCGAGGCAGACGACCGAGCCGTCGCTCTCCCGGCGGGCCCAGTCGCCGGTGGCGTACACGCCGGGGTGGCGGTCCCAGTGGTCGACCCCCATCTGCCCGCCCTCGAGGCCCACGAAGGTGGCGGGCCACGGCCGGCGCTCGACCATGTCACCGGTGACGCCGACCGGGACCGGCGTGCCGCCCGGCCCGAAGACGTCGAGGTCGGGGTCGGGGGGGCCGGCCGCCCCGGGGGGCAGCGGGGTCAGCGTGACGAGGCCGCCCTGCTCGAGCTGGCCCCAGGCGTCGGCCACCAGCGCCCGGCCCCGGGCGACGTGCCGCACCAGCCACTCCCGGCCGGCGGTGTCGAGCGGCTCGCCGCCGGTGATGAGCAGGCGGAGGGAGTCGAGCCCGTAACCGGCCGGGCCGTCGTCGCCCCACGACCGGAGCTTGCGGACGACCGACGGGGTGGTCAGGAACGTGTGGACGCCGTAGCGGTCGATGAGGTCCCACACCCGGGTCCGGCGGGGGGTGTCCAGCATGCCCTCGTAGAGGACGGTGGTGCCGCCCGACGCCAGCGGGCCGTACACGCCCTGGGACTGGCCGGCCCAGGCGAACTCCACGGCGCAGAAGATGGGGTCGGTGATCGACGTCGTGAGGGCCTGGCGGTGCAGTGCCGACACGGCGGCCAGGTAGCCGGCGGTGCCGTGGACGATGCCGCAGGGCCGGCCCTGGCGGTTGGCGATCTGCATGACCAGCAGCGGATGGTCGGACGGCACGGCCACCGGAGCGCCGGCGCCGCTCGCCGCGGCGGCCGCCCGTCCGGCCGACAGCAGCTCCTGGTAGCCGACGTCGCCTTCGTACCAGGCCACGTCGAGCCCGGCCCGGCGGATGACGACGGTGGCGTCGACGGCCCCGACGGCGGCCAGCGCCTCGTCGGCCCGGGCCTTGAGCGGCACCAGCACGCCGTGGCGCCAGGCGGCGTCGGGGGTGACGAGCACGGACGGGGCGGCCAGCGCCAGCCGGTCGGCCAGCGCCTCGACGGGCAGCGCCTGGGTGAGGAGGATGGTCACCGCCCCGAGGCGGGCGCAGGCCAGCGCCATCACGACGGCCTCGGGGATCAGCCCGACGTAGAGGGCGACCCGGTCGCCGGGCCCGACGCCGAGGCCGGCCAGGCCGGCGGCGGCGGCCACCACCTCGGCGTGGAGCTCGCCGTAGGTGAGCGTGCGGCGGTCGCCGGGCTCGCCCTCCCAGTGGATGGCCGCCTGCCCGGCCCGGGCCGGCAGGTGGCGGTCGAGGCAGTTGACGGAGGCGTTGAGCGCCCCGCCGGGGAACCAGCGCCGGTCGGCGCCCCGGCCGGCGGCGACGGCGTCGAAGGGCCGGACCCACTCCAGCGCGGCGGCTTCGACCCGCCAGCGCTCCAGCCAGGCTTCGGTCTCGGAGGTGTCGCCGGCCCCGCTCGGTGTCTCAGGCATCCCCGACAGCTTGGCCTGCGGCGCGGGCGGCGCGCCGCAGGACGGCCGCCCGCTCGGCGTGGACGTCCTCGGTCATCGACTTCGCCGCCGCCAGGGCCGACAGGGCGGCGACGACGCGCCCGGCCCGGTCCCGCACCGGAACGGCGATCTCCACCGCCCCCACCGGTTCCGTCCGGTCGACGGCCAGCCAGGGCGTGACGGCCCACGCCTCCCGGTCGGCGGCGTCGAAGGCGACGCCGATGGGGGAGGCGGCCCGGGCCTCGTCCCAGGCCGTCTGATCGGCGTGGGCCAGCAGCACCCGGCCGGCGGCCGTCTCGAAGGCGTCGTGGATCCGCTCCGTCTGGCGGAAGATCCCCCCGGCGTGCTCGGCGTCGACGCGGTCGGCGTAGAGCACCGACTGGCCGACCAGCAGCCCGACGAGGACCGTGGCCTCGGTCAGCATCCGCAGCTCGACCAGGTAGGGCCCGAGGGCCCGCAGCACCGGCTGGCGGGCCAGGTACGACTCCGACAGGCACACCACCTGCAGGCCGAGGCTGTAGCGGGAGGTGCGGGGGTCCTGCTGGACGAGGCCGGCCAGCACGAGCGAGCGCAGCAGCCGGTGGGCGGTCGAGGGCGACAGCCCCGACCGCTCCGACAGCTCGGTGAACGACACCTGCAGCGGCCCGTCCGACAGCAGCTGCAACAGCACGCCGGCGTTGCGCATGGTGCCGAGCGTGCCGCGGTCGTGCCCGTTGGCGCCGGGCGCCTCACTCACCGCGATCGATTCCCTCCCCGGGAAGACTGATTCCGCCGTTGTGGTCCGTTGACCGAGCTTAACGCTGAGCTGGTCCCGAAATCTAGGGATTGACTTCCGCATAGCGGAATTCGTAGGCTCCGGTTTGGACCTTTCGCGCCCGGAGCGCCTGTTTTGTTCGTGCTGGGGTAGGGCTCGCCGCCCGATGGGGCCAATCAGTTACTCATCAGTAGCCTTCGGTAGCAGGACGACTCCTCGGGGGAGGACCCGGTATGGGTAGCAGTTCCGTTCGCGAACGGATCGCCATCGTCTTCATGACCTTGAGCGTGGTGGCCACCCTGGTGCTCGGCGGCGCCCTGGCCGCCCAGCTCGGCCACCCCAAGGACCGGGTCGTCCAGATCGGCGCGGCGGCGGCGTCCTCGCCCGACGGCGGCGTGAGCGCCGGCGACCAGGCGGCGGCGTCCGACACGTCGGGCTCGGCCTCGTCCACCGACGCCGGGGCGGGCGGCGGCGAAGCGGCGGGGGCCGGGGGCCCGGCCGCCGTGAGCGGGTCGTCGGGCGGCGGGGGCGGGGCCGCCGGGCCGGCCACCGGCGCGGCGTCGGCCCCGGGGGCGAAGTCGGCGGCCGGCACGGCGGGGAAGACGACGGCCACCACCCGGGCCCCGTCGGGCCCGGCGGCGAAGGGCGGGGCGGCCGCCGCGCCCGCCCCGGCCACCGGTGCGGTGGGCGACAAGGGCGCCGACAGCCCCGACGAGGGCGTGACCTCCGACTTCATCACCGTCGGCGGCATCTTCGACGAGACGGGCCCGGTCGACGCCACCGTCGAGCGCGACACCGTGCGGGCCTACTTCAACCAGGTCAACGCCGCCGGCGGCGTGAAGGGCCGCAAGCTGCGGCTCCTCGACTGCGACTCGGCCTTCGACCCGTCCCGGGCCCATCAGTGCAGCCAGCGCCTGCTGTCGCAGAAGATCCTCTCGATCGTCGGCTGGACGTCGCCGTCGGGCGAGGAGCCGGAAACGAAGTTCCTGACCGGGCAAGGGGTTCCGACCATCGGCGGCCTGTCGGTGCCGGCCCAGTTCTCGAGCCCCCTGGCCTACCCGACGATGGCCAGCCTCGAGCTGCACGGTACGGCCATGGGCCACCACGCCAAGGACCTCGGCGTGCAGGCCCCCGGCGTGATCATCGTCAACGTCAACTTCATCGCCCCGCTGCAGAACGCCATGCTGAAGGCGCTGGCCGAGGAGGGCATCAAGCCGGTCGACGTCGAGCAGGTCGACATCACCAAGGCCGACTACAGCGACATCATCGTCAAGATGCGGGCCGCCGGGGCCAAGTCGATCCTGGCCGGGCTCGACCCCTTCTCCTACGCCCGGATGTTCCAGGCCATGGAGCGGCAGAACTTCAAGGTGCCCGTCCTCGGCTTCGGGCTCGACAAGAAGTCGGCCAACGAGGCCTACGGCAACTTCATCGACGGCGCCGAGTCGCTGATCCCCTTCAAGGAGGCCTTCGACCCGGCCCTGGCCAACGACCCCGACGTGGCCGAGTACTTCGGCGCCGTGCAGCGGTACTACCCCAACCAGGCCAAGGCCCTCGACGTCTACAGCGAGGCCCAGTGGGTGGCGGCCAAGGTCTTCGTCGAAGCGCTGAAACGGATCCCCGGGCAGATCACCCGCCAGTCGCTGGTGACGGCGCTCAACACGCTGAAGAACTTCCAGCCGGGGCTGATCCCCAGCGTGACCTACGGGCCGGGCAACCACGACCCGAACCACTGCTTCCAGTGGATCAGGAACGAGAAATCGGCCTGGAAGACCTACGCCACCAACAAGTGCTTCTGATGGGCGCGCTGGCCTTCAACTCCCATCTGATCCCGGGCTTCACCGTCATCGGGATCGTGCTGGGCGGCGTCTACGCCCTGGCCGCCGTCGGGCTGGTGCTCATCTACCGGGTGTCGGGGGTGCTCAACTTCGCCCACGGCGCCGTGGCCATGTTCGCCACCTTCACCGCCTACGAGGTCTCCACCGTCAAGGGCGCCCCCGGCTGGATGGGAGCGCTGGTGGCCATCGCCGTCGGGGCGGCGCTGGGCTTCGCCATCGAGTGGCTGACGATCCGCCCGCTGCACGGCCGCCCGCCGCTGGTCAAGGTGGTGGTCACCATCGGGTGGCTGCTGGTCCTCCAGACGGCGGCCGGCCTCATCTGGGGCGCCACCGCCTACCACCAGCCCGTCCACCTGGTGAGCCGGGACGGCTTCCACCTCCCCGGCGCCAACGTCACGGTGGGCTACGACCAGCTGACGACGGTGATCGTGGCCCTGGTCTTCGCCCTGGCGGTGGCGGCGCTGCTGCGCTACACGACGCTGGGCAACGCCATGCGGGCCGTGGCCGACAACCCCGACACCGCCCGCCTGTGGGGCATCAGCGTCAACCGGGTGACGGCGGCGTCGTGGATGGTCGGCTCGGCCATGGCCGCCGTGGCCGGCGTCCTGATCACGCCGCTCATCGCCTTCGACACGTTCTCGCTGACCGTGGTGGTCATCTACGCCTTCACGGCGGCGCTGATCGGGCGGCTGTCGAGCCTGCCGATGACGGTCCTCGGCGGGTTCCTGCTGGGGCTGGCCCAGACCTACCCCCGGGTGTTCTCGTCGCTGTCGGGGACGGCCGACCTGGTGACGTTCGCCCTGGTGCTGCTGACGCTCGGCGTCCTGTTCCGGCCCGGCGGGCGGAAGGTGAGGGTCGTATGACCGCCCGGATGCGGAGGATCTCGCTGCTGGTCGTGGCCGTGGTGGCGGTGGTGTGGCCGGCCCTGCTGTCGGACTTCTCCCGCTCGCTGGCCACCGACGGGCTCATCTTCGGCCTCATCGTCCTGTCGCTGGTGCTGCTGACCGGCTTCGTGGGCCAGATCTCGTTCTGCCAGTACAGCTTCGCCGCCGTCGGCGCCTTCACCGTGGGATCGCTGGTCTCCGCCCACCACTGGAGCTTCTGGCTGGCCATGCCGCTCGGCGTCTTCGGGGCGGCGCTGGTCGGGGCGCTGGTCGGGATCCCGGCGCTGCGGCTGTCGGGTCTGTTCCTCACGATCCTGACCGTGGCGGTGGCGCTGTTCTTCGACCGCTTCGTCCTGGCCTCGGGCACGTGGAACAGCTTCTCCGGCGGCCTGTCGTCGTGGGTCGTGGGGCGGCCGGCCTTCCTCGGGATCAGGCTCGACACGTCGTACCGCTTCTACCTCTTCGTGCTCGGCGTGTTCTCGCTGTGCTCGCTCCTGGTGTGGAACTTCCGGCGGGGCAAGACCGGCCGGGTGCTGCGGGCCATCCGCGACGCCGAGGTGGCCGCCTCCACGCTGGGGATCAACCTCACCGCCTGGAAGCTGGCCGCCTTCGCCACGTCGGCGGCGCTGGCCGGCCTGGCCGGCGCCCTGCTGGCGGTGTCGATCGGGTCGGTGTCGACCGGCGGCTACGACCTCATCCACTCGCTGGGGGTGGCCGCCGTGGCCACCGTCATGGGCGTGAACTCGGTGGCCTCGGCCGCCGCCGGCGGGCTGTTCCTGGTGTTCGGCCCCGAGATCCTCCGCCACCTCGGCGTGTCGTCGCAGTGGTTCAACCTCATCACCGGCGGGCTGCTCATCGTCCAGCTGATCGTCACGCCCGACGGGATGGTCACCGACACCCAGCAGAAGATCCGCCACCTCCTCCGCCACCGGGCGGCGAAGCGGGCGTCGGAAACGCCGGCCGAGATCGACCTGGTGTCGGCCAACGGGCAGACGGCCGGGGCCCCCGCGCCCGCCGCCCGGCCCGTCCGGACGGGAGGGCAACGATGACGCGCACCAGGGCGACGCTCCTCGAGGTCGAGCACGTCACCATCCGCTTCGGCGGGGTGACCGCCCTGGACGACGCCTCGCTGCGGGTCAACGCCGGCGAGATCGTCGGGCTCATCGGGCCCAACGGCGCGGGGAAGACGACGTTCTTCAACTGCGTGACCGGCGTCCTCAAGCCCGACACCGGCCGCGTCACCTTCGACGGCCACGAGGTGGGCGCCCTCCCGCCCCACCGCCGCTCCCGGTTGGGCATGGCCCGCACGTTCCAGAACCTGCAGCTGTTCTCGGGCCTCACGGCCCTGGAGAACCTGATGGTGGCGGTCGACGCCCACACCCAGCGGGGGATGCTGGCCGACGCCTTCCGCACGCCGCTGGCCCGCTTCGAGGAGCACCGGGCCGAGGAACGGGCCCGGGCCCTGCTGCACTTCCTCGACCTGTCCGACCGGGCCGACACGCTGGCCGGCGACCTGCCGGTCGGCCTCCAGCGCCGCCTGGATCTCGGCCGGGCCCTGGTCGGGCGGCCCCGGCTGCTGCTGCTCGACGAGCCCGCCGCCGGCCTCGACACCCGGGAGACGGCCCAGCTCGGCGAGCTGCTGCTGCGGGTCCGGGACCGCTTCAACGTGACGATGCTCCTCGTCGACCACGACATGGCCCTGGTCATGCGGGTCTGCGACCACATCTACGTGCTCGACTTCGGCAAGATGCTGACGGAGGGGCCCCCGGCCGACATCCGCCAGAACGAGACCGTGATCCGGGCCTACCTGGGCGAGGCGGTGAGCTGACGATGGCGCCGTTGCTGGAAGTTGCGGGGCTGCGGGCGGGGTACGGGCGGCTGCCGGTCATCTTCGGCATCGACCTGACCGTCGAGGAGGGCGAGATCGTCGCCCTGCTCGGGCTCAACGGCGCCGGCAAGACCACGACGCTGCGGGCCATCTCGGGGATGATCCCGGTGATGGAGGGCACCGTGCGGTTCGGCGGCGCCGACATCGCCGGCCAGCCGGCCGAGCGCATCACCCGGCGGGGGCTGCTGCACGTGCCGGAGGGCCGGGGGATCTTCCCCAACCTCCGGGTCGACGAGTCGCTGCGCCTGGCGGCGGCCCTGGCGAAGCTCGACTCCGGTGAGATCAACCGGCGGGTGGACGAGGCCTATGCCACGTTCCCGTCGCTCGACCGGCGGCGCACCCAGCCCGCCGGGACACTGTCGGGTGGCGAGCAGCAGATGCTGGCGCTGGCCCGGGCCCTGATCTGGCGCCCCCGGCTGCTGATGGTCGACGAGATGTCGCAGGGCCTGGCGCCGGCCATCGTCGACCGGCTGTTCGAGATCGTCGGCGCCTTCCGCGACAACGGGACGGCGCTGATCCTGGTGGAGCAGTTCGTGACCCGGGCGCTGGCCGTGGCCGACCGGGCCTACGTGATCGAGAAGGGCGAGGTCGGCTACTCCGGTACGGCGGCGGCACTGGCCGCCGACGAGGAGTTCGTCCGCAGTTCCTATCTCGGCGACACCTCGGCCCCGGAGCCGGCGGCGGTGGGCGCCACTGCTCCGTCCGCTCCCGACGTCCGCCACCGGGATCTGATGACCGACGTCAACGTGTCGCTGCCGCCGGCGCTGCTGCGGGGGCTCGAGGAGCGGGCCGAGCGGGAGGGCGTCGACGTCGACGAGTTCATCCGTCAGGCGCTGGAGGACACCCAGCGGCGCAAGCGGGAGGGTGGCCGATGAGCGGGGTCGGCGGTTCGGGTCGGCGGCGGCGGTGGCTGCAGGCCTGGGTGGCGGCGCTGCTGGTGGCGCCGGGGGTGTTCTTGCTGGCCGCCCGCAGCGGGGCGGCGCCCGAGCTCGGCAACTACAACGGCACGGTCAACGCCACCGCCGTGCACCTCCAGCTGGGGTCGAGCGCCTTCCCCAACTTCGCCACCGGCGCCGTCGACAACCACTACCCGCTGGCCTCGGCCCGCCTCGACAGCTCGCCCAACGCCGAAGCGTTCTCCAGCCCGCTCGACACCGGCCCCCTCGGCCAGACGGTCGCCGCCGCCGGCAGCCAGAACCAGCCGCAGTACGCCGACGTCCGCTGCCCGGCGCAGTGCGACGACAAGCCGGTGACGGTCGGTTCGCAGCCCGGCCCGTTCGCCTCGTCGCGGGCCACCGACCACAAGGCCGTCGCCTTCGGCCAGGCCGGCGGCGCGGCGGCCGGTGGCGCCCCCGCCCCGCCGTCGAAGTCCGACGACGCGGCGGGGGATCCCATCTCGTCGGGCGGCGCCCTGGCCCAGCCGGCCCCGGCGTCGGCCCAGCCGGCCGCTCCGGCGCCGGCCGCTCCGGGCTCGGCCGCTCCGGCGCCGGCTGCACCGTTCCCCGCCCTCGACGCCGGGCGGGCGGCGGCGCTGCGCAGCGCCCTGCTGGCCTGGCGGAGCCAGTTCCTCACCGCCGACGACGCCCGGCGTTATCCCATGCCCGCCGCCGGTGAGCCCGACGGCGTCAGCGGCGACACCGCCCGCAGCGAGGCCCGGCTCGACGGATCGACGCTGGTCCTCGACGGCGTCAGTGCCGTCGGCCGGGTCGTCCTGGGCGGCGGCGCCGTCGTCCTCAACGACGTCAGCGTGCACGTGACCGTGACCAACGACGGCACGCCGAAGAAGACCGTCGCCGTCAACGTCGGCGCCGCCTCCGTCGGCGGGACGCCGGTCACCATCGGTGCCGACGGCGTGTCGGTCAACGGCCAGGCCGTCCCCGGCATCGGTGGTGCCGGCCCGCAGGCCAGCGCCGCCCTCAACCAGGCCCTCGGGAAGGCGGGGTTCGAGATCCGCTCGCTGGCTCCGGTCGAGAAAGCCACCGACCATCAGCTGACCCTCGATGCCGCCGGCGTCATGGTCCGCTTCGCCCCGGCATCGCCGGCGCCCGGTGTGCCGGCCGGTTTCACCGCCCTGGCCCTCGGCGAGGTGTTCGCCGATTCGCTGGCCGTGCCGGGCGAGGCCTCCGGGAGCCTCGACGACGGGCTCGGCGGGCTCGACACCGGCGGCAGCGTCGACGGCGGTGCGGTCGGCACCCCGGCCGGCGACGGATCGGCGGTGCCGTCCGACCAGCCGGCGGCGGCGTCGGCCGGGGCGGCGTTCCCGTCCGACGCCGGGTCGACGGCCGGCGGCTTTTCGTCGGGGTCGTCCGGCGCCTCGGGCTCGGCATTCGGCAGCGGGTCGACCGCCGGCTCGGGCCCGGCGTCGGGGTCCGGTGCGGCCGCCGGCTCGGGTGGCAGCCCGGCATCGGCCGGGCGGACGGGCCAGCTGGCCTCGCCCGCCGCCGCCCGCCGGCTCCTCGGCCACGACAAGCCGGTGAGCCTCCTGCTGCTCTACCTCCTGTGGCAGTCGCTGGTGATCGGCACGGTGGCCAGCCTGTACCTCTGGCGGAAGGCGGCGGCATGACGGCACTGACGCACCGGGTGTTCGGAACCGGCGAAGCGGTCCGGGTCCACTGCGAGTTCGACGACTGGGACTTCGCCCCCCGCTACACCGACGGAGCCTGCCCGCTGTGCGGCTGGCGCCCCGACGGCATCGTGGAGGAGACCCCGCTCGTCCAGCGGATGGACTGGTTCATGGTGATGCTGGTGGCGGTGGTCATCGCCTCCCTCGTCATGGGCATCCTCGTGCTCCACGCCTATACGCAGGCCTGAGCGTCGGCGGCGGGCCAAGATGGGGGCCGTGCCGGTCGCGCCCATCCCCCGCCCGTTGTGGCTGAAGGTCACCTCGCTGCTGTCGATCATCGGCATCGTGGCCTGGCCGGTCCTGGCCATGCTCGGGCTGCTGGGCGCCGTCCAGGCCCAGGTGGTCCTCAACGTGGGGATCGTCACCGCCTTCTTCGCCTACATCTCCATCCGCCGGGTCAAGCAGGACCGGGCCATCGCCGCCGGCGGTTTCGACCCCGACGCCGACGAGCCGGGCTAGCCCCCAGGCCGGCCGGCCTCCCGGCTCGCGCCCTCGACGCAGGTTGTCGGCTGAAGACCGTTGTGCGGTAAGGGTTTTGTCCTTGACGTCGTACGCCGTGGGGGTACGCCTCGAGGTCGCCGGGCGCAACGGCCCCTCTCGGTGCGGTCCCGGATCCGCCCGGGTAGGGTCGCTCAGCGCAACACGTTGCGGGAAGTGGCCGGAATCGACACCCGAACGCAACATGTTGCGTTCATGGCCCCCTACCACTTCGAACGCGATCACATCGACCCCTGCGCCAACGGCGGCCAGACCACCTACGAGAACCTGACCCTGCGCTGCTGGCCCCGCCACCCGGCCAAGACGGGACACGACCGCCACGCCGGCCTCCCCGGCGGCAGACCCCGCGGGTTGGGGCGGGGTCTTCCCGTTTCAGCCTGTGTTGAGGAGGGTGGCCAGGACCTGGGCGTCGCTCAGGGTGGGGTCTTTCGTGGCGGTCAGGAGGGTGAGGGGGCCTTGCTCCCGGAGGCGGCGGAGGGCGGCGAGGGCGGCGGCCTGGGGGGTGCCGTCGAGTTCGGCTCGGTAGCGGGTGGCGAACTCTTCGAAGAGGGCGGGGTCGTGGCGGTACCAGGTGCGGAGGTCGTTGGAGGGGGCGACGTCCTTGCACCAGTGGTCGAGGGCGGCGTCGGCCTTCTTCAGGCCCCGGGGCCAGAGGCGGTCGACGAGGACCCTGACGCCGTCGTCGGGGTCCGGCGGGTCGTAGACCCGGGCGACGCGCACCGGCCGGCGGGGCGGCTTGCGGGCCGGTTTCGGTGCGCTGCGCCGGGCGGGTGGGGTCACGTAGATATCTTCTTCCCGGTGGGGCCGGCACGGAATCGGGTGACACCGTTGGGGGACATCGTGGCCCTTGCCCGGCGGGGCGCGTGGGCCGGGAACCGGGGGATCCTCCACCGGGGGAGGGAGATCGTCCGGTTCCACGGCGGGGATCTGTGGATCACCTGCGCACTGGAGTTCCGGGGGCGGTGGCAGGAGCAGTGGCAGCCGCACCACTACACGCTGCTGTTCTTCCACGACGAGGCCGTCTCGTTCGCCGCCGGGCACCGGCCCTGCGCCGAGTGCCGGCGGGCCGCCTACAACGCCTACCGGGCCGCCTGGGCGGATGGGCTGGGTGTCGACCGGCCGGCGGCCGCCGAGATGAACCGGCGGCTGCACCGGGAACGGCTCGTGGCCGGGACGCACCGGCGGCGGTTCCATCCGCTGCCGTGGGCCGATCTCCCCGACGGCACGTTCGTCCTCGTCGACGGTGCACCGGCGCTGGTGCTCGGCGATCAGGTGGTCGAGTGGGCCGCCGGCCGGTACGGGCCCCGGCGGCCCCGGCCGCCGCGGGGCGACGCGGTGGTCGTCACCCCGCCCTCGACGGTGGCCGCCTTCCGGGCGGGGTACCGGCCCCAGATCGACGAGGCCCTGCGCGTCGGCTGAGCCGGCCCGAACGGGGCCGGGGTCAGCCGGACGGGTCGGGCGCGGCGGCGAGCGGCCCGGCGATCGCCCGGCTGATCTCGGCCAGGGCCGCCACCTGGTCCGGGGTGAGGCGGTCGAAGAGGTGGCGGCGGACGCTGCCGACATGGACGGGGGCGGCGGCCTCGAGGGCGGCGAAGCCGGCGTCGGTCAGCACGGCCACGGCGCCGCGGCGGTCGGAGGGCACGGCCTCCCGGCGGACCCGGCCCTGCTCCTCCAGGCGGGCCACGGCGTGGGACAGGCGGCTGCGGGACGACTGGCACCGGTCGGCCAGGTCGCTCATCCGCATGGCCCGGCCGGGGGCCTCCGACAGGCGCACGAGGATCTCGTAGTAGGCGTGGGGGAGGCCGGCCCCGGCCTGCAGCTCCCGGTCGAGCTGCTCCATCAGCCGCTGGGTGGCGGCCAGGAAGGCCCGCCAGGCCGCCTGCTCCTCCTCGTCGAGCCACCGGACGCCGTCACCGGCCGGCGGGGGTGTCGGGTGCGGCACCATGGGGTCGAGCATAGCGGAATAGTTGAGCGTTCAACCGCGTTGGTGAGATCGAACGATGCAAAGGAGGGGCGCCGTGCCCATCACCCGTCTCAACCACGCCGTCCTCTATGTCCGCGACGTCGAGCGGAGCGTGGCCTTCTACACCGACGTCCTGGGCTTCCGGCTGCTCGACGTGCTGCCCGAGGGGTTCCGGGGGGCGGCGTTCCTCCAGGCGCCGGGCTCGACCAACGACCACGACCTCGGGCTGTTCGAGATCGGCTCACAGGCCGCCGCCTCTCCGGCGGGCCGGGGCGCCGTCGGCCTCTACCACCTGGCCTGGGAGGTCGACACGCTGGCCGAGCTGGAGCGCCTGGCCGAGGGGCTGAGCGCCGCCGGCGCCCTCGTGGGGGCCAGCGACCACGGCACCACCAAGAGCCTCTACGCCAAGGACCCCGACGGGATCGAGTTCGAGGTGGCCTGGATCGTCCCGGCCGACCGGATCGACGACGCCGCCGTCGAGGGCCGCCGGCGGATCGGCCGGCTCGACCTCGACCGGGAGCTGGCCCGCTACGGCGCCGAGACCAGGGGTGGCGTCGGCATCTCCCACTGAGCGGGCCCGGCGCCGCCGGCCTCCGCCGGAGGGCGGCACAGCTCGGCCACCGGAAGCACGGCCAGGCGGGTGGCCGACCGGCCCAGGTCCTCGAGCAGGGCGAGGGCGACGGCCGCCAGCAGGTCGGCGCCGGCCGGGGAGGCGCCGGTCGGGGAGCCGGCGGTCGGGGAGCCGGCGGCCGGGAGCCCGGGGGAGAGCCCGCCGGGTTCGTCCACGCCGAGGATCACCGAGGCGTCTGGCCGGAGCCGCCCGGCCACCGCCGCCAGTGCGTCGATGCGACAGACCAGATCGGGGGCCGCGACACGCCCGGGGGCGACCGGCGCCCCGGCGGTGCACGGCAGCTGGACGTAGCAGTCGAAGGGGCCGGCGGCCGGCAGGGGAGGCGCCTCCCCGCTGACCACGTCGAAGCCGGCCCGGCCGAGCGCCGCGCCGGCCGAACGGAGGAGGTCGGGCGGGCCGGTGACGAGCGCCAGCGGCATCGCCGTCAGCCCGCCGTGGCGCCGACGCGGTGCCGCGGCACCGCGTCCGGCGAGGTCGGGGGGCCGTCGAGGCGGCGCCACACGTGGTCGGCGATCCGGGCCAGGGCCAGCAGCTGGGCCCGCTCCCGCTCCCGGAACTCGTTGCCCGTCCGGCCCACCAGCAGCACCGCCTGCCGGGAGGCGAGGGGGGCGGCGGCCAGGTCGGCCGGCCCGGCCAGCCCGGCCACGACGGCGGGCGAGGAGGCGGCGCCCGTGGCCAGGGCCACGAGGTAGTCGTCGGCCGGCGGATTCCCGTACGAGGCCAGCACCCGCCCGCCGCCCAGCACCGCCACCCAGTCGGCCCGGAAGGCGGTCCCGGCGTAGGTGGCCAGCGCCCGCCGGAGGGCGGCGGCGTCCTCGGCCTCGCAGACGCCGGCCACCGAGATCAGGGCGTCGAGCCGGGGATCGGGGAAGTGGGTCACGACGGTGACGTGTTCCACACGGCACCCGTCCACCTCCTCGACCTCCCGCACCAGCAGCGGCAGCAGCTCGGCGTCGGACAGCACCACGCCGAACTCGTCGATGGCCACGCCCTCGTTGCGCTCCAGCACGTCGATCCCGACGATGTCGCCCCGCACGGCGCCGATCCGGGAGGCGACCGCCCCCAGGGCCCCGGGCCGGTCGGGGAGCCAGACACGGAGCAGCACACAGGCCGCTCTCGGGGAACCACCGGCGGCGTTCATCGGGCTGATGGTCCGCCCGCCACGTTCCTGCTTCGTCACCGCTTTGTGAACATCCAATGAACCGGCCCACCGCACCGGCGGCCCGGGTCAGTCGGCGGGGGGCGGGGTGAACCCGCCGAGGACCTCCTCGACGAGACCGGCGAAGGCCAGGGTGGTGCGGTCCTCGCCGTGGCCGCCGATGACCTGGGCGCCGATCGGCAGCCCGGCGGCCGACCGCCCGACCGGCACGGCCGTGGCCGGGAGGTAGGCCAGATTGGCCAGCGACGGCCACAGGAGCACGTCCCAGTAGGGCCGCTCCTGGCCGTCGACCACCAGGCGCCGGTCCCGGACCCGGCGGTGGTCGTGGGGGATGGCCTCCGTCAACGTGGCTGGCGCCAGCACGACGTCGACCGCCCCGGCCCCGAACAGCTCGGCCCACCAGCGCCGGATCCCGGCCCGCTCCTCCCGGGCCCGCTGCCAGTCCCACACCCGGGCGGTGACGAGGCGGGCGTGGCGGACGGGCTCCGAGTCGTCGGCCGGGTCCGCCGCCTCGACGGCGGCCAGCAGGCCGGCGAAGGCCGACTCGGGCAGGCCCAGGCTCATCGTCGCCTGGAGCAGCAGCTGGTAGGGCGCGGTCAGCCGGGCCAGCGACGGCCGGTCGAGCCCGGCGCGGGCCGCCGCCCCCTCCAGCGGCACGACCGTCGCCCCGGCGCCGGCCAGGGCCCCGGCCGCCGCCTCCAGCGCCGCGCCGACCTCGGCGGCCACCGCCCCCCGGGGGTCGTCGAGCCACAGCCCCACCCGGAAGCCGGCCAGGCGCTCGTGGCGGGGCGGCGGCAGCTGCAGGCGCCAGGCGACGGCGTCGGCGCCGTCGGGCCCGGCCAGGAGTCCGAAGGCCAGGGCGACGTCGGCCGCCGAGCGGCCGAGCGGGCCGACCACGCCCATGTCGAGGGGGCTGAGCATTCCCGGCGGCGGCGGGATGTGGCCCCGGAGCGGCACGAGGCCGTAGGTCGGCTTGTGGCCGAACAGGCCGCACCAGGCGGCCGGGGTGCGGATCGATCCGCCGATGTCGCTGCCGAGCTCGAGGCCGGTCAGTCCGGCGGCCAGGGCCGCCGCCGACCCGCCCGACGACCCGCCCGGCGTCCGGCGGCGGTCGAACGGATTGTCGGTGGTGCCGAAGAGGCGGTTGTGGCTCTGGACGTCGCCGGCCCAGGCCGGCAGGTTCGTCTTGCCCATCACCACGGCGCCGGCCGCCCGGAGCCGGGCCACGGCCACGGCGTCGGCCACCGGCACGTGGTCGCTCAGCTCCGCCGCCCCGGCCGTCGTCCGCAGCCCGGCCGTCTCCAGCGAATCCTTCACCGTCACCGGCAGCCCGAGCAGCGGGCGGTCGTCGCCGGCCGCCCGGGCCTCGTCGGCGGCGGCCGCCGCCGCCCTGGCCCGTTCGGCGTCGAGCGTGACCACCGCCCCGAGTCCCGGCTCGAGCGACCCGATCCGGCCGAGGTACAGGTCGAGCAGCTCGCGGGCCGACATCTCCCGCTTCCTCAAGGCTTCCAAGAGCGTGACGGCCGGCGCGAAGGCCAGCGGCCGGTCGACGTCGACGATCGGCATGGCCCGGCAGGGTATCCCCGAAGTTGCCCGGCGGCCGCGGTATACGTACCGGGTGGCGGAACACCTCGGCGGACGGACCTTCGGCGCGGCGGCGCACCTGATCCGGTCGCCCGACGACGCCGAGCAGGTGGCGGCGGAGTGGATGCGCCACCTGGGCTTCGCCGACGCCCGCTGCACCGGCGCCGGGACCGACGGCGGCGTCGACGTCCGCAGCGCCGGGGCGGTGGCCCAGGTCAAGGCCCAGCTCACCCCGGTGGGGCGCCCGGAGCTGCAGGCCCTCTACGGCGTGGCCCGCAGCGAGAACCGCCGGCCACTGTTCTTCAGCCTCATGAGCTACACGGCCGCCGCCCTGGCCTGGGCGGACGAGGTCGGGATGGCGCTGTTCCGCTTCGACCACGCCGGGCTGGTGGAGGCGGTCAACGCCGCCGCCGAGGAGCTGGTGGCGGCGGCCGGCGGCCCGGATCCGGCGCCGCCGCCGGCCTGGCCGGTGCGCCTGTCGGACCGGGCGGGGCGGGCGGCGCTGACCCGGGAACGGCGGGGCCTCCTGGTCGCCGAGCGGGTGTCGTTCGCCGGGCAGGGGTGGCTGTGGGTGCAGCTGGTGCGGCTCGACTACACGGTGGCCACCCGGCGGGCGGTGGCCCACCGGGCCGCCACGCTGGCCTTCGACCTGGTGAGCGGGGCGCCGTTCCCCCTCCCCGGAATCGAGCCCCAGCGGTCGGGCCGGGCCCATCCGGTTGGCGAAGCGACCCCGCTGGCGGGCACCATGGAGTGCGCCGCAGTGCTCCGGCAGATCAGCGACACGTGGGAGAAGCTGGAGTCGGTCACCCGGCCCGCCGCCGTCGAGCGGCACCGGGCGGCGCTCGGGCATCTCGGCGTCCCGCCGGAAGCGCTCACGGTCTCGCCCTCAGCCGGCGAGCGCGTGCTCGCCCCGGTCTTCGTCGGATGGCTGGAACACCGCCGGGGCTTCGGGTTCGGTGGCCATACCCGGATCGACAGCCGGGTCGTCGTCTGCAGTGGGATCACCGGTGAGCCGTTGCCGGCCCTGGCCAGCCATCTGACCAGCCGGTTGCCGGGAGCGCTGGAAGAGATCGTGGACCGGGTCCGGCCGTTCTAGGGACGGGTTTCGACCGACTCGCCTTTAGGCTGGCGGCGAAAGGAGAAGTACGAGGATGGCCACACAACGAACGAGCTTCACCAAGCTCCAACGGGACAGGGCCAAGAAGGCCAAGGCCGCCGCCAAGCGCGAGCGCCGGCTGGAGCGGGCCGCCGAGGCCCGGAACGGCACCGGCGAGAGCGAGTTCGACGAGTCGGCCGAGGGCGCCGAGGGCCCCATCTCGGCCGCCGAGCTGCTGCACGAGATCGAGGTCACGCACCAGCGGTTCGAGGCCAAGCTCATCAGCCTCGAGGAGTTCGAGGAGAAGAAGGCGGAGCTGCTCGCCCGCCTGCCCATCGACTGATTCAGACGGCGCCGCTGACGATGTAGAACAGCGCGCCGAGCGGGTCCCGGATGACGGCCAGACGGCCACCGGCGGTGTCGTGGGGTGCTTCGCACACCTCACCGCCGAGGCCGTCGGCCAGGGCGGCGGCCGCATCGCAGTCGCCGACGGCGAAGTAGGGCATCCAGTACGACGGGCTCCGCCCGTCGGCCGCCCCCAGCTCGACCATCCCGGCCACCGGTTGGCCGTCGAGCAGGCAGGTGATGAACGACTGGGCACCGGCCTGGACCGACTCCACGTCCCAGCCGAACACCGCCTGGTAGAAGCCGGCCGACGACGCCCGGGACCGCGTCCGCAGCTCGGCCCAGGTCAGCGAGCCGGGCACGCCCATCACCTCCGCCCCGGGGTGGGCGGCGGCCTCCCACAGGCCGAACTGGGCGCCGGTGCCGTCGGCCACGATGGCCATCCGGCCGAGATCGCCGACGTCGAACGCCGGGGCCAGGATCTCCCCGCCCGACGGGCGCACCCCGGCCAGCGACCGGCTGATGTCGCCGGTGGCCAGGAACACGAGCCAGCGCGACGCCGCCCCGGCCTCGGCCGCCTCCGGCGGCAGCGGCAGGACGGCGGCCACCTCCTGGCCCTCGCAGGCGATGGTGGCGAACACGCCCGCCGGTGGCGCGCTCCAGCCGAACAGCCCGGCGTAGAACGGGCCGGTGCGCTCGGCGTCGGGCGTGGCCAGCACCACCCAGCACGGCGTCCCGGGGCGGTGGAGAACGGTGTCGTCGGCCATGGCGCCGAGCCTCCCTGCCGGGCGCCCCGCTGGCAATAGGTGCGGATTGCGCTTAGCCCGCCGGGGTCAGGCCAGCAGCCGCAGCGTCACCAGCTCGAACGGCCGCACGGCCAGCACGACCCGGCCGCGGCCGTCGAGCGGGAGCGTCTCCCCGTCGTTCTCCAGCACGTCGCAGCGGACGGCGGCCGAGCACGGCCCGCCCGTCCGCAGGCGCACCCGGCGCCGCCCGCCGAGCGCCTCGTAGCCCCGCACCACGAGCCCCCGCCCGTCGTCGGCCGCCTTCACGGTCTCGACGACGAAGCCGGGGTCCTCGCAGTCGACGAGCGAATGTTCGGCGGGGCGGGGACCGGCCGCCGGGCCGGATGTCCGGACGACCAGAGGAGCGCCGAGGGCGTAGCCGGCGGCGATGACCGCGGCCAGGTCGCCGGCGTGGGGGAGCAGGGCGTAGGTGAACCGGTGCGGGCCCCGGTCGCAGAGCGGGTCGGGGGCGGTCGGCGCCCGCAGCAGCGACAGCCGGAGGGTGTGACCCCGGACGTCGTAGCCGTACTTGCAGTCGTTGAGCAGGGCGACGCCGTAGCCGGCCTCGGACAGGTCGGCCCACCGCTGGGCGCAGACCTCGAAGCGGGCCTGCTCGAAGGGGGTGTTGGCGTGGGTGGGGCGGGCCAGGTGGCCGAACTGGGTCTCGAACCGGGCGGCGGCGCTGCGCACGGCCACCGGGAAGGCCACCTTCAGGAACTTGTGGTCCTCGAACCAGTCGACGTCGGTGACGAAGTCGATCCGGCGCGACCCGGCGGCCAGCGTCATCGTCTGGTCGATGACCGAGGCGCCGAAGGAGCGGAAGAAGCGCACCGACCCCCGGAGGCCGCCGTCCTCCACGACCTCGATCTCCACCGGCCCGGTCAGGTCGGTGACGTGGTCGAGGTAGTCGGGGTCCACGTCCCAGGCGTCGTAGTCGCGGGGCCGGTCCTCGTGGAGCTGGAAGAGGTTGCCCACGGCCCCGCCGGCCAGCACCTCACGGTCGTGGTCCAGGTCGTGGATGGCCGTCAGGACGCCGTCGCCGTTCCACTCGATCCGCAGGTGGCCGTTGGCCATCCACCGGTCGTGCACCTCGACCGGGGCCTCCGGTTCACGATCGCTCACCGCGGCGTCGATCGTGGCCCACCCCAGCGGCGGGACGCTGACGAGGCGGAGGCCGCCGTCGACGGCGACGACGTCCCGGCGGGCGAAGGGAGCCGGGTTGAAGACGGTGGCCGGGGCGATGAAGGCGGTGGTGTCGATGGAGGCGGCGAGGTCGTCGAGGGCGGCGTCGGCCACGGCCCGGGCCCGGTGGGCGACGTCGGCCAGCTGCGCGCCGGCCTCCTCGGCCACCCAGCGGATCGACGAGCCGGGGAGGATGTCGTGGAACTGGTTGGTCAGGAGCAGCCGCCAGGCGGCGTCGAGGTCGGCGGCGGCCGCCGCGCCGTGCCCGGCGGCGGCCGCCCACAGCTCGGCGGCCTGGAGGGCGGCTTCGCCCTGGCGGTTCCCCCGCTTGATGGCCGCCTGGCTGGTGAACGTCCCCCGGTGCTTCTCCAGGTAGAGGTCGCCGACCCACACCGGGAGCGGCGCCGGGTCGGCCTCCACCGCGGCGAAGAAGGCCGCCGGAGGCTCGAGAACCACCGCCGGCACCCCGTCGATCTGGCCGGCCCGCCGGGCGGCCTCGAGCATCTCCCGGGTCGGGCCGCCGCCGCCGTCGCCGTGGCCGTAGGGGTACAGCGACCGGGCGGCCCGGGCGCTGCGGAAGATCTCCCGGGCCGACATGTCGCCGTTGTAGGTGTCGGCCGGCGGGAAGTGGGCCCGCACCCGGGTCCCGTCGAGCCCCTCCCACCAGAACGTGTGGTAGGGGAACGGGTTGGTGTCGTTCCACGACAGCTTCTGCGACACGAACCAGTCGATGCCGGCCGAGGCCATGATCTGGGGCAGGGCGGCGGTGTAGCCGAAGGCGTCGGGCAGCCACACCTCCCGGCAGTCGACACCGAACCGGTCGGCGAAGTACCGCTTGCCGAGCACGATCTGGCGGACCAGCGCCTCGCCCGAGGCCATGTTGCAGTCGGCCTCCACCCACATGCCCCCCACCGGCACGAACTGGCCGGTGCGGACCCGCTCGGCGATCCGGGCGAACAGCTCGGGGTAGTGCTCCTCGATCCACACGAGGTGCTGGGCCGCCGAGCACACGAAGCGGTACTCGGGGAACTCCTCCATGAGGGTCACGGCGGTGGCGAACGTGCGGGCGCACTTGCGGACGGTCTCCCGCAACGGCCACAGCCAGGCCGTGTCGATGTGGGCGTGGCCGACGGCGGTCACCCGGGCCCGGGGCCCGTGTCCGTTGGTGGCGGCCGGGGCCCGTTCCACCAGCAGCGGGGCCAGCGCCGCCCGGGCGGCGGCGGCCGTGCCCGGGACGTCGGCCGGGTCGAGGGCGGCGCAGGCCCCGGCCAGCGCGGCGTGGGCCCCGGCGGCGGCCGCCGAGCCGGCGTCGAGGTGGGCGGCCAGGCCGGCGGCCAGGCGCAGGTCGGTGGCGAGGGCCCGCACCGCCGGCCGGCGGACGGCCAGCTCGCAGCGGGTGAGGACGAAGCCGGGCGGCCCGCCGGGATCGGGCCGCAGCTCGGGCCAGTCGAAGCCCGCCATCGGGTCCTCGGGCGTGGTGGGGTTGGCGGCGGCCTCGACGAAGAGGTCGACGTCCTCGCCGCCGGCGGCGGAGGCGGTGAGAGAGGCGGCGGCGTGCTGGGGCGACAGCCCGAGCAACGGCACGAGCCGCCCGTCGTCGGCCGGCCGGAAGATGAGGTACTCGCCTCCGGGAATCGACGTCCCGGCCCGGAGGGACTCCAGCCGCAGGACGACCTCCTGGCCGGCCCACCCGGCCGGGATCCGGCCCCGGAGGCGGAACCAGGTCGTACCCCAGCGGGGGCCCCAGGCGTCGCCCACGGCGAAGGGGGCGTAGCGCCGGCCCGGGGCCTCGGCCGGCGGGATCGGCTCGGCGGCCACGTGGTGGGCCGTGATCGACAGGGCCGCCCCGGGCCCGAAGACGGCCGGCTCGACCACCGCGCCGAGGAGCGTCCACGCCCGGTGGCGCACCTCGTCGGGGGAGGCGGGATCGCGGGTGATCCCTCCGGTGCGATCGGTCACGACCTGCTCCTCGTCAGCTGGCGTGGAAAGTACAGGGAAATTCGCCGCCAACCTCTCCGGGACCCGTCGAAGCGCCCGTAGGATCCCGCTCCGGATGCGGTCGGGGCGCAGATCGGGGAGCGGCGGGGCGGCATTGCTGGCGGTGGTGGTCCTGACCGCCGGCTGCGGCTCGCGCCTGCCCCGGGCCGAGCTGGAGCGGACCCTCGGCTCGCCGGTGGCGGGTCGGGCGGCGCCGGCCGGGCCGTCGTCGGGCGGTCCCGTCCGGGGCGAGGCGCCGCCTCCGACGGCCCCGGCCGGTCGGCCCGACCTCCGGGCGGCGGGCGGAGCCGCCGCCGGCCACCCGCCGGCGCACCGGCCGGCGACGGACGGAACCCTCCCCGATGGTCCCCGCCCGCTCGAGGTCTCGTCGGCGGCATCGGGTCCGACGGTGACGGGCGCCGGGGCGGGCGGCCCGGCGGGCCGGCCCGAAGCGGCGGGGTCGCCCCGGGCGCCGGGAACCGCGCCGGAGGGGAAGGGCGGCGGCCCGGCGGGGGGCCGGCCCGATCCCGTCGTCATCGGCTCGGTGGGGACGCTGAGCGGCCCGGTGGGGGCGGCCATGCAGGGCGGGCCCCTGGCGGTGCGGGTCTGGGCCCGGGCCCGGAACGCCGCCGGCGGGCTGGGCGGCCGGCCGGTGGAGGTCATCGTGGCCGACGACGGCGGCGACCCCTTCCGCTACCAGGCCATCCTGCGGGAGCTGGTCGAGCACCATGGCGTCGTGGCCTTCGTGTCGAACATGGCCGCCTTCACGCTGGCGTCGGGGGCCGCCTACCTGGAGGCGAAGCGGGTGCCGGTCATCGGCGGCGACCTCACCAGCGCCATGTGGCACTCGAGCCCGATGTTCTTCCCCCAGGCCGGCGGCGAGCAGGCGCTGGTGTGGGGGATGGTGGCCAACGCCGCCGCCACCGGCCGGCACCGCTTCGGCAGCCTGGCCTGCCAGGAGTCGACCGGGTGCACCAACGCCGAGCGCTACTGGTTCGACGAGGGCTGGGTGGCCCAGGCGGGGATGGAGCCGGCCTACCGGGCCCGCATCTCGATCGCCCAGCCCGACTACACGGCCGAGTGCCTGACGGCCCAGCGGGCCGGCGTCGAGGCGCTGGCGGTGGTGGCCGACGGGGCGACGGCCCGGCGGGTGGCCACGTCCTGCGCCCGCCAGGGCTACCACCCGCTGTTCTCGATCGCCGGACCGGCGGTCGACGAGCGCCTGGCCGGAGCGGGCAACGACGTCCTCGACGGGGCCGTCGGGGCGGTGGCCACCTTCCCCTACGTGCTGGCCGGCACGCCGGCCACCGACGAGTTCCACGCCGCCCTGGCCCGGTTCGGCACCGGGGAGCCGCTGTCGGCCGCCACCGCCCAGGGCTGGGTGTCGGCCAAGCTGTTCGAGCGGGCGGCGGCCGGCGACGGCCCGGTCACGCCGGAGCGGATCCTGGCCGGCCTGTGGAGCCTGCGGGGCGAGAACCTGGGCGGCCTCACCGCCCCCCGGACCTTCGTCCGGGAGGGCAAGAACCCCGACCTGGCCTGCTTCTTCGTGATGAAGCTGGCGAACCGGGGCTGGACCGCGCCCCAGGGCAACGCGCTGAGCTGCCGCCCCTGAATGGCCCGGCGGCGGAGGCGAAAGCGGGCTGAGGCTCCGGCGTGGCCGTGGGGGAAACGCCGGAACCATCAGCCGCTGGCGGACGGGCGCCACTGTTCCGTCCGTACGCGAGAACGCCGCAGTTGGTGACCGATTACGCAAAAGGGAGGTTTTTCTCCGACGGATCCCTCATCGGACTCTCAGCTAGCCTCGCGGGTCTCCCGTCCGCCGCCTGTGAGGAGGCCCGGCCATGGCCCTGGACATTCCCGGATTCCGGCTCGGCATCTACGTCTTCAAGGACGCCGAGATCGTCGACTTCGCCGCCCCCTACGGGGTGTTCTCGGTGGCCCGGCGCTTCGACCCCGAACTCGACGCCTTCTTCGTGGCCGATGCCAACCGGCCCGTCCAGGCCCAGGCCGGCTTCACCGTGCTGCCCAACTACAGCTTCAACGACCGCCCGGCGATGGACGCCTTCCTCATCCCCGGCGGCTTCGGCACCCGCCAGGAGCTGCACAACGAGCGGCTCCAGGAGTTCATCCGCTCCCTGCCCGAGTCGTGCCTGCTGACCAGCGTCTGCACCGGCTCGTGGATCTACGGGACGATGGGCCTGCTCGACGGCCTGGCCGCCACCAACCGGAAGGAACCCGACCGGGTCGAGGCCAAGCCGCCGGGCAAGGTGCCCCTCGACCGGCTGGCCGACATCGCCCCGGCGGCCAAGATCAGCCGGGCCCGGGTGGTCGACCAGGGCCGCATCATCACCGCCGGCGGGATCACGTCGGGGATGGAGATGGGGTTCCACCTGCTGCGGCGGGCGGGCTATGACGAGGAGCTCATTTCCGAGGTGGCCCGGGTGATGGAGTACTCAAAGGCCTATGAGCTCTACCGGGAAGACCTCGAGTTCTAGCGACGTCCTCTGGGAGCCGCCGGCCGATGTCCGCCGCCACAGCCGCATCGGCCACTACCTCGACTGGCTGGAGGCCCGGCGGGGGCTGACGTTCACCGGCTACCAGGACCTCTGGGAGTGGTCGGTCACCGACCTCGACGCCTTCTGGACCACGATCTGGGACTACTTCGAGGTCGGGCCCCCGACGAGCCCGGCGCTGGCCGAACGGGGCATGCCGGGCGCCCGGTGGTTCCCCTCCGCCCGGCTGAACTACGCCGCCCACCTGCTGCGGGAGGCGGGCGACGACGGCACCCCGGCCGTGCTGGCCCGGTCGCAGACCCGGGGGCCGGTCGACCTCACGGCCGGTGAGCTGCGCCGCCGGGTGGCCGCCGCCCGGGCCGGCCTGGCCCGCCTCGGCGTGGGCCCGGGCGACCGGGTCGTCGCCTACCTGCCCAACATCCCCGAGACGCTGGTGGCCTTCCTGGCCACCGCCAGCCTCGGGGCGATCTGGGCGTCGTGCGCCCCGGAGTTCGGCACCCGCAGCGTCCTCGACCGGTTCAGCCAGATCGACCCCAAGGTCCTCCTGACGATCGACGGCTACCGCTACGGCGCCAAGCCGATCGACCGCACCGCCGAGGTGGCCGCCATCCGGGCCGGCCTTCCGAACCTGGCAGCCACCGTGGCGGTCCCCTACCTCGACCCCGGCCCGGCGCCGGCCGGCATCCCCGGCGCCGTCGGGTGGGAGGAGCTCCTCGCCGAGGACGGGCCCCTCTCGTTCGAGGCCGTGCCCTTCGACCACCCGCTCTACATCCTCTACTCGTCGGGGACCACCGGCCTGCCGAAGCCCATCGTCCACGGCCACGGCGGGATCCTGCTGGAGCACGCCAAGCAGCTGGCCCTCTCCCTCGACCTCGGGCCCGGCGACCGCTTCTTCTGGTTCTCCACCACCGGCTGGATGATGTGGAACCTGTTGATCTCCGGGCTGGCGGTCGGTTCGGCCCTGGTGCTGTTCGACGGCGACCTGGGCCATCCCGACCTGTCGATGCTGTGGCGCCTGGCCGAGGAGACGGGCATGACGTACTTCGGCGCCTCGGCGCCGTTCCTCATGGCCTGCCGCCGGGCCGGGCTGGAGCCGGCCGAGATCGCCGACCTGTCCCGGCTGCGGGGCGTCGGGTCGACCGGCGCGCCGTTGCCGCCCGAGGGGTTCCGGTGGGTCTACGAGGCCGTCACCACCGGCGCCCAGCTCAACTCGGTCAGCGGCGGCACCGACGTCTGCTCGGCTTTCGTCGGGGCCTGTCCGATGCTGCCCGTCCGGGAGGGCCGCATCTCGGGCCGGGCGCTGGGGGCCAAGGTGGAGGCGTTCGGTCCCGACGGCCGGCCGGTGGTCGGCGAGCAGGGCGAGCTGGTCATCACCGAGCCGATGCCGTCGATGCCGGTCGGCTTCTGGGGCGACAGCGACGGCTCGCGCTACCGGGCCGCCTACTTCGACGACTTCCCCGGCGTGTGGCGCCACGGCGACTGGATCGCCTTCGACGACGACGGCAGCTGCGTGATCTCCGGCCGGTCCGACTCCACCCTCAACCGGGGCGGGGTGCGGCTCGGCACGGCCGAGTTCTACTCGGTGGTGGAGGGGTTCCCCGAGGTGGCCGACAGCCTCGTCGTGCACCTCGAGGACCAGGCCGAGGGCGGCATCGGGATGGGGGAGCTGCTGCTGTTCATCGCCCCCGCCGAGGGCGTCGAGGTCGACGACGGGCTGAAGGGCCGCATCGCCGCCGAGCTGCGGCGCTCCCTGTCGCCCCGCCACGTGCCCGACGCCATTCACGGCGTGGGTGGAATACCCAGGACGCTGTCGGGGAAGAAGTTGGAAGTACCCGTCAAGCGAATTCTCACCGGAACGCCGACCGACGTCGCGGCGAGCCGGGGAGCACTGGCCAACCCCGACGCCCTCGATGCTTTCGAGCGGCTGGCGGTACAGCGGGCAGCGTCCCCCTGACTCGTATCCTGTCCGGCCTGGCAATGCCTGGCTAGGATCCGCCGCAGTCGGTCCTGCAGCCTTAAAAAGCTAGGGACGTCGTGGCTGGCCGACTTCAGTTGTTTGGAGCGAGCTAGCCATGACAAACCAGGATCCCGACGGCCTCGACAACGCCCTGCGCACCCTCTCCCGCCTCCTTCTGGCCGAGGAGACCCTCGACGCCACCCTGAGCCGGGTGGCCGGGCTCGCCTGCCGGACGCTCGGCTCCTGCGACATCGCCAGCGTCACCATGATCAACGGGGGCCGGCCCTCGACGCCGGTCCAGACCGACCCGTTGGCCAAAGAGCTCGACACCGTCCAGTACAGCTCCGACCACGGCCCCTGCCTGGAGGCCTACAGCGTCCACGGGGTCGTGCGGGCCACGGTCCCGGCCTGCGCCGACCGGTGGCCGCAGTTCACCGACGCGGCGCAGAAGGCCGGTGTGCGGTCGGTGCTGGCCGTCCCGCTCATGGTCAACGACCAGCCGTTCGGCGCCCTGAACCTCTACTCGCAGACCACCGACGACTTCCACGACGAGGACGAGGAGACCGCCGTCCTGTTCAGCGAGCAGGCCGCCGTGGCCTGCGCCAACGCCGAGATCTACTGGCGGACCCACAACCTCACCCACCACCTCCGGGAGGCGCTCGAGAGCCGGGACGTCATCGGGCAGGCGAAGGGCATCCTGATGGCCCGCCGGGGCATCACGTCCGACGCCGCCTTCGACGCGCTCCGGAGGGTGTCGCAGCACCGCAACATCAAGCTCCGGGAAATCGCCGAGCAGGTGGTCTACCTGGGGGACCTCGAAGAGGCCGCGTCCTGACGCCAGGCGGTGAGGCGCCGCACGCCTTCGGCGATCTGGTCGAGCGCGGTGGTGTAGGAGAACCGCAGGTGGGCGGCGGCGTCGTGGTCGCCGAAGTCGAGGCCGGGGACGGCCGCCACGCCGGCCTCGTCGAGGAGGCGGCGGGCCAGCCGGAGGCTGTCGGGGTCGAGGCCGGCCGAGCGGGCGTAGACGTAGAAGGCCCCCTGAGGCATGACCGGAACCCCGAACCCCGCCGTCCGCAGCCCGTCCACGAGGACGTCGCGCCGGGCCTCGAAGGCCTGCCGGCGTTCCTCCACGATGGCCCACACCCCGGGGGTGAAGGCGGCCAGCCCGCCGTACTGGGCCGGCGCCGGGGGAGCGATGAAGGCGTTCTGGGCCAGGGCCTCCACCGCCGGGAGCGCCCAGTCGGGACAGACCATCCAGCCGAGACGCCAGCCCGTCATGCCGAACGTCTTGGAGAAGCTGTTGATCACGAACACCGGGCTGCGGTCGTCGAGTCCGGGAGCGGCCAGCACCGTGGCCGGTGACCGGTCGTAGACCAGTTCGCCGTAGATCTCGTCGACGAAGCACAGCCCGCCCCGCCGCTCGGCCTCGGCGGCGATGGCCGCCAGCTCGGCGGGCGCCACCAGCGTCCCGGTGGGGTTGGACGGGCTGGCCAGCAGCACCGCCCGGGTCGCCCCGGACCACCGCTGCGCCACCAGAGCGGCGGTGAGCTGGTAGCCGGTCTCCGCCCCGACCGGGATGCCGACCGGCGCCGCCTCGCACATCCGGATGAGGTTGCGGTTGCAGGGATAGCCGGGATCGGCCAGCAGGACCTCCTGGTCGCGGTCGACCGTGGCGGCCAGCGCCAGCAGCAGGGCGCCGGAGGCGCCGGGAGTGACGACGATGCGCCGGGCGGGGACCTCGACGCCGAAGCGCTCGGCGTAGTAGCCGCTGATGGCCTCCCGCAGCTCGGGGATCCCGAGCGACGAGGTGTAGCGCACCCGCCCGTCGGCGATGGCCTTGGTGGCCGCCTCCACCACCGGCGCCGGCGTGCCGAAGTCGGGTTCGCCGACCTCGAGATGGACGATCGACCGCCCGGCCCGCTCCGCCGCCCAGGCGGCCTCCATGACGTCGACCACCCGGAACGGCGTGATCGTGGCGGTGCGACGGGCGAGCGGCGGCGGCATCCCAACATTCTAGGGACCAACGGCCTTTGCGAATAGACCGCAAGGACTAGCCCGTTAAAACCTTAAATAACTATTCCGGAAAATGGTCACACCGTGTGCCGGAAATGTCCATATTCTGAGGTTGTCAGATTCAGCCGCCGTTCGTACCCTCCACCTTGTAGGCAACCTAGGTCAACGGTTTGTCTCAGTGTGGATGCGATGACCTGCCAGCCCGAGTTGGTCACGGGGGCGGCAGCGAGCAAGTCGTGAACCCGGCCACACCGGACCCATTCCTCTTTCGAGCGGAGGCCGGTAAGCCATGTTTACGCGCGTTTCGAAACCCAGATTGCGTCGCTGGTGGCGCACGCTCGCACCCACGATCACGGCTATGGCGCTCATCGTTGCCCCCATGGCACTGGACCCGGTCCCGGCGCTCGCCGACCCCGGCAGCGCGCTCCTGGGCAGCCCGTACAACGGTTCCGACGGCGTGCTCGACAGCGGCATTGCCAAGGCGCCGGATCCCGTCGGCACCGCCGACTCGACCAACTACTCAGTCGGCAGCAAGGAGGACGACACCTGTCCGTCGGTCGTCCCGGGAACCGCCTCGTCGAAGAATGACTTCGACTACACGGCGGCCGACGCCACACCGACCTCGTCGGGCGTCTTCGTCTACCTGGCCTGGCACCGCGGTGACGGCCAGGGCGGTACCACCAGCATGGACTTCGAGCTCAACCAGTCCACGCTGCTGGCCTGCAACAACCGGAACCCGGTGCGGACGACCGGTGACCTGCTGATCGGCTACGACTACCTCGGCAACGACACGGTGCCGACGCTGACGATCCGCACCTGGGACAACTCCGCTCAAGCCTGGGTGGCCCAGACGCCGGCCCAGGCGGCATTGCTGGCCGCCAACTCCGAGGCTCACGGTGGTGAGAACGGCGCCTTCGGCGAGATGGTCATCAACATGACCGGAGCGGGCATCTTCGACCCGCATCAGTGTGAGAACCTGGCCACGGCGTTCGCCAAGTCCCGCTCCTCGAACTCGTTCCAGAGCGAGATCAAGGACTTCACCACGCCGATTGGCCTCTCGGCGTCGAACTGTGGCGCCGTCAGCTTCCTCAAGGTCGATGAGACCGGCGCCGCCATCAGCGGCGTGACCTTCACTCTCTTGGAGAGCGCCACCGGCCCCGCCGTGGAGCCGGAGAAGTCCTGCACGACCGGGACCGACGGCCGATGCACGATCGTCAACGTCTGGCCCGGTGGCTACTGGGTGTCGGAGAGCAACGTGCCGAGCACCAACACCGCCGTGGCTCCGTTCCCGATCACCGTCGAGCTGACGTCGAACTCGCTCCGCGTGCCGCTGGCGGCCGGCGTGAGCATGAGCGACGGCGTCGTCAGGGTCGTCAACCCCCGCAAGCCGGTGCACATCTCGATCCACAAGCAGGACGACCAGGGCGTGGCGATGGGGGGCGTGCAGTTCGGACTGTCCACGGACAGCACGGCGGTGCACGTCATCAGCGGGGCGACCTGCACCACCGCCTCCCCGAGCGGCAACTGCACGATCACGGCCACGGTCAACACCGGCGACTACTGGGTCGTGGAGATGTCCTCGCCCGACGGCTACCACGCCGCTGCCGCCCAGCAGGTGCACCTGGTTCCCGGCGGGACCATCGACGTCGACCACGCGCTGGTCTTCGTCGATGCCCGCATGACGAGTCACATCGTCCTGGACAAGACGGTCAACGGTGAGGACACGTCGGCGGCGAGTCCCCTCGACGTCGAAGTCAACAGCACCCTGACCTACCAGCTGACCATCACCAACGACGGTGAGCTGCCCCTGACCATCACGGCCCTGACCGACAGCCTGAAATCACCGCTGCCGGCGTCGTGCCCGCAGCTCGGTTCCGTGCTCGCCGCCGGGGCTTCCGTGAGCTGCAGCTACACCGCTCCGGCGAACGACCCTGGTGCGGCCGCCGGGTCGAGGATCCACAACCACGCCTCCGTGGCCGGCACCGACCAGTTCAACCGGACTCCGTCGAGCGCCGACGACACCTACGTCCATGTCCTGAACCCGGCGATCCACATCATCAAGGAAGCCGATGCGGCCACGGTCCACCTCGGCGACACGATCCACTACACCCTCACCGTCACGAACACCGGGAACACGCCGCTCGAGAACGTGACGGTCACCGATGCCAAGTGCGACTCGCAGCCGACGCTCACCAGCAAGCAGGGCAGCGACAACTGGCTCGACCTCGACGAGACGTGGGTCTACGGGTGCAGCCACACGACCACCAGCGCCGACGAGGGCTCCGTCCTGAACTCCGCCGTGGCCTCTGGCACCGACAAGCTCGGCTTCACGGTCACCAGCCGCGGTGAGGTCACCACGGCGATCATCGACCCTCACATCCATCTCACCAAGGCCGGCGCTGTTTCAGCCCACGTCGGTGACACGATCGCCTACACCTTGACCGTCACCAACCCTGGCAACACCCCGCTCCACAACGTCGTTGTCACGGATGCGAAGTGCGACTCGGATCCGGTCCGGACGGCCCGCCAGGGCGGCGACGAGTTCCTCGACCCGGGTGAGGTGTGGGTCTACGGGTGCTCCCACGTGGTCGTGGAGGGCGACCCGGACCAACTCGTCAACAGCGCCCATGTCGACGGCACGGACGGCCTCGATCACACCGTCGGGTCGAACGCCGATTGGCCTACGGACATCCTGCGGCCGGCGGTCGAGGTGACGAAGACCGGCGATGCCAAGGCTCACGTCGGTGACACGATCACCTACGAGATCGTGGTCCACAACACCGGCAACACGGGCTTGACCT
>Ga0070741_10000388_pt1 | contig 162994 bp, 154 predicted proteins | sample Coa_R1_4_FD_66440 | JGI IMG/M metagenome (GOLD analysis project Ga0070741, IMG submission 66440) | Surface soil microbial communities from Centralia Pennsylvania, which are recovering from an underground coalmine fire - Coalmine... | ecosystem: Environmental > Terrestrial > Soil >... | reverse complement strand
TGCTGGCGTAGCTCAGCTGGTAGAGCATCTGATTTGTAATCAGAGGGTCAGGGGTTCAAATCCCTTCGCCAGCTCCAGAATAGTTTCCGGAAAACGCAGGGCAAGCGCAACAGGTTGGCGGCGGCACCGCAGGATTACCAAGAACGCACTCCATAAGGAATTTTCCGAAGTGAAGTGAGCCGGGTGCGGAAGTATGTTCGCACCGTCTTGATTCTTTCTCGTCGCGCAAGCATTCGCCTTCGTGCCGTGATGCGCCTGCGGCCCCGGAACAGTGATTGGGAAAGCTGGAACTTCCGGCTTCTGCACAGGTGGCCGAGTGGTTAATGGCAGCAGACTGTAAATCTGCCGCTCCTTGCGAGCTACGGAGGTTCGAATCCTCCCCTGTGCACCAGGTATTGCTTTTGAACCGTCTGTCCATCGCGTTGGCCGTCTACATCCTGTTGGGCGTTCTAGTTTGGACCACGCTCGCGGATGAAAAGATCCGGTTGGTAACGTTCGCGATCTTGGGACTGTTCGCGGTGAAGACGCTGTTGCATCGGAAAGACGTGATGCATTCGGGCGAGAAATAGCGGAGCGTTGCTCCGCCGCCCAGACGAGACGTCTGGGCCTACGCGGTCTGTTCGGGCCGATGTAGCTCAGTTGGTAGAGCACTCCCTTGGTAAGGGAGAGGTCACCAGTTCAATCCTGGTCATCGGCTCCAGAGTTTTGGTGGGTTGGAAGACGTGATCGCTAGAAGCTAGTAGCTCATCGCTAGTAGCTAGCTGATAGCTGACGGCTGAGAGCTGACAGCTGATGTGCGGGAGTAACTCAGTGGTAGAGTCACAGCCTTCCAAGCTGTTGGTCGCGGGTTCGATTCCCGTCTCCCGCTCCAGATTTTTGATCGAGGGTTGATCCCAGTGGGCTTCGAGCAGGCTGGCATCAAGGTTCAAAAAGAAAAAGAATTCGGGCAACTCAAAGAGAGCTTGCTCCGGATATTCGCTGCCGCGAAGATCGAAGATTTTCTCAAGCAGCTTTCGAAGAAAGGCATTCGGATTCGCGACTTTGATCTGGTGCTGGCGAGCGGAGCGCTGGAGCAGGTCGACGATCAGGTGACCGGCGCGAGGAAGTTGTACGAGTCGTTGTCCGTGGCTGACCAGGGCCTGATTCGGGAGTTTTATCTGTTGAAGATCGAAGAAGTCGACCCAGGGTTACGCACTAAATACCAGAAGCTGTACCGGTACTACTAAGATCGCGCGGACAGGAGTGTCCGCGCCACACAAAAAAAGCTAGAAGCTCAAAGCAAGGAGCTAGAGGCTAAGGAAATGGCAAAAGAGAAATTCGAACGCACAAAGCCGCACGTGAACGTAGGGACGATTGGTCACATTGACCACGGCAAGACCACGTTGACGGCGGCCATCACCAAGGTATTGTCCAAGCACAACCCGAAGATCCAGTTCCGGTCTTTTGACAGCATTGATAACGCGCCGGAAGAGAAGGCGCGCGGCATCACGATCGCGACGGCGCACGTCGAGTACGAGACGGCGAACCGGCATTACGCACACGTCGATTGCCCCGGTCACGCTGACTACATCAAGAACATGATCACGGGTGCGGCGCAGATGGATGGCGCGATCCTGGTGGTGGCGGCGACCGACGGACCGATGCCGCAGACCCGCGAGCACGTGCTGTTGGCTCGCCAGGTGGGTGTGCCGTACATCGTGGTGGCGTTGAACAAGTGCGATGCGGTCGATGATCCGGAGCTTCTCGACCTGGTGGAACTCGAAGTCCGCGAGCTGCTGAAGAGCTACCAGTTCCCGGGCGACGATGTGCCGGTGATCCGGTTGTCCGCTCTGGGAGCGTTGAACGGCGAAGAGAAGTGGGAGAAGCAGATCGATGCGTTGATGGATGCGGTGGACAAGAGCGTGCCGCAGCCGCAGCGCGAGCTGGACAAGCCGTTCCTGATGCCGATCGAAGACATCTTCTCGATTTCGGGACGCGGCACGGTGGTGACGGGCCGAATCGAGCGCGGCAAGATCAAGGTAGGAGAGGAAGTCGAAATCGTAGGCTTCCGCGAGACGCGCAAGACGGTCGTGACGGGCGTCGAGATGTTCAAGAAGCAGCTGGATGAAGGCATGGCAGGCGACAACGCCGGGTTGCTGTTGCGCGGCATCGGCAAGGAAGATGTGGAGCGCGGCATGGTGCTGGCCAAGACGGGGTCGATCACGCCGCACACCAAGTTCAAGAGCGAGGTGTACATTCTGACCAAGGAAGAAGGCGGGCGTCATACGCCGTTCTTCAAGGGCTACCGGCCGCAGTTCTATCTGCGAACGACGGACGTGACGGGTGTTGCCGAACTCCCTGCAGGCACGGAAATGGTGATGCCGGGAGACAACGTGCAGCTGGTGATTGAGCTGATCACGCCGGTGGCGATGGAAAAGGGACTGCGGTTCGCGATTCGTGAAGGCGGCCACACGGTAGGCGCCGGCACGATCAGCGAGATCGTTAAGTAGAAGTGTGGAGCGGACACTCTTGTCCGCGCTGCAGGAACAAAAGACGCGGACACGAGTGTCCGCGCGACACACAACAAATTGCGGCCTGCTTCATGCCGCCAGATCTTTCCTTCCGGATCGCCGGAAGGGGTAAGAGAGCGAAAACGTGATTGGAAAAGAAAGAATTCGCATCCGGCTAAAGGCGTACGACTATCGCATTCTCGATCAGTCGACGGGTGAGATCGTCGAGACCGCGCGTCGTACGGGAGCGCAGATCGCAGGCCCGATTCCGTTGCCCACGATGAAGAACAAGTACTGCGTGCTGCGGTCGCCGCACGTTGACAAAAAGTCGCGCGAACAGTTCGAGATCCGCACGCACAAGCGCTTGCTTGATATCCTCGAGCCGACGCCGCAGACGGTGGACGCGCTGATGAAGCTCGATCTCCCCGCTGGAGTCGACGTCGAGATCAAGGCATTCGGCAAGGAAGCGCACAAATAGTTGTTGGTCTTTGGTCGTTCGCCGTTGGCTAACACCTAAAGACCCCCAGCCAATAGCTCACAGCCACGCTGGGAGGAGATGGAAAATGGCAAAGATCGCTGGAATTTTAGGAAAGAAAGTCGGCATGACGCAGCTCTTCGATTCGAGGGGTGAGGTCCGCCCGGCCACGGTTTTGCAGGCCGGACCCTGTGTTGTTACGCAATCGAAAAATGTAGCGAAGGACGGCTACGAATCCGCCCAGATCGGCCTGGTCGAGTTCGTTAAGGAGTCTCGTCTGACCAAGCCGATGCAGGGACATTTCGCCAAGAACAATTTGCCTCCGGTGAAGTTCTTGCGCGAAGTCCCGCTCGAGGTTGAAGAAGGCAAGACGCCCGGCGATGGCGATGGTGTGGTGAAGGTGGGCGACCGCGTGCTGGTCGATATTTTCGAAGGCGAGCGGTTTGTCGACATCATTGGCACCAGCAAGGGCCGCGGTTTCGCGGGTGTGGTGAAGCGCCATCACTTCGGTGGTGGTCCGAAGTCGCACGGTTCGATGTTCCAGATTACCGGTTCGATCGGATCCTCGGCATTCCCGTCGCGCGTGTTCAAGGGAATGCGCATGTCGGGTCACCTTGGAAATTCGCGTACAACGGTGCGCAATCTGCGAATTCTCGGAGTAGACAAAGACGAGAACCTGCTGGTCGTCGAAGGCAGCGTTCCGGGACCAAACGGCGGATACGTCATCATCAACAAGTCGAAGAAGCCGCCAAGAGAGCGTCGTGGATTCGCCGGTGCCGCCACTGTCGATCCATTGAAGGCCGCAAAGCGCGCGGCAAAGAAGGGCTAGCCAGAAGGTAGGAGCTAGAAGCTAACGTTATGGCAACGATCGATGTTCACAATCTGAGCGGCGACAAGGTAGGCACGCTGGATTTGGCCGATGAAGTATTCGGCGCGATTCACGAAGACCTGCTCTGGGAAGCGATCAAGCATTATCGCGCCTCTTTGCGCGCCGGCACACATGCCACCAAGAACCGCAAGCTGGTTTCCGGTTCCGGCAAGAAGCTGTGGAAGCAGAAGGGTACCGGTCGTGCCCGCGTTGGTTCGATCCGTTCGCCCCTATGGCGGCACGGCGGCACCGTGCACGGACCGCAGCCGCGTTCCTACGACTACACGTTCCCCCGGAAGAAACTGCTGGGAGCGCTGCGTTCGGCGCTGGCGTCGAAGTTCAATGAAGGCAAGCTCGTCGTCGTGAACGCCTTCGAATTAAAGGAACCCAAGACCAAGGAATTCCGCAAGGCGCTTGATTCGCTGAATGTCGATAAGACCGTGCTGGTGGTTGAGGACGGGAAAGCGGACAACCGCAATCTCGAGCTCAGCTCGCGCAACATTGAAGGCCTTGAGCTCGTAAAGGGACATGAAGTTCACCCTTATCACCTGCTGCGTTATGACCGCGTGATCTTCTCGCAGCCGGCGATCGAGAAGCTGCAGAGCTCGTTGCGGAGTTCGGTTTCCAAGCGGCAGCGCGGTGAAGCACAACCGGAACCGGAAAAGAAAGCGCCGCGTAAGCGTGCGCGGAAAACGGCGGAGGTGGCGTAATGAAATCGGCCTACCAGATCATTCGCCGTCCAGTCATTACCGAAAAAGGACTGGCCATCAAGGAAAGCCAGTCCACCCTGGTGTTCCAGGTAGCTTCAAAGGCGACCAAGACGGAAATTAAGGAAGCGGTGCAGTCGATTTTCAAAGTGAAAGTCGACTCGGTTCGCACCGCCAACTACCCGGGCAAGGAGCGCCGCCGCGGACGTTTCGCGGGCTATCGTCCGGATTGGAAGAAAGCATACGTGCGCCTCAAGTCCGGCGAAAAGATGCCGGAATACGCGCAGAACCTCTAAGGCAGCTATCAGCCGTCAGCTATCAGCTTTCAGTAAAAGCGTAGCTGGCGTAAGTAACTGAGAGCTGAAAGCTGAGAGCTGAGAGCTAAGTTATGGCAATCAAGACATACAGACCGACAACCCAGACGCTGCGCTATCGGACCACGCTGGTTAACGACGACGTCACGTCGAAGAAACCGTACAAGCCTTTGACCGAGCCGAAACAGCGGACCGGCGGGCGCCGCAACTCGGGCGATATCACGATCTGGTGGCGTGGTGGCGGACACAAGCGGAAACTGCGCATCATCGACTTCAAGCGCGACAAGACCGGTATCCCCGCAACGGTCGCCTCGATCGAGTACGATCCGAACCGCTCGGCACGCATCGCTCTGCTGAGCTATGCCGATGGGGAGAAGCGGTACATCCTGCAGCCCGACGGGCTCAAGGTCGGGCAGAAGATTCTGAGCGGCCCTGAGGCGGATATCCTGGTTGGCAATGCGTTGCCGCTGCGGAACATTCCTCCCGGCACGACGATCCACAACGTTGAACTGCGGCCCGGCAAAGGTGCGCAGATGGTGCGGTCGGCCGGCGGCGCCGCGCAGTTGGTCGCGAAAGAAGGCGATTATGCGCTGGTCAAGTTGCCTTCCGGTGAGACACGCAAAGTCATGCAGGATTGCATGGCGACCATTGGGCAGGTCGGCAACGTCGATCACGAAAACGTCACGATTGGCAAGGCGGGACGCACGCGGTGGCTGGGCAAGCGTCCGCACAACCGTGGCGTGTCAATGAACCCGGTGGATCATCCGCATGGCGGTGGCGAAGGCAAGACCTCGGGTGGACGTCACCCGGTCACGCCCTGGGGCCAGCCGACCCGCGGGTACAAGACTCGCAGCAACAAGCGTACGGAAGCGTTCATCGTTTCCCGCCGCTCGAAGTAGAACGCCGGTGGCTAGTAGCCAGCGGCTAGAAGCTAGAGGCTGATTTATGGCACGTTCAACGAAAAAGGGGCCGTTCGTCGACAGCTACCTGATGCAACGGGTAGAAGGGATGAACGCGCGCAATGAGAAGAAGGTGCTGCGCACCTGGTCGCGGCGTTCAACCGTGGTGCCCGAAATGGTGGGACACACCATCGCAGTGCACAACGGCAAAAAGTTCATCCCGGTGTACGTCACCGAGAACATGGTCGGCCACAAGCTGGGCGAGTTCAGCTTCACCCGCACCTTCAAGGGTCACTCCATGAAGGCGGCAGCCGAAGTAGCAGCCCGGCCAGCAGGTGTGCCCGGCGGTCCTGGAGCTCCGGTTCCGGCAGCGGGCGCGGCTCCGGCTGCACCGGCGGCACCGAAGGCATAAGGAGACGCGACGATGGAATTTCGAGCAGAAGCACGGTTCATGCGCGTCTCGCCACAGAAGGCGCGGCTGGTGCTGGACCTGATCAAGGGAAGGCGGGTTGAAGACGCACTCAACACGCTCATGTTCACCAAAAAGCGTGTGGCGCCAACAATCGAAAAGCTCTTGCGCTCGGCAGTCGAAAACGCGAACTACTTGAGCACGGAAAAGGGTGCCGACATCGATGTCGACAACCTGTACGTGAAGCGTGCCGTCGCCAACGATGGTCCGCGCATGAAGCGGATTCGTCCGGCGCCGATGGGCCGCGCTTACCGCTACGTCCGCCGTATCGCGCACATCGAGATCGCGCTGGCGGAACGCAACAAGAACGGTAACGAGAATCTTGCCACGGTGGTCGGTGGCGAACAGAAAGCCGCCGCCCCGGCAAAGAAATCAGCCAAGAGGAAAGCGGTTGCGAAGAAATCGGCGGGCAAGAACAAGAAGAAGACCGCCAAAGCGAAATAGAAGAAGAAGTGGAGCGACGAGCGTCTCGCCCGTCAAACAGGAGCAATAATGGGACAGAAAGTCCATCCTTATGGTTTTCGGCTCGGCTACACCAAGCCGTGGAAGTCGCGCTGGTTTGTCGAGCGTGATTACGACAAGCTGCTGCTCGAAGATGTCAAGCTGAAGAATGAGCTCAAGGACAAGCTCAAGTCGGCGGGCGTGAGCGCCATCGAAATCGAGCGCCCGGGCAACAAGCTGCGGATCATTATCAAGACCGCCCGTCCGGGCATCATCATCGGCCGCAAGGGCGCCGAAATCGACAAGCTCAAGGGCGAACTCCAGAAGCGCACCGGGCGCGAGGTGTACATCGACATCCAGGAAGTGCACAAGCCCGAGCTTGATGCGCAGCTTGTGTCGGAGTCGATCGCGCTGCAGCTCGAAAAGCGTGTAGGCTTCCGTCGCGCCATGCGTAAGGCCGTGGATTCGGCTCTGCGCTTCGGCTGCAAGGGAATCAAGGTCCGCGTGAGCGGCCGTCTGAACGGCAACGAAATCGCGCGTTCCGAGTGGTACCTGCAGGGACGGCTGCCCCTGCACACCCTGCGCGCCGACATCGAGTACGGCTTCACCGAAGCCCGCACCACTTACGGCGTCATCGGGGTGAAGACCTGGATCTATCGCGGCGAGATTCTGTCGCAAAAGAAGCGCGAAGCCGCGCAGCCGGCGGGCGCATTCTAACTGAGAATTGGAACTGAGAACTCGTTATGTTAATGCCGAAGAAAGTTAAGTACCGCAAGCAGCAGCGCGGGCGCATGGCCGGGAAAGCCTGGCGCGGTTCGGAGCTGGCTTTCGGGCAATTTGGTCTGAAGGTGCTCGAGCCCGGCTGGATCAGCGACCGCCAGATCGAGGCGAGCCGGGTTGCGATCACGCGCTTCATTAAGCGCGGCGGCAAAGTCTGGATTCGTCTGTTTCCCGACAAGCCGGTGACCAAGAAGCCCGCCGAAACCCGTATGGGAAAGGGCAAGGGCGCGCCTGATCATTGGGTCGCGGTGGTTCGTCCGGGCAAAATCCTGTTCGAGATGGAAGGCGTGAGTGTCGCCGATGCGCAGGAAGCCATGCGCCTCGCCTCGCACAAGCTTCCGTTGCGGACAACGTTCGTACAGCGCCAGACAGCGCACTAACTTAAAGTGGAGCGACGGGCGTCCTCGCCCGTCAACCGGAAACTGATTATGAAGGCAGAAAAGATTCGCAACCTGACCGACGCCGAGCTCAAGCACCAGGAGCGCGACCTCGCTGACCAGCTCTTCAAGCTGAAGTTCCAGCTGAACATGGGACAGACGGAGAGCCTCAAGAAGATCCGCGGCCTGCGCAAAGACATCGCGCGCGTGAAGACGATTATTCGCGAGCAGGAGCTTGCGGCACAGAAAACGGAGAAGAAGTAGCCATGGCCGAAACAGCACAGAACGCGAAGGCCTCAAGCCAGAAACAGGTGGTTGGCGAAGTCGTCTCCAGCCGCATGAACAAGACCATCGTAGTCAAGGTTCGGCGCACTAAGTCGCACGGCTTCTACGGCCGCGTTGTCTCGCACGACAAGAAGTTCTACGCGCATGACGAACAGAACACCGCGCGCGTGGGCGATGTCGTTCGCCTCGAGGAGACGCGTCCGCTGTCCAAGCTGAAGCGCTGGCGTCTTAAGGAAGTGATTCGCAAGGCGGCGCTGGTGCCCGAAGCGCTGACCGGAACTGAAACGACATCCTCCGGCAGCTAAGCGCGCCGGACTGGGGAGACTCGATTATGGCCGTGATGATGAGAACGATGCTCGAGGTCGCCGACAACTCCGGCGCCCGCAAGCTGCAGATGATTCTGCCGCTGGGCGGATCGACGGGATTGCGCGCCAGGCTGGGCGACGTGATCACCGCCAGCGTGAAAGAAGCCGCGCCCGATGGGCAGGTGCAAAAAGGCAAGGTGGTCAAAGCGGTCATCGTGCGCACGCGGAAGGAACACCGCCGGCGCGACGGGACCTATATCCGCTTCGACCAGAACGCCGCCGTGCTGATCAATGACGCCGGCGAGCCGGTTGGAACCCGCGTCTTTGGCCCGGTCGCGCGCGAGCTGCGCGAGAAGAAGTTTTTGAAGATTGTGTCACTGGCGCCCGAGGTGCTTTAGAGGTTTCAAGGTCGAACCTTGAAACCTGAACAGTGTTTAGAAGAGTTGAGGATTCGAAATGGCTACGGCAACGGCAGAACGTAAAAGAGTTGATATTCGGCGGAACGACACGGTGAAGGTGATCACCGGTCGCGACAAAGGAAAAGAGGGACGCGTGCTCCGGGTCATACCCGACCAAGGGAAAGTGCTGGTTGAGCACGTGATGACAGTGAAGAAGCACGTTCGCCCTAATCCGCAGCGTAACGTGAAGGGCGGAATCGCCGAGCAGGAGAGCCCGATTTCGATATCGAATGTGCAGCTCCTCTGCCCGACTTGTGGCCCTGTTCGTATCGGTCACGAAATGCGCGGCGACCGCAAGGTGCGCGTCTGCAAGAAGTGCGGAACGACGCTGGACAAGTAGCTGTCAGCTTTCAGCTCTCAGCTAAGACGACATTGGCTCACGAACCGGTATGAAGCTAAAGGCTAGAAGCTAATCCGAAACCGTGAGAGAAGGTAACTAGAGAAATGGCGAAGGACAAAGAGCAGAAAAAAGGAAAAGGCCAGCAGGCCGCGGCGGTGGAAGAGAAGCCGGCGGGGCGTCCGCGGCATAGTTCAAAAGAGAAGCCGCGTTTGAAGGCGCGCTTCCAGCAGGAAGTCGCTCCCGCGTTGATGAAGGAATTCGAGTTGAAGAACCCCGTGGCAGTGCCGCATCTTCACAAGATTGTGGTGAACATGGGTGTCGGCGAGGCGACGCAGAACGCGAAAGTGCTCGATCCCGCGGTCAACGAACTTGGGCAGATCACCGGGCAGAAGCCGGTTGTCACCAAGGCGAAGAAATCCATCGCAGCCTTCAAGGTTCGCGCCGGTATGCCTATCGGGGCGATGGTCACCTTGCGCGGCGACCGGATGTATGAATTCTTCGATCGCTTGGTCAACATTGTTCTTCCGCGGGTGCGTGACTTCCGCGGCGTTTCCACGAAATCGTTTGATGGCCGCGGCAATTACACGCTCGGCTTGCACGATCAGTTGATCTTCCCCGAGATCGATTATGCGAAGGTCGACAAATTGAAAGGCATGAACGTCACCATTGTGACGACAGCTCGGACCGATGACCAGGCGCGCGCCCTACTGCGTCACCTGGGAATGCCGTTCCGGGCATAGGTTTCGAAGTTTGAAGGTTTCAAAAGTTTGGCTGATAGCGGACAGCTGAGGCTGAAAGCTAGTGGCTAGAAGCTAGGAGCTAGGCTAAGTGGCGACTACAGCAAAAAGAGTTAAGGACGCGAGAAAGCCGAAGTTCTCCACGCGCAAGCACAACCGCTGCAAGATCTGCGGACGGCCGCGCGCGTACATCCGCAAGTTCGGCATCTGCCGCTTGTGTTTCCGCGGGCTTGCCCTGCGGGGAGAAATTCCAGGCGTGTCGAAGTCGTCCTGGTAGCAAATGGTCGTTCGTCGTTTTTTTCGGCCTTGGTTGATGAACGACGGCGCGGTTCGAGCAAGCACTACAGCTGCCGCGGGTTCTCCGGTGAGACGGAGCAAACGGGCAGTTCGAGGAGAAGCATAAGATGAGGTTGACCGATCCGGTCGCAGACATGTTAACGCGCATCCGCAATGCCGCGAACGCGCGTCATCAGAAGGTCGACATCCCGGCTTCCAAGCTGAAGCTGGAGATCGCCCGCATCCTGAAAGAGGAAGGCTACATCGCGAACTTCAAGGCCACCGAAGAAGAGGGCCACAAGGTGCTGCGTGTCTACCTGAAGTACGGAAACAATAATGAAGCCGCGATCTCGTGTGTGGAACGCGTTTCGCGCCCTGGTTGCCGAGTTTACGTCCGCCGCACCGAAATTCCCCGCGTCCTCGGCGGCATGGGAATCAACATCCTCACCACGCCCAAAGGTGTGATGACGGGACGCCAGGCGCGCAAGGAAGGCGTCGGCGGTGAAGTACTCTGCCAGGTTTGGTAAACGCCGCGAGCGCGGTGTTGTTAGCTACTAGCTAGAGGCTAGTAGGTGAGAGCTGAGAGCTGATTATGTCGAGAATTGGAAAAAAGCCGATCGAACTTCCCAAGGGAGTGACGGTCAGAATCGAAGGCAATCTGGTCGCGGTGCAGGGCCCGAAGGGCAAGCTGGATACGCCCCTTCCCCGCGGCATCAAGATGGAGCAAAAGGACGGCCACCTGGTAGCGATCCGCGAGGACGATTCACAAGCCGCCGTCCACGGGCTGGCGCGTGCCCTGGTCAACAATGCTGTCGAAGGCGTGACCAAGGGCTGGACACGCGAACTCGAAATCGTGGGTATCGGTTATCGCGCCGAGATGAAGGGTAAGGGAACGGTCGTCTTCAACCTTGGCTATTCCCATCCCATCGAATACCCGCTGCCGACCGGCGTCGATGTCGCGGTGGACCCCAAGCAGACGCGGCTTACCGTCACGGGGATCGATCGCCAGAAGGTTGGGCAAGTCGCTGCTGAGATGCGTAGTCTGCGTCCGCCCGATCCGTACAAGAATAAGGGCGTACGCTACGCCGGCGAGCGCTTGAAGAAGAAGGTCGGCAAGACCGGCGCGAAATAGCTTTGGGCTACTAGCTTGAGGCTAGTAGCGGCCGGCAGAGTTTACAGCCAGCGATTCATGGCGCATAGATGGACTGGCGCCCCGGTACAGAAACCCGGGAGTGAGGACGAGGACAATGTTTAACAAGGCTGGAAAGAACGCGACGCGGCAGCGAGTGCACGACCGCATTCGCAAGAAGATCGTCGGCACCAACGAGCGGCCGCGCCTGAATGTTTACCGTTCGCTCAACCACATCTACGTGCAAGTGATTGACGACCTGAACGGCAAGACAATTGTCTCGGCCAGCACCGCCGAGGGCAAGAAGGGCGAGCGCCGCAGCGGTGGTAATCTCGCCTCCGCCAAGGCGACGGGAAAACTGGTGGCAGAGCGCGCCAAGGCCAAAGGTATCGACAAAGTAGTTTTCGATCGCGGCGGATACCTGTATCACGGCCGCATCAAAGCACTGGCCGACGCTGCCCGCGAAGGCGGACTGCAATTTTAAGATTGGTAATTGCGCAATTTGTAAATTGTAATTTGCGAACGCGCGGATTTCTGGGCTCGGATTTTTCAAATTACTAAATTACAAATTGCCAAATTACAAATAGGAAAACGATGCCAACAGTAATGAAGAAGCTCGATGCTGGACAGTTCCAGCTCAAAGATCAGGTGGTTGCGATCAACCGTGTCACCAAGGTCGTGAAGGGCGGCAAGAACCTGTCGTTCGCGGCTCTGGTGGTGGTCGGAGATCCGACGGCGGCCGTGGTCGGTTACGGTTCCGGAAAGGCCAAGGAAGTCCCGCAGGCGATCCGGAAGGGAATTGAGTCGGCGAAGAAAAATCTGATGAAGATCAATCTGACGCAAACTACGATTCCTCACCTCGTCCTCGGCCAATACGGCTCGGGACGCGTCCTGCTCAAGCCCGCTCCGGAAGGCACGGGCGTGATAGCCGGCGGTGCGGTTCGCGCCGTCATGACTTCGGCGGGCGTGCAGAACGTTCTGACCAAGTCGATCGGCACGACCAATCCGCATAATGTCATCAAGGCGACCTTCGCGGCATTGCGGCAGTTGAAGAACAGGGAAGACGTCGCCAGCATGCGCGGCAAAGCGGTCGAAGAACTCTAGGTTGCTGCTAGGTAGCAGCTCAAAGCTGAGGAATTATGGCTCGGAAAACAGCAGAAAAGGCCGGCAGCGGCACGATCCGTATCAAGTGGGTGCGGTCGTTTATTTGCGCGCCGGTTAATCAGAAGAAAGTTGTGAAGGGACTGGGTTTCACCCGTCTCAACCAGGTGGTCGAGCGTCCCGACACGCCCCAGATTCGCGGCATGGTGAAGAAGGTGCCGCATTTGGTGGAGATTGTGGAAGCTTAGGAACAGCGTTTCAAAGTTTCAAGGTTTCAGAAGTTTCAAAGTGGAAAGTGTTTCAACCTTGAGACATTGCAACCTTGAAACCTCGAAACTTTCAGAGAAGACATCATGAATCTTTCCAATGTACGAGCGCCGAAGAAGGCGAGTGAGAATCGGAAACGCGTAGGGCGCGGTATGGGCTCGGGCATGGGCAAGACCTCGACCCGCGGACATAAGGGACAGCGCTCGCGTAGTGGTTCGCGCATGCTGCGCGGCTTTGAAGGCGGTCAGATGCCATTGCATCGTCGTCTTCCGAAGCGCGGATTCACCAACGTATTCCGCCAGGAGTATTCCATCGTTAGTCTCGAGAAACTGGCGGCTCTGGGTGAGAGCACCATCAATCCCGACGTGCTTCGCAAGGCTGGCGTCGTGAAGGGCAAAGCTCCGATCAAGATTCTGGGCGACGGTGAATTGAAGGCCGCCCTGACCGTGCAAGCCCACAAGTTTTCCAAGTCGGCCCAGGACAAGATCACCAAGGCTGGCGGTAAATTCGAGGTTGTGCAGTAATGCTTGAAAAACTGGCCAATATCTTCCGGATCCCGGACCTTCGTAAACGAGTGCTGTTCACTCTGGCGATGCTGGCCGTATACCGCCTTGGCGGCCATATACCGACGCCCGGCATCAACTCTGACAAGCTGCAGCAGTTCTTCCAGCAAAACCAGGGAAGCTTCCTTGGGTTCATTGACCTGTTTAGCGGCGGTCAATTGCGGAAACTGACGATTTTTGCCCTGGGCATCATGCCCTACATCACGGCATCGATCATCCTGCAGTTGCTGACGGTCGTCTACGAGCCGCTGGCCAAATTGCAGAAGGAAGGCGAACTTGGCCGCAAGAAGATCACCGAGTGGACCCGCTATCTGACGGTTGTTCTCAGCGCGGTCCAGTCTTTTGGCATTGCGATCAGTCTCATGAAGGGCGGAGACTTCGTCGTAAACCCCGGCCCGGGATTCATCCTGGGAACCATGCTGACCCTCACCACGGGAAGCGCCTTCATCATGTGGCTGGGTGAGCAGATCACCGAACGTGGCATTGGCAATGGTATGTCGCTGCTGATCTTTGCCGGCATTGTGGTTGGCTTGCCCCGCGGCGTAGCCGACCTCGTCGACAAAGCGAAGAACGATGCCTGGGGAGCGTTCACGTTCCCGGCCCTGGTCCTGCTGATTGCGCTAATGGTCCTCGTCGTCGCATTCATCGTCTACGTGGAACGAAGCGAACGCCGGATCCCGGTGCAGTATGCAAAACGTGTAGTCGGCCGCAAAGTGATGGGCGGCCAATCGACCCATCTCCCGCTGCGCGTCAACAGCGGCGGCGTCATGCCGGTCATCTTCGCTTCTTCCATCCTGACGTTGCCACAGACCGTGGGTTTTGCGTTCCAGAACAACAAAGTGATTGGCCCCATCTTGCAGTGGCTGCGTTGGGGCGAACCGCTTTACACATTCCTGTACGCCATTGGAATCATTTTCTTCGCCTACTTCTACGTATCCATTGTCTTCAACCCCAACGAAGTTGCCGACAACATGCGTAAGTACGGCGGATTTATCCCTGGCATACGCCCGGGCCGGCGTACGTCGGATCACATTAACGAGATCCTGACCCGGATCACCCTGGTGGGCGGTTTGTACTTGATTATCATTTCCTTCATCCCTGAGTGGATGATTGCCGGTATTCACTTGCACCACCTCTGGGGACCGCTGGGGTCGTTCTTTGATAGGACGATGCCGAGTTGGGTGCTGAACGGTCTGGGCGTGCAGTTCTATTTTGGCGGTACGTCGCTGCTGATCGTGGTTGGCGTGGCGATGGACACCGTGACCCAAATCGAGGCGCAGTTGGTGATGCGCCACTATGAAGGTTTCAGCCCGCGCAGCGGACGCATTCGCGGCCGCCGCAATTGGGCGTAGTTTTGCTGAGTCGACGGACCGCCCAGTGAAGTCACGGCTGGGCGTAGGCGGGAGTCGGGGGCGAACTCCGTGACGCAAGAATCGAAGTGCGCCGTGGTATTTCTCGGTCCGCCGGGGGCGGGCAAGGGTACCCAGGCAAAAATCATCGCGGAACGATATAAAGTCCCCCATATCTCGACCGGTGACCTGCTTCGCGACAATGTCGCGCGCGGCACCGAGTTGGGATTACAGGCCAAGTCGATCATGGCCCGGGGCGAACTCGTCCCCGACAGCCTGGTTTGCGATATGGTGGCCTCGCGGCTGCGTCAGCCCGATGCCGAAATGGGTTTTATCCTGGACGGGTTCCCAAGAACTGCCGCCCAGGCAGGATGGCTGGACGCTTTCCTGGAACATGAGTTCATTGACAACTCGCACAGGGCCAAGGGTTTGCCGGTTGTGATCCAGGTGAATGTCGACTATAATCAACTATTACGTCGGCTTACTGGACGTCGTACCTGTCCCGCCTGTGGTCGGATCTACAACATCCACCTTCAGCCACCTCGAGTCGATGAAACCTGCGATATCGACGGTTCCAAGCTGTTGATCCGGAACGATGATCGCGAGGAAGTGATCCGCGAGCGCCTGGCAGCTTATGAGCTGCAGACTAAACCGGTCGCGGACTACTACTGGAGCAAGGGACGGTTGCTTTCGGTGAATGGGGACCTGCCGGTGCCGGAAGTGACAACGCAAATTGTCCGCGCCATTAATCAGCGGGCAAAGTGCGCGGTGGAAGCCAATAACGTCTCCGGCGGCGGTGACTAGGAGAATGGCGATCGTTTGTAAGTCGGCGGCGGAAATCGAAAAAATGCGGCACAGTGGCCGCATCGTTCGCCAGGTGCTGGAATACTTGCGCGGCCGGGTAGCACCCGGCGTCAGTACCATGGACTTGGAGCGCGCAGCCGCTAAAAAGATCGAGGAAGCTGGCGCGAGCCCTGCGTTCAAGGGCTATTACGATTATCCGTGCGTGCTGTGCACGTCGATCAACCAGGAGATCGTGCACGGGATACCGTCGGAAAAGCGCGTGCTCAAGGCCGGTGATATCGTATCGATCGACTGCGGAGTGGTGCTCGACGGGTACTACGGCGACGCAGCAATTACCGTACCCGTCGTGGAAGTCGGTCCTGAACTGAAGAAGTTGCTCGAAATCACGGAAGCGTCGCTGTACCGCGGAATCGAAGCCGCGCGGATCGGGAACACGGTCGGCGATGTTGGAGCTTCAGTGCAGGAACTTGTCGAAGCGAATGGCTTCAGCGTCGTCCGCGAGTTCGTTGGACACGGGATCGGGACGAAACTTCACGAGGAGCCGCAGGTTCCGAATTTCGGCACTCGTGGACAGGGTCCCAGGTTGCGCGAGGGCATGGTGCTGGCAATCGAGCCCATGGTCAATTGCGGGAAGCCCGGCACCCGGTTGTTGAAGGACAAATGGACGGCCGTTACCGAAGACGGCAGCTATAGCGCCCACTTTGAACACTGCGTGGCAGTTACAAAGAACGGGCCGCTGATTTTGACAAAATAGCGGTGAGCTGCGAGCCGCTAGCAGAAGCAACCAGTTCTGAGTTGCCCTGGTTGAACTGAGAACTGAGAACTAAGGAGTGCATGAGTAAAGAAGACGCGATTGAAGTTATGGCAACGGTCATCGAACCGCTGCCCAATGCCATGTTCAAGGTGGAATTGGAAAACAAGCATCAGGTCCTGGCGCACGTGTCCGGCAAGATGCGCAAGAATTTCATCCGTATCCTGCCCGGGGACAAGGTAGCCGTAGAGCTTTCGCCCTACGACCTGAATCGCGGACGAATCGTTTATCGCTACAAGTAGATCAAATTGAGAGTGGAGCGACGCGCGTCTCGCCCGTCCAAGCCGCAGTGGCGGCTGAAAGCTGAGAGCTAAGTTATGAAGGTCAGAGCATCGGTAAAGAAAATTTGTGACAAGTGCAAGATCATCCACCGCAAGGGCGTGGTGCGTGTGATCTGCGAAAACTCGAAGCACAAGCAACGGCAAGGTTAATAGAGGAGCAACATGGCACGTATTGCAGGGGTCGATCTTCCGCGTCAGAAACGCGCGAATATCGGGCTGACTTATATCTACGGTATCGGCAATTCGCGGGCCGCACGCATTCTGGATGAGGCGAACGTCGACCCGATGAAGAAGGTCTCCGACCTGAGCGAAGACGAGGTCAACCGCATCCGCCAGGTCATCGAAGGCGAAGGACTGGTGGAAGGCGACCTCCGCAAAGAGGTTTCGATGAACATCAAGCGGCTCATCGAAATCGGCTCCTATCGCGGATTCCGTCATCGCCGCAACCTGCCGGTCCGCGGACAGCGCACGCATACCAACGCGCGCACCCGCAAGGGCCCGCGTAAAGGCACAGTCGCCCAGAAGAAGAAGTCGACGGCAAAAACCTAAAGGCCAGTTCTCAGTTCTCGGTTCGTAGTTCTCAGTGAACTGCGGCCGGGCTAACTGAGAACTGAGAACTGACAACTGAGAACTGATATGGCAAAGGCAGCAGCAGGCGCAACCGGCGCGACGCCCGAAAAGAAGGGCAAAACCAAGAAGTTCAAGAAAAAGGAACGCAAGCACGTTCCGCACGGGGTCGTGCATATCCAGGCGTCGTTCAATAACACGATCGTGACCATCAGCGACCAGGCCGGGAACGTGATCTCGTGGAAGAGTTCGGGTTCGCTCGGCTTCCGCGGTTCCCGTAAGGGCACGCCGTTTGCCGCCCAGCAAGCCGCAATGAACGCTGCCAACATGGCGCGGGATCACGGATTGCGCAGTGTCGAAGTGCGCGTTAGCGGTCCTGGATCGGGCCGGGAATCGGCTATTCGTGCGCTCGCTGCCGCCGGCATCGAAGTGCGCGCCATTAAGGACGACACTCCGATTCCGCACAACGGTTGCCGCCCGCCGAAACGGCGGCGCGTATAGATTTTCGTTAGTGCCCTTCGTGGAACCTTTTTGTTCTTTGTGGTGAAAAGAAAAGCTTCACCACGAAGGTCACCAAGGGAGCACAAAGGTACACAGAGGTTCGGTTGAAAATTGAGAACGGGAAATGAGAAGTAATTTTGTCCGGGAATGAAGGGTTCGCCAAACCTGTAAACCGGTCGCCTAAAGAAGGAGAAGAAACTTGGCACGTTACACCGATGCAGTCTGTCGTCTATGCCGCCGCGAGGGCATGAAGTTGTTCCTCAAAGGCTCGAAGTGCTTCAGCGACAAATGTCCAGTCGAGAAGCGCAATTTTCCTCCTGGACAACACGGCAAAGACCGCAAAGCGAAGATCGTGGGCTACGGCTTGCAACTGCGCGAGAAGCAGAAAGCCAAGCGCATCTACTTTGCCCAGGAAGGCCAGTTCCGCAACTATTTCGAGAACGCGGCACGCACCAAGGGTGTGACCGGTTACATGCTACTGCAGCAGTTGGAGCGCCGGCTCGACAACGTCGTGTTCCGCATGGGCTTCGCCAGCTCGCGTCGGCAGGCGCGTCAATTGGTCCGCCATGGGCACGTTGCCGTCGACGGTCGCAAGGTCAATATTCCCTCGTACCAGGTCAGCCAGGGCGAGGAAATCGCGATCCGCGAGAACAGCCGCAAGCTGACGGTCCTGGAGATCGCGAAGGAATTTGCCAGTCACCAGACGGTTCCGGCATGGATGGAGATCGACCGCGACAACTACAAGGGTCGCATCCTTGGGCTGCCGAAGCGGGAAGATATCCAGCTGCCGGTTAACGAGCAGCTGATTGTGGAGTTGTATAGCAAGTGATGCCGTTTAACGAGGCGTCTGAGCTTCGCTGGCATCATCCTGAACGAAGTGAAGGATCAAGTTTCGAGTTTCAGGTTTCCGGTGAGCGGGGAAGATCGATAGCTCTCGTGCTCACTCGAAACTCGAAACCGTAAACTCGAAACTGGCCTGTTACATTCGCGCCAGACAAGCCTTTTGCGGCGATTGACCTGAGCCTGGGCCGGTTCAGGGAGCCGTGATTGAGCAGCATGGCCGAAGGAGAATAAGTAAATGCTTTGGAAGGGTTTTCAAAAACCAAAACGCCTCGCAACCGACACCGAGTCACTCACCGACAAGTACGGAATGTTCTGGGCGCAGCCGTTTGAACGCGGCTTCGGCACCACCATCGGCAACGCGCTTCGTCGCGTGCTGCTGAGCTCGATTGAAGGCGCTGCCGTTACGGCAGTGAAGATCGAAGGTGTGCTGCACGAGTTCCAGTCCATCCCCGGCGTAGTCGAAGATGCGACCGACATCATCCTCAACCTGAAGCAGATTCCGTTCAAGCTCTCCGGCGACGCGCCCAAGGCTATCTACCTGCGCGCCGATCAGCCGGGCGTGGTCACCTCGGGCATGATCGAGGCCGATGCGGACGTCGAAGTGCTCGACAAGGACGTCTACATCGCCACGGTTAGCGAAGGTGGCAAGCTCGATATGGAAATGCGGTTGAAGCGCGGCCGAGGCTATGTTTCGGCTGACAAGAACTTCGACGAGGACCTCGGCATCGGATTCATTCCGATCGATTCGGTCCACTCGCCGGTTCGCAAGTGCAATTACACGGTTGAAGCGGCGCGTCTCGGTCAGATTACCGACTACGACAAGCTCACGATCGAAATCTGGACCAACGGTTCGATTACGCCGGCCGACTCGCTCGGTCTTGCCGCGAAGTTGCTGAAGGATCACATGAACATCTTCATCAACTTCGAAGAGGAAATCGAGACCTCGACGTCCACCGATGAGCGCAAGCCCGAGATTCGCAATGAGAACCTGAATCGCTCGGTCGAGGAATTGGAACTCTCAGTGCGCAGTTACAACTGCCTGAAGAATGCCAATATCCAGACCATCGGCGAGCTCGTACAGAAGACCGAAGCCGAGATGCTTAAGACGAAGAATTTCGGCCGCAAGTCGCTGAACGAGATCAAGGAGATCCTTGCCTCAATGGGCCTGAGCCTCGGCATGAAGATCGACGAGCACGGCAACGCCGTCCCGGGCCCGCAAATACCGACTCCAATCGGTGTCTACGGAGGACTGGGGATGGGCGACGAGAACGAGGGAAACGGCGGGTTCTAAACACCAGTTTCGAGTTTCGGGTTTCGAGTTTCGAGTGTGCAGGGGCGCTGCAAGCATCGAGACCACCCGAAACTCGAAACTAGACTTGAAAATTACTGAAAGCTGATAGCTGACGGCTGAAAGCCAAAAGGATTTTCCCATGCGTCACAAAGAAGCAGGATGGAAACTGGGCCGAAACACCGCGCATCGCCGTTCGCTGCTGCGCAACCTGGTCACTTCGCTCATTATCGAAGAGCGGATTGAGACAACTTTGCCGAAGGCGAAGGCCATGCGTCCGCAGGTCGAGAAGATGATCACGCTCGGCAAGCGCGGTGATTTGTCCGCTCGCCGCCAGGCCGGCGCCTACCTGATGACGCGGGAAGCCGTAACCAAGCTGTTCGACACGGTTGCGCCACGTTTCGGCGACCGCAATGGCGGCTATCTGCGGATCGTTCGTACCGGTTGGCAACGCGGCGATGGCGCTGACAAGGCCTTTGTCGAACTGCTCGGAAGCGAAGCCGTTCTTGACGAGAAGCGCCAGAAACGCGCCGAAGCTCGCGCCAAGCGCGCCGCCGAAGCCAAGAAGGCCATGGAAGAAGCGGAAGCCCAGGCTCAAGCCGAAGGCGGAGCTCCTCCAGCCGAGGGTGGCGAGACCAAAGAATAAGTCCCAGTTTCATCTACTATGCGGGCGTGCGTTGATCGCACGCCCTTTTTGTTTAGCGCGTTATTCGGTGTTCGTTGGGAGGCGCGGCGTCCTGGACCGTGCCGCTACGGGATCCTGAGCCACTGCGGGTGAGGACGCCCCCGTAGCTCCCTGCGAAAGATTTCCTTGGTGTATCCTTACGACCCTTTGTGTGCCTTGTTCTGAGCCTTTTTGACGAGACAGAACCTGAAAATGGATTAACAAAAGCCCCGTCGTCTGGACATGTACTTCGGTTTTGCCAAAGGCTCGTCGGTTGGCCCGCGGGTAACCTTGTTCGTGAACCTATCCCTGCCTAGACTAGCGGCAGCCATGCAGTATTCGCGAATCCAGATCGGCATTGCGGTAGGAGCCTCCCTGCTGCTCCTGATCGGTTTCTTCGGATACCTGATCTGGCTCAATAACCAACCTCCTGTCTTGTCTAAGTCCGAAGATCGCGACCCGCTGTCAGGAGTGCCGAATTCCATCAGCTTAAATCCGCTTCGCGACCGCGAGTCGGAGAAAGTCGCCTCGGAATTCATCCGCGCCATGCGCGATGGCAAGTGCACGGAAGAGTTGGCCGATTGGGAAAAAGACTACCGGCGCAAATACGCCAGGTTTATCTGCGAGTCAGAGCGACAGCACCCGCTAGTTTCGTGGCAAATTGTGGATTGGGAAGATACGCCTCCCTTGCGCATCCTGCACTATCGCGGTAAGCGCTATAACGCGCCGGGGCAGAAGGAAACCTACAAGGAGCTCTTTTCTGTCACCCTCGATATCCGCAGCGGTCAATGGATCGTCACTAAGTACGACGCAATGTATTGATCGGCTCGGGTACTCGCTTGCCTCTTAGCTCCTGTACACCATCATTCAGCTTTCAGCGCACGTAGGTGGATTCGGCGGGTACTTACAAAGCCATATAAGTTGACATTCTGGGCTAATTTCCGGGGCGTTCCTCGGTCGAAAGACTGCGTCGCCGGAGGACGACCCACAGTAGCGCCAGCATCCCGACGGCGGCGGTGCTATCGAGACACACATCCCAAATCGTCCCCGTCCTCGAAGGCAGATAGCTCTGGTGCCACTCGTCCAAACTTGCCACAAGTGCGGTCATGACCCATGCCAATGCCGCCGACTGAAACGACCAGCGCCTGAGATCCAGTCGGAGTAACGTGGCGCGCCAGGCTCGAAACAATAGGAATCCGAGCATCGCGTAACCGAAGACATGTCCGGTCTTCCGCAACAGGTGGTGGTAGATTTCAAAGGTAATCGGATTGACAGGGCCGAATAGTCGAACAACCCAAAAGTAGAGGAAAGATCCGGTGTGCTCGGACGAAAGCCAGTTGGTGGACTCGAACGCAATCAGCCCAATCCATAACCCCGCCGCTAACCACGGCTTCCATGCAGCTTCGAACTGGCTGGCTCGCGCGGGAACTTCCGTCGTCAGACTAGGCAAAGATCCTTCTTACTCCAGTGCGTAATTCGGAGCTTCCCGTGTGATGATGACATCATGGACGTGGCTCTCGCGCAATCCCGCGCCGCTGATACGCACGAAGCGTGTCTTTTGCTGCAGGTCCGAAATGCTGGCGCAGCCGCAATAGCCCATGCCCGACTTCAGTCCACCAACCATCTGGTGAACGATCATGGCCATCGATCCGCGGTAGGGAACGCGGCCTTCAATGCCTTCCGGAACTAGCTTGGCCACGCGGTTGCCATCCCCTTCTTCGAGCACCGGAGTCGAGGAATCTCCCGAGGCACTCTGGAAATAGCGTTCGCTGGATCCCGCGGCCATCGCGCCAAGCGATCCCATCCCACGATATGACTTGAACGATCGCCCCTGGTACAGGATCGTCTCGCCAGGGCTTTCGTCGGTTCCGGCAAACATCGAACCGATCATCACCGCGTTCGCACCCGCGGCCAGTGCCTTCGTAATGTCGCCAGAAAACTTCACGCCACCATCAGCGATGATCGGCACTCCGGAATCCTTGGTGGCCCGGTAAGCTTCCGCGATGGCCGTGATTTGTGGAACGCCGGCGCCGGTGACCACGCGAGTGGTACAGATTGAACCCGGCCCTATACCGACCTTGATCGCATCCGCGCCGCAGCGCGCCAGTTCGCAGGCCCCGTCAAATGTCGCCACGTTTCCGGCGATTACGTCTACTTCCGGCAGTTTCGCCTTCAAGGTTTGAATAGCTTCCAAAACCCGGGTGGAATGCCCGTGCGCACTATCGATCGCAACCAGGTCTGCTTTGGCGCGTACCATCTCCTGCGCGCGCTCCAGGAAGTCTCCCGTCGCTCCCACTGCGGCGCCTACGCGCAGCCGCCCGTGCGAGTCTTTCGCGGCATTGGGATACTTCAACTTCTTCTGAATGTCCTTGACGGTGATCAGACCCTTCAAGTTGTACTGGTTGTCCACGACAAGCAGTTTTTCGACACGGTGTTCGTGCAGGATTTTTTCGGCCTCTATCAACGTCGTGCCCACCGGGACGGTAATGAGGTTCTCTTTTGTCATTACCTTGCTGATAGGGATGTCGAATCGCGTTTCGAAGCGCAGGTCCCGGTTAGTCAGGATCCCGACAAGTTTCTTGTTCTTGGTAATCGGCACACCCGAAATCTTGTACTTGCGCATCACTTCGAGTGCATCGGACACCTTGTCATCCGGAGACATCGTCACCGGATCCACGATCATGCCGCTCTCCGAGCGCTTTACCTTGTCCACTTCATTTGCCTGCTGCTCGATCGTGAGATTGCGGTGAATGATGCCAAGGCCGCCTTGCTGCGCAATGGCAATCGCCATGTGCGATTCCGTCACCGTGTCCATGGCGGCGCTGATGATGGGGATGTTCAGGCGGATGTTGCGCGTGAGTTGTGTCTGCGTGTTGGCCTCAGCGGGAATTACATCGGAACGAGCCGGGAGCAGCAACACGTCATCGAAAGTGAGCGCCTCAGGGACGGGAAAATGAATCATAAGATGTCCTGAACTTTGAGAATCTTCTATTCTAGAGAGCGTCCCTGCTTCAGGCAAATTTCCTTGAATTCACCTCGGAAACGTACTACTTTGACGACTCATTGGAGGCGTGCATGTTCACTCACCGTCGTGCAGTGGTGTGCCTGTCCATACTCCTTGTGTCGGCTACCACGGTCGTTTCTCAGGCTCCCCAACCCACGCAGCCGGAAGTCACGCCGACCTTTCGGGCCAACACTCACTTGGTTCTGGTTGATGTGGTCGTCAAGGACAAAAAGGGATCTCCAGTTACCGGACTCAAGGCCGAGGACTTCTCGATCAAAGAAAAAGGCAAGAACCAGAAAATTACATTTTTTACCGCGCCCGAGCAAAACATAGTGCCTGCATCCGCGGCCCCGGAAGGAATCTCCTCTAATGAACCCCAATATCGCTCTCCGGGTGGACCGCTCACGGTGCTTTTGATCGATGCTGCCAATACTCCATTCAAAGATCAGGCGTACGCACGCCAACAGATGCTGCAATTCGTCAAGCAGCAATACAAGCCCGGTCAACATGTTGCAGTCATGACTCTGACGAATACCCTGGGTGTGCTGCAGGACTTTACGAGTGATCCCGATGTCCTGCTGAAAGCGATCGAGCACATTCGCCCGCAGGAGCAGGAAATGCCCAAGACCGGCGCACCTCCCGTGGTTGTCAACAGTGGCGGTGGACAGGGGAACGCTGCCGTTCCTTTGGGTGTGAACCAAGAACTACGGGCTTTTCAGAACATTCAATTGGCTTATGTTCTCGACCGCCGCGTGCAGACCACCTTGGCTGGAATGCGCAGCTTGTCGCGTATTCTGGGTGGTATTCCAGGGCGAAAAAGCGTGATCTGGCTGACCGCGGCTTTTCCTTTCAGCCTCATTCCTGAAAACCGCGATATCACTGGCGCGGAGCTTGCCGAATCACTCCCCACCATCGACCAGTTGGGGATCGGTACGCGTTCGGCTGGGTCCATCGCCAGCGTGCAACGGCAGCAGCATGCCCAGGAAATTCGTGAGGCAGCCGCACAATTGGCAAGTGCCCAGATAGCTATTTACCCGGTTGATGTTCGCGGGCTCGTCAGTGGCATGGAACCAACAATGGATGATCTGCCCGCAACCCAACTCGATACCGTATCGGAGGGAGCCCAGGTCAAGCTGTCTGATGTCACGGCTAGCCAGGAAACAATGCGGGCGCTCGCCCAGGAGACCGGAGGCGTCGCATACATCAATCAGAATGAAATCAAGCAGGGAGTCGCGCTGGCAATGCAAGACACGTCGGCCGCTTACACCATCGGCTACTATCCCGAAGACAAAAAGATGGACGGCAAGTACCGGCCCATCAAAGTGAAAGTCGATCGCGACGGCGTGGAGGTGCGAAGCCGTCGCGGCTATTATGCAATCGATCCCGGACTTACAAAGAACCTAACTCCTGAACAGCAGGTTGCCGAAGCTCTCCGCGACAGAGCTCCCGACACGCTCGTGACCTTTAAAGCACAGGCGAAACCCGGCGAGGCGGGCAAGCTGGGTGTCACATTCCTGGTCAATGCAGACACCGTCTCTGCAGAAGACGCCAGCGGCGGAAACAAGAAACTGAATGTCGCGTTCTATGCCGCGGTATTCGCGACCGACGGCAAAATGCTGGCCAATCAGAGTATGAAGGTTGATCAGGCGTTTCCGGCAGACACCTACAAACAGATTCGCGAGAAAGGGATCCTTCTGCAGATGGACGTCGCAGCACCGACCGGGGCCAATGAACTTAGACTTGCCGTACGGGACAACCGCACGGGATCAGTCGGCACTCTTACGCTGCCCTTGCATCCTTAAGAATTGCGCTCTGCTACATACAAAAACCGTGATAACCGCCGCTCCTTTGCTATTCGGGCGGCCACGGTGAAGAACTTCTGTTGTGCCTCAAAGCTGGCGTCGCCTTCAATTTGGCGTAGTGCGGTGCTCCTCGTTTGCCGTGCCGCGCCTCGTCTTTGAGCCAGGAGTGCCATGTTTTCCGTTGCATCCTCGGCGACAATCAATCGCAGCCCGCATTCGGAAATGACCTGTTCGTCGTATCCGCGCGGGACAAATAGAAAAAAGCCGATCGAGCTGCGGACAGCAATCTCCTCAGCCGTTAGCGGGCCAGTAACCGTAATGGGATCGGTGAACAGCACGCGTCCACCCGGCTTCAGAATGCGCGCCCAATCAGCGATGACACGGGGGCGATCCGGGAGGTGATTGATTGCGTCGATGCACGTGATCGCGTCAAAAGTCGAGTCGGAAAAAGCGAGTGGTTGATTGGCATTGACGACTCGAAATTCTGCTCGTTTCTCCAGTTTCCGTTCTGCTGCTAAGGACTTAGCCGTTGAGATCGCTTGATCGTGTATGTCGACTCCTACCACGCTGCAACCGGTCTTTTCCGCGATCCGCAAAGCCGGCCCACCGGACCCGCAGGCCACATCCAAAAGAGTCTTCCCCGGGCCGAGATTCATCCAGCTCAGGGAATGGTCCTGTTCATCGGCCGTGATCCAGCTACTTTGACCGATGTCTTCTCCGAAAGCCTCGCGGCGGATTTCGGCATACAGGTCGGTCTGGAAGTTACCGTAATTAGCGTCGTAATGACCGCTGGGCTTGACGCCGGTCTCGCTCATTTTGGTCGCTGAATTTTGTCATAAGACATCTGGGGATCGTGAGCATTAGTTTCTTAAAAGGTCCAAATAGCTGGTTTCGGGGTCGGTCATCCGTTTGTCTTTTGCGTGATGCGGGCGTATATTAATTACTTGAGAACTGTTGTGTAGTACCAGCATTTGGCGAAGCACACCAGTGGGCGCAAGCCCACTTTTTAGTTTGGGGTGGTTCGAGGTGCTCGCAACATAAGCTAAGCGGCTGATTTAATGGTACTTGAGATCGACCGGGTGCGGGAAGTGGCCGAGCGGGTGGCCTCCTCCAGCGGACTAGAGGTGGTCGACGTGGAGTTTCGCGGCGGCGGCAAGGCGCGCATGCTGCGTATCACCATCGACAAACCTCAGGGCGTCACGCACGAAGATTGCGCAAATTTGAGCCGGGACGTCGGCACTATTCTCGACGTCGAGGATGTTGTGCCTGGCGGCTCGTACCTGCTGGAAGTTTCGTCGCCGGGACTGGATCGAAGGTTGTCCCGTGCAGCAGATTTCGAGCGCTTCAGAGGACATCTGGCCAAGGTAACGACGCGGGAGCCGGTCAACGGCAATCGTCACTTCGAAGGCCGAATCGAAAGCTTTCGCGACGGGCGCATCACGCTGGAGCTCGGGGCCCGCAAGCCGGCAAAAGGCCAAAAGGGCAAGAAACATCAGCCCGAACCTGAGCACCCGAAACTCGATGTTGATTTGGCCAACATCGAGAAGGCCAATTTAGTACCTGAAATTTAGTAGCTAGTAGTTAGTAGCTAGCCGTTCGACGAATCGATGCCGATTGCTAGCCGTTAACTAATAACTACTCACGGAATACACATGGCAAGCGAGCTCTACAACACAATCGACGCTCTGAGCCGCGAAAAAGGCATTGATCCGCAGATCGTCGTATCCGCGGTGGAAGATGCCATTGTCGTGGCCACGCGCAAGTATTACAAGACGCAGGAGAACCTGCGCGCGGAACTCGATAAGGACACAGGCAAGATCAACGCGTATGTGGTCAAGAGTGTTGTCGAGGGCCCCGAGAACATCGAGGATCCGACGAATCAGATCACGCTCGAGGATGCTCGCAAATTGAATCCGCAACTGGAAGTTGGCGGCGAGCTGTTGATCCCGAAGGCGACGGAAGGCATTCTCGGCCGGATTGCAGCACAGCTCGCAAAGCAGGTCATTTTCCAAAAGGTGCGCGAAGCCGAGCGGGACACGGTCTACAACGAATACATCGGACGCGTCGGCGAAATCGTGAACGCCACGGTGAAGCGCATCGAGGGCCCCGATGTGATCTTTGATATCGGCAAGGCCGAAGGTCGCATGGGCCGCAAAGAACAGTCGCGCCTCGAATCATTCGCCATTGGCGAACGGGTGCGCGTCGTTATCGCCCGTGTTGAGCGTGCTTCCAAAGGGCCGCAGGTCGTCGTCTCACGCGCCGCGCCCGAACTTGTTCAACACCTGTTCCAGACCGAAGTTCCCGAAATCTACGACGGCACGGTAGTCATCCGCGCCATCGCCCGCGAGGCGGGCGAGCGCACCAAGATCGCCGTCATGTCGAAGGACAAAGACGTCGACGCAGTTGGCGCCTGTGTTGGCATGAAGGGCATGAGAGTCCAGTCGATCATCCGCGAACTTCGGGGCGAGAAAATCGACATCATTGAATACCACGAGGATCCGGTCACCTTCGCCGAGAAAGCGCTCCAGCCTGCCAAGGTCAGCCGGGTTACGGTTCTCGATACTGGCGAGAAGCACTTGGAGGTGGTTGTTGACGATAGCCAACTCTCGCTGGCAATTGGGAAAAAGGGACAGAACGTCCGCCTTGCGGCCAAGTTGCTTGGCTGGAAGATCGACATAAAGAGCGAAGAGGAGAAGCGCCAGGAAGTCGAGCAGCAGATGTCACAGCTGGTCACGGCCACAGCAACTCCGCTCGAGAACGTTCCAGGGCTGGGTGAAGGCGTAGTGGAGAAGCTGAATGCTGCGGGCGTGACGACCGTCGAGGCGCTTGCCGATATGACTCCTGAGCAGCTCGAAGCGATCGAGGGTATCGGACCTAAGACGGTGGAAAAAATCAGTATCGCGGTCAATAATTATTTCTCCAGCTTGGAAGGCGCAGAAGCCGTGCCGGAAGCGGCTGATGGCGAAACTAGCGCCGAGGCCGGCGAGGCGGTTGCCGCCGAAGGTTCCGAAGGCGAAATCAGCGCCGAAGCTTCCGCAGAGGGCGAGCCCGCCGAAACGGCAACGATTGAAGAAAATCAACTGGAAGAGCTTGCGGCAGCCGGGGAACCCAGTGCGGAGGAGAATGAGACCGCGGCCGGGGAACCCACTGCCGACGATAACGAGAACAAAGAATAATGCTGCATCCCGACGATGCGGCCATCAAAACTGACGCCGTGAGGTTGAAAATGAACGCTTAACGGACAGGGCGGAGGAAACAGAGGGCGGATGAGTAAGATTCGAATCAACGATCTGGCAAGGGAATTGGAAGTTAAAAGCAAGGCCATTCTCGACGTGCTGCCTGTGGTGGGAGTCACCGAGAAGAAGACCCATTCTAGTTCCATCGAAGAGGATGAAGCGGTACGGGTTCGTGCGCACTTTAAGGCTGCGGCTGATTCGCAGACCGCATCCAAGTCGGCGCGCCCATCACGCGCCGAGGCTGACGAGATCAAGACCAAGATCGACCTCTCTCATATTTCGAAGCCCGGCGATGTCCTTAAGCTGATCAATAAACCGTCGGCGCCCGCAGTTGCGACTGCTCCGCCGCGGCCTATAGCACCGCCCCCGCCACAGAAGCCAGCAACGCCTCCGGTGACAACTGCGCCCAGTGCTCCGACGCCAAGTCCGGTCACGCCGCCCGCTGCCGCCAAGCCGACCGCGCCGCAGACCCCTCCACCGGCGCCCAGAGTTATTGTTCCGCAGCCGCGTCCGCCCGCTCCCGTGTACACCGTGCCTGCGCCGCCTGCTCCGCCTCAACCCGAAGCTGCTGCGCCGCCGGCTCCGCCGGCTCCAAAACCGTCTGCGCCTGCGGCTACGCCGCCCGCTGCGGCTGAAACGAAAGTTCCAGTGTCTTCGACCGCGCAAGCTGCGCCGCCTGCCGCAAGCACGACGCCGCCTGCAGCGCCCAGACCTGCCGCTCCGACGCAACCAACGACGCCAATGCGTCGTATGATCGTGCCCCAGACCGGTCCGCGTCCTGTCTACAAAGCGCCGCCCCAGGCACCTCCGCGGCCGACAGCTTCTGCACCCGGAGCGCCGCCTCGTCCTGCGCCAGGTCGTCCCGTTCCCGGACAGCCGATTTTCCAGCGCCCGCGTCCCGCGGGTTCGCCCATGGGCACGCGTCCGCCGATGCGACCCGGCGAACGCCGCCCCATGCACCCGACACGGCAATCCCCCTCTGGCGCTCGTCCGTTAGGTGTTGGACCGGGCACATTGCCGCCTCCCGGGCCGACGCGTCCCGGCAGCCGTCCCGGTGCGCCGTCTCGCCGTCCCGGTCAGCGCTACATTCCGCGTGGAGTTAAAGAAGGACCAATGAAAGGGTACGTTCCGCCACCACGCATGGTGGTGTCGAACGAGCCCATGCCGATCACGCGGAACATCACGATTACCGAAGGCATCAGCGTAAAAGATCTTGCCGAGAAGCTTGGGGTTCGCGCGAAGGACCTTATCGCTCGTCTGCTCGCTCGTGGAGTTTTCGCGACTATCAACCAGACGCTGGATGCCGAGCTTGCCAGCGAGATGGCGCGTTTCTTCGGCGCGGACACGAACGTCATCAGCTTCGAAGAGCAGGCCCAGAAAGAGATGGCGGATGCCGCTGTTTCCGAGGAAGGCGCCACCGAAGCTGTGCCGCGTCCACCCGTCGTAACCATCATGGGGCACGTCGACCACGGCAAAACAACGTTGCTCGACTCGATTCGCTCTACCAACGTTGCCGAAGGTGAAGCTGGGGGCATCACGCAACATATTGGCGCCTACAAAGTTCGTATCCAGGACACCGAATCTCCCGCCTATGGCCGCGAGATCGTATTCCTCGACACACCGGGCCACGAAGCGTTCACTCGTATGCGTTCCCGCGGAGCCAAGGCGACTGACATCGTCGTACTCGTCGTCGCGGCTGACGATGGTGTTATGCCGCAGACTCTGGAAGCTATCGACCACGCCCACGCTGCCGAGGTGCCGATTATCGTCGCGGTCAACAAGGTGGACAAACCAGACGCCCTGCCGGATCGCGTAAAGAAACAGCTCGCGGATCGAGGCCTGATGCCGGAAGATTGGGGCGGCACGACGGTATTTGTCGATGTTTCCGCCAAGCAGAAAACGAATCTCAACCTGCTGATGGAAATGATCTGCCTCGTCGCCGACCTGCAGGAACTCAAGGCCAACCCCGAGCGCTCGGCGACCGGCGTTGTTCTCGAAGCCAAGCTAGACCGCGGACGCGGTCCAGTGGCGACTGTCCTCGCCCAGAACGGCACATTGCGTACCGGAGACAACTTCGTCGTGGGCAACGTCTACGGCAAGGTGCGCGCGATGTTTGATGATCGCGGGAACCAGCTGACCGAAGCGCCTCCTTCGACCCCGGTCGAGATCCTCGGGATGGAGGGATTGCCGCAAGCTGGTGACCAGTTCGTCGTCGTTTCCGACCGCGAAAAGGCTCGCGGCGTTTCCGAGTTCCGCGAGCAGAAAGCCCGCGAAGCTGCCCTGGCCAAGAGCTCGCGCGTCTCGCTGGAAGGCCTCGCCGACCAGATGAAGACGGCTGGCGTGAAGGAACTCAACATCATCCTGAAGGCCGACGTGGGTGGGTCGGTGGAAGTTCTCACCGATCTGCTTTCGAAGATGTCGAATGAAAAGGTTCGCCTCAAGGTTTTGCGCTCTGGCGTAGGCGCGATCACCGAATCGGACGTGCTGCTGGCTTCCGCTTCCAACGCCGTCATCATCGGTTTCAACGTGCGTCCGGAACGCAAGGCGCAAGAACTTGCGGAGCAGGACAAAGTCGACATTCGCCTGCACTCGATCATTTACGAGCTACAGGACGAAATCAAGCGCGCCATGAGCGGCTTGCTCGAACCCACGATTAAAGAGACCTACCAGGGCCGCGCATTGGTCAAGGAAACCTTCCGCATCCCCAAGGTGGGCACGGTTGCCGGCTGCCAGGTCAGCGACGGAATCATCAAGCGCGATTCCGAAGTCCGCCTGTTGCGCGACAACATCGTCGTCTTCAAGGGCAAGATCGGATCGTTGCGCCGCTTCAAGGAAGACGCCGCCGAAGTCCGCAACGGCATGGAATGCGGTATTGCCATCGCCAACTACGGAGACATCAAGGTTGGCGATGTCATCGAAGCGTTCGTGACCGAGCGTGTTGCGGCGGAAGTCATCGCGTAAAACAGTTCTCAGTTCTCGGTTCTCAGTTCTCAGTCTGCTCTCAAACAACTAAGAACTAAGGACTGGGAACTGAGAACTATGCCTATCGCTTTTCTCACCCTCGAACTCAGCATCGAGGCTGCCCAATCATTAAAGGACCGCCGCCAGGTGGTGCGCAGCCTCAAAGACCGCCTTCGCACTAGCTTCAACGTCTCTGTTGCCGAACTTGATAATGCGGAGCTCTGGAACAGGGCTACCGTAGGCGTTGTGAGCATTTCCGGATCCCGCGACTACCTCGATGGCTTGATGAAGAACGTGGAGCGTCTTGCGAACCGGATCGCCAACAATTGCGGTGCGGAAGTGTCCGATTCATGGATTGAATTCCTGTAGACGGGACACCCTCTCCTGCTGAACGAGGAGATACAAACAGTCAGATGAATCGATCATAAGCTGTTGGGAAACCAAGCGCTCGGGACAAGCTGTCGATCGTAGCCAGCGTTTTGCCTAAAGAAGGTGCTGGGAGATAACCAAGCTCTCTTGCCCTCGTAAACAGGTGTTCGATCGAAAACAAGCTGTCGGCTGTCGTGAATACATGTTGGGTCGAAACAGCTGTTGGACCGGAACCAAGCTGCTGGACGGGAACCAAGCTGTTGGGTGAGTGACACAAGCCGGGACATCCGCGTCACGCTAGAGCGAAGCCGCGCCTCAATTGTGGCCGTCTACCCAGCCCCGAAGGGCGACATAGGATGTGGCCGTGTAGACAGCCCCGAAGGGGCGACATAGGACGTGGCCGTGTAGACAGCCCCGAAGGGGCGGCATAGGATGTGGCCGTGTAGGCAGCCCCGAAGGGGTGACATAGGATGTGGCCGTGGAGACAGCCTCGAAGGGGCGGATAGAATGTGGCCGTCTACTCAGCCCCGAAGGGGCGGCATAGGATAGCCCGGCACGGAAGTGCCGGGTCCACGGCCAACCACGCGCGAGTCCCGTAGGGGCGCTACTCTGCCGCTTCCTCAAATTTCTTTTCCGTCCTACCAATTCCTTCGATGCCCCTCCAACCGATTTTCTGGTATTCTCATCCGTTTTATCTGAGTGAGTTATGCCGGAGAACCGCAGTCAGCAACACCATCGCGAGCGTCTGGCAGAGGCTCTGCGCGAGGAGATTGAAACCATCATCGAAGGTGAGTTGGCCGATCCTCGCATTGGCTTGGTGAACGTCAGCGAGGTGCAACTGGCGCCAGATGCCAAGTCCGCCCACATACTGGTAGTGGTCCAGGGAGACGACAATGAGGCGGATCGAACACTTGATGGACTTAGGGCAGCAGTAGGATTCATTCGGAACGAATTAACCGAGCGCCTGCAATTGCGGCGTGCTCCCGAGTTGTTTTTTCAGGTGGATCGTTCGCAGCAGTACCAGGCAAGAATCACCGAGCTGTTGAGCCGTACGAAGAAGCGCCAAAGATAAATCGGCCGACCCTGGGTTACGTAATGTTGACGGAAGTACTCAAGCACATCGAAAAGCGAGACCGCTTTGTGCTGACGTCCCACGCCCGTCCTGACGGGGATGCCATCGGTTCTGTGCTCGCTTGTGCTCAGGTCCTGCGATCGATGGGCAAGCGCGCGCAAGTCGTACTGAGCGATGGAGTGCCCCGAATTTACGCGCCCTTGCCCTTCGCCGACACCGTCGTGCAGGCGACCGATATCAACGGCGATTACGAAGCCGCAATCATCCTGGAGTGCGACAGCATTCAGCGAACCCGCCTCTCGGGCCTTGATAAGCAGTTCCTCATCAGCATTGATCACCATGTAAGTGGCCGGCCTTTTGGCCACGTGAACTGGATCGATCCGTCGGCTTGCGCGACAGGCGAGATGGTTTTCCGGCTGGCGCGCGAAGCGGGTGTGCCGATCTCGGCAGACATTGCAACCTGCCTCTACACCGCGGTTCTCACCGATACCGGCTCTTTCATGTTCGCCGGCACGAATGAGCACACATTCGCTTTAGCGCGTGAGCTGGTGCTGGCGGGCGCCGACCCCGCCGCTTGCGCGCGCAACATTTACTTTTCGCACCCGACTGCCAAGATGCGACTGCTGGGAGCGGCGCTTTCCAACCTTCATCGTGAAGGTCCACTTGCGTGGATCTGGGTAACTCGTGAGCAGATGGAGACGGCCGGAGCTATCGACGAAGACTGTGAAGGACTGGTCAATTACTCGCTCGCGATCCAGGGTGTCGAAGTGGCCGCGTTTTTCCGCGAACTCAGCGACGGCCGTTACCGCGTGAGCCTTCGCAGTAAAGGCAAATTGAACGTCGCGTCTGTTGCAGAGCGCTTTGGCGGTGGCGGACACGAATGCGCCAGTGGCTGTTCGATCGATGGGCCTCTCTCCGTTGCCGTGGCCCGCGTCCTCGCTCAGCTAAGGTTAGACTCCTCCGTACAATAAACCCATGCAAAGCTCATTGCTGTGGCAATCGGCATCGTTCCTCGGGGCCATGCTCATCCTCGTCGGTTATGCCGGCCAGCAGTTCGGCTGGATGAACCCGCGCAAACCCACTTACAACATCCTGAACGGCATTGGCTCGGGAATCCTCGCCTACATCGCCTTTCATCCGTTTCAGATCGGCTTCGTTTTGCTGGAAGTGACGTGGACACTGATCAGCATCTACGCCCTTGTCCGCGGCTCCAAGTCTGCGGGTTCTCCGTCATGCTAAGCGAAGGCGAGGCCGTCAATCGCCCGGTGAAAGCACAAGAGTCGAAGTTACCCCGACAGCTTACCGACTGGCTCCTCATTCTTGGCTTTTGCGCGTTCCTCTTCGGTTTTGGTTTGAATTACATCGGCCTGATCGGCGCTGACGAACCGCGCTATGCGCAGATTGCCCGTGAGATGCTGGCGCGACACGACTGGGTTACTCCAGTTCTGGGAGGCAAGCCCTGGCTCGAAAAGCCGGCCCTTTATTACTGGCAAGCAATGCTCTCGTACATCGTTTTTGGCGTGAGTGATTGGGCCGCCCGTATGCCGTCGGTAGTCGATGCGACTTTGATGGTAGTTGCCGTTTACTTATTCTTACGAAAATTCCGTCGCGGTTTCGAACTGGATGGCGCCTTGATGACCGCCTCGGCTGCCGCTGTTGTCGGCTTTTCTCGCGCGGCTTCTACCGACATGCCTCTCGCCGCTACCTTCACTATAGGAATGCTTGCGTGGTGGACGTGGCTGGAAAGCCGCAAGCGTGTGTACCTGCTCGCCTTCTATGCCTTTTTGGCGCTCGGTATGTTGGCCAAGGGCCCGGTCGCGCCACTGCTCGCTGCGCTTATCGTCCTGCTCTTTGCGGTCGTACGGCGTGAACATCGCCTGCTTCTACAGACTCTTTGGATTCCCGGCATCGCCCTGTTTAGCGCAATTTCCCTGCCCTGGTACGTGCTGGTCCAACTCCGTAATCCTGAGTTCTTTCGCATATTCATCCTCGAGCACAACCTTGCACGCTTTGCGACTGACCTTTATCACCACGACCAACCATTCTGGTACTACCTACCGGTTTCGCTGCTGGGCCTGGTTCCGTGGGTTGTTTTTACGGTTGCTGCCGTGATCGAAAGTGTCCGGCTCTGGAGGGTCGACGGGCAGACGTCTCTGCATTCCGAAAAGGGCTGGAACGCGTTCCTGGTGATCTGGTTGATTGTTCCGATTGCGTTGTTTTCGATCTCCAGATCAAAGCTGCCCGGCTACATCCTTCCAGCACTGCCAGCAGGAACGCTGTTGGTCGCCGAATACGTTCGTCGGCACATTTCCAGCAATCTCGGCCTTCCACTCATCTTGTTGCACTCGATGGCCGCATGCCTGCCACTCATCCCCGCGTTGATGATTCAGTACATTCTTCGTTTTCACCGGCTGCCATGGGGCCCAGCTCTTTACGTTTCTACCGTTGTTGCCCTCGTAATCCTCGTCACCATGGTGCTGACCCTGCACAGCAGCTTGGGAGCTCGGATGCTCCGTTTCGTTACCTTGATTCCGGTCGTCCTCACGGTAGCTGCTGTGTTGAAGATTGGGGGAGCGATGTTGGACGAGAGGCTCACGGCCCGCCCGCTTGCGTCCGACATCAATCGTGTCGAAGCAGGTCTGCTACCGGCAGCTGTTTACCATGTTCCTCGTGAGATCGAGTATGGTCTCGCTTTCTACCGTAACCAGCCAATCGACAACTATGATCGCGGGGAAGTACCGGCCGGCGCACACTTGCTGGTGGCTCCCGATGGGCTCGATCCCGAGAATCCGCCCACCTTTCTGAATGGACGCCGTGTCTCTCTGCTGGGCACATACGAACCGGGGCATCTGCAGTATTTCTGGGTTTCGGCTCCTGGCGCAAAGACCGCCGGGGACATGGATGACATGAAGGACATGCACCACCCGGACTGATTCCGCAACGCCCGTACCTGCCTGGTCATCCTGCGAACCCGAACTCGGTTTGCGTCTGGGCTTTTCACCCACTAGACTCGTCTTGGTTCCCGCTGACCCGCCCTGGGCGCGCGGTTCAACCCTCATGGAAATCCTCGACCTCAGGCATTTCTCGTCGGCCGACTTGCGTCCGCTCATTGAAGACGAGATGCGAGTGTGGGCACGGCTGCTCGCCTGGGATTACAGCAGCTCAGCCGAGATGATTCTCCGCTATATAGATTCCAAGATTCTCCCCGGCTACGCGGCTATCGACCGCGGGCGGATTTTCGGATATGCCTTCTTCGTTTACGAAGGCAACAAGGGGGTGATCGGTGACTTGTTCGTGAGTCCGACAAACGGCAGCCGCCCCACCAACCCGCGTGACATCGAATCGCGGTTGCTGGTGCACGTAATTGAAACCCTTCAGCAGTCTCCCGGCATACACCGTATTGAAGCCCAGCTCTTGGTGCACGAAGCCGGGCAAGTCTCGATTCCTTTTGTCGACCAGGGCTTTCACCGTTACCCGCGCTTGTTCATGGTGCAGAGCCTACGCGGGCTGAAAATGCCGGCGGCGGCGCCCAAGGACATCGAAATCCGACGTTGGTCGGAGCAGGACTATCAACCTGCCGCCGCGGTGATTACAGCCGCCTATCGTGGCCATGTAGATTCCGAGATCAATGATCAGTACCGCAATCTCAGTGGCGCTCTGCGCTTCCTGAATAACATAGTGCGGTTTCCGGGATGCGGGCAGTTCGATCCCGAGTCGTCCTTCGTGGCAGTTCATAAGTCCGCACGCAACGTGATTGGCGTCATACTGTGCTCGCGTGTCCGACACGACGTGGGCCACGTCACACAAGTTTGCCTGCTCCCCGAATATCGAGGACAGAAGATTGGGGAGGCCCTTCTCGGTCACACGGCGGCAGCTCTGCACAAGCGGAACTTCACTTCGCTATCACTCACCGTCACACAAGCCAATGACCGAGCGGTTGATCTTTACAAGAGAATAGGCTTCGATACCAAAAGGATTTTTGACGCTTTTGTCTGGGAAGGCTAGCGAGGGGTTCAGCTTGCTAGAAGCTGGTAGCTAGAAACACGAGGCTATCTTCGCAAGATCCACATCACCCAGCCGGCAACAATGACTCCGCCGACGAACATGGCGAAGCAATACAACCCGTAACGCAGCATTTCTCGCGTACTGTTTCGCTGGGTAATACCGAACACTACCGACGCAAACAACGCGAATAGGACGGCTGCACTGAAGTGGGAGAGTTGAAGGTTCATGGCTTCTTCCCGATCGCGATGTGATAGGCGTCGGCCACGGCTATGAAGTTCAGCAATCCTGACACGATGATGAACTTTGTTCCGTAGTCGGCGGTAGCATGGGCAATCAAGCCTTCTCCCCAGTTCATGGCGCGAGAGATGATATACAAACCACCCGCGCCGATGTCGCCGACGAACCCCAGGATGTCCAGAATGTCCCCGCCGTTCGGCTTGTACACGCGGCCCTGCATCCCAAGTCCCAGGAGGAACATAGTAACGATGGAGACCAGCAACAGCGCGCCGCGGCCATAGCGCTTCTGGATCAAGTGGCCGGCTCCGGGGATAAACCAACCCAGCGCCGGCGCCACCACCGACATGGTCGTGATGGGCGCAGCCGCTGCTTGCGTCGCCGATTTCGAGGTATTAGCCATCTAGATAATCACAATCTCATTCTGGGCTTTGCCCGTCACTTCCGCCGAGCCTTTTCGTACCAGAATGTTGACCTCGCTGCGCACGCCAAATTCCGGCAGGTAGATTCCGGGCTCGATTGAAAAACAGGAGTTCGGCAGGATTTCACGCTCATCGTGGATTTCGAGGTCGTCCATGTTCGCGCCGTTGGCATGGACTTCGGTCCCAATCGAATGTCCCGTCCGATGAATGAAGTAGTCTCCGTATCCCGCTTTCTTAATGTAATCGCGAGTCGCGCGGTCCACTTCCCAGCCGGCGATTCTGCGTCCTTCTGCGATCGCGGAAATGACCTTCGCCGAGCCCGCCTCGCGTGCGCCCCGCACGATATGAAAGATGTCGCGCTGCCGGTCAGACGGTGCCTTCCCCACGAAGCCCGTCCATGTGATGTCGTAATACACCGCACCCGGCTTATTCTTTTTCGCCCAGACGTCGAGGAGAACAAAGTCACCTTCCCGGATCGGAGCAGGACTTGCGGCGCTCGGTTCATAGTGTGGGTTTCCGCTGTGGGCGTTGACCGCGACGATGGGAGGATCGTCGGTGATCAGGCTTTCCCGGCTAAACGCTTCCATGAACCACTTCTGCATCTCGTATTCAGTGGTGCCGCCATTACGGACCCGCCGCCCAATTTCCTGGAACGCAGCCGCCGTGATCGCATCGATTGCATCCCGCGCTTCAAAGTGGGTCTTGATCTGCTCATCGCTCATGGTGGCCTCAAACAGCGCCACCAGGTCAGCCGAGCTGACCACGTTCTTCCCTAGTCCACGAACCATTTCGACTGTCCCGCCATCCACCAAGGAGACGGTAAACACCAAGTTATTCGGGGAATACTGCATTGCGATGTCGACGTGGTTTGCGAGTATCGCCTTGATGTTGTCAAACAACTCCTGCCAGGCCGAGTACTGCCGCTTAGTGCCGGGGAGCGAGTCCAGATGCCCCGACTCTATCCTGTGCACCAGTTTCTGCGGTTCTCCCTGTGCAGGCACGAGGTAGTACCACCGGCGCGTGACCATTAACTCCTGAGGCAAGCCGAGGATGCGATACGCGATGGGATCGCGATGATGATGATCGTAAAACAGCCAGGCATCGATATTGCGGTCGCGCAGCGCTGACTGGATGGCGGCCAGATTCATGGGTAGACTCCTATTGTAAACAAGCTGAAGAATTTGCGCGAACTGCCGACTCACGAAATAAACCAGGCACTGCTCTTCTCGAATGCGTAACAGATCAGCATCGCGCGACGCGAAAGGTGCAGTGATGAGTGTTAGCGGTGAGAAGTCTGGTGCCGGGAGGGAGAGTTTATTTTTGGGCGACCGAATGTTTCCAATGTTATAGAGAAATCTGCTCTTATCAATAGCTTCGATGTCGAGCCATGGGGGCGTTTTGGCATGATCTGACCGCCCATTCCCGGCAAAAACAGTAGGGGACGGTAGGGCAAAAACCCCTAATCTCCGGAGCCTTGACGAAGAAGAACAGGTGCCATTTCTGTCGATTGTCAGGGCATGCAGACGTCTGGCGTTGAGCGATTCTTAAGAGCTACTCTCGGTCTGATTTTTGTGGAGGGCGTGCGATGGGGAGCTGCCAGCCTCGTCGCATGGCGATAAATCGCAATCCAAAGCAGAGGATTGCCCCAGTAGTTGCGGCAGCGGAAGTGGGTATATCCAGCATTTTTCCGAGCACCATCACAGCAGCACCAATCAGCGCCGCCACTGCATAGAGCTCGGTTCGCAACACGTTGGGTATTTCGATCACCAGGATGTCGCGGACTATACCCCCACCGACTCCTGTCAGCATCCCTAACAGCGTTGCCGCAACTGGTCCGGCCTGAAGCGCCAGCGCCTTACCGGCTCCGGCCACCGCAAAGAGGGCCAGTCCCGCCGCGTCGAAGACCAGCACGGGGCTGCTCAGCCGGTCGATGATTGGAAACCAATAAAACGTAATAAGCCCGGCGAGCATGGAGACAGCGATGTATCGCCAGTCGCTAATGGCTGCAGGAGGATGCGCTCCGATCATCACGTCGCGCGCGATCCCACCCGAATTGCCCGCGGCGAAAGATAAAACTAGAACTCCGAACAAGTCGAGTCTGTGCTTGACCCCCGCCGTTGCGCCGCTCAGTGCGAACACGAACGTGCCGCCAAGGTCGAAGGCGACCAGCAACGTATTCACAACGACTTGTTCGTTGACGATCAATTAGCTGGTAGTGACAGCCACGCTTGAGACGCTACCACCATTGCTTCCACTCCGGCCTCCAAAGTTGGATGGATCACTGGCGCGAAGCGTGGATTGTGATTGGTAGGAAGGTCAGCAATTGTGCCCTCTTTTTTCGCCCTAGCGTAGGTCTTTGGATCGGTGCCGCCCACAAACCAGAATACAGATGGCACCTGCCATTCAGTTCCAAAAGAACCAAAGTCTTCGCTCGCGGTCGTTGGTTGCGTATCCTTCACGCGGTCTGCCGGGAAGTAGCTTCGAAATGCGTCCATCGCACGTTTCGTTGCCTCTGGATCATTCCTCACAAGCGGATAACGATCAAGCAACGTGATCTCAGGTTTCTTAGGTGCTCTCGATCCCTCGGCTTCGGCATTCACGATGCGCTCAATAGCGGCAAGCACACGTTTTCGGACATCTTCATCGAAAGTACGCACGTTCAACTTTATGATTGCCTCATCAGGAATCACATTCTCCTTTGTACCGGCTTGGAGCGAGCCAACAGTTACGACAGCAGCGTCGGTAGGAGCGACTTCACGGGACACAATTGTTTGCAGCCGTAGGACAGTAGCAGCCGCCATAACAACCGGATCAATGCTCGCCTGAGGCATCGATCCGTGAGCCCCTCGACCAAACATGCGGATTTGCAGGCTGTCTCCCGCAGAGGTGATCGCGCCAGAACGAGTACCGATGTCGCCAGAGGTTCCGACCATAACGTGCTGCCCCAGTATGGCGCTCGGCTTCGGAAAGCGCTTAAACAGTCCATCATCAATCATCGCCTGCGCGCCAGCCCCTGTTTCCTCAGCAGGCTGAAAAACAGGCATCAGAGTGCCCCGCCAAACGCTTCGATTCTGCGCCAGCAGCGTTGCCACACCGATGAGCCAGGCTACGTGCATGTCATGGCCGCAGGCATGCATCACGGGTACGGTTTTTCCGCCGCTGTCGGTGGCCGTGAGCTTACTGGCATACGGCAGACCGGTGGCTTCCTGAACTGGAAGAGCGTCCATGTCGGCGCGCAACATCAGAGTAGGGCCATCGCCGTTTCGCAGTAAACCAACTACTCCAGTTCGCCCTACTCGCGTCGTCACGTCGTAACCCGCTGTCCTGAGGCGGTCCGCCGCAATGCCGGCTGTCCGGTTCTCCTGCATTGATAGCTCAGGGTGCGAATGAATATCTTTGTAGACGGATTCCAGATCGGGAAGCAGCGTGCTGAGATTGGCAAGTACGCTATTCGCTTTTTGTGCTTTGTCGTTCACAATTCCACCTCTCGCTGGCTTGCCTGGCCTTCATCAGCTTGCTTGATCGAGAGTTCGCGTTCCACGCCGTTTTTCCTTTTGCTCCTGTTCAGGCGATACGGCGGGCCAGTCGCCGCGCCACGATTCAGGAGCGGCCGCATCCATGTATCGGATACGTACAGGCATAACCGCGAGTCTTTCGGCTAATCGAGCTTCACGGCGCACCGGCCACCAGTCATAAAGAAAAATTTCCAGCGGCCGCCACATCGAAACCCAGCCGCCGATCGTCAGGCTCTCACGAATGATTTCCCCAAATCGACTGCCCTTCATCAACGATGCGAGAAAATCGCCCAGCGCGATAGCAAGTGCTAACGCAATCAAGCCGATTGCTAAGCTAGTACGACCCACGCGGAACAGATCGCGCAGCCGCTGCCAGAATGCCTGGGCACGCTGGTGGAAAAACTCGTGGATGGCATCACGCAGCACGAGAGCCTCATCGGGCATTCCGGCAGGACGATCAAGATCGACCAGAAGCGCGAGCGGCGCATCCCGAGGCATGTCCTTCGCCCAGCCCACAATGAACTCCTCAGCCTTCGGATCAAGATCTCTGTTACGAAATGGAGAAGGGTCGATGGAGTTGAACAACTGCTTCAATTCCGCGAGGTGGATTTCGATGACCGCGCACTTAGGCGGAAGCGGATCACCCGCTGAGTGCCTACTGCCGTCGTGCTCAAAAGGTTCCATCATCTTAGAGTTTTACGGACGGACATTCACAGGATACTCCCTGCGCCTCGGTGTACTGGTCATTTCCACTGTGGCCTGAACGCGCACGCTTTTGCGCCGAGAGTACCGGGAGTATATTGGGGTTGCCATTCGCGCAACCGTATCATCCCGTTCGAGTTCTTTCGGCCTGAAACGTAATAGACGAGTGTCCACAGAACAGTCCAGAAAATTGAGGTGACCTTATGGATGGCAGCAACAACCTGCAGAATATGAAGAAGCTGGATGATTCCTGGAATGCGCAAGACCTTGCGACGTTCCGCCGATATCACACTAAGGACTGCATCGTGCGCTGGCCGAATCAGCCGCCAACGCACGGCGTTGATGCGCACGAGCAGGAAGCGATTGCATTTTTCAAAATGTTCCCCGACCAGCACCTCATCAATAATCCTTACAAGATCATGCTGGCGCAGGGTGAATGGACATGCACGGTCGCTGATTTCACCGGCACCATGAAAGGTCCAATGACGATGCCTGATGGAAGCGTGATTCAGCCCACGGGCAAGAGCTTTCACATTGATTTCTGTACGGTCGCACACTGGAACGAACAGGGCCAGATCGTGGAGGAGAATCTCTTCTACGATCTCATGGGCATGCTGAAACAAATAGGCGTGATGCCGGGCCAAACGCAAAAGGCGGCGTAACGCAGAGCGATTCCAAAATGGGCCAGCGCATGCCCGCGTTATCCATTGGGCACGGGAATGCCATGAATGCACTGCTGGCAAACCGTTATACACAGAAGTGGGCAGCCATCGGCGCGATTCTGCCGAGGCCGAAGGCGATACTCTCGGTGTCTGCGCACTGGTACATTGAAGATCCGGCCGTCACCGTGAGCACTGCTCCGAGAACGATCCACGATTTCGGCGGCTTTCCCGCGCGAGCTGTATATCGTGGTGCCGGGAGGGGGAGTCGAACCCCCAAGGTACCAAGTACCGGCGGATTTTGAGTCCGCTGCGTCTGCCAGTTCCGCCATCCCGGCTGAGGGAAATGCAACCGACATCAACAGGTTAGCACAGCCAGCCGCAGTTCTGAACCGGTGTCACTTCGCTCAAATCGTGTTGTCGTGTAGTTCCGGATGGGGTTGGAGTTTAGGTTCGCGTGGAGACCGCTTGTGCTTCCAATTTGCTCGGTACCTCTGCCCCGGTATCAATCACCCGCTGCATTGCGATGGCGGCCAGCAGCATAAACAATCCACCCGCTACCACTGCTGCGATTCGGTTGTTATGAAGGACATGGTTCATGATCGATCCGAAGAATAATGACGCCAGGATCTCCGGGATTACGATAAAGAAGTTGAAAATGCCCATGTAGATGCCGATCCGCTCCGCCGGTAACGATCCTGCCAAGACAGCATAAGGAATTGCCAGTGTGCTGGCCCAAGCGATCCCGACACCCACCATGGTCAGCAACAATACGTACTGGTTATGAATAAGGACTACCGACAGCAGCCCGATCGCTCCGCAGGCAAGGCACAGGCTGTGAGCGTTTTTTCGTCCCACGAATCGCGCCAGTTGGGGCAGGACGAACGAGAACACGAAGCAGACTCCCGAGTACAAGCCGAAGCAGATGCCGGCCCACTCGATGCCGCGCGTATACGCTGGCGAGCTGGGGTCGGACGCGCCGAAAACGTTGCGCGCAACTGCCACCGGAAAGTAGAGCCACATGCAAAACAGGCCTAACCAGGTCAGCAACTGCACGGGAGCAAGTTGGCGCATGGTTTGGGGCATCTCGCCGATTGCGACAAATATCTGCTTCGCGTTGGTGACAATGCCGGCCGAGCGCAATTTTGCGCGCTGAAACGCTTCCAAGTCTTCCGGCGGGTACTCGGATGTGGTGAAGATCGTCCACAGTACTGCGCCGAGAAAGGCGGCCGCGCCAATGTAAAACGACAAACGGACCGTCAGCGGAATGGCGTGAGTTTCGCTTATCCCGCTTCCAACGTGGAACCGGTTGGTGAGCAGCCATGGCAAAGCGGACGCAATCACTGCCCCGAATCCGATAAACAGGCTCTGCATCGCAAAGCCGCGTGTTCTTTGCTGTTCCGGCAGCAGGTCGGCCACGAAGGCACGAAACGGTTCCATGCTGATGTTGATCGATGCATCCAGAATCCACAGCAGGCCCGCAGCCATCCACAGCGCCGAACTCCGCGGCATTACAATCAGCGCGATAGAACTGAGAATCGCTCCCGTTAAGAAATAAGGACGTCGACGTCCAAGCGGGCCCCAGGTGCGATCGCTCGCATGACCGATAATGGGCTGTACGATCAGCCCCGTTAATGGGGCGGCCAGCCACAAAATCGGAATCTGATCGGCGCGTGCGCCGAGATATTCATAGATGGCGCTCATGTTCGCCATCTGCAGCCCCCAGCCAAACTGGATGCCGACGAAGCCGAAGCTCATGTTCCAGATCTGCCAGAAGGTCCGTGGAGGTTTATCCATTGCGAGTCACACCCCACTCAGTCACACGCGATCATACATCTGATTCATCTCTCGCAGCCTCGCCGCCAACGGCTTAACTAGCACCCCGGGTTTTAGACGCCAGCGCCAGTTTCCGCTCGACGTTCCCGGCAGATTCATGCGCGCCGAACTGCCCAGCCCGAGCACGTCCTGCAACGGGGCTACCGCGGTATTTGCGACGGAACGAAGGATGGTGCGCACCAACACCCAATTCACCGGTTCAGTTTCAAACGCCAGGTAGGCTCGAGCAAATTCATGTTCCTTCTTCACATCCTCGGGAGTACGGATGCTGTCCCCGGCTCCGCTGCTCATCCACCAGCCAATCACCGTGTCATTGTCGTGCGTCCCGGTATACGCGACGAGTTCATGAACATAATTGTGCGGGCGGAAGCTTGGCCCTTGGGGATCGTTGCCGAACGCAAATTGCAGAATCGCCATTCCAGGGAATCCAAATTGATGGCGAATGGCCTCGACCTCCGGCGTGATCACTCCCAGGTTTTCCGCGATGATCGGCAGATCGCCCAGTTCCGCTTGGACGGCCGAGAAGAGTTCTGCGCCAGGACCCTTCACCCACCTGCCGTTAGCCGCGGTCGTATCCGATCCCGGAACCTCCCAGTAGGCTTCGAAACCACGGAAATGGTCGATGCGTATTACATCGTAGAGTCGCAGCGCAGCTCGGAAACGCTTAATCCACCAGGCGTAGCGGTCTTTCTTCATCGCGGGCCAGTTATAAATCGGATTTCCCCATAGCTGGCCCGTTGCGCTGAAATAATCGGGCGGAACGCCGGCCACCTTCGTCGCATTGCCGCGCTCGTCGAGACTGAAGTACTGACGATTCGCCCAGACATCGGCGCTATCGTGCGCGACATAGATAGGTATATCCCCGATGACCTGGATACCGCGCTGGTGACAGTACTCGCGCAATTCACTCCATTGCTGGAAGAACTCGAATTGCCAGTATTTGATGGCTTCGATGTCGCAGGCGAGCCGAGTGCTCCAATCGCGGATTGCTTCTGGACGGCGTTGGGCAATTTCAGCCGGCCACTTCGGCCACGCAACCAGGTCTTGCGTGTTCTTCACCGCCATGAACAGTGCGAAATCGTCCAGCCAGCCCGAGTTCACCCGGCAGAACTCCTCGAACTGCTTCTGTTCCGGTGAGTCCCCATCAAGAAATCGTTCCGCGGCTTTTCGCAGGATAGGAGTCTTGGTTTTTATGACCGCGCCGTAATCCACTTGCTCGTCCGGGAACCGGGGGGTATTCGCGAGGTCTGACTTGGCGAGCACTCCTTTGTCGACCAACTTCTCCAGGCTGATCAGTAAAGGGTTTCCCGCGCTGGCGGAGAAGCTCTGAAAGGGAGAGTCGCCGTACCCGGTCGGATTAAGTGGTAGCACCTGCCATAGCCGGCACCCGCTTTCGTGAAGAAAGTCGGCAAAGCGGTATGCTTCGGGACCGAAATCGCCAATGCCGTATGGCCCGGGCAGGGAAGTAGGATGCAGCAGAATGCCGCTGGCACGGGGAAATTTCATGCAGGTCAAACATAATGCCTAGGAACAAAGGAGTTCAATACAGCAGAATGGATACACTACCGGACGTGTGGCCTGCCTCCCATGTGCCTTGTGCCTGTGGTTTCCTTTGTGTCCTTTGTGGTGAATGCATTTCTGTCCACAGGGATGGCTGAGCGCGACCGCCGAAGGCCGGATCAATACTTCCTTAGTACCCCGATAACTTTCCCCTGGACCTGCACCGCAGAAGCGTGGACCACGATCGGTGCCATCGCGGCGTTCGAGGGCTGCAGGCGGATTTGGTCGCCTTCGCGGTACAGACGCTTCAGAGTGGCATCGCTGCCGTCGACTAGCGCCACGACAATATCTCCGTTGTGGGCAATTTTCGTGTTTTCCACCAGAACATAGTCCCCATCGAGGATTCCTTCGTCCTGCATGGAATCGCCGCGCACCTCCAAAACATAGACCTCGCGCGACTGGACGAAATCCGCCAAGGAAATCGTCTCCGGGTTTTCGACGGCTTCAATCGGCCGACCCGCAGCGATGCGACCTTTCAGGGGCAGAACGATCGCCGTGTTTACCGCCATCGATTGTTTCAACTTGCCCTTCGGGGGAAGCAGGTCGATCGAACGGCTGCGGTTGTAATCTCGGGTGAGAAGGCCCTTCTTCTCGAGGTTCGAGATATGCTTGTGGACAGTTGCAAGAGAATTCAGGCCCAAACCTTCTCCAATTTCCTCGAAGGATGGCGAGTAGCCTTTTTCTGCCACGAAACGCGAAATGAAGTCGTAAACCTGCCGCTGACGCCGGGTAATGGCCATGGGCCGATTTTGAGCGAATAAAAGGCGAATGTCAAGAAAGACCTGAACACCTCGGTGTTCGCCCTCCAACATCCGCCCCATTCAAACCCGTGAACCTCGGCGAAAACGCGCTATTGCGAAGTGACGGCTTTCAGGAACGCGTAGTAAAAATCCACGCCTTTGTAGAACCAGTCCGCGCGTACGCGTTCATCGCGGCCGTGTGCGCGGATGTCTCCCCGCTCGAACCCTTCGCCCCCGATGCCATACGTTGGCAGGCCCGCCGCATTCGTGTAAACGCCGTCGGAAGCGCCCGTAGACATGCTAGGCACGATCGCTACTCCAGGCCACAACTGTCCCGCGATTTTCTCCAGTGGTCCGAAGACATCCTGCCGTAGAGGCGGCGGAGCTAACGACTTTCGGTCTTCTCCTCGGTCTTTCACTTCGCCGATCGCGCCAACATATCTCACATCGATCTTTGGGTCGGCGAAAACTTTTATGAGTTCCTGGCGAATCTCCTCCGAGGAGTGCCCGGGCAAAATGCGGCAATTTACGTTCGCCTGCGCGCGCTGGGGTAGCGCGTTGTTAGCATGGCCCGCGTTCAGCCGGGTAGCGACGCAGGTCGTGTGCATTGTCGAATTGTCGATTGGATCCTGTGAAAGTCGAGCGATGGCTTGCATGTCCGGCGGCGTTTGCAGCATGGCCTTGATGTCCTGCTGCCGTTGCCCGCTGGAGATCTGGGCCATTTTCTCGTAGTACGCTTTGGTCACGTTGTTCAGTTCGAACGGAAATTGATACGCCGCGAGCCGGTTTAAACCTCCGGCAAGATGGTAGATCGCATTGTCCGGCACGGGCAGGGAACTGTGCCCTCCCGGGTTGGTGACAGTCAGCTGGTAGTCGGCATACAGCTTCTCGGTCGCGTCGACCTCCATCATGACCGGCTTGTCGTGGTCCATGAGCACGCCACCGCCATCATGATTCAGGACGAACTCCGCATCGATCAGGTCGCGGCGGTTCTTCAGCAGCCAGTCCACCCCGTTCGACTTGCCCCCCTCCTCATCCGCCGTCAACGCAAGAATGATGTCGCGCTCGGGAACATATCCCTCCTTTTTCATCCGGATCAGGGTAGTCGACATGATCGCGTCGCCATCCTTCATATCCTGCGTGCCGCGGCCGTAAAAGTAGCCGTCCTTCTCCACGAACTGGAACGGATCCGTCGTCCAGTCCTCAGGCCGGGCTTCAACCACATCGAGGTGCCCGATCAGCAGTACGGGTTTGTGCTTGCCCGAGCCATGCAGGCGCACAACTACATTCTTCTTTCGGTCATTCGGTCCGGCGATCACAATGTCGCTCTCCGAAAAACCGGCATCACGAAACCGCTGTGCCATCGCTTGTGACGCGGCCGTCACGCTGCCGACCGAATCCGTCGTATTGATCTCGATCAACTGCTTGAAAATGTCATGCGCGAGCTGATGATAGGGGTCATTCTGCGCGAACCCAAGGGTGGTACAAAGCAAGAAGGCGGCTAAAAGGGGAAGAAACGTACGCAATCTCAAGTTAGGGTCTCCTCAAACCGGGGTAGCCATCGCGGGGACGAACATATCAGACCTCCCGCGGAAGTCCAAATTCAGTCCAGATCGCAAGCGCCGCTCGCAAATTCCTGCCAACAATTACATCGCGTTCCGGGGTAGGCACTGTCGAAGCAGGGCGACAACACAGAGGTCTCTCTCTACTTGAGTTCCAACTCATAAAACTGAGCGGTCTGCTTGCTTTCATTGTGAAGGCTGTGTTCCAGGCCTGCGGTGAACCACTGCACTTGCCCGCGATCGAGGTGTAGTGGCGCCGACCGGCCCGGTCCAGTCTCGTTGGCGAACTGTACAGCAGTGACGGCGAGCAGTATCTCCCCGCCCGCATGTTGGTGTTCGGCCAAGGTCCCGCCCGGTCCTAGTTCAATCTTGCGGAGCCTCACGGTCGGCGTCTCGAATATTGTCGCCGCTTCGTAAGTGCCACCCTCCTTGCCGAAGGTGCCGTCCGAACAATTCTTGCCTCCAATGCCACAGATCGCCTTTTCAGGATGGATGCCGCGCGTGACCTCGAACTCGAGCACATCCAGCGCCGAGTCGGCCGCATTGATCGTGCGGTGTGGCCATCCTCCCTTAATGACCTGCATCTGCCCCATTCGCAACTCGAAATCGAACGCATTCGCCTCGCCCACTGTTTTCATGTAGGCATACTGCAGGGGAAGTATCAGGTAATCATGCGAGCGCCGATTCACTCCCGTGGATTGGTGAGGGCTCATCTGCAGACGCAGAACTCGCACATGCTCATTGCTGAAAACTTCGTGAAAGCAGCACTCATCCAGATGGTCGCCGCTTGATCTTGGGACGCTCACCCGCGGCGGAGCAAGAGGCTTCGTCTGCGGCGCGGAGGTACACGGCAGGAATATCAGAACAACTAGGGCCGTCAACCACAACCGATGGCAGTATTCCTTCATCAAGTTCGCAGGCCATTCCGGGGCGACTGCTCAACGTGAGGCATTTTATGTCTGGATTGCCTCGCGGCAAACACATCTCGATAGACGCAACTTTCTCCTGAGCTGTTACACATCGCGACACAAATCATTGACATGCCGCCGCAGCAGTAGCACACTTTCGCGACCGCATAGAGGAGAAGGACCGATGAATCGAAAAAGATTCCTGATTATCGGCTTCGTAGCCGTTGTCGTAGGAGTGATTGTGAGCCTGCAGGTGTACAGAACCCTTCAATCCGCCACAACCAACGCGCGTAGAGCAACCGTGAGCGTCTTGGTCGCTGCCCACGATCTTCGGATAGGTAGCAGAGTTGGAGAGAATGACGTCCGCACGATTACTTTTCAAGTCGCGGATCCACATGGCTTTCCAAAGAACATCTTTCATGACAAATCGGGGGTTGTTGGACGGGTTGTCACGACGGCGGTTGACGAAGGCGATCTTATCTCAGCCGCGAAGTTGGCTGACAGAAACGCCGAGTCCGGTCTGACATCCTTGATACCACCCGGAATGCGCGCGTTCCCAGTGCGGGCGAACGACGTACAGTCGATTGCTGGCTTTGTCGTCCCCGGCAGCCGCGTCGACGTTTTGCTAACCGGCCAGTCGGCTGCGGGACCTGGGCGCATGGCCACGACAATCCTGCAAGACGCGAAGGTGTTAGCTACCGATCAGCATCTCGATCGTGAGCCCACTAACCGGTCTCAACCAAATGTAATCACCCTGCTCGTGTCGCTCGAAGATGCCCAGAAGCTCGCTTTGGCCACGACCGAGGGCCACATCCAGCTCGTTCTTAGAAACGCGGTCGATGTCGGGAAGGACAATCCCGGGCCAACAGATTTGAATAAAATCTATCCTCTACTTCGACCTGCAAAGCCGACAGTGAAACGCGTGTCCACGCCTGTTTCGGTGCCCAAGTCGTACTACTGGATCATCAAAGGACCTGAGTTGCAGAGAAAGCAATTCTAAGCCGAGGAACGAAGGTAAGCTTTCAGTCGATCTCCAGCGATACGAGATCGCCTTCCGCCTTGCCGCTGGCCTTGTAATTGGCTGACACCGATTGATCACGCCAATCGCAGGAGAATTGGTCAGCCCCGATAAGCACCAGTGACTTGAAATCCGACGTATGTAACTTGAGCACCCGGCCGGCCGAAGCCAGAGTTAAAACCGCCTCGGACTGAGAGCAATCAACCTTGGTCAGCTTGCCCTTGACGTGTAGAACGGGGCGCTTATCGGGAGCGCGCTCTTTCAGTTTCGGCGGTGTATCGGCTGCCGCCGATTCGTCCGCGTCCGAGTCCCCACTCTCCACTTCCTGGTCCTTCTCCCCGGACTTGTTCTGCGCGGCTGGCTGCGCTTCGGGAGCACGGTCGGGAGGAACCCCATACTTCTTCAGGAATGGCAGGTCTTCAAGCTTTTTCTTGGCCGTTGAGGCGATCTGCGGGTTGGGACTCGTCTTGAGTCGCTCGAGGATAGGTTGCGCATCATCCCACTTCTTTCCCGCCATGTATATCTCGGCCAGATTATAGAGGTACCACTGCTTGCGCGGAGCGAGCTGAATCGCCATCCGCATGGTATCGACGGCTGCATGAAGGCCGCCGCCCTCCAGTTCCGCCAGCCCAAGCATGTGATAGGCCTCCGCGTATTGCGGATCCCAGTCGATCACCATACGCAGGTTCTGCTGGACATTGGCCAAGGCGCCTTGCATCGGCTGTCCCGCCTGCGCCATTTTGAAGCGCAGCAGGGCAGAGTAGTACCGCGCCCAGGGATCATTGGGCACATCGTCGATTACCTGTTCGATTTCCTCGCTCGCCTGCTTGAACTGCTTCTTCTGCATGTAGGCGAAGGCAAGAGAACGATGCGCCACATCGTTGTCCGCCGGTTCCGCGGTCAGGGCCTGGAGCTCCTTGACGCCCTCTAGTTGGTGTTCTGGTTGACGCGCCTTTACATCGGCCACGATAGCGTGCGCGTCGTCATCGGAAACTTTCTTGACCACCATGGCTACACCCTCAGGGCCGAATGGCGCTGGGTACTGCGACACCTGGGGCATGTTCCCGCGTCCGCCGGGCATGTTCGCCTGGTCCTGCGCCTCAAAGAGCGGTGCGAGAGACTTGAAATAAGCTTTGAGCTCCTGCTCGAATTGATCGGTCGTCATCCCGAACGCCTGCTGGAAGGCCTGCGGCACAGGAACATCTTTTAGCTGCACCAGTCCGAGATATGTCCCGACCTGCGGCAGCATCCTCTTGGAGATCAGGTAATGCATCACGATCCACGATTGGGCGTAGAACAAACTGTGATGCGTGCCTTCCGCGAATTCCGGGGTAGCCAGCTTCATGGTCAGGAGATCGCTCATGTTGAGCCACAATGGGCCCGACAGAAGTTCAGTCAGGGACTTGGGCGCATTTCTTACCTGGTTGACGTTGCCCTGAACGTCTTCGGCGTATTTCGACTGCAATTCGGGATCGCCACCCAATTCGACCGTTTTGTTGTCCACGCGGATGCTGGCGAAGTACTCGGCGAACCCTTCATCGAACCACGCTTGCGTCGGGGGGTAGTTCCCATCGAGCAACATGTGGGCAAATGAATGCGCGATCGCACGCCAGGGTTCGGGATCGAAGAGGTTCAATACCATGATGTCCTGGTCCTCATTCGCGAGAAAAAATCCCGGAGCGCTGATTGCCGAGCCGTTGCGGATCGGCGAGACTCGCTCGTAATCTTTGTCGCTCTTTAAAGCCACGACCTGTACGGGAACGGGATAGTTCAGCTTGGTCCGCTTGAGCAAGTCGGCAAACACGCTTTGCATTTGTTCCAGCCGAAGCGCTATCTCGCGCCCACGCTTCTCGCCCGCATCGGTAAGCACTCCGAAGTGGGCTGAGTGCACCTCCACCCAACCCTCCCTGAAACCAGGTTTGTATTCTTTCTCTTTAGCTTCTTTCTTCGGTTCGTCTTTCGGAGTCTTCTGGTCATCCGCGCTAATCACCAGAGAGGTGCAGAAGACGAAGAGCAGCAGGAAGACCCATCCGAAGCGATATTTGGGACAGACCGACATCGGCTTACAAGAAAATGCTAACACGGTTGGAACAGCAGGCCGGGCCGCTACCGTAGACCGAAGGTCCCGTTCCCGTGGCCTTTACGCATGCTTGTGATCCGACGAGCATCGACGGAATCTGCAATTTTCGTTGACAATGATGAGCTGTGGGCTTCGTGACTAAATCCGTAATTGGGCGGGCGGTTGTACTGGCTGCAATGTCCTGCTTCATAGGTGCGGTCGCTGCCCGAACATCGTCCGAAAAGGAAGCCTCGCCGACCTTCTACAAGGCCGTTCTCCCCATTCTTCAGCAGCACTGCCAATCATGTCATCGTCCCGGCGAGATTGCGCCCACGTCATTCGTCGCCTATGCCGAAACGAAGCCTTGGGCCAGCGCCATTGCACAAGCTACCCGCGCGCATAAGATGCCGCCATGGTTTGCTGATCCAAAGTACGGGAAATTCTCCAACGATCCTTCGCTCACGTCGTCGGAAGTCGAAGCACTTTCGTCGTGGGCCGCAAATGGCGCGCCCGCCGGCGATCCGAACGATGCGCCACCTGGTCCTCGTTGGACGCAAGGGTGGAACATCACCCGCCCAGATCTCGTGGTCAGCATGCCAAAGCCCGTTTCGATTCCGGCGCAGGGAGATGTTGAATACACCTACGAAATAGTTCCGACAGGCTTCAAAGAAAACAAATGGGTGCAGATGTCGGAGTTCCGGCCCTCCAGCCGCGACCATGTTCATCACGCGGTCGTCTATATCCGACCGCCGGATTCCATGTGGCTGAGAGGCGCGCCAGTCGGAATGCCCTTTACCGCTTCTAGCCTCGATGATCCCAACTTACGCCACCAAGCGCACGCGACCGATAGCGACCTGCTTCTGGTGTATGCGCCGGGAAGCGCGCCGGAACAATGGCCCGATGGAATGGCGAAGTTCGTTCCCGCTGGATCAGACCTCGTGTTCCAAATGCACTACACGACCAACGGTAAGAAGGCAGAGGATCAGACCAGCATCGGGCTGGTATTCGCGAAAACACCAGTGAAGCAGAGGGTGCTTACCCTCCAGCTGAATGGGGGCGGTGGGCCTCCCATCCCGCCCGGCGCCGAGGACTACCGCGTCGAAGTCCATGGAACCCTGCCCAACGACTGCACGCTGCTCAGTCTTTTCCCCCACATGCATGTCCGAGGAAAGCGGTTCGAATACAACATCGTACGCGCGGATAGGACCATCGAAACACTGCTTCGTGTGAACTACGATTTCTACTGGCAGATGAGTTATCGCCTGGCGGAGCCGCGTTTCCTAAAGGCGGGTACCGAGCTGCAGGCGATCGCCTGGTATGACAATTCCAAAAACAATCCGCATAATCCCGATCCGGATGCTCTCGTACGATGGGGGGATCAGACCTACAACGAGATGATGGTGGGGTTCTTCGACGTTGCCGTGCCGGCGGGCGTGGATAAATGGCAATTCTTCATTCGCCACCCGCAAAAACACTAACCACAGAGGGCACAGCGGACGATGGAGGAGTATTTCCTCTTTACCTAGCTCTTCGTTTTAATTTCCCGGTAGCGGAAGCAATCAACAAGATGATCGTTCACCATTCCCACCGCCTGCATGAACGCGTAGCAGATCGTTGTTCCCACAAACTTGAATCCGCGCTTCTTCAGCTCTCGGCTCATGGCGTCCGACTGCTCGGTTCTCGCAGGCACCTGTTTTAGACTGCGCCAGGCATTGACTCTCGGTTTGCCGCCGATGAACTGCCAGACATATCGATCGAAGCTCCCAAACTCGCGTTGAATCTCGATGAAGGCTTTCGCATTAAGAACCGCGGACGCAATCTTCAGTCGATTCCGAATGATTCCGTCATTTTTCAGCAGCCTGCGAACGGTAGGCGCACGATACTGTGCGATCGCGGTTGCGTCAAAATTGTCGAAAGCAGCGCGATAGTTTTCACGCTTGCGAAGGATCGTGTCCCAGCTGAGGCCCGCCTGGGCACCCTCTAACAGGAGGAATTCGAACAAAATTCGGTCGTCGTGCTGCGGCATCCCCCATTCCCGGTCGTGATAGGGAATGGAAACGTCGCTGCGTGCCCAACCGCAGCGAACGACTCCGCTTGTGGAATGACTATTCGCGGACATTCACGAAGGGCATTTACTTCAACGATTTCGGATCCGACAGGTTCTTCGGCGAGTACTTATTCAACTCCGCCAGCATTTCATGCGCGGTTCCCGGGGCGGCGACTTTGCCCTGCCGCAAAATTTCTTTAACAGACACCTCACGCCCGTACAGTTTCCTGTTCGCTCGATTATCGGGACGCAACGTGGACCCTTCCAGTGAGACCCCCGCAAACAAGCCGCGTGACCGCGAGTACGAAAGCATCTCGGCCCGCATCACCACGTCCGTCGCGCCTTCCGCGCTTCTACCCTTCGGTCCAGCAGCCGCCGAAGCATCAGCCCCGAGCTTAACCTTGCTGCCCATCAACGACTCGGCGCCTCGCGGATTCATGACGAGGACGACGAAGTCCGTCGCTTGCCCGCCGAGCTGAAATCCGATGTTGATTCCTTCCAGCGCATACATGGCCGGCGCCGACCAGGAACCGGTGTAGTGAGCTCCCGACCGGCAGGTCATCACCCCGCGTCCATAACTGCCCCCGATGCCAATCGCACCCTTTTTCACCGATGGCAGCACGATGACGCATTCGGCCTTATCAAATAGATCTTTTGGAATGTCGTCCGGGATATTGATGATCTCGTGCAGCACCTGTCCTGCATCCTTCACGCGGTCTTCTTCCTTTTCCTTGTCCGCAGCGAAGACCGAAATGGGGAGCATGGCAACCAGGAGTAGCAGCCCAGCGAATCGTCTCATTCGTTTCCTCCAGACGGTTTGCATCTTACTCTGTGCAGCAGTGAGCGTCTGCCGAAATCTGGTGCACAAATAGGTACGTTGGGGCAGCGCGGGCGTGTATCGTTTCGACTATTCCTCGTTTGTTCTCTCGGACATTGCGTTGTGCGCGGCGAACATAAGACAAAAGCAACGTCATCGCGGCAAGTCGCTCATTCCATGCGCGTTTCAAGTATGACCAAATGCGTGCTCCTTTTGTAACTTGGCACGCTTTCCCGCCTCACCTACAGTCAGCGATGTCGGCGCGAGTTGGGGCTTTCGGCACGCTACGTGCATCTAATGTTCTGGCGAGTCCTTTAAACGCGCCGGGTTGGGAAAAAATTGGATTGCTTGGGAATGAAGTACACACAGCCCATTTTTTGTCTCGGAATCCTGCTCTGGGTGACGGCGTTGGTCCCTGCCCAGGTTCAGTCCCAGTTCGTCGCACCCTCGGTTAATCCGGCGCCCGCTGCCACCGGCACTTATGCGCCCTCGGCCAACCCCGACGATGATAATTCCGTCCTGACGATTAAGAAGCGGGTCGACGAGGTCAACGTCCTTTTTATTGCGACTGACAAGCACGGAAAATTCGTTCGTGATCTCAACCAACAGGATTTCAGCATTCTGGATGATCACAAGCCACCCAAGTCGGTGGACGCGTTCAGAAAGCAGACCAACCTGCCCATTGAAATGGGATTACTGGTCGACGTAAGCGGATCGGTACGCAGCCGCTTCGATTTCGAACAGCAGGCCGCAACCGATTTTCTGCAGCACATTCTCCGTGCCGGCTACGACAAGGCCTTCGTGCTCGGATTTAACTCGCATGGACAGCTCGCGCAAGACTTCACCGACAGCGTTCCTAAGCTGTCGCGCGCCGTTCAGCACCTGCAAAACGGCGGTGGTACCGCTCTGTACGACGCCGTTTATCGTGCCTGCCGCGAAAAATTGATGCACGAGAACCCCGATTACCCCATTCGCAAGGCACTCGTGATCCTCAGCGATGGGGAAGACAACCAGAGCGAGGTAACCCGCGGACAGGCAGTCGAGATGGCGGAGCGGGCGGGAGTACTCATCTACGCGATCTCGACCGACGATAGCGGCCTGATCCTCCGAGGCGACCAGAATCTCGAGCAATTGGCCGAAGCCACCGGTGGCCGGGCATTCTTTCCTTTCAAGATGAAGGACATCACTCATTCCTTCGCTGCTATCGAAGAAGAGTTGCGCAGCCAGTACGTCGTCTCCTACAAGCCGTCCGATTTCGACGCCGATGGTCGCTACCGCAGCATCGAAATCACTGCTAACAAGAAGGATTTGCAGGTTCGGGCGCGCAAGGGCTACTACGCCCCACGTCAGTAGCATCCACTCTTTTCAACCGTTTTCGTTTCTTCCGTTCAGCCGCAAAGCTTCCGCAATGCCCACCGCGCAGTGTCGGCGATTACCGGATCTTCATCCTCGGTGAGGTTCTCGAGCGTCTCGCCGAACTCGGGATGTCCACTATTTCCCATGGCGATTACCGCATTGCGACGCAGACCCGAGAGTTTCGTCCGTTTTACCGGTGATCCACGAAAGACCTGCCGAAACTCTTCAATCTTCATTTCCGCCAGCCAGTCGAGGGCGGGGTTAACGAGTTCCGGACGGGCCTGAAATTCCGGCGAGGAAGTGCTGGGAGCTTTCCGGTTCCACGGACAAACATCCTGGCAGATGTCGCAACCGTACACTTGCCGCCCTATGCCGTCGCGCATCTGCTCCGGGATCGAGCCGCGCTTCTCGATCGTGAGATACGAGATACAACGGTTGGCATCCAGTTCATACGGAGCGATCAGCGCATCGGTGGGACATGCATCAATACAGCGCGTGCAAGAACCACACCGGTCGGGGGCCGGTAAATCGGCGGTCAGCTCCAGGGAGGTCAGAATTACCCCAAGGAACAACCACGATCCGATCTTCTGATTGATGATGCAGGTGTTTTTGCCAATCCAGCCCACGCCCGCGTACTTCGCATATACCCGCTCGACTAGCGGCCCCGTATCGACGTAGCAACGGGTCTGAATGTCGGTTGCTGCGGCGGCGATTTTCGCTTCCACGGTCCGCAGCCGTCGCATAACTGCGTCGTGGTAGTCTTCACGGCTCCAGGCATATCGCGAAATCCACCCCTTGTCTTGGGCCGCGACCTCGGTTGAGTAGGGCTGCTCGGTGTTGTAGTTAATGGCGCAGACAATCACGCTTCGCGCCCACGGCGCTACGCATTGCAGCGAGCCGCGCTTAAGGTCGCCCGCTTCATTCCTTTTCTCCATGTAGTGCATGTCGCCGGCGTATCCGGACGCGATCCACTCGGGGAAGTAGTCGAGTTCGGGGGAATCATGCACGCCGGCGATTCCGGCCAACTCAAAACCGGCAGCAAGCGCTGTCTCCTTTATGTATTCCGTGATTTTGGTGACTTCCATAACGTGGGCATGAACCCGCCGCACCCCGGAGCGCCGCGTCCTCTCCATTATCGCTGTTTGCAGCTCACCTGGGCTTGTGACCGGGCTCACAGCCACACGTATCACCCACCCGGCATTCTTGAACAGGGTGGAACCGGGGTATTCCGGGTCGTTTTCGCCGCGAATTCGCCGTCAGGAGGGGCGCGATGATCAACCGTCGTCAGCGCTTCAAAATCGAGGCTGTCAAGCCGTCCAAGCAGGATCCCCAGCAGCGCGTCCACAACTTCAACGAGGTCTCGCAATCCTATACGCCGGAGATGGCAATGGAGCAGGCCCAGCGTTGCCTCTACTGCGACCACGCCCCCTGCAGCAAAGCCTGTCCCCTTCACAACGATATCCCGGCTGCTCTTTTCTTGCTCGGGCAAGGTGACTTCGTCGGTGCCGCGCTCAAGTTCATGGAAACGTCGAACTTCCCTGACGTTTGCGGCCGCATCTGCCCACAGGAAAAGCAGTGCGAAGGGTCGTGCGTCATTCTTCCTCGCAATCCGTCAGTGTGTGTTGGAAAGTTGGAAGCCTTCGTCATCGACTATGTCCGCAAGAATTACGGCTACCCGCTACGGGAAAAAGCGGCCGCCACAGGAATGAAAGTAGCCGTCGTCGGCGCCGGCCCCGCCGGTCTTGCTGTTGCCGAGGAACTCACCGTGCGCGGACACGAAGTCGTCGTCTATGACATGTGGCCGTATCCCGGCGGGCTGCTGCTCTACGGTATTCCGGGCTTCAAGCTGAATAAGGATATTGTCTTTGCCAAGATTCGGTACATGGAACAGATGGGCGTCAAGTTCGTCTGTAATTTCCGCGTGGGCAAAGATCATCCGGTAGAAGAGTTTTTTAAACACGGATTTAACCTGGTCTTTCTCGGATATGGCGCCGTGAAAGGCGGCGAGATGAAGGTCCCCGGCGAAGACAGTTTGAAGAACATCTATCAAGCCACCGAATATCTTATACGCGGGAATCTGCCGACTGAACTGCTGCCCGATTGCTGGCGCAATTTACCCGACCCTAAGCCGAACCACACGGGTGTGACCATCGTCATCGGCGGTGGTGATACCGCAATGGACTGCGTGCGCACTGCACGGCGTCTCAATCCTGACTCCAAGGTTTACTGCGTGTATCGCCGCAGCGAGGTAGAGATGCCCGGCCGCTACGAGGAACGCGTCAACGCGGTCGAAGAAGGCGTGCAGTTTGAATGGCTGACGGCACCCGTCAAATTCATTGGGGACGCAGAAGGCAGGGTCGTCGCCGCCGAATGCATTCGCATGAAGCTCGGCGCGCCCGATGCCAAGGGACGCCGTTCTCCCGTTCCCATCGAGGGCTCGAATTTCACTTACGCCTGCGACACGGTAGTGCTCGCGATCGGCTACAGTCCCGAGACTGATATTCCTGAATCCACGCCCAACCTCAAGACGACAAAGTGGGGCTCGGTCATTGTTGAAACGGAGGAGACCGGCGTTACGAGCCGTGAAGATCTCTATGCCGCGGGGGACAACGTGCGTGGCGCCGACCTGGTCGTCACCGCCGTAGCTGCTGCCCGAAAGGCAGCCCTAGCTATGCACAACAAGTTGCTCGCTATTCGAGAACGCAAATACCGGCGGACGTCAGGTGAAATCGTCGCGAGCGCCGGGGAAATCCATCGCCTGTAGCCCGCTGACGCAGTGCTTCGGCGAAACGGCCTCCGTCATTGAAACGCGTGCCTAACTCTCCTGAACGGCTTTATCGTCGTCTTCTGCTGCTTTCGCGATTACTTTCGTTTAACAAAGAATAACTTTTCACTCTCGCTGTCGGTATTTCGTCAGTACTATTCGCCGCATGGCGGGCTCGGGCTGCAAGTCTATGCAATGGCTTTGTCGCGTTCTCGCGACGATCACTCTAGTGTCTTTGATCGCGGTCCCCGCAAGCTTCTCCAGTGACGCCTCTCCGGCCCCGTCGGTCGAGGCTCCGCGCGTGACTTCCATTACGCAGATCACCAAAGATGGCCTCAGCAAGACAAAGTTGGTCGCCGACGAAACCAACCTATACGTAACCGAGTGGCCTTCCGGCCGGCATGTAATCACCAAAGTTCCTTTGCAAGGCGCACAGTTTTCGACAGTCACCACGCCTTTTTCCAACGTTCAGGCACTGGATCTTTCGCCCGATGGCAAGAAACTGCTCATCGCTCCGGTTCAGGGCGGCTCGACAGGCGCCGAACTCTGGACAATTCCCGTAGAGGCCGGATCGCCCGAGCGCCTGGGTATGTTGAGCGGACGTGATGCTGCCTGGTCCGCCGATGGCAAGTATCTGGCGTTCGTCAAAGGATCTATTCTCTATCTCGCCAGCGGAACCGGAACGGATGTCCGCCAGGTGTTCGCGGCAGCAGGGTCGGTTTTTGCGCCAAAATTCTCTCCCGACGGCCGGCATATTCGAGTCAGCGTCGGTAACCCCGAATTGAACACCACCTCTATCTGGGACGTGGAAATTAATGGTTCGAACCCACACCCGCTCTGGCCTAAGTGGAAGCACAGTGCCACCGCATGTTGTGGAGCATGGAGCGCTGACGGCCGGTACTACATTTTTCAGGTCACTCAGAACTCCCCGACCGCGATAACCAGTCTCTGGGCCATCCCCGAGCAGGGCAGCGGTAATGACGCTCAGCCCGTTCAATTGACCAAAGGCCCAACGTCTTATGGGAATCCCTTCGTGTCGCGTGATGGCAAGAAAGTTTGGGCGATCGGTGTCGCTCCCGCTGCCGAGGCGGTCAACTTCGACGCGCCGAGCAACAGCTTCGTCCCGCTTCTGTCGGGAGTTTCGGCCTCAGATCTGGATTTCTCTGCCGACGGAAAATACGTCACCTATGTAAGCATCCCCGACGCAACCCTGTGGCGTTCGCGCGCAGATGGAACCGACAAGCGGCAACTGACGTTTGGACCGAGCCGGGCCGCCTTACCGCACTGGTCGCCGGATGGAAACTACATCGCCTACGTCGACATGCCTCCCGGCCAGGTATCCAGAATCGAGATTATTTCCAGAGATGGCGGTCAGCCGCGGCGCTTGCTTGCCGAGACTAATAGCCAGGTAGACGCCAACTGGTCAGCCGACGGCCGACGGATCATGTTCGGCGGCCTCAATGATGCGCAGGGGCTCACCATCCGTGTGGTAAACATCGAAAGCCGCCGGGTCGATACAATCCCCGGCTCACAGGGGCTCTTCAGCCCTCGCTGGTCACCGGATGGCCGGTACGTCGCTGCGTTGTCTCCTGACTTCACGAAGCTGATGCTGTTCGACTTCCACACAAAAAAGTGGACAACCTGGCTCAGTGAACCGGCCGGGGCGGTCAGTTACCCGGTTTGGTCAAATGACAGCAAGTACCTGTATTTCGACGACCTCGTCACCGAAGAAGAGTCCATCCGGCGAGTGAAGATAAATGAGCATCAGCCCGAGCGGGTCCTCGTGTTGAAGGGCATTGAACGTTATCCAGGCGCGTTCGGAATGTGGTGGGGTCGCTCGCCACAGGCACAGTGGATGTTCGTGCGCGACCGCAGCACGCAGGAGGTTTATCAGCTGAACGTGGAATTGCCATGACCGATATCCGAGCCAACACCGTCGCAGCATCCGTCAGTCGCGGACTTCGAATTCTGGCGCGATTGTTCCTGCTCGTGTGTGTTGCTCTGGCAGGGCAGGCTTTCCTCGCAACCCCCTTGCATTCACAAACACACATTTCTACCGAGAGACGGGTGATCACCCGCATAGAGCCCGAATACCCTGAGACTCTGAAGCGGCTGTTCATCGGCGGCATCGTGCGGGTCGAAACCGTGGTTGGTCCTGATGGCACGGTACAAAACACCAAACTTCTTGGCGGGAACCCAATTTTAGGCCAGGCGGCGATCAAGGCTATCAAGCAGTGGAAATATGCTCCCAGTGGAAGCAAAGATACGCTTGTGGTCAGGCTGGATTTTAATCCTCACGAGTAGCCTTTACTGGAAGCGGGCGCTTCCAGCCATTAAATTCCCAGTTTCTTGACTTCCTCGTTGTAATACTTGCGGTACAGGATGTCCCACTCCTGACTGCCTTCGAGAATTGTGCGTTTCTGGGTTTCGATTTTCTGCCGGGCGGCAGCATCGATTTTGGCTTCCTGGTTGAGCAGTTCTTCCATCAGGCGGCGGATTTCGAGACGAATCGAGTTGCGGTCTTCGACGAAGTCAACGCTGTCGAGTTCAGCCAGCGCGTCCGAAACCACGTGCGCCACTTTATTCACCTTGTCGCGGCTGACTCTCACAGCACCGCCTTATATTTCCGCACCAGCTCGTTTTTCACTTTCTTGAACATTTCCTGGTAGTTCGCGCCCGTCTTCCGCATTTCGTCGGAGTAGGCCTCGAGTATCACCCGAACCTCGTCGTTGATCCGGTCCTCGAGTGAGAACTCCTCCAGCATCGCCTGGTGAACACGCTCGGTCACCGCGGCCGGGTTCTTGGTCTCGATGAACTCGCCGGAGATAAGTTTTTTAGTGACTTCGCGGGCTAAATAGCCCACGTACTCTTTCGAAAGCAGCATGTGCGGATCAGTTTGCTTGGGTGAACAAATAGAATAGCATGAGCAACACTTTCGCATCCGCTGTTCGCGGATGTCCCCAAAAGGCTTACAATACTCCCATAACGCGATGGGTCTTCCTGACGATTTAAGCGTAATAAAAGACGACATGGTCGCCTTCATTGAAGGCCATGGCATGCGCCGTTTTCACGGCTTCGTCAATTACGAAGAAGTCCAGTGCATCATGTGGGATTCCGGAGAGAATCCCGACGCTTGGAAGGACTTCGTGGAACTGGCCAAAGCCTCGGGCGCTCCATTCCTGACTATGCACGCCGGGACGCTCACTCGCGATGACCTCGAAGGCCTCATTAAGCGTATCAGCAGCGCCCAGTTCACCAACGACGAGGACTTGGAGGACGCCCGCTGGCTTCGCACCTACCTTGGAAAGACCGGCTTTCTCCAACTGGGATGGCCCTACCAGGGCTCGGTTATGTTGTTCGAGACCAGTACCGAGTGGTACGACCGCTACCAGCGCCTACTCGAGCTGTCGGACGATTTCGGCGGCATCCCTATCGATGAACCCGATCAGGACGACGAAAGGTAGGCACTACCCCGAGTACAATGTGCTCAGCCTCTGATGAAGTGGGTTACTCAACCAGCGGACGCAGTCTCGGTTGACCGCCTCGCGTCTGCACTCGTCGGCAATTCTTCTCTACCCTTAAAAACGAAGGAAGCCGCCTCACACCTTGCGCGCCTTCTCGTGCTGCGCGAAGTCATCGACCCGGGTGCTGCCGATTTGTTCCTTAAGCCGTCGCTCACCCACCTTCACTCGCCCTATCAGATGGCCGGCATGAATATTGCTGTCGAACGTCTGGCAGCCGCCATTGCTCGGAAAGAGCGCATCCTCATCTACGGTGACTACGACGTGGATGGCACGACGGCAATCGTTGTGCTGAAAACCGCTATTGAAATGTGCGGTGGCGTCGCAGATTTTCACGTGCCGCACCGGATTCGCGACGGCTACGGCATGAAGGACGATGTTATCGAGCGCGCTGCCGCCGATGGAATTCGCCTCATTATCTCCGTCGATACGGGCATTCGCGCGTTTGCTGCGGGAGAAACCGCTGCCCGCTTGGGCATCGACCTTATTGTCACCGATCACCATTTGCCCGGACAGGATGGCGTGCCCGCAGCCCTCGCCGTACTCAATCCCAACCAGCCGGGTTGTGAGTATCCCTGCAAGGCCCTCTGTGGTTGCGGAGTGGCGTTCAAACTTGCCCAGGCATTAATGGCAAAGTGCCTCGACCGGCCCGATCAGACCCGCCTGCTGACTTCCTTCATGAAAGTAGTCGCGATTGCCACCATTGCTGACGCCGTTCCTCTGATTGGAGAGAACCGCATTTTCGCGAAGCTTGGCCTCGAGGCGCTGCGCTCGCCGGTGAATGTCGGCCTGCGGGCCCTTCTTGAATTGGCAGAACTGGGCGGCTCACGCCCGCTTACCTCGGGAGAGATTGCATTTCGCATCGCACCTCGGCTCAATGCCGCAGGACGCATGGATGTAGCCAAGGATGTCGTCGACCTGTTCAGCGTAAAGGACACTGCCTTGGCGCGTGAAATCGCTACCCGGCTCGACAAACTCAACAGCGAACGCCAAGAGGAAGAGCGCCGGATACTGCAGGAGATCGAATCACGCTTCGAGCAAGACCCCGCGTTACGCGACACCTACTGCATCGTCGTCGACGGGGACGGCTGGCATCGCGGTGTGATCGGCATCACCGCAACCAGGGTCGTCGAGAAGTTCTGCCGCCCCGCCCTGGTGGTCTCGCGAGATGGCCAGGAAGCGCATGGCTCGGGCCGCTCGATTCATGCCTTCCATCTTCTGAATGCCTTGGAATCCTGCTCCAGCCTCTTCGACCGTTATGGCGGGCATGCCCACGCCGTCGGCTTCGCTCTGCCTGCATCGCGAGTCGAGGAGCTTCGCAGCAAGCTGGACGCCTATGCGCGTACTTGCCTCACCCCATCTGACTTCGAGCCGGTGCTCGATATTGATGCGGAGCTTCGGCTGGACGAGATTACTCCTGAGCTTTTCGACGCCTTAACCCGAATGGAACCATTCGGAATGGGTAATCCCGAACCAGTCTTCGCAGCTCGCGGTGTGCGCCTGACCCAGCCTCCCCGAATTCTGAAAGAGAAGCACGCCAAGTTGAAGGTTGGTATATGCCACAATACAGCGGCAAGTGACAGCTCGTCCTGGCGGCGCGCTATCACCTACAACGTGATGGCCTGGCGCATGGCGGAAAGACTGGATCATGACCGTCTGCTGCCCGGCGATCTTCTCGATATTGCCTTCAGCGTTGGCCACAACGATCATCCCGAGTTCGGCGGACTTGAACTGACCCTCTGCGATTACATGATTAACTCGACCGTTCATGGGCCCGAGGCGGCTACCGCCGTAGCCAATCGCTAATCCGGTCGGGTGTTTACCTTAGTTCCGCAATTCTCAGTCTCACCACGGTTAACTGCCAGTGTCTCAGGCCAGGTATTTTCCTTTACTGCCAACGAAACACCGGGCTATAGTGCACGCCATATGAACGGAAAAACAGTCTGCAACCAGTGTGGCCGGGAAGTCACTCCGGGAACTGCCTTCTGTGTGCAATGCGGAGCGAAAATCAGTGCATCCACCACGACAACCGCGGTGGCAGCCGCGGCCGCGGCGCCCGCAATGGCAACGGCCTATTCAGGCGGGGCAGCTCATCCTGGCGCGCCGGTGACTGCTCGTTATGGTGGCTTTTGGATCCGGCTGGTGGCCGCCTTCATTGATGGTGTCTTGGTGCAAGTTGTCGTCATGCCGGTAGCTTTTATCGTGGGAGCCGCCATAGGAGTCGCTTCAGTCGCGAGCCGTAGCGCCGCTGCGGCGGGAGTACAACTGCTGGCCACAATGTTCGGCTTCTTCCTCGGCGTTGGGGCGTCTTGGATTTATGAGGCCGCCATGGAGAGTTCTTCGAAGCAAGCTACCCTTGGCAAAATGATCTTTGGCATGCGAGTGACCGATCTGGCAGGAAACCGTGTTTCGTTCGCCCGTGCCACCGGGCGTCACTTCGCGAAATACATCTCAGCGATAATCCTGCTTATCGGTTACATCATGGCGGGATTCACACAAAACAAGCAGGCCCTGCACGACATGATTGCCGGAACCCTGGTCCGCCGCACCTAGAAAAGCAAAGGCGCGGGTCGTGCTCCCCGCGCCGCATCCCTCACCAAAGCTTTCCTTTTATACGCGCTGCGCCTTGGCCTTCTTCTGAGTACTCGCCGCTAACTCCTGGATGGTCGGAAATGAATACGGCGGTGTGAGTGATCTTTCCTTCGGTTCCGAAGTACCACGCAGGGCCGGTACTAGCATCTCGATCGCCTGGTTCGCATTGGGAGGCGATACCACTGTGCCCGCAAGCATCCCGCTTCGCACCCACGCCTGGCCCGTCTTCGGCAGTCCATCGCAGCCGAGGAATGGCAGACCGAGCCAGCGCTCCCGTGCGGCACCCGTCGTGTTCTCCTGAAAAGCCTTCCGCGCTCCAGCGGCCATCGAATCGTCGTGTGCGGCGACGACGTCTATGTGCGTCTCATGAGCGGTGGACAGCCGTAGCCAGGAACTGATCGTCTTGTACGCGCTCTCCTCCGTCCATTGCGCTTTCATCAGCTTGACCTGCACGTCGGCCGGCTTGGTTTCGTACATCCCCGCCGTGCGTTGCTTGGCCGCAAGACTCTCCGACGGGCCTTGGATATACAGGACCGATCCGCCGTTCGGCAGCAGAGCGCCAAATTGCCGTCCCTGAATCCTTCCGATTTCCTCATGGTCCGCAGTGACTACGAAAACGGGTACGCGATACGTCGTGCGCAATTGGATCGCATAGTCGACGTCGCGGTTGAGAACGACCCACCCCACTCCAGCAGCGGCTGCTGCTCTTGCCACTTGCGGCAACGCCGTCCCCCCAACCGGTTCAAAAACGATCCCGTTCGGCCGCGTCGCCGACTGAATGATCGTCAGCAATTGCTGGCTTTGAGTGATCGCGTCGTTGTCAGCGTAGATGATCTCCAGATCGATCCCGAGCCGCTTCGCAGTCTGTTCCGCCGCGGTGGCTTGTTCCTGCTGGTAATCATTGTTCTTGGTAGTGAGCGAGAGCAGGACCTTTAGCTTATTCATGAGACACGCCCATCGCTGAATCATATCGCTCCTGCAGAAAACCCAAAGGTAACCACGGTAACCAATACGCCGGCTGGGGGAGCGGCGGGTAGCGCACTGAAACGTTTCAATACAGGTGTTACAATGCGCGCCGCGAGGTCTACATGATCAAAACCTTCATCATTGCCACCGCTTTTTTTCTCTCTTCCTCTTTTGCTGCGGGACAGGCCAAGCTATCGGCACATTGGGAAGAATTGACGGCCGAGGACTTTGTCCAGGCAGTCCATCAGTCAGGCGGCACCTGTGTGCTGCCTTTCGGCATTCTCGAAAAGCACGGGCCACATCTTCCCATCGGCACCGATTTGCTCGATGTACGGAATGCCGTCTTGGGCGCTGCCCAGCAGGAGTACGCGGTTGTTTTCCCGGAGTACTACTTCGGCCAGATTTTCGAGGCGAAACATGAGCCCGGCACCATCGCTTACAGCCGCGTCATTCAATTGAATCTCCTGCAAGAGACGACCGACGAAATGGGACGCAATGGCTGCAAGAAGGTCATCATTGTGAATGGGCACGGCGGCAACGAAAGCCTGCTGCCCTACTTCGCTCAAACGCAGCTGGCAACGCGGCATGACTACGTTGTGTACGTGTTTGGCTTACCCCAGACACCGCCCGGAGGACCCGCCAAGAAGAGCACCGCACCCGATATGCATGCGGGAGAGTCCGAGACTTCTAACATGCTGATCTCGCGCCCCGATCTAGTCCACATGGATCGCGCGAAGAAGGAGTCGGGCGCGGATTTGGCGCGCGTCCAACTCCCCGATACCCTTTACACCGCGATTTGGTGGTACGCGCGCTTTCCGGAGCACTATTCGGGAGATGGTTCGCTTGCCACGAAAGAGCTGGGACAATTCCAGGTGAACGGCTGGATAGATTCGCTCGTCAAAGCGATTCGCGCTGTAAAAGCGGACAACACAAGCCTGCAATTGCAAAACGATTTCTACGACAAGAGCACGCACCCACTCGACACCAAGCAATAATCCCGTTCGAGCTTGCGGTCGATCGCGGTCGGCCAGACGATGGACAGCCGACCGCCGTCAACGCTTAATTGTGTGTGCGAGCCTGGTCCAGCCGCCAGAGGCTGAGGCTCATGTACGTCTCGTCATGGCTGACAGCCTCGAGCGCGGGCTGCAGGTCGCGGCCGACATCCACTTTCAGGATGTAACCGAGAACGCCCGCATCGAAGGCTTCCTGGACCATTCCAGGAATGTCATATTGGCTGACGATAAGTACCTTTGTGTCTGGAAGGGTGTTGCGGATTTGGCGGGCAGCCTCGATGCCGTTCATTAGCGGCATGCTGAGGTCCAGGAGCGCAACATCGGGATGAGTCTCCTTCGCTCTCTCGACGGCTTCCTGCCCGTTGGTGGCTTCTGCGATGACCTCACAATCCGGCATGTGTCCCAATAGAGCTTTGAGACTCCTTCGGACTGCTTCGTGATCATCCGCAATCAGAATACGATGGCGCAACTCCATATAAATGGGCCCCACAGCAAAAAAAATATGACTCCGTTATCCCGAGCCCCGGTCACACTACTGTCCGTGTCGGGGTTCGGATCCCGCAATCGGGAATATCATGTAGGAACGCAAAAAAGGCATGTTCGGTGTCTACGCGGCCTCGCGCCCCCTCTTCATTTCCTCTTCCCGTGGAGTCGTGCTACTTACCATTGCGAATTGCGCAATGTCGTCCTGTCGCATGAACACTACGCCCGGCCGCCGCTGCGCATAAATGATGAACTCTTCCAAAACCTTCGCGTGCGAGGGCCGTCCGCTGACGCGATCATGCAGGCTGATCGACATCATCCTCCGGTGCGTCTCCGATTCCGAGTAGAGCATCTCGAACTCGTTCCTTAGTTCGCTGGCGTACTGTTCGCTGGTGAAAAACCGCGTTTCATACGCCACCAGGTCGTTCAGCGCAAGTGTGTACGGCACAACCGCGAATGGCTTACCTCGTACAGTGACCAAAAATGGCTCGTCGCGGCTGACGTCATCCACGTGATACAAAAAGCCGAGATCCTGCAAAATCTCCAGAGTGTCCGGCAATTCTCGAAGTCCTGAGGCGTGAAATCCAACCGGCCGCTCGCCAGTCGTCTTCTGAATCTTTTGTATGTCGGCTTCGCACCCGCGGCGCACTTCTTCGGAGTTCCACGCGTAATCGGCCGCCCAACTTCTGCCACGCAGGGCGGCCTCATGGCCTCGCTCAACTATCTCGCGGGCAAGCGCAGGATTATGCTCGACTGCGTCCCCTGCCATGTGGGACGTGGTCCTCACGTGACGCCGCTGGAAAATTTCCAGTAGTCTTGGAATGCCTTCTTTGGAGCCGTAGTCCCACCATTTTGTCAGCGCACCGTCGGAGTAGCGGTCCCGAGCAAAAGGACTGCTCACTTCGGGGCGCGGCGCTACCCCGGCCTCAAACTGGAGTGAGATGGCGACGACTAGCTTCGCACCGTCGGGCCATTGTTCTCTGCCTCCACGCGCCCAGCCCTTTCGCGGCAGCGCTTTGCTCAGTCGCTCAAGGTATCGGCCTGGCGCCAACGCGGAGCTACGGTTATCGAAGTGGCGATGCATCCTTGCTGGTCCTCGAGCAGGCTTGTCCTCGAACAAACTTCCGCATTCTGCGGCCAATCTGCCATGCGCATCTTTGCCGCTGGAGCGCCTGCGGCCCCAAGGTTTCCGTTCCTAGCTGAGATGCAGATTCGTATCTTACTGCTGTTTCACGACATCCGCCCTACGTGCATTTCGATACCGACCTACGTGGTTACTGCTCTGTTACCTTGGGGAATTGACCGGCTCAGCCCGAACCTGTAAGTTGAACGAGTACTTGCAGTTGTCTCCCCCGTTCCGGGCGCTCATTGTCTTCGAGAAGCCCAGTGCTCATCATGGACAACAACAGCGCCAAGCTTGCCCACGAACTAGGGGAACTCGCCGAACAGCTCCGATTCCTGGAGTCAAAGCTCACATCACCACAGACCAAGCTGTCGAGCGGACAGTTTGTGTTAGATGGAGAACCCATCGAGTCTCAAGTGCTGGCAGAGTTCAAGTCAGCCTTGGATCACGTACGCCATTCAGTTTGGGCACTTCTCGAAGCCATGGCGGGGTATTCGGGCCACACTATCGAAGAAGCGTTGGAAAACTATCGCATGCAGCGCGCAAGTGAGTTGCTGCACGTGCTGCGGCCGAAGATCGAATCGCGACATCGTCCCGAGTCTGCTGCCGCCCGCTCCTTTTTCGATGAAGTCCAGGTTGTCGCCGACCTCGCCTTCCGCCGGCACATGCGCGACGATCGCTGATGTCCTCTGCAGACATCAGGCTCTGTCCCGACCTGCCTACCGTTTGCAGGGTAAGAATTAATTTCCCGCGATAGCTCGCATCGCGAGCAATTGCTGCGGCGCATTTTGATACCAGCCTCCGCAACGTACTGATCCGCCGTGCTCAACAAAGTGGCAGCGTAGGTGCATTTCCTCTCGCGGAAGAAAAAACTGTGGAGGGGACAGCCTGGTTCCGGCCGATGGTGCGCGGAATGTTGACAGGCTTTTATCGAATGACCGACGACACGATCTGGCAGAAACTCTGCCAACGCATCATGGAAGAAAAGAATCCGCAAAAACTGTGGGAACTAGTGGACGAGTTGAACCGCACTCTCGAGCTCCGCGAACAGCAACTTCGCCACACGGGAAGTTCACCGGAAGAGCCCAGCGCAACCGAAACCTCGTAGCCGCCCGCCCGGAACCATCTTGTACAAGGGTAGGTCCGAACCAATCTGAGAGTCCTTGGTGCTCCTCGGAAGATGAGGACGGCATCGACTCTCGTATCGCGGAGGAGAGGCGCGGTTAGAACGCTCCTCCTCCTCCTCCGCCAAATCCGCCGCCGGAGAATCCTCCTCCTCCGCCCCCGCCGCCGCTCCAACCTGATCCCGTGGAACTCGCGCGTGGCGCCGACACGAACACCTGGTGCATGTCGCTCGACATCGAGTGCATGGAGTTACTAAAGAAGATTGGATTGAATCCGCCCATCGGATACGGGCTTGGCGATACGTACCACGATGGTGGATCCCTTACGATTCCTGCGAACTTCTTCGCCCAAGTATGCTCCAGGCCGAATGCCATGGCGTACGGCAAGAATTTTTCGAACGTGTCGGGCGGCATTCGCCTCAGGCGATCTTCGTCGACACGATGGATAAATTCCTGGAAACCTAGTACCGCGATTCGCGTGCGGCCGCCTTTCAAAGTCTTCGCGGTCATCTGCCGCGCGAAAAGCCACCATATCAACGCCGAGATCAATACTGCGGCGATCAGCAATCCGACGGAGCTGAAGAAGTCGATATAACCGGTGAATTGCGCAATGGCAAATGGAGCAAGGATCAAAATCGCCGCACCGATGCTGTACCCGTTCGCCGAATCCGGATCGAGCAGGTACATGCCCTTGCTCTTCAGTTGGGACTTGAGGTCCTGGCGGATAAGAGGGATCGCGGTGTAGAAATGGTTGCGCAAGCTGGACAGCCGCGTCTCCGTCCCGCCTCCCGCATAGATGTTCTCCATCATGACGCGCTCATGCGCTTGCAGCTTGCTCCACTCCTCACGCCCTTTTACCAGGTGAAGAACGTAGTCTTTGTGACTGAACAGCAGACCTTTCTCTTCCAGCTCTTCGATTTTGAGGTACCCGCGCACCGCCAGATCGATGATCGTGCTGGTAATGTCGCGGGGGTGGATCGTGTCATCAATCAGCGTTCCGGCTTCCGCGGGCGAGATTTCCTTTGGCGGTTCATACATCGGAGCCACCGACAGTCCGGGGTCTGGATCTCTGCCCTTGTACCGCCACAGTACAAACATCACTCCTAGAGTGACCAAGGGAAGGAAGACTATTGCATTGCTCTCGATGAACCAGATCGCCCGAGTCAGACTGCCCGGTCGCGAAATGATTCCCTGTGGAATGTAGACATCGATGGTTAAGCCACCCCGCATCGGCAACGGCGCGGTGGTCTCGAAATATGTATCGCTGCCCTTAACTTCGGCGGTCGCATTATGCGCTGTGGAACCATACGCTCCCGTGAACGACTGTGCCCGCAAGGCCCCGGTAGCATTGGGCGGAAACTGGACAGTCGCGGAAGCGTGTTCGATCGGTACCGGCCAGTCGTTCCCCGTCACATTCCAGTAGAACTCGTCGTAGCTGTCGAGATAGCGGATCGCGTTTCGAACCGAATATTCGATTTCGACAGTCTTTGTGGTGTCGACCGCGCCGGGGATATAGATTTTCAGATCGCGAAACCCATTCGAAGTGTGCGACTCGTACTTAAGCTTGCTTCCAGCTCCGTCGGTTACGCGCCTCACGTCGAGAAACAAGGTGTAGTTCGTCCCGCGCGGGCCCGGATACTCGACCGGAATCGTGCGATGTATGCCGTGCCATTCACCGGTGAACTCAAGCGATAGTCGTTCGATGACCTCTGTTTTTCCGTCCCAAGAGATACTGATGGAGTCCTGAAAATTGGTGATCCGCCAGGACCTCGCAAACGCTGGACTGACACCTAGGAGAGCCAATAGCAGGACTAAAGCCTGGGCCCAGCCGCTTACGTGAGGGGAACGACGTTGGCAGGTGGAGGACTGTCGTTCATTCATTGTCTTGGCCACGCCGGTTCGCTGCGAGGCTCAGAACTTTACCGCGACCGGCTCCCGGTCGGCGGCTTCCACTTCAAAGAACTGGCGCGTGTGGAACCCGAACATTCCCGCGATGATGTTCGTCGGGAAGGATTGAATCTTCGTATTCAGATCGCGCACCACCGCGTTGTAATAACGACGGGCATTCTGAATCGTGTCTTCCACCTGGCTCAACGAACCCTGTAGTTGCGTGAATTCTTCCGACGCTTTCAGCTCAGGATAATTCTCGGCCACCGCGAACAGGCTTTTGAGCGCGCCAGTAAGTTGATTTTCCGCGGCAGCCTTGTCGGCCGGCGTGCTTGCCTGCATCGCCTGGGAACGGTACTTGGCGATGTTCTCGAATGTTCCTTTTTCGTGAGCCGCATAGCCCTTCACCGTTTCGACGAGATTCGGTATGAGATCATGCCGCCGCTTCAATTGCACATCGATGTCAGACCAGGCAGAGTCGGCGCGCACCCGGAGTTGCACCAGGCTGTTGTACATCCCGATCAGAACGAACGCGATGACGACCAGGATTACGAGAATGATGATTCCGACCATCGGCTCTCTCCTGAGTTGGACTGGGAATCATTCGGACGGTAACACAGCGCGAAGACCGCGTGCAATGATGGACAGAGTTCGCGGGGCATGCCACAGGCACACTCCAGTCTTGTGCAACAAGCAGCAGGGTGACGTGACTAGCTCACTGTAACTGGGCGCGCTGGGCGAGGAAGCGGTCGCGGCACTGCTTCGCTTTGGCCAGGACTGAAGGGTATTCCGGCGATTTGCGGAATGCCGCCATGAGCGGGTCCATCTGCAAGTAATCGTACGAACAGTATCCACTCTCGATCGCCGATTCCAAAAGGCGTGCGGCGAGTTCAGAGCCAATGCACGGGCTGAGCATGCCAGCTTGAGCGTACCTTGGCTCCGGATCGTGATAGGCGAGCGTCTGCTTGACCGCTTCTTGCACGATCTGGTCAGCGTCGGCGGGCTTGGGATTCGAATAACAGGCCTTAAGGGCCCGGGTATGGAAGAAGTCACTGTCCGGAAGGTGCCGAAGGCGTTCCACTGCCTCTGCGCTCCTTCCTTCGCGTATGAGGACATTGGATTCACCGGCACTCGACCACTCTGAACCAGCGTCCAGGTTCAAGAACTCACGCGCTCGCTCATTCTGGCCGGTAAAGAAGAAAACGCTGGCGCAGGACCGGAACTGGTAATTGCCGGGATCAAGGCGAACAGCCGCATTGCACTCCTCAGCTGCCTCTTTGCTCAAGCTGGCGTAACGTAAAACATAAGACAAGGTGAAGTGCGCGAAGCCACTCTGAGGACGCTTCGCAACCATGGCCTTGGCCTCTTGGTAAGCCTGGACAAGTCTGCCCGCATCGGAATCCAGGCTGACGATTTGCTGCTCGGCGTCCTCGAGGTTGGGATCGAGCGCCAGCGCATGCCGTAGTGTGGGCTCTGTTTTCGTCATGGCCCCGGTCGAGCCGGCGCCGTATTCCTCTTCGTAGTAGTAGCGTTTGCCTAGCGCTGACCAGGCGGGTGCGAAGGAGGGATCGAGTCCGACCGAGCGTTCAAGCATGCGCACCGCTTCGCGATTCTGCTCTCCATCGTGCGGAACCGCGACGCTTCTCAAATACAAGTCGTACGCTTCTTCATTGCTGGGACGCGTGCCACTATCGCCCGCCGCGGTCATTGCGCCCAGCGCGGGAATAAGGCCCTGGCGCACTTTGGAGGTGATTTGTTCACGCATCGCTACCAGGTCGTCGGTCGAGACATTCATCGTCTCTTGCCACAGCACGCGATCGTCGGCGACATCCACGGCTTGCATGGCGAGTTGCAGTTGGTTGTGGACCTTCTGGAAGTGTCCAAGAATGATACGGCCGACGTGCATCTCTTTCCCGGCCTGTTGAACGTCAACATCGCCGCCGGCATATTTTCCGGTGGCTGCGAAGGGACGGATCGAAAGTGTGCGCACGGAACTTAACGTCGTGGCGATTTCGTCCGGCAAGGCCATGCGAAGGAAATCATTTTCTTTTTCCGCCCCGAGATTCTGAAAGGGCAGAACAGCGATCGTTACCGGGGCTGAGACTTTCTGCGCTCCCGAAGAAGAACCCCGTAAACGCCAGATCAGAAGCCCGGCGACGACCAGCAAAACAGCCGCCCCAACCGCCCAGAGCAGGGGTTTGCCGGATTTTCGCGCAGGTTTGGCGGGGACAATGGCGCGGGAAGAGCCGGAACCGCTGTCGCGGCGCGTTCTCGCTAGATCGACGCGCATTTCCGAGGCATGTTGGTATCGCACCTCGCGGTCTTTCTCCAGCGCCTTTTGTATGACATGGTCGAGTTCTGGCGGTATCTTCGGATTCAATTGGACTGGAGACGCTGGAGCACCGTGCAAAACAGCGTCGAAGATTGCTCCCGAGGTGTCGCCCAGAAAGGGCAGGGTGCCGGTTGCCATCTCGTAGAGCACGATGCCGAAAGAGAACAGGTCGCTGCGAGCGTCCAGCGGTTTACCCAGCACTTGCTCGGGTGACATGTAGGAGACCGTTCCCATCGTCGACCCGGGGCTGGTCAGGTGCTCGTCCCGCGTCAGCGTGTTGGCAGATCCCACATTGCTCGCCGACAGGTTCCGCTCGTCCACCTTGGCCAAGCCGAAATCCATAATCTTTGCGTGACCGCGTTTGGTCACGAAGATGTTGGCCGGCTTAATGTCGCGATGAATGATGCCGGCGGTGTGGGCCGCGTCGAGGCCGTCGGCAATTTCGATGGCGAGGCAAAGTGCTGTATCGGTCTCGATCGGCCGTCCTGCGATGGCATGCTTTAGAGTCATGCCCTCGAGGTATTCCATCGCGATAAAAAGCGTTCCACCATTTTCACCGACTTCGTAAATCGTGCAGATATTCGGGTGGTTCAGCGCCGACGCCGCACGCGCTTCACGGCGAAATCGCTCCAGTGCGGCAGAGTCTTTCGCCAGGCTGTCGGGCAGAAACTTCAGGGCGACAAATCGTCCAAGCGACAGGTCTTCGGCCTTGTAGACCACGCCCATGCCACCGCCACCTAGTTGCTCGATGATGCGGTAGTGCGAAATGGTCTGTCCGATCATTGGATTGGAATCTTAAGGACTGAGGGGAAAGGGGTCAATGCGGATTGCGGACAGCGTCGCTCAGTGCTTTGCCCAGATCATATAATCCTTTGCGCCTGAACCAAGCGACCATCTGTAGTATTCTCGCCAGCTGCTGACATCCTTCTGAGGAAAATCAGGTGACACAACTACGACGCCCGATGCTGACATTGGCTTTCCTCATCGGAGTTCTGGGCGCGATCTCGTCTGCCCAAAACCCGGTGAAATATCACGCCACGATTAAAGATGTGAAATACGTCTACGCGACGGTAGAACCTGTCGGCCGCCTCAAGTCCGGAGACATTCTGGAGACGAATACGCTCGACGCCTTCGGCAACGCCATCCAGAAGCCGACCGACACGCTCGACATGGTCAAAGGCGACAACCCGTTGACTGGGCCCTTTTACATCGAGGGAGCAGAGCCGGGCGACACGCTCGCCGTGAAGATCCTCGACCTGCAGGTTGACGGAGACCAGGGCGTCGGCGCCTTCGTGCCTTCCTTCGGTGCGCTTAACCCGACCACGTACACGGCGATGCTCAATCCGCCGTTGCCGGAGCGAATCTGGCTCTATCCCATCGATCATGCCAGCAATACCGCAACCTTTACCGCGCATGACTCGAATTTCTCGGTGAAAATTCCACTGCATCCGTTCTTCGGATGTATAGGCGTCGCGCCCGCTGGCGGTGAAGCCCGCAGCTCGATCGTGCCCGCCGAGTTCGGCGGCAATATGGACGCACCCGAAGCCAGCGTCGGCAACACGGTCTACTTTCCGGTGAACGTGCCCGGGGCGCTCCTCTACATGGGCGATGGCCATGCGGCGATGGGCGATGGTGAGATTGCAGGCACAGCCGTCGAGGTCCCCCTGCGCGCTCGCGTGCAGGTCAGTTTGATCAAGGGCCACAAGATCAACTGGCCCCGCTTCGAAAACGACAACACGATTATGACCGTCGGGGCATACCGCCCTGCCGACGACGCTTTGCGCATCGCCTTCACCGAGTTGGTCGGGTGGATTCACAATGACTACGGATTGTCGGAACTTGATGCTTACGAATTGCTGTCCAAGGTCGCGAAAATCCATTTCGACGAGATGGTCGATCCCAACTACGTGATCGTTGCTTCCATTGATAAAAAGTATCTACCGCCCAAAAAGAAGTGACTCGATCGGCAATAGGATTTCAGCGATGACACTTTTCACGAGACGTTTCGGGAATGCGGTTTGGCTGTTTTATGCGCGAGCGCACCGGGCATCGCGTCATGTCGAGCAATGGGCGCAGTCCGGGATTCACGGCGGAACTGGATCGCTATCCCGAGGACGACGTCACCATCGTCGTGCTGAGTAATAGCTATGCGACCGTTTCACAAGATCCCATCGCGGATGGGTTGGCCGCGATTGTTTTCGGGCAGCGGCCACCCCCTGCACCGCGCGCCTCTACGGAAACTCGGTGACCAATACTCCCGGATCGGAAAAATGATCCAAGAATCATTCCCAGAATTAAGAGTGACTTTCGTACTAGTACCTTTGTCTATCCCGTTTTCTTGACACTCGTTGTACATCGGGCGACACTCGATTCGATAACTCAAATTTGCTTCAACTAAGTGGTTTTTGCTCGCCCCAGTCGAGCGCTGATGCGAGTTATCACGGTTCTCCCATGGATCGCTTTTCGAGTTTTGAGTCCGGCACCGCTCATGGCGGCAGCATGTCTTCTGGTGCGGCCGCGGCAACCGCGGTCGCTCGAGCAAAGCCCGACACCTTCCAGTTTCCCGGCGAAGATGGAGGGCGTTCGCTCAGCGCCTGGGCTCGGCGCGACCTCGAAGCGACGCTCCAACTGCTCGCCGACCGCGCGCAGTACATCACGGGAAGCTCCGGCGCCGCCATAGCTCTCCGCGACGGTGAGCACATCATCTGCCGCGCCAGTTCCGGGCCCTCAGCACCGGAAGTCGGATCGTATCTTCAAGTGAGCTCCGGCTTGTCCGGTGAGAGCGTTCGCACCCGCAAGATTCTGAGCTGTGACAACGCGGCAATGGACCCGCGTGTCAACCGTGATAGTTGTCGCGCACTTGGAATCGCATCCTTCGTCGTTATGCCATTAATCCGCGATGACGAAGTGGTTGGAATCTTCGAAATCTTTTCCGCAAAGCCGCATGCCTTTCAGGAGCGCGACATCCAGGCGCTGGAGCGTATGGGGGAGATGGTCAACACCGCTCTTGAGCAGGTGCTGAACCCGAAGTTCAAAACGGGCGCCGGCACCGGCAGCACCCAAAAAGTTCCCATACAACCCGGACGAGCAGAAGCAGCAGCTATCTTGCCGGAAGCACCCGCCGTTGCGTCCGAAAGCAGCGTTCCCAAACCGGCAATGGGCACTCCGCAGAACGATCCACAAGCGCGCGCCGAAGCAGTTCCAGTTCAGCAACTGCAACCCAACGTACCGGCAGCTGCGCCGACGGCAACAGCTGTACCTGTGGACGGAGCTTCCAAGCCGACGCCCGCGGTTGGAACGTGTGCGTCCTGTGGGTTTCCGGTTTCCCCGGGCCGAGCTTTTTGTCTCGACTGCGAGGCGTCTTTACCGGAGAAGTTCGCCAAACCACCGGCTGGCTCCGTTGCCGACGGACCTTCATTCCTCACCGACTTGAGTGATGGTGGCCCTCAGCCCGAGGGATTCAAGCAATGGATTGTGGCTCATCGTTACCTGCTGGGCACGATTCTTGTGCTGGGAGGGACCGCCGCTCTGCTGTTGTTCCGTTAGTTTTCCCACTCGAAGTGCCGTAATTTCTTGACAATCCCGCCATCTCTGCATAAAGATTGGGCATTCGCTCCACCCAATCGACCTGTCACAGGTGCTTGAATTCTATGAAGAATGTCTACGAAGTACTCCGACAAAAAGAGCTGGAGTTGGCCCGTCTGGAGAAAGAAGTGGAAGCCTTGCGCGTAGCCGCTCCCCTGCTCTCCGATGACAAGGGCGAGTTGCTCTCCGATTCCAGTAACAGCAAGCCCTCCATCGCATCCAGCAGCCAGCAGCCGATTCGGATACCGCAACCAGCTGTTAGTGCAGCAGCGGTAACACCGCAGCCCGCGCGCGCCGCCGGCTGGGAAGATACTGCTAAGCGCTGGCCGTAGTGAGCTGCCGTCTAACCAGACATCGTGCGCCAGCCCGTCGCCGGAACCGGGTTAGCCATCACCAGTGATACAAGTGACCCGAGTTATCAATAGCCCGGCCGCGTGCCGGGCTGTACTGTTTTCTACGTTGACACTGTGCAGGCACCCGGATAAGCTGGCCTCACACCAGCACCTTAGCGCCGACTTCGTTCGTCTCCGATCAGACGGATCGCGAGGCATTTCCCCCGGACGTAGCAAGCGATGAGCCAAGTAGTCCCCCTGACCTCGGCAATCGATACGCAGGAACGACGCAGGTTTTCCCGTTTCCCTCTTACGGCCCCCATGGATGTGGTTGTTCTGCGATCTGGTATCCCTTCCACAATCCCAGGACGTTGTATCGATCTAGGCGAAGGCGGCGTCTCCGCGATTATGGCGGGTGAGCTTCGCGCTGGAGAGTCGGTCGGCTTGGAAATCAAGCTGCCTGTGGGCATGGAGCCCGTACAGGCTAAGGCGGTCGTACGAGACCAGAAGGACCTGCTTTGTCGGCTCCAGTTCGTCGGCATGCGCCCCGATGCATTTAGTGCTCTACAAGCGTGGGTACAGTTGATCGGCCCGCGAGCGATGCCGAATATTGCCATTCTGCCCGCAGAGAAAAAAGACCCGGCTCCCGCCCAGGCACGCCGAACGGAAACCCGGGTCCGACGCCGGCGTCAATCCAGAAAAGCAAAATGGATGGCGCTGAGCCCCCTGATTGTGGTACTCGCCGCAGTCCTGGTTTGGTGGGCTTGGCAAAACGACTGGATCGGCTTCGACCCCGACTCAACCACCTCTGCACAAAGCCAGCTGTTGAAGGTCCCCAGCTCGATTATGGAGCGTTCCTTACTACACCGCGTCGAACCGACTTATCCGGAAGAAGCGCTCAAGAGGAAGACCGAGGGGCTGGTCGTCGTTGGCGCTATCATCGGGACTGATGGCGCGGTCAAACAGGTTCAGCCGCTCAGCGGCCCCGACGTCCTGGCACGTGCCGCCGTCGACGCCGTCAAGTGGTGGCGCTTCCAGCCGTACGAAGTGAACGGGCGGCCCGCCCAAGTGCAGACGACGATAGAAGTCGATTTTCAACTGCACGAGTAAATTCATCATTTCTTTGGAGCCGATGAGGTTCTGAGCCGCAACCCACGCCATTTTTTTCCTGCCGGAAACGATGCACCGATCCGATGTTATACGCGCCTGGATATTTCCTTTGATCGTCGTGGAAAAAAGAACGGCGCGCGTCACGAATGTGGGGTAAGGATGGCAGCGACGCGCGCCTTTGGATAACCGTGTTGAAGCTAAGGTATCGCGAATCGTCTTGGAGCATCAGTGATGTCGATCACCTATGGCTGTGATACCGCCGCGCTTTTGCTCACTTGGTTTTGAGCCCAAGGAATCGTGTTCTCAACAGCTTGCGGGCGATCTCTTGGGGCCATGGGTGTTCGTCGACCACCGGAACCGGACTTGCCCCCCGTAGACAAGGACTGCGCGTCCAATCGGCGCGCACCCGCATCAGTTACGTGTCAGTCAATCCGTTGAGGAGATGCCATGATCCCACAAGCGGAGAAGGCCGCCCGTTTTTGTGCCTTGCACGATGGACCTGGGGCATTCGTGATCCCCAACCCCTGGGATGTGGGCTCGGCCCGTTTGCTCGCCGGCCTCGGCTTCCATGCCTTGGCAACCTCGAGCGCCGCAGCCGCCTCGGTCGTCGGGAAAAAAGACCACCAACTAACCCGTACCGAAGCCCTCGAACATTCACGGGCTATCGTGAATGCCACAGACTTACCCGTCTCCGCCGATCTCGGAAACGGATTTGGTGACATACCGGAAGTAGTGGCTGAAACCGTCCGTCTTGCTGGAGAAGCAGGACTGGTCGGATGCACGATTGAAGACTCGACCGGAAATGCGGGCAAGCCGCTTTACGAATTCGGCTTGGCGGTTGATCGCATAGCCGCAGCATCGGAAGCGGCGCATGCACTGCCTTACCCATTCCTGTTGACGGCGCGAGCCCACAATTTTCTGTACGGCGATCCGAATCTGGACGAAACCATCCGCCGTCTCCAAGCTTTCGAAAAAGCCGGCGCCGATGTTCTTTTTGCTCCCGGCCTGCCCGATGTCGCCTCGGTGCGCGCGGTCTGCGCAGCCATCTCGAAGCCGTTCAACTTCATGGTCGGGATCAAGGGAAAGTCGTTTCCAGTCAAGGAGCTCGCTGCTGTCGGCGTACGTCGCATCAGCCTTGCCACATCCCTCTACCGCGCGGCGATGACCGAATTTCTCAGTGCGGCACGCGAGGTGAAGGACAGAGGCGAGTTCAGCTTCCTTGACGATTCTGTGAGTACCCAAGAGCTGAACCAGATCATGCAGATCTGATCCTGTGATAACGGTCACAGACGGCTGTCAAGGCCCGGCACAGACTGCGGGTATGAAGCGGAATAAATCATCAGGCGTGATACTAGGTGCGTATAGCGATGCGGGGTTGAGCCTCTTCACATTTTCCGCCACAGTTGGAGTGCTGTACTGGGTTATCCGACTCGGGTGCGAGGCTGCGTTTCGGCTGCTGCGGATTGGCTAAATCCCCGGTCCAACCACAGGCCTGAGGCCCGGGGCGCGGGCTACTTCGGGACAGCTCGCTGTTTGCGTAACTCGTGCAGTACCACTCCACCGCTCACCCCAAAACACCCGATCGCCAACAAAGCCAATAGTTCCGGGACCCCCGCGCGCGCATGGAGATAGTTGGAGAAGAAAGCTGACAGGGCAAAAACAACCGCAAGCGCGTTTAACCACAAAGGCGACCGGACCCGCGTCAAATCGCGGTAGCGGAACCGGAGTTGCAGGAGAAGTGCCGCCAACCCGATCGCCGCCACGACGACAATCATGGTTGCGCTCAAGAATGCTGCCCGCCCCGTAAACGTCACGATCAAAGCTAAGATGCCGACCAGCAATCCCGACAGGATCACATTCCAGCGGCGCTGTTTTGTCGAATCCGGCAGACGAGGTCACCTCGGTGCGCCTATTGTAGACGACCGGGCCAGAATCGCCGCAACAACCTATCTGCTGCCCTCCCGAGCAAAGCCCCAACGTTGCGGGCACTCAGGACAGCGCTACCGCCGAGTGCATTCCCCGAACCTCGTGGCTGGCCATCGCATAGCGCACCAACTCCACCCGGCTGGAGACACCCAGCTTTTCGAAGATCCGGAAGACGTATTTCTTCACCGTATTCTCGGTGAGATGTAACACCGCCGCGATTTCCCGATTGCTAAGCCCGTCGGCTACCAGGGCCACTACCTGCCCTTCTCTGGGACTCAGAAGACTTTTTCCCGTAGCACTGGTGATGTTCCAACCCGGAGTAGGGCTCGTATGCCTCACGCCGTCCAGCAACATATTCACTTGCTCCGAATTGGCCCACACTTCGCCCCGATTCACGCACTGCAGACACTTACACAGTGACCGGAAATCGCCTTGCGAAAAGCAAAACAATCCCCGAATGCCGGCGCGAAAAGCGCGTGTCACGAGTTGTTGATCGTATGCACTGGCCAGTAAAACCATATGAAGGCGCGGAAATGTCACGTGGACCTGCTGCAGTTTCTCCACGTCTTTCTCCAGGTCTTCGTGACGTTCGACTTCGGCCAGGAGTACGTCAACCGGCTCGGAACGTACCCGTTCCGCAATTTCATGGAAGTGAAGATGGCAGGTGGAAACGTGAAAGCCGTTACGCCGGCTCAGCGCGGTAGAGATCAGTTGTGAACGAAGCTGCGCCGAATCTGCAACCAATATGTGCAGCAGAGACTCATGAAAACTCACGAAACACCTCAGTGAGAGGACCCTGGGGGAGGGCAATCGCGAGTGTAAGCTATCGATTCGGAACACTGCATGTTCAGTTGTCACATTGCATGCGTGATCTTTCTGGTCTGTTCTGAAAATGTAACAAGGCATGAATCCTGGCGCCCCCCGGAACCCATCTTTGTTGTCCGGCAAAGTGCCTTGCCCCCCTAAGTCATAGCACCCATGGGGTCGTCTGAACGTACCTGCGCACACGCGCCACTGCCCACCGCCTACCAGGGTAGACGAGGAGCTTGTACGCGAAGGTAGATAACCTTCGCTTGGCGCCCAAAGGTCGTACTTGGCTTGTTTTCACGCGAACGGGGCGGTCGCCCGAACCGACCCGCGTACCTCCTTCCGTGCATAACACTTCGCAGGTCTTGTTGGTTTTGCATAAATCTTCTAAGTTGCGAACCGGAACGAGCCAAGGAACGAGTAAGGCCGGTGGGTATCTGCATGAGGTCCGGTCTCCCTAGCATGGGTGCTTTAGCTGTATGCCTCCTGATGCAGCACTCGTCAGGGGTTGCTGTTGCCCAGGAGAGCGGAGTCGGGATAGCCGCCGGAGCTGCAACGCGGGCAACAGCGAAGAACAACCTGGGAGCGGTGGACGGCGCTTTGAGCTTGGGACTCACGGGAGAGCGCCGTCCACTCTATTTCTTGCACACCAGCGACGTCGTGGACATCGGCTTCGCGCTTACTCCCGAGTTCAACCAGACCGTCACGATTCAGCCGGACGGCTATATCAGCTTAAAGGGCGCTGCTGCCGTCTACTCTGCGGGTCTTACTATTCCCGAACTTACCCTCGCAATTCAGGCGGCTTACCGCACCGTCCTTAAAGATCCTGAAGTGACGGTAACCCTAAAGGATTTTCAAAGGCCATATTTCATCGCCGCAGGTGAGGTTACACACCCTGGAAGATATGAGTTACGTGCAAACACGTCTTTGGCCGAAGCCATCGCCATCTCGGGCGGATTCACCTCCCATGCTCGCGACTCGCGAGTGCTTCTGTACCGCCGTGTGAATGGCAGTTGGGAGCTACCGCGCACCGCGAACCTGAAGCGATTGTTGGCGAAAGGAGAATTACGGGAAGACTTGCTCTTGCGGCCCGGCGATCTGATTTTCGTTCCGCAAAGCACGTTTTGGAAGATTCGCAATCAAGTACCCCCGTTGAATCTGGGGTTTTACGCAAATCCCACCCAGTTTTGACTTTCGAGCCGCATGAGAGTCGTCAGATGGCGGATGAAGTTGCTTCGCTCCGAATCCGGTCCCGGACAGCCTCCCCCACGAGACGAGACCTGGTTAGCCTCTTCTTCCGCCAACGGCGACTCTTTTGCATTTCATTTTCCGCCGTTTTCCTCATCTTTCTGCTCTATGGGCTCTTTGCTCACGCATACACGGCCGAGATGAAGATCCTGCTACGCCGTGGCCGGCTGGATGTGCCGATGTCGGCCGAGCCTTCGACCTTTCCACTCCGCTTCGAAGTCACTGAAGAAGACCTGAATTCCGAGGCCGAACTTCTACGCGACAGGGACACGGCGCGAAAGGTGGTATTAGCCGCGAACCTACAACAACAAGTTGGTTGGCGGCCATGGCGCAAAACCGCGGAATCGCGGGTTCAACACGCAGTCGATCTCGTACTCCGGCGCCTCCGAGTGGAGCCACTTCGCAAGACGAGGTTGCTCCGGGTCAGTTACTCATCCTCCGATCCTGAATTGGCGGCCAATGTTCTTCAGGTGCTTGCGAACGTATACATGGAAAAACACCTTTCCGCCCATCGCCCCTCGGGCGAATTCGACTTCTTCGATCGTCAAGCTGCGAAAGCGCGTGAACGCCTCGATTTCAACGAAGAGTTGATGCGTGGCCAGAATGATCGCGGTTCGGTCGAACCTGCATTGCAGCGTGACTTGGTTCTCCAACGGCTGGTTGAATTGGAGAACACCTACCGGCAACTGCTTGTTTCGATCGCCGAAACCGAGACCAGAATCCATGCCCTTGAGCAAAGCATCACCGCATATCCGGAAACGACAACGGTTCAGGTCCGCCGCGCCGACAATGCTCAATTGCTTGAAAAGCTGAAATCCACTCTGCTCACTCTGGAACTCCGCAAAACAGAGCTGGCGACAAGGTTCCAGCCAGAGTACCGACTGCTACAGGAAGTTGATCAGCAGATTCAGCAGACAAAAGCGGCCATTGCGTCTGAATCGCTGAATCCCGTTCGCGACGAGACGACCAGCCCCGATCCGCAGCATGAATGGGCAAAGAGCGAGATGGAGCGCTACCAGGTAGAGCTCCAGGCACTACAAAGTCGGGCAACCGGATTGTCTAACCTGCTCGCCGAATACCGGGCTTCGGGTCAACAGTTAGGGCGCGAGGCGCTGATCCGTGCCGACCTGCAACGGGAAGGGAAGAACCTGGAGGACACATATCGACTGCTTGCCGAAAAGCGGGAACAGGCGAGGATAGGGGATGCTCTCGACGAACGCCGGGTGCTGAACGCGACGATCGTGCAGGCGCCGGTCGTACCGGCGCGCCCCGATCAGTCCCCGATCATTTTGGCAGCCTTGGGGCTGCTTGCTGCCGGTGTGGTGAGCGCTGGAGTTGCGTTCGCGGCTGATGGGCTCGATCCCACCTTCCGACGTCCCGAGGACGTGGTGCACTATCTTGGTGCGCCGCTACTCGCATCGCTTCCCACTGAATGCGTGCCACATGATTTGAAAGGGTCAGCATGAGCGCTGTGAGCCAGGGAATAAGCCGGACAGACGCCGCCAAACGATTCTTCACATCGGCTCAGAGTGCATCGGGGGCGACGGCGCCGGCTGGGGCGATCAACGCCGCTTTGTACTCGCAACTGGTTTCTCAGCCTTTTTCTCCAGCCAATTTCGCGGACGAACAGGTCCGCCGATTGATCCAGCGAGTGTTTTTCCCCGGTTGGCCAAAGCCGGCCCGGCAAGTTGTGTTCGCGGGGGTTGACGAATCCCAAACGACCGCCGCTGTTTGCGCGCATGTGGTGAGACACATGGCCGTTCAGCTGCGCGGGAATCTGTGCGTTGTCGACGCGGATCCCGGAGGCTGCGGATCGCAGAAGACGCTGCAAGAACTTATATCAGGAACGAAACGCGACCCGATGTCGGGCTGCGATGGCAACGGCCTCAACGGGAATGTCACCTTCGTACCTTGGGCATACGTGTTGGGAACCAATGGCAGCTGGGAAGGCGTGTCGATTCAATCGCGGCTGAGCGAATTGCGAAGAAGCTTCGACTTCGTGGTGCTGAATGGTCCCGGCGGGGGATCCAGTTTACTTACGCTGCTGGGACAATTCGCCGATGGTGTGATTCTGATTGTTGAGGCGCACGCCACGCGGCGGGCTGCCGCGATCCAGGTAAAGGAACGACTACAGGCCGCTAACGCCCGTTTGCTAGGAGTGGTACTGGCGGAACGTAGGTTTCCCATTCCCGACCGCATATATCGTCGGCTTTAGAACGCGTACGCGAGAGTTGTACGTCAGGATGTTTTTTGGATCCGAGAAGCTGCACTGGATCCCATTACAAGCTCTTGGCCGGAAGCGAAGTTCATAAAAAGCATACAAACCAATGAACAGCGCCATTTCCACAGGGCAATCGTGGGAGTCAGATAGCGGAGCTGTGCCCGGTTCAAAGCCGCGATCGGCCTACAACGAAGCAGCAACTGCGTGGTATGCCCTGGAGGTGCGCCCTAAGTTTGAAAAGAAGGTGGAGATGCTCCTGAAGCGGAAGGGCATCGAAACATTCCTGCCGCTGATCGAACGTATCCGCCACTGGAGCGATCGTCGCAAGCGCATTCTGACGCCCCTATTTCCGGGATATGAGTTTATTCGCCTGCAACTCTCGACGGATTTGCGCCGAACTATCCTTCAGACTGCCGGAGTTCGCTCGCTCGTCGGGACCCCTCACGCGCCCAGCATTGTACCGGCATCACAAGTCCAGGTTCTGCAGCAACTCTTGCATAGCCGTGCGGAGTGCGATATGCGCTCGTTCTTGCGTGTCGGGCAAAAAATACGAATCTGCAGCGGCGCACTTGCTGGCATCGAGGGCATTCTCGTCGAAGGTACAGCCAAACGGCTGGTCATATCGATTGACTGCATTCAACGCTCCTTGTCGGTGGTGATTGACGGGTACGACATCGAGTTGGCCTGAAGTGTCTACTTCTGCCGCAACACGCCTCGCGCAAAACGATGCCTTGGTCGCGCGAGTCGTTCCGGGAATGCGATCCGCCATCTCACCCGTGGAGAAGAGACCGCAACAGTCTATTGCCGGGTTCCGGCGTTGGACGGCCGAGACCTTTCGGAATGGCTTAACGCTTTCCGCGGACGCGCGCGCATTGCCTTTGCGTCCTCCGCATCGACCCAGCAGCCCCCTGCCACGCAGTTTACTGACCGATGTGCCGATAGTGTTTTCTTCCTTGCTGTTTGCTCACGCCATCCTTGCGCAACCGGCGATCCCACTCGCGGCGGGCCCGCTGTGGTCTCACGTACTCACTTCCGATCTCGGCATCGTTCTTCTTTATGCCTTCATGATCTCGATTCTGCGAAGCACTTGCGCGGTCGATGCATCTGGCAGCGGCCCCGCAGTCTTGTCCTGGACGGTAAAAGCGGTGGGCTTGGCAACGGCTGTCGTTGCCTTGGTTATACGGCTGTCGGGAGGTGGCACCATAAACTCAGCCATGCTCGCCGCAACTGCACTTCTGAACATCGGCGCCATGTATTTGCGCGATGGCACAATTTCCGCCCTTCTCCGCAATTACTTTCCTCGAGTTTGTCGCTCGAAACGTGTCTTGATCATCGGCAGTAACGTTGTCGGAAGGGAGCTAGCTGGGTATCTGCGACGACATCCCGAGTGTGGCCGGACGGTCGCGGGTTTTCTCGACGACGCTGTAGTCCGTGGACGGGATGTTCTCGGACCGATCGAGAATCTCTCACGAATTGCTCGCACCGAATTCATCGACGAGGTGATCATCTCTCTCCCGCGCCAGGCCGACAGATGCCGCGCCACGGTCCTTGCCGCACGCAAGCAGCATCTGGATATCCAAGTTGTTCCCGAGTTGTTTGACTGTTCACCGGAATGGGTGCGACTTGAGAAGCTCGGTTCGGTTCCGTTGATACCGCTGCACGAGGAGCCGATTCCAGCATGCGGGCTGACTTGCAAGCGCTTGCTGGATGTCGCCCTCTCGGCGGTAGGCTTGTTGTTGACGTTACCGCTGCTGGCCTCGATCGCCGTGGCTATTCGGCTCGACTCACCCGGGCCGGTGTTCTACAGTGCGCCTCGCGCGGGAAAGAAGGGAGGCCAGTTTCGCTGCTACAAGTTCCGCACCATGATCGCGGACGCAGATGGCCGCAAGGATGCCTTGCGCAGCTTCAACGAACGCCAAGGTCCTTTGTTCAAGATTACTGACGATCCCCGCGTCACCCGTGTCGGAAAATGGCTGCGGCGCTACAGCCTCGACGAGCTTCCCCAGCTCTGGAATGTCCTGATCGGCGACATGAGCCTGGTCGGCCCCCGCCCTCATCCCCTCGATGATTACCAGCGTTATAGCCTGGAAGACTTGCGGCGCCTCGATGTCACGCCTGGCCTGACTGGAGCCTGGCAGGTGTCGGCCCGCAAGGACTCCTCGTTCCAGCGCAGCATGTCGCTCGACCTCGATTACATCGAGAACTGGAGCTTCTGGACCGACCTGCGCATCCTGTGGCGAACCTTCGGTGTCGTGTTGCGAGGGACCGGCGTGTGATGGTGCGCGCCGCTCTCGCCCTGCGAACCCAAGAGGCCGCCGAGTGGTCGGTTGCGATGGCTGTTTGGCCGCTGCACCTTCTGCTCAGCGCGCCTGCTTATCTGTACCTCGCCACTTTAACCATTATGCTGTTCCGCCCTCCCGACCTGGACCTCTATCACCTTGATCGCTTTGCCTTCGTACTCCTGTGCTTCGTCGCGATCCTGCGCGCTCTCTGGCGCGGCACAACCGTGGTCCAGTGGCGTATTACGCTGCCGATGAGCGCTCTGCTTGTGCTTGCGGTGGCTAGCGCCGCAGCACAGCCTTTCGATCCGCAGACATGGAGCCTGCTTTCTGCGGAGTTCCTGGTCCCGTTCGCTCTGTTTCACTTAGCCGGCGTGGTGTTCGACGACCAGGATTCGCGCCATAAATTCGAGATCTTTGCCGTGCTCGTGCTGGCTTACCTCAGTTTCCAAGCCATTGTGTTTCTCGTCGGCGCGACCGGGCTTGTCTTCCCGCGGTACATCCTCGATGAAAGCGTCGGGATTCACATCGACCGAGCACGAGGACCTTTCCTACAGGCGGTCGCGAATGGCGTCAGCCTGATCGTGTTGGCTCTCATTGTGATCGATTGTTACCGCCGCCGAACCCTAAGTTGGGCAGGACGGTTCGTGCTCGCATCAGTTCCCGTCGCTGTGTTCGCCACGATGACCCGTGCCGTCTGGATCGCAGCTTTGTTCTCCATCGTAGGCCTCATGGTTGTTGTGCGAAGCGCTCACGTGCGGCGTGCATGTTGTGGATTACTGCTCACCGCCGCCATTGCACTCGGCGTTCTGTTTAGTGTTCCCACATGGCGGGACGCTTGGTTCGATCGTGCGACGGAAGCCGGACCAGTCGAGATTCGGGCTGCTATATATGAAGCCAGCTGGGACATGATTCGCGAACGCCCCCTGCTTGGCTGGGGTCAGAACCGCATGCCGTCGGAAGTTGCGCGCCGCATGCCCGACTACGATCTCGATGCTTACTGGGCTCACAACACCTACCTGGAGGTGCTGGTTGAGCACGGTGCCGTGGGCCTCGGCCTCTATCTCTGTGTCATCGTCGCTTTGTTCCGCTTGCCTCGGCTCCAGCAGCCATCTTCCGGCGACACAAATCTGGGCACGATCTGGCCAATCATCTTCGCCGTCTACTTGTTCAACGCAATGTTCGTGGTCATGAACTATCAATTCGTGAACGCTCTGGTGTACACCATTGCCGGAATCGTTGCCCGCGACCCAGACACGGCCGAATCGTGAGCGCCCAGGCTACTCAACTCGCTGAGTCTTCACAAAGTCTTCGCACGGTCCCCAGCCCAGCGACTCCCCAGCCTGTCCCAGCGACACTCCACAGCCTGGCGCGGAAAAGCCTCGGCTACCTTGTCTTGCGCTATGGCCTGAGCATGTTGATCAATATCGGCAATATGCTCGTTCTGACCTGGTGGATCGGTCCTCATGCTTACGGGATCTTCGTCACCGCGGTGGCGCTCACTACTTTTCTTAGCAGTCTTACCCGGTTTGGCGTGGATACTTATTTAGTGCGTTGCGACAACGCCCCCGAGGACGATCACTATCACGTCGCGTCTACGATCACCCTGGGCCTCTCGATAGCTTTCGTTTTGCTCGGCGCCGCTGCCGTTCCATTGCTGGTGCGGTGGTATTCGGCGACGGAGTTTGTTGCTCCTTATCTCGTGTTGCTCACGACCGTGCCGATGATTGGCATGGCAGGTCCTCCATTTGCCAGGATGGAGCGTGAACTGGACTTCCGCGCTGTCTCTGCAATCGAACTCGGAGGACAACTTACAGCATTTCTGACTGCCCTGGTTCTGGCGATTCTGGGTAGAGGCGTTTGGGCCCCTGTCGGAGGTTTCGTTCTCTGGCAGATTGTGACTCTCGTCGCCGCATGTTCACGCACCCGCTATGTCCCCAAATGGAAATTCGAATGGCGCATGGCCCGGTCCATGCTGGAGTTCGGGTTCGGCTTCTCTGCCTCCCTAAGGGCCTGGCAACTCCGAACGCTCGTCAATCCCTTGCTGGTTGGGCGCTTTGCCGGGCCGGAAGCCGTGGCCTACATCGGCCTTGCTATTCGAATCGCCGAGGCCTTGAGCTTTGCCCGCACCGCAGCCGGCCGCCTTGCCATCGCGGGCCTTGCACGCTTGCAGCACGATCGCGACCGCTTCCGCTCTGCCCTGCAAGAATCACTTGAGATACAGGTCGCCAGCTTGGGCCCCCTACTGTGCTGCTTTGCGATCTGCGGTCCGTGGATGGTTTCGCGCTTCCTCGGTTCCCGCTGGTTGCCCGCTCTCGATGTATTCGCATTCGTTGCGGCCGGCGTACTCGTCAATTCGGTTTTCAACTTACAGGCGTCGGCCCTCTTTGTGATCGGTCGCCAATGGCCAGTGATGCGTGCGTACGCACTTCACGTGGCATTGCTCGCAGCAGGCACCGCGCTCCTTGTTCCTCATCTGGGCATCCGAGGATATGGATGGGCCGAGTTGCTGGCCTGCTTCGGCTATGCCTTGATCCTGATCAGTCTGAGAGGCGTGGTCGGCCTCTCCTATCGAAGGCTGCTGCTGGTCAGCGGTGTGTTTCTACTCCCACTGCTTCTGGACGCGGCCGCCATAAGGCATCGCGCAGCTTGGTGGTTGCCCATCTCGCTGGTCCCCGGTTTGTTGGTTTGTCTTACACTCCTGCCTATTCGGACCGCAAGCGCCCAGCGATGGCGTGCCGCCGCCGATCCACATTGGGAACACCTGCTGACATTCGTATCGAAAACTCGCCAGCGAGGGTTTCAATATGTTGGCGCCCTTCTTCGTTACCAGTGCTCTCACATCGCTTACCGCACCAGCAAAGCGATCATCCGCCATCATGAGCGGCGCCGCAGGTTAAGGCCTCTTCTTGATAGCGCGGCATTTCACTTCAGCGCGGATGAGATTCCCGGCATCGTTGCCTCGGTTCCACCAAGTCTCAAAGAATCCGTTATAGAGGAAGCGGACCGAGCTATGCGCCATCAGTTTCGGTTTCGTGGCCAGGAACGTCAGTTCGCGGGTGACGTCGACTGGTTCGCTCGGCCGGAAGGCAGCGTCTCGTGGCAGTGGGATCTCAACCGGCACCTGTTTTTCCTGAGGCTCGGAACTGCGTATTACTACACCGGCTCGCAAAAGTATCTCGAAGAACTGGTGGATCTCTGGACCAACTGGATCGAAAGCAATCCCGAAGGAACGGGGAACTGGCAGCAGCCATTCGAAGTCGCGGCCCGGCTGCAAAATTGGATATGGGCATATTTCCTACTCGCCTATTCGGCTCGGGTGGCGCAATTCGATCTAAGCCGATTCGCCGGCGCCATCCGGCAGCACGCGGATTTTCTCGGGCACCATCTCGAATATCACTGGCCCAACAACCATCTGTTGCTCGAGAGCAAGGCGCTGTACGAATACGCATTGTTGTTCCCGCAGCTTGATCAGCATCGATCGCACCTGCGGCACGCCCGTCGAGTATTGCTCCGTCAGATCGCCTCGCAGGTTCTCGATGATGGAGCCCATGCTGAACTCTCTTCCATGTATCACCGCGTGATCGCTGGAGAACTCTGGGAAATGGCTCACCTCGCCCAGCGAACGGGAGACCGGTGTTCATTGGACGCCCGCTTGATTGCGCGAATCGCTCGAATGTCTGAATTTTCGCAGGCCATGACCCGTCCCGACGGAACGGTTCCGCTCTTAGGTGATTCGGCGCAGAACGACACCTACATCCGCTTCGACTCTGTTCAGCGTCATTACTCTGACCTTAATTTCTGGTTGCACCGAACTCGGCGGCCCCGTAATGCCCCAACTCAAGAGCGACTCGAAATTTTTCGGGAGGCAGGCTATGTATTTCTGCGGAGCGCCGATCGCAACTTGCATTTGACCTTTGACTGCGGCCCACTGAGCCGTTGCGAATGCCGGAACCACGCCCACTGCGATGCCCTCAGCTTTGAGCTGTATTGTCACGGGGTGTCCTGGATCGTTGATCCTGGTGTCTATTTCCCCTGGCCCTCCCCAAGGGATTCGACCGGTCACTTCCGGAGTACGGCCGCACACAACACCCTCACAATCGACGGCAAAGAACAGTCCGAACTATGTGACACAGGCGACGTGAAGCGTGCAGCACGGGTCGAACTCGTCTCGGACCGTGAGACTCCGGGCGAAGTATCGGTTACCGGCGAATGCATTCCGTACTGGAGCGATGGTACGACTGCTCACCGCCGTCAGATTTCCTTGATCTCTGATAATCAGATCAGAATTCGCGACGAGGTGGTCGGCAGTGGAGACCATCGCCTGGACTGGACATTCCACTTTGCCCCTGAAATCGACGTTGAAGTGCAAGACGGATCTCTGGTTACGACAAACGCGGGCGATGCTGGACTTCGAGTCGTGAGAATCAATAGCAGCGCGACGAGAAAGCCGGAGATTAATTTGTTTCGTGGATCGTGCGAACCGCTGCGCGGGTGGGTGTCGCGCAACTCTGCCCAGGTTCTGCCCGCGACTGCCGCCGTTTTCTCGTTGCAAACACGTCTTCCAATCGCCATTGAGTTCGTTATCGACGTCCTGCCGTGATGCCCGATTCAGCCCAGCGCACGATTGCATATCTTGCCAATACGTTTCCTTGCGCCGTGGAACCTTATGTTGTCGATGAGATTCGGGAGTTCCATCAACGCGGCGTAAAAGTCGTTGCCTGTAGCGTCTGGCCACCGAAAGATCGTCTTCCGCGCGATATGGACGACGTCGGCGTCCGGATTGTCCTCCTTCGCCCTTCCTTGGTGCGAGTGCTGCCCTCAGCCATTCGCCTTCTTTGGCACAGGCGCAAGCCTGTTCTGGAAATTATGCGTCGCGCTGCCTCTGATCCTGAACAGTCCTGGGCTCGTCGATGCAAGCTCGTGATTCATACGTTTTTGGGAGCATGCCTCGCAGCGAAACTCTCGAACCACCGTGTACGCCACATACACGTGCACCACGGGTACTTTGGAGCCTGGCTGGCCACGATTGCCTCGACACTCCTTGAGGTTCCGTACACGATGACTCTGCACGGTTCGGACCTCCTGCTGCATCGTGCTTTTCTTCGAATCAAGCTGGAACAATCTGTCGGGGCATTTACCGTCTCGGAATACAACGGGCACGTGCTCCGCGGGTGTTATCCCGAATCTGCGCACAAAATCATGCTTCGCCGACTCGGGACACACATCCCTGAGCCCCTCATCACCCGAACGCGGATCCCGCATGATCCGTTCGTCATCGCGACCGCGGGTCGCCTGCATGCGGTCAAGAACCACGGTTTCCTGGTAAAAGCATGCGCGCTGTTAAGAAGCCGAGGGATCCCCGTGGTATGTCGAATCGCAGGCGGCGGCCCTCAGAGGCGGAACTTGGAGCGGCAGATCCGCAGGCTGGCACTTGGCCGTGAGGTCCAGTTATTAGGCCATTTGGGCCCGGCGGAATTGAATCGGTTGTTTACCACGGCGGACCTGTTCGTGCTCACCAGCCGAAGCGAAGGGATTCCGGTTGTCCTCATGGAAGCGATGGCGCACGGTGTCGTCGTATTGGCACCGGACATCACGGGCATCCCTGAACTCGTCGTCGATGGCCAGACGGGATTTCTGTACGAGGCGGGTTCTATCGAGGATTTTGTAGCGCGCGTCGAACTGATTCGCTCGGTGTTCAGCGCGCTGGACCCGGTGCGACATGCGGCCCGGCGGCATGTCCAGAGATACTTCAATCATCCCACCAATCTCAAACTCTTTATCACCGAACTGCTGCGCATCATTGAAAACCCAGCCGAGGTTCCCGATGAAGATCCTGTTTTGCAACAAATATGACGTTCCCTTCAGCGGTACCGAAGTCTATCTGTTCGAAGTCATGGAAATGTTGCGCTCGCGAGGACACGAGGTTGCCCTGTTCTCGATGAATGGGCATTCCGATTCGTCCAGACCATACCGCGAGAATCTCGCGCCGGCAGTTGATTTCAAGGACACGTCGCATGGTGTGTGGAAGCGTGCAGCCCTCGCCGGGCACGCCATTTATTCCTTTGAGACACGATCGCAGTTGAGGCGGTTCATACGGGATTTTCGGCCGGATATCGCTCACGTCCGCAACATCTACCACCATCTTTCGCCGTCGCTGCTTTGGGAATTGCGCCACCAGCATATTCCGGTTCTTTATCACCTGAATGATTTCAAGATGATTTGCCCGAGCTACAACCTGGTTGCCCACGGCCAGCCATGTGATCGCTGCCGTCGAGGACAGTTTCATCACGTGCTGACGACCGGATGCTACAACGGGCCTGCAGGCGCATCGTTGGTCCTCGCTGCCGAAGCCTATGTGCATCGCTGGCTGCAAACGTATCGTAAGTGTGTCACTCGCTTCCTTGCTCCGAGCCATTTCGCGCGCGAAAAACTCATTCAGAACGGATGGGACGGGGCCCTTATCGATGTCCTCTATCATCCACAAGCCGTCCCCGCAGAACCGCCTCCACCGGCAACCGGAGATGCTCCCGTCCTGTACTTCGGACGCTTGTCGCCGGAAAAAGGCGTCTCTGATTTACTCAGAGCGGCACTGCATCTGCGGGAAATACGATTTCAAATTGCCGGCGACGGGCCGCAGCGCGCCGATCTCGAGGACTTGGCGCTCCAACTCGGCCTACAAAATGTCGAATTTCTCGGTCAGTTGAGCGGGCCGGCTTTGCGCGAGCGCATCGCAGCCTCGCGACTCACAGTTTTTCCGTCACTGGCTTACGAGACCTTTGGAAAATCCATTCTTGAATCATTCGCGCAAGCCCGGCCAGTCGTGGCAACGGACCTCGGCTCGCGCCGCGAACTTATCCGACAAGGTGAAACCGGATTGCTCTACAACCCTGGCGACATCGAGGGACTCGCGACAGCAATCAGAACACTCTTTAGGCGTCCTGAATTGCTCGAAACCATGGGACACGCAGGATATCAACTTGCGCGGGAGCGGCACTCGCCGACACTCCATTGTGACGCCCTCCTCCGCCTTTACCAGCAGCTAAAAGACTCCGGCCCCGCAATCGTCATTCCTGCTCGTCAGTACCAGCGCGATAAGCTGCGGGTCGCTTTCATTGGCGGGCGTGGCGTTGGCTCGAAATATAGCGGGATTGAGACCTGGTACGAAGAGGTTGGAGAGCGGCTTGCCTCTGCCGGACACGACGTAACCGCGTATTGTCGAAGCTACTTTACCCCCGGTCAGACGACGTATCGCGGTATTCGGGTGCTTCGCTCTCCGACCGTCCGCACCAAGCATCTGGAAACCTTCGTTCATACGGCGCTGAGCGCGATTCACGCCAGTTTTTGCCCCTATGACATCGTGCACTTTCATGCGCTCGGTCCTTCCTTGTTTTCATTTCTGCCGCGCCTCACTGGAAGGAAAACGATAGTGAGTGTTCAGGGTCTCGACTGGCAGCGCAAAAAATGGGGCAAGCTGGCAGTGGCGGTGCTGCGGCTGGGAGAGCGAACAGCCGCCCTATTTCCAAACTCCACGATCGTGGTCTCGCGCACGCTGCAGCGGTACTACCGGGATCGATACTCCGCCGTGACCACTTATATCCCGAATGGAACCGATCTTCTTGGACGCTTGTCCATTCGTTGCTTGCATAACTGGAACCTTGCTCCGCAGCGTTATGTCCTTTTCTTGGGCCGATTCTCGCCGGAGAAGAATTGCGATCTATTGATCCGCGCTTTCCATGGCATCGACACCGACGTCAAGCTGGTGCTGGCCGGGGGTTCCAGCTACTCGGACCGATACGCGCAGGAGTTGCGGCGCGAAGCGGGTAAGAACGTCCTGTTGCTGGATTGGATAAGCGGGGAAGCGCTCGAGGAGTTGATCACGAACGCCATGCTGTTCGTGTTGCCCTCCGATATGGAAGGGCTTTCGCTTGCGTTGCTCGATGCCATGGCTGCTGGATTGTGTGTGCTGGCCAGTGATGTGCCAGAAAATCGTGAACTGGTTGACGGCGCCGGATTCACCTTCCGCCGTTGCGACCAAGAAGATTTGCAAAACAAGCTTCGTATGCTGATCGGTGATGCCTCGCTTCGCGAAACGGCGGGACGCGCGGCTAGCAAACGCATCCGCGAGACATATCTTTGGCCCGAGATCGCCCGCCAAGTCGAGCAAGAATACCGCAGGGTCTTAGGATTGGAAGACGAAGCCCTTCCTTACACCGCCTCGACAGGGCAAAACGCAGCATGATTTCGCGCGTAATTTGGGCCTCGGTCTTGCTTTTCTCGTCGACGTGCACGGGCCGTGGCGCGACCTACTACGTCAGTTCGAGCCAAGGCCGTGAAACGAACGATGGACTCTCCGAACGAAGTGCTTGGCGCACGATTGCACAAGTGAATCGACACGAGTTTCAGCCTGGCGATACCATCCGTCTGCGCCGAGGCGATTCCTGGAGTGACACCTTGAGGCTCAGGTCCTCAGGCAAGCGCGGTCGGCCGATCATTGTGACCGGCTATGGATATGGCGTGCGTCCGATCATTAGCGGCGCTGCTATAGCCATCGATAACAACGAGCAAAGTCATATTGTCTACGACGGCCTGGAACTTAAGACCGCGCAGCAGGGGCTGCGGCTCTATTCCTGGCGCGCCAATGTAGAAAACATCACTTTGCAGAACAGCGTCGTTACCATCCAGCCTGCAGAAACCTCGCCAAGGCTGTCCGCAGCCGTATACGCCAATACGAACTCGGGCAGATTCACGCAAATCGTTCTGCGCAACAACTTCTTCTATCCGTACGCCGCTGGCCTGGAAAACTGGGGCGTCTACTTCGTGAATGGAGTGAGCCACTTCCGAATTGAGGGCAATTTTTTCTCCGCAGCTGGGGAGGATGCGATCACCATCTGGCACGGTACGGACGGAGTCATCGCACGAAACCGCGGCGGCGGAAACGGTGAAAATACCATTGACGTCAAAGATAGTCAGAACATTGTCATTCGCAATAACACCGCCGTGAACGACGGTGAGTACAACATAGTGGTGCACCAGGTGGACCCGAGCCCACGCGCCCAGGACATTGTCATCCGTTCAAATTACTGCATCGGAGGCGGCCAAAGAGGCAGCCTGACCGCCGGCATCGCCCTGCTCGGAGTTCGCTCCTCGATGGTTGTCGCCAATCACGTTCAAAAATCCACCGGCGCGGCGATCCTGGTCAATGACAGCGGGCATGCTGGTTTGGCTTCATCGCAGCCGACAACTCGCCTGGCCATGACGAATGAGGTACGCGGGAACTTTCTCCGCCATAACGGAACTCGACTCAAGCTGCCCGCTATTGTCGTTCAAGGAAGTCCTGGCACGAGCCTTACAAATAACTATGTCGACCCCTGAGGCCTGCCGTTACCGCATGCCAGGGGAGCCGGAAATCGGATAATATTGCACGGGGCGAGGAGCGCAGCAGCTTCTCGCCGTTTTTGTTTAGAATCAAGGCGCGGATGGATAACACGATAATCGTCACGGGCGGAGCCGGCTTTATCGGGTCGAATTTCGTCCTGCATTGGCTTGCGACCGAAAAGGCTTCCCTAGTCAATCTCGACAAGCTGACCTACGCGGGTAATTTGCGGAACCTCGAATCTATCGCTGCCGACCCGCGCTATAACTTCGTCCACGGCGACATTGGCGATCGCGACCTGGTTCGGAATGTTCTGCAACGACATAGACCCCGCGGCATCGTTCATTTTGCCGCCGAAAGCCATGTCGACCGTTCCATCCATGGCCCTGACGATTTCATCCGCACCAATGTAAATGGGACGTTGAGCCTCCTGGAAGGAGCTCGCGCCTATTGGTCTTCGCTTCCTGGGGAAGACAAAGCGGGTTTTCGCTTCCTCCATGTTTCGACTGACGAGGTCTACGGTTCCCTCGGTCCCAATGATGCCGCTTTCCACGAAAAGAGCCGCTACGAGCCCAACAGCCCGTACTCCGCGTCGAAAGCCGCCTCCGACCACCTGGTTCGCGCCTACCACCACACTTATGGGCTGCCGGTCCTCACAACTAATTGCTCCAATAACTACGGACCATTTCAGTTCCCGGAAAAGCTCATTCCGCTCATGATTCTGAATGCGCGGAGCGGCAAGCCGTTACCCGTCTATGGAGACGGGCAAAACGTCCGCGATTGGCTATATGTAACCGATCATTGCGAGGCGATCCGAACCGTGCTGGCCAAGGGCAAACCAGGCGAGACTTATAACATTGGTGGTCAAAATGAAAAGCCAAATATCGAAGTCGTAAAGACGATTTGCGCGACCCTTGACGACCTTTGTCCGAAGGATCCCGTAGTGCCCCATGAGAAGCTCATCACCTATGTCAAAGACCGCCCGGGACACGATCGTCGCTACGCGATCGATGCCGCTAAGATCGAGCGTGAACTGGGATGGAAACCGCGCGAGACCTTCGAGACGGGTCTCCGTAAGACGGTCGAATGGTATTTACAAAATGAGACGTGGATTCAAGATGTAACTACCGGCAACTACCGGCAGTGGATTGCGATGCATTATTCGGTGTAATCCTGAGTCCCCGAGTTGAGGATCGTAGATGACCGAAAGCGTTTCGGCCGCAAAGCCGGCTTATAAAGGTATTGTCCTTGCGGGAGGATCCGGTACCCGTCTCTATCCTGTCACGCACGCTGTCTGCAAGAGCTTACTGCCCGTGTACAACAAGCCCATGATCTATTACCCGCTCAGTACGCTGATGCTGGCGGGGATTCGTGATGTGCTGGTCATTTCCACTCCCTGCGATACGCCGAGATTTCAAGAATTGCTGGGGGATGGCAGCCGTTACGGACTATCTCTGCACTACGCTGTGCAAGCCAATCCCGGAGGGATCGCACAAGCATTCCTGGTCGGAGAACAATTCATAGGGGACGACTGCTGCGCGCTGGTGCTCGGCGACAACATCTTTTACGGCCACGATTTCGCCAAAGATCTGCAAGCCGCAACGCGCACCGCGCACGGAGCCAAAGTGTTTGCTTACCCGGTGCATGATCCCGAACGCTATGGGGTAGTCGAGTTCGACTCTGGCGGGAAGGCCCTCAGCCTCGAAGAAAAACCTAAGCAGCCCAAATCGAAATATGCTGTCACAGGCTTGTACTTTTACGATAACCAGGTGGTCGATGTTGCCAAATCACTAAAACCATCCGCACGCGGAGAACTTGAGATCACTGACGTTAATAAGGCCTATCTCTCGCGCGGCGCCCTGGAAGTGATCGTGATGGGGCGCGGCATGGCTTGGCTCGATACCGGCACCCATGAGGCTCTTATGGATGCTGCATTGTTCATCCAAACCCTCGAAAATCGGCAAGGCCTCATGATCTCGTGTCCCGAAGAGATTGCCTTCCGCTACGGATACATCACTGCCGAACAACTCGAAGCTTCGGCCAGACCCATGAGGAACAGTTACGGTGCTTACCTGCTTCAACTCCTACGAGAGAAAGTGTTCTGACGGCCACTGATGAAGGTCATCGAAACTCCTCTGCCGGGCGTCCTCGTCATTGAGCCCAAGGTCTTCGGGGATGCGCGCGGTTTCTTCCTCGAAAGTTATAACCAGCGGACCATGCGCGAGCTGGGGATCAATGAACAGTTCGTTCAGGACAACTTCTCATTCTCGGTTCGGAATGTGCTGCGCGGCTTGCATTACCAAGTCAAGCAGGCGCAGGGAAAATTGGTTCGGGTTATCGCCGGAGAAATCTTTGATGTAGCCGTCGACCTCCGCAGAAGCTCCCGCACTTTTGGCCGATGGGCGGGGGTAAGTCTGTCAGGCGATAACAAGCGCATGATCTGGATCCCGACCGGTTTTGCGCACGGGTTTAAAGTCGTTTCAGATACCGCGCATGTCATGTACAAGACAACGGATTTCTACGCTCCCGAGCATGAGCGCACGATTTTGTGGAATGATCCTCAGATCGGAATCGAGTGGAAATTAGTGGGTGAGCCGATTGTGTCCGCCAAGGATCAAAAAGGCGTGCATCTTCACGAGGCCCAGGTGTTCGAGTAGAAGACCATGCGAGTAGCCGTCATCGGAGCCGCCGGACTTCTAGGCAAGTACCTCGTCCGCGAATGGAGCGGAGATGAACTGTTCCCGCTGAACCGAGCGCAACTCGACATTCGTGATGCGAAGCAGTGTGCGGACGCGCTCGGTCCGCTCCATCCCGACTGGATCGTGCTCTCGGCGGCGTTCACCGACGTGGATGCCTGCGAGAGCCATCCTGAAAAAGCCATCGAGACGAATTGCACCGGTGCCGTGAATGTCGGCAGCGTCGCGAAAGAACTCGGCGCTCACATGCTCTTCGTCAGCACCGACTATGTGTTTGACGGAAAGAAATCTGCCCCGTACGAAACCGGCGATCCTCGAAATCCGCAAACCGTGTACGGTCGCTCAAAAGCCGAGGCAGAAGTGCAACTCATAGAAATGCTGCCCAACGTCTGCATCGCGCGAACGGCATGGCTGTACGGTGTGGGCGGGAAATCCTTTCCGGACACGATCCTGAAGCTCGCGCAAACGCGCCCACAACTCGACGTAGTCGATGATCAGCGCGGATGCCCGACATACGCCCGCGACCTGGCCCGGGCTATCGTGGGATTATGTCGTCGCGACGCCCGAGGCATTGTTCACGTGACTAACGCGGGTGATTGCACGTGGTACGAATTTGCCGCGGAAATCCTTCGCCAGGCAGGATGGAACACCGAGGTACGCCCGACCACAACCGATAAGTTCCCGCGTCCCGCGCCCCGCCCCAAGTACTCTGTGCTTTCCCCAAAAAGTCTTGCGAAATACGGGATCGACATGCCTCGCTGGCCGGATGCTCTCCGCGATTACCTGGCGGAACGGGGCCTTGTTTCCTCTTCTCCCTAGATTGGCGTTCGATGTACCGTGAAATCTCCCGGCCCGCGGCTCAGCAGGAAAGTCACAAAAAAGCCCTACTAAATCGTTCTCCTATTCACGCGCGAAGCCTATAATGCTGCGTCCGGCAGAAAGCCGGACATCATGAATTCTGACTGGAGTTGCAATGAGGAAGCAATCTGGGTCGGGTTCCACTAGTCGTAGAACATTCCTTGCGACCTCCGGAAGTGTGATGGCGGCCGCATTAGCGGCTCCAAACTTGTCAACGGCGTTAGGCACCAACAGCCCCTCAGGCGGTACACAAACAGCCTCGACGCCGCCGGGCACAACTGCGAACGGCCCGCGCCGCAAGATTCCTATCGGGGTCTTCGATCCGGCATTTCCCGACCTTTCGTTCGACCAGATGCTCGACAAGGTACAAAGCTACGGCCTCGAAGCAATGGAGATCGGAACGGGCGGCTATCCCAACAATACGCACTGTCCCATCGACGACCTCCTCGCCGACTCCGGCAAGCTGAATGCCTGGAAGAAAAAATTCGCCGATCACAACCTGATCGTCGGCGCTCTAAGCTGCCACGGCAATCCTGTGCATCCCGATTCCGCCATTGCTGCGCGAGACGCACAAACTTTCCGCAAGACTGTCCAACTTGCCGAGAAGCTTGGAGTTTCGGTGATCGTGGGTTTTTCTGGTTGTCCTGGCGGATCGCCTGCCGATAAGAATCCCAGTTGGATTACTTATGGCTGGCCACCGGAGTTCGCCCAGGGACTCGAGTGGCAGTGGAAAGAAAAGATCATCCCCTACTGGAAAGAAGCCGCGAAATTCGCGCGCGACCATGGCATCCGAAAACTTGCATTCGAGATGCACCCCAATTTCGCCGTATACAATCCGCGCACACTGCTTAAGCTGCGCGATGCGGTCGGCGAAGAGATTGGCGCGAATTGCGATCTCAGCCACCTGTTCTGGCAGGGGTGCAATCCCATCACCGTCATTCATGAGCTTGGGAAGCAAGGAATGATCTATCACGCTCACATGAAAGACACGGTGATGTTCCAGAACAATGTCGACAAGTACGGGGTTCTGAACTTCGCTTTCGACAAGCCAGATCTGCCGAACGCCTCTGAAACCTTTCGTGCTGTCGGGTACGGACACGGTGCGAATCTCTGGAAGGATGTCGTGCAAGCCTACATGGACGTCGATTATCAAGGCATGCTGAGCATCGAGAACGAGGATCCGATTCTGCCCGGCGAGGTTGGCGTCGAGCGTGCAGCTTTTGTGCTCAAGAACGTCCGCGCGGAACTGCTGGGCTCGGCAAGCTAGGAGATTGACATGGCAATGAACCGGCGCACATTCCTGGGGACTATGACTGCTGCCACGCTAATCGGCACCCGACTGAGCTGGGCGGCCGCTGACCACAAGCTCGACAAGATCGGCGTGCAGCTGTACACCGTCCGCGACGACATGAAAAAAGACTTCTCCGGCACGCTGGCCAAGGTCGCTCAGATCGGGTATCGGGAAGTCGAGTTTGCCGGATTGTTCGACCACCCCGCGAAGGAGGTCCGCGCCATGCTTGACCACAATGGCCTGACCGCGCCGTCCTCCCACGTCCCGTACGAGAGCCTGGGGGCGAATTGGGCCCACATGCTGGAGGATGCCAAGACTCTGGGCCAGAGCTATATCGTGTGTCCTTCGGTTGACGAATCCGTACGCAACCAGCCGGATGGCTGGAAGCAGGCAGCCGACGCTTTCAACCGCGCCGGCGAAGCCAGCAAGAAGATGGGAATCCAATTCGGTTATCACAATCACACGCCGGAATTCCAGCCGACCAAAGATGGCAAGTTGCCCTATGACATCCTGCTAACTGAGACCGATCCCAAGCTCGTCACCATGGAAATGGATCTTTACTGGATCACGAAGGCTGGTCAGGATCCGCTTAAGTATTTCGATAATTATCGTGGTCGCTTTGCGCTCGTCCACGTCAAAGACATGAAAAAAGACGGCAGCATGACCTCGGTCGGCGACGGCACAATCGACTTCAAAAAGATTTTTGCCGCGTCCGACAAGGCCGGGATCAAGCACTATTTCGTCGAACATGATGAGCCGAAATCGCCGCTCGACGATATTCGCTCAAGCTTTCAGTACTTGTCGAAGCTGCGCTTCTGACGGGCTTTGGGCGGGCTCGCCCTAACAAAAAACAATCGGCGCGGGACCTTGCCCGTAGATAGATGGTGCGAGTGCCACCTCGCGCCATAGGAGAGTGGATGTTCCAGGTAATTCGTTCGCCGAAGGTGTACGACGTGTGCATCATCGGGTCAGGGGCTGCCGGGGGTACGGCGGCCAAGGTGCTCACGGAAGGCGGACTGAATGTTGTCATGCTCGAAGCTGGTCCTCCGCTTCATCCCGATAAAGATTACAAAGAGCATGTCTGGCCCTACCAGTTGCCCCACCGCGGAGGAGGCGTCGGCAACAAACTTCGCAACGTCGTGGGCGATGAATTCATGGCCCCGAATGGAGCCTGGACGATCTCCGGAGAGCCTTACACCAACGCTCCCGGATCGAACTTCCAGTGGTTCCGCTCCCGCATCGTTGGTGGACGTACCAACCATTGGGGCCGCATCGCCCTGCGCTTTGCCCCCGTCGATTTCAAAGCTCGCTCCACCGACGGCATGGGCGACGACTGGCCTATCACCTACGACGAGATCGCTCCCTACTACGACAAAGTGGAATCCTACATAGGAGTCTTCGGCACCAGGGAAAATGTGCCCAGTGCACCCGATGGTGTTTTCCTGGCGCCACCCAAGCCGCGATGCACCGAACTGCTGATCAAGAAGGCTTGTGACAGGGTGCATGTCGCCTGTATTCCCGCACGCCTCGCAATTTTGACCAAGGAGCACAACGGCCGGGCCGCGTGCCACTATTGCGGCCAGTGCGGGCGCGGATGTATTACAGCCTCTAATTTCAGTTCCAGCCAGGTCATGCTTCCAGCAGCTGAGAAGACGGGACATTTCACCCTGATCACGGGCGCGATGGCGCGGGAACTCGTCGTCGGCAAAGACGGCAAGGTCGAAGCGGTCTCTTACATCGACAAGAATACGCGGACCGAGCAGCGTGTTCGCGCGAAGGCATTCGTCGTCGCTGCCAGCGCCTGCGAGTCGGCGCGGCTGCTGTTGAACTCGAGATCGAGCATATTTCCTAACGGTCTGGCCAACTCGTCGAACGTGGTAGGCAGATACTTGACGGATTCGGTCGGCAGCGACGGCACCGGATATTTCCCCCAATTGGAAGGCATGCCCGCGCACAATCACGATGGGGTCGGCGGCATGCATCTTTACATGCCCTGGTGGAAGTACGACCGCAAGAACGATTTCCTCCGCGGCTACCACATCGAGTTTGGCGGCGGACGCGGCATGCCGGGACTCGGCCATTTCGATTACGTCTGCGAGACCCGCGAAGGATACGGACTCGATTTAAAAAATCACATTCGCAAAACCTACGGTGCATTCATTGGCTTTGCCGGACGCGGCGAGATGATCCCTAATGACCGCACCTACTGCGAAATCGATCCCGATGTCGTCGACGAATGGGGCATACCGGTGTTGCGCTTCCACTTTCAATGGAGTGACAACGAAATCCGCATGGCGCGCGATATGCAGGAAACCTTCCGCATGATTGTGGAGGCGGCGGGCGGTACCTACATTACCGAGACCGAACCGGTCGGACCGAATGCCAACGGCATTGCCGATGGTGGCGTCATCATTCATGAGCTTGGAACGGTTCGCATGGGATCGAGCCCGAAGACGTCCGCCCTCAACAGATTTTGCCAGGCGCATGAGGCGAAGAACCTGTTCGTCACCGATGCCGCATGCTTCGTCAGCAATCCCGACAAGAATCCGACTCTCACCATCATGGCGCTCTCCTGGCGCGCTTCCGAGTACCTGCTTGACCAGGCCAAGAAGGGAGAACTGTGATGGCGATTACTCGGCGAGACGTTTTGAAGTCCCTGACCATGGGCGCGCTGGCCGGATCGGTGTTGCAAGTCATCCCCGCCGAAGCGGCGGAACATGCTCATAAGATCATCGCTTCAGAGAAGGCAAAGACCGCCGCCTACAAGCCGAAGTTCTTTTCCGACCATCAGTACAAGACTTTGCAGATGCTTTGCGACGCCATCATTCCCAAAGATGAGCGTTCCGGGGGCGCACTGCAAGCCGGAGCGCCCGAATTCATCGACCTCGTGACCAGCGAGAATGCCGATTACCAGCTGCAACTTGGGGGTGGAATTCTCTGGCTCGATTCAGCCTGTGCGGATCGCTTCGCCAAAGCGTACCTCGACTGCACTCCCGACCAGCAAAAACAAATCCTGGATCTGATCGCTTATCAGCGGAACGTCTTGGCGGATGCCAGTCTCAGTCAAGGCTCAGAGTTTTTCCGTTTCTTGCGAAATCTGACCGCCGACGCTTACGTCACCAGCGAAATAGGAATGAAGGATCTCGGCTACATCGGCAACACGTTTCTGCTCGATTTTCCCGGCTGCCCGCCAGTTCCGGAACGGTAATTGAGTAGTTGAGTAGTTCGTAATTTAGAACGCTGGATGCTTGGGACTTTCCACGGTCGCTGGCCGAACGGCTTCCGCAAATTACCAAATTACAAATTACAAATTACTCAACTACCAAAGCCCTACGCGGCTTTCTTGCCCTCCGGCTTAGCTTCCGGATGTCCATGTTCGGCGGCCGCATGTTCAATGGTTGCGTTGATCTCGCCTCCGACCAGGAACGCCAACCCCGTCACGTAGAACCAGAACAACAGGATGATCACGGCACCCAGCGAGCCGTAGGTTTTGCTGTAGCTGTTGAAGAAGTGGAGGTACACGCGGAACAGTGCGGTGATGCCGATCCACAACAAAACGCCGATCACCGACCCGGGCGTAATCCAGTACCAGTGCCGTTCCTTGAGGTCAGGAGCAAAGTAGTAGATGATGGCGAACGAAAAGACGATGAAGACGAGTGCAAAGACATATTCCAGCACTTTCCACCCTACGGTGGCGATCACGCCGAGGCCAAGTTTCGCGCCCGCCCAATCCGCCACCTGGCCTCCCCCCAATACCAGGAACAACGCGGCGATCACCAGCACAGAAATTCCTGCCGTCAGTGCGATAGCAATCAGGTGCCGCTTGATCCAGGAACGTCCTTCGCGTACAGCGTAGGCATTGTTGAGGTTCGTCATCAGCTGCAGCATTCCGCCCGACGCTGAATACAGCGCGAGCACCAGGCCGAACGTCAGCTTGCCGCCACCGGTGTTCTTCGTAACCTCTTCCAATGTCTTGCTGACCAGGGCGAACGCCGCTGGGGGGAGCGCCTGCTGGGCATACATAAATAGGTTTTGCTGGAGGGCTGAGCCTTCTTTTGCGAAGACTCCGAAAAGCGCCACCAGGAACAGCAGCATGGGGAATACAGCCAGCAGAAAGTTGTAAGCCAACTCGTAAGCACGATTGGTGAGATCGTTTTGATCGATCCCCGCCCATGTCCGTCGACCCAGTTCTTTCCAACTTAGTCCGCCTAAAGCCCAGATCGAAGCAATCTGTTCCTCAGTACTCAGCATGGAATCCGTCATATTGGCCACCGCACCATCCCCCTTACCCCTTGGCCGCCTTGGGATTCTGCTGCCGCTGGAGACGTTGCCCTGAGCAGATCGTCTGTAGCCGAGAGAACGGATCTGGCCGTCGAAGGCTGAATCGAGAGTAGCCCGCCGTTCGACCGAGCTTGCGCCTTAAGATCCTGCCGCAGCCACTCTGCTGTGGCTAAGAGCCAGAGCTAGAAGCTAAAAGCTAATGGGTGGTTTTTGTCCACTGATCCACCCAGTCATTTACCGTCTTGTACCAGAGCTGCGAATTCTGTGGCTTCAGGACCCAGTGGCCCTCGTCGGGGAAGTAGAGCATCTTGGAAGGTACTCCGAGCCGCTGCAGCGTCGTGAACAGCTGGAAGCCTTCCGACACGTCGAGGCGGTAGTCCCTTTGTCCGTGAACAACTAAGGTCGGCGTCTTGAAGTTGGTTGCGGACAGGTGCGGTGACCATTTCCGGTACATTTCACGATTCGTGTACGGCGTGCCCTTGAACTCCCATTCGTTGAACCAGAGTTCCTCGGTCGTGCCCCACGCCGACTCGGTGTTGAACATGCCGTCGTGCGAGACCAGGCACTTGAAGCGATTCGTGTGACCGAGGATCCAGTTGATCGCATACCCGCCGTAGCTGGCGCCCAGCGCGCACTCGCGGTCCTTGTCGATGAATGGATAAGTCTTCTCGGCGTAGTCGAGTCCAAGCATCAGGTCCTGAAACGGAGCGCCGCCCCAATCGCCGTTGATCGCGTCAATGAACTTCTGACCGTAGCCGGTCGAGCCGTGGAAGTTGATCATTATGACCACGTACCCGTTCGCGGCAAACAGCTCGGGATTCCACCGGAACGACCAGTCGTCTCCCCACGCTCCCTGTGGACCGCCGTGGATGAGGAATTTCACCGGATACTTCTGCTTGGGATCGAAGTTGGGAGGTCGGACGAGGAAGCCTTGCACCTTGTCGCCGTTCGCGCCAGTGAACCAGAAGGGCTCGAGTTTGGAGAATGCTTCTTGCGACAAAACACCATCATTTACATGGGTCAACTTGCCTGCGGCCGGCGGCGGATCGCACTTGGTGCAAAGGTAAAGCGCGCCTAATTCGTTCGGATTTGAAATGGAGTTAGTTGTAAACAAGAGCTTCTGGCCGTCTTTGGTTACCGCGAGATCATCAACCGTACTCATGTAGCCACCAAGCTCATGTAGATCGAGCGTCGCCAGCGGGAGGGAACCGGCGACTGATTTGCCCTCGTACTCAGTCGTCAAGTAAATCTGCGAACTATCAGGCGACCAGACAAACGAGCCGACCCATCTATCAAAGTAAGTAAGGTTCTTCTTCTGTCCACTCTTGCGATCGTAGAGAGTAAGTCCGAAGCGGTCACTTTCGTATCCAGGCCGCTTCTGCGCGCGGTAGGCGATGTACTTGCCATCCGGCGAATACAGCGGAGTGGAGTCGCTGGCGGGATTGTCGGCGGTGATGTTCTTGGGGACGGGCGGGACGCCCGTCGCTCCATTCACGGGCACGAGCCACAAATCATTATTCGTCGAGGTCGCTTCGACCTTGTCGTGATTGGAGGCGTAACAGAGTTCCTGCCCGTCCGGAGAAAACGCGTAGTTGTCCTGTCCACCAAGACTGAACACAGGCGAATCGTAATCACCCGGCGTCAGATCGCGCGGTGCTTGGATTCCGTATCCTGCGCCCGATCCTTCTCCGGGCTTGAGAACGGTTGGAACCGACACGACAAAGATGTGCGACCGCTTCCCTTCCTTGTACGCGTTCCAGTGACGATACAGCAGTCGCGTGAAGATATGCGCCTTGACCGGCGACTTCATGGCTTCGTCTTGTTTCTTCGCATTGCAGGCGAGCGCCTCGGCTGGCGCGCCATCGCACTCCGGATAAACATCCGAAGTAAACGCGATGTTCTTGCCGTCTGGCGACCAGATTTCGCCGGAAGCTTCGGTCGCAATATCGGTCAGCCGATGCACGCCCGTGACACTGCCCGACGCGCTATCGAAATCCGCGATCCAGATCTGCGAGCCTTTTTCCTTGTTCGAGATGAAGGCAAACCGCTTCCCATCCGGCGACCAGCGCGGGCGGTCGGAATCCTGATCGGCAATGAGTTCTCTCGATTCGCCACCCGCCAGCGGCACAATCCACACGTGCGGCGTCTTGCTGTTCTTGGCGAGATCGACATCGACGACACCGAAGATGACCCACTTGCCATCCGGCGACGGCACCGGTTCTTCGACACGCTTCAGCGCCATCATGTCTTCAAAGGTGAAAGGATGCTTGGCTTGCGAAAACGCAGGAAGGCTGAAGAGAACTGCAAAGGCAAGAACAATGACACGGCGCATGGCGGCCTCCGCGAAACGCGCTAGTGTATCAGGGCGCGGAAGGAGTGGGCAGGGCACAGGTCACAATGAGCAGTTAGCAATTAGCAATTAGCAATTGGCAGTTAGCAATGAGCAATTAGCAATTAGCAATTAGCATTGGCCACTTGCGGACCAGCCAAATCGGTATCCTTTCTTCTCAAGCCTGCTGAAACTCACCATTGCCAGCGGACATCCGTCTTTGTGGAACCTTCGTATCCTTTGTGGTGACGCTTTTTCTCAGGGCGAAGCTCGACGTCCGGTTCAAGCCCAGCCGGAAAAAACCGACTGTCATCCTGAGCATGGCGAAGGACCTACGCATTTTCCTCAAATACGGCGCAAAAGCTGGGACGCTAAGCCCGAACGGTGAAGCCTGCGCCTGGGGCGCTGGTTTGGAGCCGATAACCGACTCCTATTGCGAGTGCCTGCTCCTAGCAGCTATCCCGCCCACCACCGCATCTAATTGAGAGGAGTAGACTGCAAGTACCCATGAAATCAGCTTTTCTTAGAACTGCCCTGATGGTGGCCGCCGTGGCCGCGTGTGCACTGCCTCAGACATTACTTGCCCAGGAGGGCCCCCTCGACAACTCTCAGCCGAAGGGCATCACGCCGCAGGAGATCATTCAGCGATTCGCGGCTAAAGAGGCCGAGTTCAAGCAGGCGCGCGATCAGTACACCTATCGCCAGGACGTCACCGTGAAGACGCCTGAGGACGACGGCGTGTACCACGAGGTGTTCGATGTGTTGTTCGACAACCAGGGCAAGCGCATGGAAAACGTGGTATTTGCGCCGCAAACGACCCTGGAGAAGATCCAGATGTCTCCCGAAGATATGCAGGACATCCGTCACCGGCTGCCCTTTGTGCTGACGTCGGAAGAGATTCCGGAATACGACATCCTGTACGTTGGTCAGCAGCAGGAAGACGAGTTGCACTGCTACGTGTTTGATATCGCTCCCAAGAAGATCGTTGGCAAGAAGCGTTATTTCCAAGGTCGCATATGGGTGGACGACCACGATTTCCAGATCGTGAAGACCTATGGCAAAACGGTTCCCGACATTCACAAAAAGAGCAACGAGAACCTCTTCCCGAAATTCACGACCTGGCGGCAGCAGATCGACGGGAAATATTGGTTTCCGGTCTACACCAAAGCCGACGATACCCTGCACTTTGGAATGGGCGATGTGCGCATCGTGGAGATCGTAAAGTACGAGGACTACAAGCGGTTCGGTTCCAACGTGAAGATCACCTACGACGGCAAGGAACTGCCCGGCGGCGAGACTCCGGGGCAGCAGCCTGCTAATAAGCAGGGACAGCCGGATCAGGGCCAGCAGAGCAAACCGCAACCACAGCAACATCCCCAGTAGGCCAGGCGCTCTGGGCCCCGGCCTTGAGGCCCGGGCTCCTCTTCCGATTCGGCAGGGGCCACAGGTTTGAAAGCCTGTGACCGTTTCGCTTTCGATACCCTCACTGACATCGGCGCCCGACTTTCGCTAGACTACCCGGCATGTCGGGAAGCGCGATTCGATTTGCAATCCTTTTGTTCCTCGTCCTCTTTGGCGTCGCTTGGAGTTGCAAAACGCAAGAATCTACCGAGCAAAAAACACCGCCGGCCGAGGCTGAAATTGATAAATCGCCGCCCAAGGGCATGACAGCCGACGAGGTTGTTCGTCGCTTCACAGCGAGAGAGAAGCAGTGGAAGCAAGTGCGCGAGCAGTACACGTTCCAGCAGTCGGTGAAGATACAGGCGCTGGATGGGGAAGATGTGCGGGGCGAATACCGACAAGTCGCCCAGATCAGTTATCAGAACGGTCAGCGCAACAAGAGCGTGGTATTCGGTCCTCAGGCGAGCCTTGATATGTCACCCCAGGACACGCAGGATGTCGAGAGTCGCTCGTCGTTCACGATCAGTACCGACGAGTTGCCGTTGTATGACGTCAAGTACGTAGGTCAGCAGAAGGTAGATGAACTGCATTGTTACGTCTTCGACGTCGCTCCGAAGCAGATGGAGAAAGACAAGCGATATTTCCAGGGGCGAATCTGGGTCGATGACCAGGATTTCCAGATCGTAAAGAACACGGGCAAATCTGTACCCGACATAAAGATTAAAAAGCGGAAGCGAGTCGAGGAAAACCTGTTCCCCCAGTTCACTACGTACCGACAATACATCGACGGGTATTGGTTTCCGACGTTTTCCTCTGCCGATGACACCTTGCATTTCACCGCGTCGGATATGCGGATCAAACAGGTGATCAAGTTCAACGACTACAAGAAGCAGGGGGCCGGGGACAGGAGGTAGGCTCGGCTGCAGGCTTCGGGCGAGCTTCGGTACGGGCGAGTACGCCCGTACCTCCAAGATCTGATTTGGGATCTAGTGTGACCTTTAGCAGTTGAAGCCCGACACGGAAGCCCTACGCTCGATCTGCGGCGCCTAGTAGAAAAGGTATTTCCGCCACTTATCGTCCGAGCGGCCCATCAGGCGCATGATGTGACGGCTGGTGTGAAGATTGAAGGCGCGCGGCTCGCGCATCAGGTGCATGGAGGCCTCGCCAGGTAAGCGATTCCCTTTACGACGATTGCAAGGATGACAGCATGCCACCAGGTTTTCCCAGCTCGATAGGCCGCCCCGTGAGCGAGGGATCACGTGATCGAGCGTCAACTCACTTGAGGGCAGCACTTCCGCGCAGTACTGGCAGGTGTTACGGTCGCGCAGCAGAATGTTTTTCCGCGAAAGCGCGCGGCTCTGGTGCGGGATGCGGCGATATTCCAGGAGACGGATGACAGACGGGACGCGAAAAGCCAGCCGTGCTGCGTGCAGGTAATGCCCGTTCTCTTCTTCCGCGGTCGCAACGCCCTTGAGTACGAGAATGATCGCACGGCGAGCGGCGCACACGTTGATCGGTTCATAAGACGCATTGAGGACCAGCACCGGTGCATGCAAGGCATGACCGTTGCTGTCATGCACCGGCGCGGGCGGAATCTCGCCATGCATCCGCCGGATACCGTTCCCGCTATTTGCCTTGCTCAACATAAATGCTTACCCATGAGCCGCCATGCTCTGCATTTCTTCTTCCGGGTCTTCCCTAAGCACCGCATGCGCTGCTTCACTCTTCATCGTGCGGGCGAGCGTCGCTACCCAAACTCTGCTTGCTCCTGCACGGCGCAACACCCGAGCACACTCGGAGACCGTGGCGCCAGTGGTAAACACATCGTCGACCAGGAGAACTTCGCGTCCATCGATCTCTTCCGGCCGAGCGACGTGAAAAGCGCCCCGCATGTTTTCCTGCCGCTGGCGTTCAGTCAGGCCGGTCTGAGACATGGTCTGACGCCGGCGCTCCAGAACATGGGCACGGACGCCGAGCTCGAGATGAGCTGGTTTCAACTTGACGGCCGCCACGGCAACCATTTCGGACTGATTGAAGCCGCGCTCCCTCAACTTACTTGGATGCAGCGGGACGGGGACAACCACCGGTACAGCCGGTTTGAACCTTGGCGCAAGCTCCTGAATTACCTCGCTTAACATCCGCCCCAGAACGGCAGCCGCGGGTTTGACCTGGTGGTATTTGAGAAGGTGAACCAGGTCGCGCAGGCCCCCTTCGTAGCTTCCGTAGGCCAAGGCTTTGGCGAACGGAGGGGTTTGTTCCCGACAGCGCGAACAGCAGGGTTGCCCCTTTTCATTGGCCATGGCTGCGGGAGCCGGCAGGCGCTCGCCGCAGATCCCACAAAGGCTGCCTTCTACAGGCTTGACGGCAGCAAGACAATTCTCACAGACGGGAAGACGAGAAATCCTGACGAGCGGAGCACCACAGAGGCGACAATCAGAAGGGAAGAGGGTGGCGAAAAGGCTTTCCGCAGCCACGCTCACCCAGGAAACGAACGCAGGTTCAGCAACCTTGGCCCTGGTAGCCCGAGTTAGGTCCTCACTACTGCTGAAGACAATCCTCCAACCGGCTCGCAGCCTTCCGGCGCCCGCCGGAAATATCTCAGGCCAGTATAGCTGCGTTGTCAGGCTTAAGCAACGCGACCGTGGACCATCGGGCCGGTATCGGCCACCTTGTTGCCAACATATGGCCGCCGGAATTTGGGTTGTTGCGCCGGCATTGAAAAGAGCCAATAAGAACGACGAAAGCAGTCCGCGCAGCGGAATGGTCGTAACATGAATACCGGCAAAATGTATTTTTCGGCAAAGGTGCGACGGCGAGAGTAAAAGGCGACAGTATGACCGCAGTCAGGGCAACAGAATTGGGAGAGGGACATTCTGGACTCCTCGTGCTTTTGGGCCAGATTAAAAGTTTGGCAAATCAGTCTAGCGGTGGATTCGGGTGGGCTGGAATACGGCGAATGTTGTATACCAAACCAACAGGATTCCGTATGCGCGATCGTTCCCGGGCGAGTGTGTTTGCCGCACTTGTCACATGTGCGCGGTGCATGCTAACGTGCGCGGTCAGCTAAATTGCGTCTAATTATCTACTTACGAGGTCATCGCCGATGAGCACTCAAACCACATTGCCGGCGCCCGTCAAGAAACATCAGCCCTACGTTCCGCCGAGCATGGAAATGAAGGAATTCACCTTCCGGGCGGTGTTGATCGGCATGGTGATGACCGCGATCTTGGGCGCGGCGAACGCCTACCTGGGACTGAAAGCAGGAATGACGATTGCCGCGACGTATCCCGCTGCCGTAATTGGGATGGCCATCCTGCGGCTCATGAAGGGATCGCTGCTGGAAGAGAACATCGCGCGAACCGTGGGGTCGATCGGCGAGTCAGTCGCGGCCGGTGCGGTCTTCACTATTCCCGCGTTTGTGATGGCGGGCCTGTGGCCCGGGCTCACAGGTGACCAGTACTGGAAGTCGGTTGCCCTGATGGTCATCGGAGGAACCCTCGGCATTTTGTTTGTCACCCTGTTACGGCGTGTCATGGTTGAGGACCCGGAGTTGCCTTACCCGGAATCCGTCGCGGCGTCGCAAATTCATAAGGCAGGCCAGCAGGGCGCGAAAGCAGCGAAGATCCTGTTCGCCAACATGGGATTTGGCGCGTTCATGTTTTTGCTGGGCCAGGTGAATATTTTCAGTCCGAGCAACACGTTTCACGTGAGGATCAGCGAGCTGGGGAAAAAGCTGCTGCTCCGAACGGGTACGAATCCAAGCGTGGCAACAACGGTGACCGGCGGTGCGACCCTTTTCAATGCGCCGGATATCAGTCCAGCTTACCTGGGCGTGGGTTACATCATTGGTCCACGGCTCGCGGCTTTGAACTTCGCCGGCGGCGTGCTGGCGTGGGGACTGCTGGTGCCGCTTCTAACCTTCACCATGGGCCCGTACATACAGGCGGCGCAGCCTGCGGGGCAGACGCTTTCGTGGGACCTGCTTGCGGGTGCGATCTACTACTCCATCGTGCGTCCAATCGCGGTGGGCGGAATGTTGGTGGGCGCATCTTACACGCTGTTCAAGATGCGGAAGCAACTGGCCGTCGGCATGGGACGCGCTATTTCGGATTTGAGGAAGTCGGCAAGCGCGCATGCTGCGACAGACCGAACGGAGCGCGACCTCAGCTCGAAGACAGTTTTCGCGGGAGTGGCTCTGGTATTCGTCGCGATGATTGTGCTGTATCACTTCTTCATCAGCGGCGCCGGAAATCTGAGCGGATCGAAAGTGATGGCGGCTTCTCTGGTTGCGGCCGCGGTGATGATCATCGTGGGTTTCTTCTTCGCGGCGGTGTCGGGGAACCTCGTAGGGATGATCGGGTCCTCCAATAATCCCGTGTCGGGCCTGACTCTTTGCACCCTGGTGATTGCGGCGCTGTTGATGGTTGCAGTCGGTGTGTCTGGAACCGGGGGCGTTGCGGCGGTGCTGGGAGTAGCCGCCGTGGTTTGTGTTTCGTCCGCTGTTGCCGGTGAGATGCTGCAGGACTTGAAGGTTGGACACATTCTCGGCGGAACTCCCGCCAAGATGCAGGTTGGCGACCTGATCGGGATCGTGGTGGCGGGACTCGTTCTGTTTCTGCCGCTTTCAACGCTCGACAAGGTCTATCACTTCGGCACGCCAGACTTGCCGGCTCCGCAGGCGGGATTGATGGCAATGCTGTCGAAAGGTATTGTTGGCGGCGACATGGCATGGCCTCTCGTTATCGTCGGTATCCTGCTCGGACTCGCCATGATCATGATCGAGGTGAAGAGCGTGATGTTGTTCTCGGTCGGAATGTACCTGCCGCTGGGAACGACGTTCGCCATCTTCGTGGGCGGCGTTATCCGCTGGGTGACGGACCGTTTGCGCGACAAGCGCAATCTGAACGACGCCCAGAAGGCACGCGTGGAGAATGCAGGGGTACTGACCGCGTCGGGACTGATCGCCGGAGAAGCCCTGTGCGGAATTGCGGTGGCGGCGATCATCGCCAAGAAGCTAGCGCAGAATGCGCACGCCGAGCCGAGACTCTATCAGTTCGCGATCGGAGATCATCTGATCATGGCGGTAATCGCCCTCGCCATACTGGTCGCTGCCATGATCATGGTTCCGCTGGCCAACGCCGGGCGACCGGAAGATCCGGCCCCGCCGACGGCGATTATGTAGAAAGCTTCAACCACAGAGGACACGGGGAACGCAGAGGACCTTACCACAGTTCTCTGACGGCCTCGGTGCACTTTGTGGTTAGTTTTTTATGTCAGTTGCGGACAACATCAAGCGCGTGCAGGAGCGAATCGCTTCAGTCGCGCAGCGTGCCGGGCGCAAACCAGACGACATCACCTTGATGGCGGTGACTAAGACGTTTCCTGCAGCGGCGATTCAAGAGGCATACTCGGCGGGCCTGCGGACTTTTGGTGAGAATCGCGTTCAGGAGTTTGCGTCGAAGTTGCCGGGCGTCGGCAATCTTGCCGAGGCGCGGTGGCACTTGATCGGACATCTGCAAACGAATAAGGCGTCAAAAGCCGCCGAGCTGTTTGATGCTGTGGATTCCGTCGACTCAGTTCGCCTCGCGGACAAGTTGAACTCTGCGGCGCAGAAACTCGGGAAAAAGCTGCGCGTGCTAATCGAGCTGAATGTTGGCGGTGAACAGGCAAAGAGCGGTGTGGCACCGGATTCGGCGGAGCTCGAGGAACTTCTGCAATCGGCGGGGCGGCTGGAACATCTTCAGTTCGCTGGGTTGATGACCATTCCGCCATTCACCGATGACCCAGAGGGCGCACGTCCTTATTTCAACAGATTGCGGGGACTCCGGGACCAGGTTGCTGCACGGCGGCTGCCGGGCATTGCTATGGATGTGTTGTCGATGGGCATGTCGCACGATTTTGAAATCGCAATTGAAGAAGGATCGACCTGCGTGCGCGTGGGAACGTCCATCTTTGGAGAGAGAACGAGGAGATTGGGCACGGATTAAACCCGGATTTCAGTTGATCTCCCTTGCGAGTTGGACTTTTCACGAAAAGCGTACTCTGCGGATACATGGTTCCGGTGCACGACATCGCCGATGGTGCGAGTTTTGCAGTGAGAGTCCAGCCTCGGGCAAAGAAGAATGGCATCACTGGCGAGGTTGGTGACGTGCTAAAGGTATCGCTTACCGCGCCTGCTTTGGAAGGACGGGCAAACGAAGCCTGTATCGAGTTTTTCGCGAAAGTTTTAAAGGTACCGCGATCCTCGATTAGTATTGCTGCCGGCCAAAAGAGCCGGAACAAAATCATTCGCGTTTTCGGTGTCTCGGCAGAGCAAGTCAAAAAACATCTGATACTTGAAATGTGACACGAGCGTTCACGCCACATTGAATGGAGTCACTTTGAGTTTTTCAGAGCGGTTACAGGAGATCCGAACTGGATTCGAGCGACCGTTCTGGGTCGCGAACATCAGCGAAATCTTCGAAAGACTTTCCTACTACGCGGTATTCGCGGCGCTGGCACGCTATCTGCACGAGGCGTTGCAATTCCCAACCGAGCAGGCGGCCAGCCTGAGCGGCATATTCGGGGGTGCGGTGTGGGTTATGGCAATTTTCGGCGGAGCCCTCGCCGACCGCATCGGATTTCGCCGCGCCTTGTCACTGGCCTATTTCATTCTGAGTTGTTCGTATTTCCTGGTGGGTTCGATTGCTGAGCCCTGGCTGGCGCCGGTCCGAAATGCCATTCCATTGGGCTGGATGGTCGGCGTCATTCTGTTTTTGCCCGCTCTCGGCGTAGCCCTGGTAAAGCCGAGTGTCGTCGGAACGACAGCGCGAGCCTCGAAGGAGAATGTCCGGTCAATTGGCTACTCCATCTATTACACGCTGGTGAACATTGGGAGCTTCCTTGGCCCGTTTCTCGCTGGATGGGTTCATTCGCGGATGCGCGTCGAAAATGTTTTCCGGCTAGCGGCACTCAGCGTGTTCCTGATGTTCATCGGGGTCCTGATTTTCTTTAAAGAGCCCCGCCGGAGCGAGGGGCAAGAGAGCACCTCGCTCGCGCAAGTGACACGGAATTTCCTTACTGTGCTTGGGAACGGGCGGTTTGTCCTGTTCCTCCTGATCTTTTCCGGCTACTGGATCGTGTTCTGGCAACAATACCTCACGCTGGGAATTTACATACACGATTACGTTGACCAAAACGCGAATACGGAGATGATTCTGATTGCCGACCCTCTGATCGTGATCACGTTAACGGTCGCGGTGAATGCGTTGACGCGCAAGGTTCCCTCGTTTCGAGCGATTATTCTGGGATCTCTCGTTACGTCGCTAGGGTGGCTTGTTATTGCTGTGCATCCGGCTGTATGGAGCGCGGTAGTAGCGCTAATGATTGTCGCGCTCGGGGAAATTACGCAATCCCCGCGATATTACGAGTACATCTCGCGACTGGCGCCTCCGGGGCAGCAGGGAACGTACATGGGTTTTGCTTTTCTCCCGATTGGGATCGGTTCGCTGATCGGGGGATGGGTGGCCGGGAAATTGTTGCAGTACTTTGGCGAGGTTCTCCATCAGCCCAGCCGGATCTGGTGGGCGGTCACGGGAATTGGCGTGCTAACAACGGCGTTGCTCTGGGTGTATGACAGAGCTATCCGCGTGCACACTGACGGTTCCACGCGAGCGGCAGGAATGTGAAAGGCACGCCGGAAAAGGTCACCACAACGGACCACGAAGAGGTCACAGAGCCACAAGAGACATTTACCACCGACGGGTGCCGCATAAGCCCGCAGGAATTGAAAGGAGCCTCTCAGCGAGGCTCCTTTGCTTTGGCATGATCGACTCGATCAACTGGGTGACAACTACCATCCACCTACTTCCCCGTTGCTGCCGCTGACTTCACCGGGTTGCCATCGGAATCCACGATCTCGATTGTGCCAATTGAGAGCTTTTTCAAGTCGGGTTCGATCTTGGCCCGGTCTCCGGCAAGAACGACGAGAGAAGTATCCGGATGGACGTACTGAGCGGCGACGCGCTGTATGTCTTCCGGCGCCACGGCGTCGATCTTGGCGGGCAGTTGCTGATAGTAGTCGAGCGGCAGATCGTAGGTGAAGAGGTCGCCTACGGTGCCAGCCATTTGTTCCGTGGTCTCGAACAGGCCCGCAAGAGAGAGGGAGAATGATCCCTTTGCCAATTTAAGTTCATCCGACGTGAGAGGCGCGGTGTGAATGCGATCGAGTTCTTTGAAGATTTCATTGATCGCGGGTGCCGTCACATCGGTGCGAATACCCCCTCCCGCGGCAAAGACGCCTGGACCGCGACGGTAAAGGAATGTCGAGAAACCGCCGTATGTGTACCCGTGCTCCTCGCGCAGGTTCATGTTGATACGGCTGGAGAACAGCCCGCCGAGTGCATTATTCATGACTTCGAGGGGAACGTAGTCGGGCGACGAGCGCGGAACTCCGAGCCCGCCGGCGAGCACAAAGGTTTGCGGCGACGCCGGCTTGTCCACGATGTAAATGGTGCGCGTGGTTTTCACATCAACCGGCGGAGGCGTGTGTTTGGTTGTGTCGCCTTTCCAGTTGCCAAAATACTTTTCGGCCAGGGACCGAGCTTCGTCTTGCGTGAGATCGCCGGCCAGGACCAGCGCTGAATTTCCAGGAGCGTAACCCTGCTTCCAGAAACTCAACATATCGTCTCGCGTCAACGCGGCGTTCGATTCGGTCGTACCGATTTCGCGATAGCCGTACGGGTGATTCGGTCCGTAGACCTCGCGTAGAAAGGCACCGAACGCGAGTTGCACCGGCTCATCTTTGATCTGAAGGATTCTGGTCTCGCGCTGCTTGCGCACGCGCTCAATCTCCTTTGCGTCGAACTTGGGATTGAGCACCACGTCGGCGAGAAGGTCCATCGCGGCGTCAGCATTCTGTTTCAAGGTGCGAATGCCGGCGGCAGAGGAGTCGGCGGTTGAGAAGCTGTTTATCGTGGATCCGATCTGCGCGGCATCGTTGGCGATTTGCGGCGGAGTGCGGCGATTGGTGCCCTCCGTCAACATCGCGGCGGTAAACGATGCAAGGCCGGGCTTGCTGACGGGGTTGGCATCGCTGCCGGTAAGAACAACCAGGTGCGCCGAGAACACTGGCAGCTTGTGCTGTTCAACCAGCAAGACGGTGAGTCCGTTGGGCAGCTTAAAGCTGCTCGGTACGGGCAAGGTCAGCTGGGAGGCCGCTGCCGCGCTGGGCACGTTCTTGCGCCAGGGCTCATCGGGCATCGTACTCGCAACCGTGCTGGTCTCCTTCGACTCAAGTTCCTGCTCTTCTTTTGTGCGGGGCGGATCGTCAATGACTTTCTTACCGGGCACGCCATACACGACGACGCTGGCGCTTGGCTTCAACTCTGTGTCGGCCACTTTCTTCAGATCGGCGACCGTCGCGTTGTTGTAACGGGCGATGTCTTTCGGCAGGTAACCGGGATCTCCGAGGTAGTGGTTGTATTGATTGAGACGGTCGGCGACCCCACCGAAACCACCGAGCCGCTCCAGGCCTTCAATGATGCGGGTTTCGATTACGTTGCGCGCACGATCCAGTTCGGCCTGTGTCGGGCCGTCGGCGCGAAGCTTGGCGAGTTCATCATTGATGGCTTTCTCGAGATCTTCGGGCTTAACTCCGGGTTTAGCGGTTGCCCTGATTTCGAACAACGAGCCTAGCATCAGACTCTGGTTCTGAACCCGGACATCCTGTGCGATTTGTTTTTCGTAAACAAGGCTTTCATAAAGGCGGCTCGACTTCCCCCCGCCCAACAGCTGGGCCAGCAGGTCGCACTCGGCATCGCCGGGCTTGTAAATCGGTGGTGTAAGCCACGCGACATAAACGCGCGGTAACTCGACCTGGTCAGTCACAACGGCGCGCTTGGCGGACGTAATACTCGGGATGGCTGCGCTTATCTTCGGCACGGGAGGGCCCGAGGGAACGGTGCCGAAATACTTCTCTACCAGAGCTTTGGTTTTGGCGGGGTCGATGTCGCCGGTAATAGCGAGGCTGGCGTTGTTGGGCGAGTAGTACTGGCGGAAAAAGTCGCGAACATCATTCAGACGGGCGGCCTCGATATCTTCGTGTGAGCCAATGACGTCAGCGTAGTAAGGATGATCTTTCGGATAAACCTGATGATAGAGCTGCTCTTCGACGAGGCCGTAGGGCTGATTTTCAACGCTCTGGCGGCGCTCGTTCCGCACCACGTCACGCTGGTTCGCTAGTTTTTCCCGGTCTAGCGTCCCGAGCAGGTACCCCATGCGGTCGCTTTCGAGCCAGAGAGCCAGCTCGAGTTGGTTCGAGGGGAGTGTCTCGAAGTAGTTGGTGCGATCGAAATCAGTAGTGCCATTGATATCGCTGGCGCCCGCACCTTCGAGGTAGCGGAAGTGGGCTTTCGCCCCCACATGCTGCGACCCCTCGAACATCATGTGTTCGAACAGGTGAGCGAAGCCGGTACGGCCCTGACGTTCGTTGGCCGGTCCCACGTGGTACCAGAGATTTACGGCGACGAGGGGAAGTCTGTGGTCCTCGTAAAGGATGACGTCGAGCCCGTTTTTCAGCTTGTACTTCTGGTACTTAATCTGAGGCAGGGGGGCTTTGGCGGTCTTTGCTTGTTGCGCCACGACTGCGGCGGCAAAAAGCACAATGAGGCATAGACACAGGTATTGACGCAGGCGATTCGGCATGAGTTCCATCTCCGGGAGGATTTCTCAACATTTATAGACTCGACAACCTGGCAAAGGAGAGCGGGCCTCCCCTTGGTATAGGTACGTTGTGGGCCAGGGAAGCGTTCCCATGATAATTCAGGGCAGGCGGACAGGGAGCGCGGGGCCGTAGTCAAATTGCATCAACCTCCATATAAGATGTAGTACCTATGGCTGATTCGCCACTTTGGGGTGCGGAGGACCAACAGACGCGGCTTGCGGAATTGGCGGCTGAGACTTCGAGTGCCGTCAAGGAAGCGCCCTTGCGCCGCGACGTCCGGTCGCTGGGAATGCTGCTGGGCAAGGTCCTGGTCGAGCAGGGAGGCGAGGCACTTCTCGATGTGGTTGAGCATCTGCGGCGGATCATGATTCAGCACCGCGAGCAGACCGAGCCCGACGATGATCAGCTCATGGCACAGGCCCGGGAGATCATTTCCAGCCTGGCAGTCGAAGACGCGCATAAAGTCACCAAGGCATTTGCGATCTATTTCGAGTTGACGAATCTTGCCGAGACCAATCACCGCAAGCGGCGGCGGCGGGCAGCGCGGTTGAGCCCCGACCAACCGGCTTTGCAAGGTTCTCTTCGCGGCACGCTGCAACGCATGAAGTCGGCGGGGTTAACCGCCGAGCGCGCCATGGCGGCGCTGGGCAAGATCCTGGTCATGCCGGTATTTACCGCCCACCCGACCGAGGTCGCGCGCCGGACGGTGCTGATGAAGCGGAGGCGTATTGCCGAGGCGCTCGAGCAGCTTGATCGGCTACCTATCTCCACCGACGAGATTGAGCGGACCGAGGCGCAAATTTTAGGAGAGATCACCGCGCTCTGGCAGTCGGATGAAGTCCGTTTAAGCAAGCCGATGGTGACCGACGAAATCCGCATGGGGCTGGATTATTACCCGATGGTCCTGTTCGCGACTGTGCCGAACCTGTATGCCGAAATCGCGAACTCCATTGCCGAAGTGTACGGTTTGTCGATCGATGAGATGGATTTGCCGCGCGTCGTCAAGTTTGGGTCGTGGATCGGAGGTGATCGAGATGGCAATCCGTACGTGACGCACGACTGCACGCGCGATGCGCTGCAAATGGCGCGGAACGTCGTTGTCGACCATTACCTCGCCGAGGCCGATCGCATACTCGAGAACCTAAGCTCGTCGGTACGACAGGCTGAAGTGTCCGACGCGCTGCGGAAACGGGCCGAGGATTATGAAAGGCAACTCGGCGCGGAGCACCGTCACCGCATCTCGTCGACCGAGGTGTACCGGCTCTTTCTGGATTGCGTCCAGACGCGTCTACGACACAGCCGGAAGCCGGGAACTGGTTCTGCGGGGTACGCGTCAGCCGCCGAATTGGAAGCAGATCTGGACCTGCTTCGGCACAGCCTTTGTACGAACCGAGGGCGGCGGCTTGCGTTGCTGTTGATCGATCCGCTGCTCAGAAAGGTGCGGACTTTCGGGTTGCATCTGCACACGCTCGACATTCGGCAGCACGCGCGCGTTCACGCCCAGGCCATGCAGGAATTGTCGGCTGCCGTGGTGCAAGATGATGGCGGGGAACTGGCCGCCAAGCTTTCGCCGGCCACAGATGAATTGCTGGAGACTTTTCGAACCATCGCGCAGCTAAAAAAAACCTATCCCGCCGAGGCGGTGCGGCAGTTTGTGATCAGCAACGCGGAATCGGAGCAGGACATATTCTCGGTTGTCCGCTTGGCTGGCCTTTGCGGGGTACAGGCGCGAGCCAATGGAGACGATCCGGGACTGATGCCGGTGCCGCTGTTTGAATCCATCGAGGCGCTGCGGCGGGCGGCGCCCACCATGCACCTAGTTTGGCGTGCTCCCGAGTACCAGCCGCTGTTGGATTCCTGGCGACGCCGCCAGGAGGTGATGCTTGGTTATTCGGATTCGAATAAAGATGGCGGCATGTTCACCAGCACGTGGGAGTTATACAAGGCGCATCGGGAACTCCACCGCGTTGCGCGCGAATGCAATGTGAATTTGAGGCTTTTTCACGGACGCGGGGGCACTGTAGGGCGCGGCGGCGGGCCAACTCACTCGGCCATCCTGGCGCAGCCGTCGGGAGATTTCACCGGCGAGATACGCATCACCGAGCAGGGGGAAGTGCTGAACTGGAAATACTCTGATCCAGTGCTCGCGGAGTGGAATCTGGAATTGATGATTGCCGCCTCGCTGGAAGCTCTAACTCGACCCGCTGGGACGTCGAGTGCAGACGGTAACCGCTGGGACGATGCGATGGAGGAGATGTCGCAGGAGGCATTCGGTTTCTACCGCCGGAATGTCGCCGAGAACCCTGACGTGCTGGTGTACTTCGAGCAAGCCACGCCGGTGAATGAATTACAGCATGCGCAAATCGGGTCGCGTCCGGCACGGCGTGGTGAGAGCCGAAAATTGGAGGACCTCCGCGCAATCCCATGGGTGTTCGGCTGGATGCAGAGCCGGCATGCAGTGCCGGCCTGGTTCGGCGTGGGACATGCCCTTGAACATTTTTGTAAAAAGTCGGGGAATGCCCGGCCCCTGCGGGAGATGATGCAGGACTTCCCATTATTCGCCGACATGATCCGAAACGTCGAGTTGGCGATGGCCAAGGCGGACCTGACCATTGCGCGGTTATACGCCGGACTTGTGTTCGATCCGCGCATTCGGGAATCGGTTTTTGGCATGTTCGAGGAGGAATTCCTGCGGACGCGGAAGCTCATCCTCGAAATTACCGCCGAAAAGGAATTGCTGGAACACAATCCCGTTCTGTTTCGCTCAATACGGTTGCGCAACCCGTATGTTGATCCTATGAGCCTGATCCAGGTTGATCTGTTGCGCCGCAAACGATCGGGGGTGGAGAGCGACGCCGTGAACTACGCGCTGGGAGCGACAATCAACGGAATCGCCGCGGGCCTGCATAACACCGGATGAGAAACTCTGTTTGGCACAATTGACGGAACGACTCGATCAGGCGGCTTCTTCCGCTAGCGCGTCACTCAGCGCCTCACGGATCTCCTCTTCGTCCGTGGAGCTGAGCTTGGCACCCAGTGACGTGAGATAGAACACATCGATGGCCATCTGCCCTTCGGTGTCGATAAGTGCGACTTCGATATTGCATTCATGATTGGAAAAGACGGAACTGATGCGATGCAGCAGGCCGGGGCGGTCCTGCGCGATCACCTGGACGATGGTGCTGTGCTGCGAGGATTGGTGGTCGAACTCGATGCGTGTTTCCACCTTGACCTTGGGTTGGGTTGTTTTCTCACGGCGCAAGCGGTCGCGCATCATGCGATCCAGATCCGCTTCCCCGACAATTACGGCGCTCACACTTCGCTTGAATCGTTCCCACTCGGGTAAGTTGAGTTCAAGCGTGCGAAAACGATCGGTAAACAAGAACGTGTCGACGACGACTCCGGCCTGATCGGAAAAGGCATTCGCCTTGACGATGTTCATGCCCCACGATGACAGGGCACCGGCAATTCTCGAGAAGAGGCCGGGCTGATCCTGGGTGATCACGGTGAGTTCAAACCAGTGCCGGCCCCGGCGAAGATCGATCTGCACGGGGTCTTCGCCAAGCCTGCTTGACATCTCGAAGTGCTGAACAATGGTTTCGGCCGAGCAGCTCTTGAGATAACGCTGCGGCAAACCCTCGAGGAACGTATTTAATTTTTTCGAATGCTTGGGCGCGAGCGCCCGCACGCGATTGAGATTCTTGTCATATTCGTTGGTGTGGACGACCTCCTGGTCGATACTGCGATTCAGATGATTGGACGCCGCGATAAAGAGCTGCCAGATGTTCTCCGCCTTCCATGGAGTGAGCGCCTCCGGGTTAACGGACTTGATGTCGGCATAGGTCAACAAGCAGAGCATTTTCAGGCGTTCGGGAGTACCTACCTTTTCCGCGAACGCGTGTATCACAGCGGGGTCGAAGAGATCGCGGCGGAGTGTCGCGGAGATTTCCAAGTGACTGCCAATCAAAAACTCGACGGTCCACCGATCGGTTTCAGGCAGTTCAAGGCGCGTGAGGCACCTCGCGGCCTGGTCAAGGCTTGCGGTGACGTGATCCGCGCCTGGAATTCCCTTGCCGACGTCGTGGAGCAGCAACGCCAGATAGAGCAGTTCCGGCTGCTCCAACTCTGCAAGGATCTCGCTGAATCGTTTTTCCCATTCAGATTGCGGTTTGGCCAGCCGGTGTAGGTTTTCGATGGCTCGGAAAGAGTGCTCGTCGACGGTGAAGCGATGGTAGTAGTCGCGAATGACCAGCGAATCCATAGGCTCCAGCTCCGGCATAAACAGATTCAGGAGCTTGAGATGGTGCATGGCGCGGAGCGCGTCGGCGGCGTGCGGTTGCATAAGCAAGTCGCGAAGCTGGGCCCACAGTTTCGCGCCCCTCGGGCGGTGATCGCACAGCGACGGCAATGCTTGCTCGATGCGGTGTTCTGTGGAAGTGCCGAGCTTCAGCCCGTGCTCGGCCATGAATTCAAACATGCTGAGCAGGAGTTCGGGGTTCTTGGCGGCTCCCGGTTGTTGCAGCAGGATGAAGCCGTTCACGACGGAGAAGTTCGAATTGGACAGGCGCGAGCGCCAGTTCTGAAATTCCCGGTAAAGGGACGAGCGTGAAGCAGGGATTTCTTCCAGTAGTTGAGTGGCTACGCGGTTGATCGAACGCGCGTGCTGGAAGAAGCTGCGCATCCAGATTTCGGTGGTTTGAACGTCGCTGCGCTCCATCCCGATCGCCTGGGCGGCGGCTTCGGCCTGCGCTTCCCAGCTCAGCTGGTTGTCGTCGCGCCCGCGCCGGAAATGCAGAAAGGTGCGGACGGACATGAGATATCGAAGAGCCGATTCGTATTGATCCCGCATGACGGGCGAGATGAGGGAGTCCTGGGTTGGCCAGTCGCGGAGTTTCTCCACCGAAGCCACGACCGAGAGCCAATGGACGATGTTGCAATCGCGAAGGCCACCCGGGCCGTCCTTGATGTTTGGTTCGAGGTGATAGACGGTGTTCGCGTACTTCGTGTGGCGCGCCTGGGTGACCTCGGCCAGACGCTGGACGATGAGTTGACCTTCCCGCATGATCAGTCGAGGAACCACGCCCTCGTGCAGACGCTTGAATAAATCGCGGTCCCCCGCGAGATAGCGGCAATCGAGCAGCGAGATAGTGAATTCCAGGTTTTCGGGATCAACTCGATCGCATTCTGAAAGAGTGCGGTTCTGCGGACTGAGGCGTAGCTTGAGATCCCAAAGTTCCTGGGAGAAGCGGCGCGTTTTTGCTTTTGTGTCCTTTTCGGTCGCGCCGCTGTCGTGCAGGAAGAGCAGGTCCACGTCGGAATAGGGAAACAACATGCGCCGGCCGTAGCCGCCGATGGCGACAGCGGTCAGGCCGATTGGACCTTCGGCATCGTCGGAGATGAACTCTTTCCAGAGACGACGGCAGATGGCGTCGACCATCGCGGTGCGTTCTTCGACGACAAAGCGGCCATCTCTGCCGGAGGCGAATTCTTGTTGCAGGCGGGCGAACGCGGTGGAGTGAAGTTGCTTGAGCTCCGTGCTGATGGAAGAGGCCGCCATGGTGACGTCCCAGTGGGACTCGTAGTTGTCGCGCTTCTACCCGGCGCTACAGCGCCGCATCACCGCGCTCGTCGTTGCGAATACGGATCGCATCGTCGATACGGGTCAAAAAGATCTTGCCGTCGCCAATCTTGCCGGTCCGAGCCGCGCCAGTGATGGCCTGCACTGCTTTTTCGACTATCTCGTCAGATACCACCATCTCCAGCTTGATCTTGGGTATTAGATCGACGGTGTATTCGCGGCCCCGATAGAACTCGGTGTGACCTTTTTGGCGGCCGTGACCGCGGACCTCTATGACGGTCATGCCTTCTACGCCGACTTCGTGCAGCGAACTCTTTACGGCATCGAGGCGCGAGGTCTGGATGATGGCTTCGATCTTTGTCATAAGCGAGTCAGTTACGAGTTTCCGGTTTCAAGTTTGGGATAGTCAAGGTCACGTCGCATTCAGTCGTAATTTGAAACGTGAAAATATGTTTACGACGCGGAGGCCTCCCAGTAATAGCCTTCTTCGCCGTGCTGAGACAAATCGAGTCCCTGGATTTCGTGCTCATCGGTCACCCGCAAGCCGATGGTCATGTCAACGACCTTCAGGATCACTAATGTGCCGACGATTGCAATCGCCCATGCGACGAGCACGCCTACAAACTGATTGAGCAATTGATGCGCGTTGCCTTCGACCATGCCGGAGGCGACCGCGTTTCCCTGTGCGTCCTTGAAGATCGGATTAATTACGCTCGTGGCGAAAACCCCGGTCAACAAAGCGCCAATGGTGCCGCCGGCTCCGTGGACGCCGAAAGCGTCGAGACTGTCGTCGTACCCGAAACGCGCCTTTACTTTGGCCACCATGACATAGCAGAAGATGCCGGCGATCAAGCCGATCGCGATAGCTGACATGGGACCGACAAATCCTGCAGCCGGAGTGATTGCGACCAGTCCCGCAACCGCGCCGGAAATTGCGCCCAAGGCGCTGGGTTTACCGTTCCGAAGCCATTCCGCGGCTATCCACCCGATTGTTGCCGCCGCGGCCGCGAAGTGGGTCGCAACGAAGGCGCTAGTGGCGAGGCTGCCAGCGGCGAGAGCACTGCCAGCATTGAAGCCGAACCAGCCAACCCAAAGCAGGCACGCACCGATGAAACTCAAGACGACGCTATGAGGCGGCATCGGTTCGTGCGGATATCCAATGCGGCGTCCCAGGTAAATGGCACAGATCAGGGCCGATACTCCCGAAGTGATGTGAACGACTGTGCCGCCGGCGAAATCCAAGGTCGGAAAACGGCCACCCAGTGCGGCATTCAGCAGTCCGCCCTTCCCCCAAACCATATGCGCCATGGGAGCATAGACAAGGAGCGACCAGAGGACCATGAACAGTGCCATGGCGCTGAATTTCATCCGCTCGGCAAATGCTCCGGTGATCAGAGCGGGAGTGATGATGGCGAACATCAGCTGGTAGACCATGAAGGTCTGCTGGGGAATGGTGCCGGCGTAGTCAGGTTCGGGCGCGGCTCCGACTCCGCGTAGAAACAGGTGCTGCAGGCCGCCGATGAAGCTGGTTCCTGAGCCGAATGCCAAGCTGTATTCCACCAGTCCCCACAGGACCGTGATGATTGCCATCATGGCGAAGCTTTGCATCATGGTCGCCAGCACATTCTTCTTGCGCACCAGGCCACCGTAGAACAGTGCCAGGCCAGGGCCGGTCATCATCAGCACCAAGGCCGTACTGACCAGCATCCAGGCATTGTCGGCCGAACCCTTGGCTTCAAGTACCTGCTGCTCCAGCTTGGCAATGCGCGCGTCCGCTCCCGCGCTCTGGGCGAGACACGCGAGCGTCGATAGACACACGAACAACAGGACGATTTTGCTTACGAGTTTCCGCATTTCGACCAGCGCTCCCACACCAACCCGTGTTCAATGTACTGGGAGGGGGAGAGCGGGGGAAATCGAAAGTATTTATCTTCGGGATTACAGAATCTTATGAGAAAACTTCATCTGGCTGCCGTTGCGAATCGGTGAAAAAACAGGGGTCCAGCGCTTCGGTCGAAATGACAGGCGGACAACTCGGATTGTTGTAGGGGTAACACTTCCTGGGGGCTGATCGCCGCCTGAAACGAAAAACCCCGCCGAACTGAGGCGGGGTTGACAACGACTTCGGCCGTAAAATTATCTGGAGAGCCTGCGTCGAATTAAGCCCGCAAGCCCGACTAAGCCCGTGCCGAACAAGGTAAGAGTTCCAGGTTCTGGCACGGTAACCGTGGTGACACCGTTTTTGAGTCTAACGGGTTGCCCGCTGCCGAACGGCTTCGAGCTAGGAACATCGAACGTGAACTGCAGGCTTACCCCGCTGGCAGGGGAGCCATTGCTAAGAGTCCCTTGAACATTGGCCGTCAGCACGTACGTCCAATTGCCAAGACCTTTGTTGCCTTTTGGGTTGAAGGTGCCGACCCAGTTCGCATCGACAAATGACCCGGTAAAGAGCGTCCCCGCAGGGATCCCGTTGCTGCCATTGCCGACGATCGTGAAACTCCCGCCTGTACCGAAGAGGGCCGAATTCCCGAGTGAGCCTGAGGTTAGAGCGCCTGTAGTAAAAGACACAGCGCCGAGAGAGCCGGTGTAGGTTGTGCCACCCAGGTCGGTCAAGCTGGTCAGCGTCGAACCGGTCAAAGTCAGGGTTGTGCCGTTCGTGGTCATCTTGCCGCCGGTGTTCTGGAAGACGAGTGTTGTACTGTTGGCCCAGGTGGCCATAGGCATTGCCAGGGCCAGCACAGCCAACCAGAGAATTTTCTTCATAACCTGTCGCTCCTGGGATACAGGGGGAATGTATGAGTGAGGGGGGAGTCTGTATTCTCTGTTACCTAAGTACCTTTTCGGAATGGCACTGAAGTGGGGGAACGTGGTTGATCAAGAACAAGTTGGAGAAGGAATAGCGCAAAGGTTTGCACTCCGTGCGCGCGATCATGAATGCGGATTTTGCAAAAGCAAAGCTGCGATCCCAGCTGAAAGGAGGCTAACTAACGCCCGAGGCCGACGCCGCGAACTCCGTACTAGCCGGCAGAGTCACCATGACTCGTCCGGGATCGGGGGCCAAGAGGCGGCCTCTATGGTTCTCTATGGTGGCCTGCACAGCACGGAAGCGAAGTCCGGAATCTCGGCGGGCCGCAGTCAGGCAAGGGGAGAGCGCGGCGTCGAAGCTCTGCCCCTGGGAATTCAGACACCAGAATTCCAAATGGATAGTGTTTTCTTCTTGGTGAGCGCGGACCAACAGCGTGCCACCCCCCAGTTGTTCCATTCGATCGGCCAAGCCCGACAGCAGTTGTTGAAATGCCTGAAACAGCTCGTGAGTGCTGCCCCAAATCCGAGAAGCCAAAGGGGACAATTTTGCGACCATCTGAACGGAAGCGCGCTCGGCATTCACGCTTTCCATTTGGACCGCGCGTTGAAGCAGCGGAAGCACATCAATTTGGGCTTTTTCGCTGGGTGCTTTTCGAGCGAAGACCAGGAGGTCGGACACCAGGTTTCGTGCACGCCGAGCCTCTTGCGAAATATTGCTCACTACCGTGGCCTGCTCTGGGGACAGCGATGCCTGAGTGACCAGCAGGTCGGAGTACCCGAGGACCGCGGTCAGCGGGTTGTTTATCTCGTGCGCCGCGCCAGCCACCAGCTGGCCCATCGACCCGAGTCTTTCGTTTGCGACGAGCTCTGCTTGGACTCTTTGCAGATTCTCAAGAGTTTCCTGTGAGGTCGACACCAAACCGGTGAGGCGCGTGTCCATTACGCGCTGGCGCAAGAAGACGCAAATGGCAAGAATGGCGGAAGCGATCAGCGTGACCACAAGGCGAAAGCGCTGCAGAGCCGGCGGCTCATTCGTCTGCAAGAGCGTCCACAATCCCGTGACCGGAACCGAGAGAACTGCGGAGGCTGCAACTACCGACCACACGACGTTCCATCGCAGTGAAATGGGCAGTTCGGGTTGGTCCTCGCTCGCCATTCCCCGGCTCATGAACGAGACCGGGATGGCAATGAATAAGCAGGTTGCGAAGTTGTCCAAAACGTCATAGGAGCTTCCGGGATAGTACGCGTTCCGGAGCAGCGCAGAATTAAGCGCCTGGAAGGCGATTATGTAGACCGCCGTCGCGATGAAGAGCTGGAGGTACAACTTTCGCCAGCCGCCGGTGGTGGTCATCCAGGACCAGCCGAGGGCTGCCAGCAGGATGAGGAACTCCACAATGTAAAGGATGTTGTAGTAGCGGTTGAAAGCTTCCGAGTTGTAGACGACATATTCGTGCGGAAATATACGGAAGCTGTAGATGTAGACCCACCAAAGCAGGAGGATGAGGAAGTTCAAGGTGCCGAAGAAGAGGTTGGGGGTTTGACGACCGCGATGTGGCTGGAGGGCGACGGCGGCCATCATCGGGATAGGTTGCAGGAACAGCGGAATGTCAGCCCAGAAGGGGTCGGGAACCGCTGTACGAGCGATGACGTCGAAGTAGGTCCAAGCTCCGAGATTGACACTCGCCAATGCACAACTGGCAGCGAACGCGATCCAGAAAATTCTTGTGCGGCCGTGGCTGTGCTGGGCGGCATACAGCATGACGACAGCCGCGAGGATCCACAGACCACAGCTCAAAGTATCGGAAATGCAAGTCAGCCAATAAGTCGGATGGACGAGCAGGGACAATAATCCAGTTGTCCCAAGGAGCACGAACATGGCCCACGTCCAGAATTTTGGAAGGCGAGTCGCGGCGGCAGTGGCCGGTTCGGACACGTGTGACCGCTCGCTGTCAGTGGGCATGGGCGGCCTCGGCGTCGAGTGCGGATGATCCAGAGGCGATGGGCAAGAAGACGGAGAACACGGCTCCGCCCTCAGTGCGATTTCGGCAAGTGATTTGGCCTTTGTGGTTCTGGATGACGCCGTACGTGGCGCTCAATCCGAGACCGGTTCCTTTCCCGATCGGCTTGGTGGTATAGAAAGGATCAAATACCCGGCGCGGTTCGCGGATTCCAGGACCGGTGTCGGAGAATTCCACCAGGATATTGCCGGCAATCACGGTAGCGGTCACTGTGATAGTTCCGCCTCGTACTTCTTCCAGCGCATCGATAGCGTTGGAGAGGATCTGCGCAAAAGACTGTAACAACTGATGTGCGTTGCCGAGAATAGAGGGAAGCGAAGGAGCAAGCTTCACTTCGACGCGGATATTTCTGCTGTCCAGGCCGGGGAGCTCGACCTGTACCGCGCGCTGCAAGATCATGCCAACGTCGATGGGAGACTTCTCGGCAGGGGCCTGCTGGGCAAAGCTCAACAAGTCGGAGACGAGGTCGCGAGTGCGGCGGGCCTGCTGACCGATCTTCTGAGCCATTGAAACCTGTTGTGCAGAGAGCCCGGGATCATGCGAAAGCAGATCGGAGTATCCCAGAATGGCCGTCACCGGATTGTTGATCTCGTGGGCCGCACCGGCAACGAGACGTCCAAGCGATGCGAGCTTTTCTTTCTGGACAAGCTCGGTCTGGAGCCGCCGCAGGTTCTGGTAGCTGCGGTCGGTGGTCTGTAGCAAACGCATGAGTTGGTGATCAAGCAGGTACTGTTTCAGAAAGACAAAAGCGCCCAGCACAAGCATCGCGACAAGGCAGACGAACAGGCGGAACTGGTGCAAGCGCGGAATGGAGTGATCGAAGAACAGCGCCCACAAGCCGATTGTTGGTAAAGACAGGATCGCGATCATGGCGAGGCGAGGTGCAAGAGTCGCCCAGCGGCTGGGATTTGGTTCGCGAGGCAACGGTTCCAGATTGCTTCGTCCACCCTCGATGCCAAACCATACGAAACAAGAGAGCGCAAAGAAGAGCAGGAGGTCGTAAGCACTCCCAGAATAATAGGTGCCTTTCGTGATTGCATGGTTCAGGACGGCAGAAGAGATGCCGTAGGCAATCGCGGCAGCACACAAGTTGGCATACACGCGTCGCCAGGGACCAGTTGCGCGCACACATGCGATGGCGGTGGCGAACAGAAAAAGGCTGTTTTCGACCGAATACAGCAGATCGTAATTGCGCGTGTAGACCGGGATGCTCAACACAACGTATTCATCGGGGAAGACGATGAATGCGTAGAGAAAAACCCACCAAGCCAACACCATGAGGAAATTCAAAGTGCTGAGATGGAGCTTTTCCTGCTCCTGGACGCGGTGAGGACGAAGCGCAATCGCCGTCATAAAGGGCACCACGTGAAGGAACAGGACGATGTCGCCGGCGAACGGATCCGGGAGCGACCTTTTCAGGACCACCTCGTAGTAAGACCACCAGGCGTGGTTGGCTGTCCACATGGCGAACCCGAGAGTGATCAGCGACCAGAAGGCGCGGCTTTGTCCTTTTGTGGTCAGCGCGTTGCGAAGCATGACCGCAGTGCCAAGGAGAAACAGAAAAAGGGCGACCAAGTCGCCGAATGCGTTTACGGTGAATCCTCTCGGCAAAGCGAGGGAAACCCCCAAACTGACGAGGAGAAGTAACCCCGCGCATCCCCACCAACCGTACCGCCACGCTTTCATGTGGATGTGTCTAGTCTAGCGGTGCTGCCCATAGCAAAAAAGTTACCCGAGGAGGATCATGGTTACCGAAGTTCTCCGCAGCGGAGAGGGGCACGAAAGCCGTGTGTAACAGGCCCCAAAACAATGGTCTGTGACCAAGATCACTGAGCGGAGGTACTGCGGAGAGCCCGCGATTTTAGCGCACAGGGCGCAATTTTGCTCTGCTAAAATCGGGTAGAAAGCGTCCTGTATTGACCAAGGTGGTTCTATGGCATTCCCCGTGACACGACTGAGGCGGTTGCGCCGGACCGAGGCTTTGCGGTCCATGGTGCGCGAGACACAATTGTCGCCGGACGGGCTGGTATACCCCATGTTCGTGTGTCCAGGGGAAGGGGTGCGCAAGGAAGTGCGCTCCATGCCGGGAGTGTACAACCTGTCAGTGGACGAAGCGGTCAGGGAGGCGCGCGAAGCGCACTCGCTCGGAGTACCCGCCATCATTCTGTTTGGCCTGCCCGAGAGTAAGGACGAGGTCGCGACTGGAGCTTGGGCCGACGATGGGATCGTGCAACAGGCGTCGCGGGCGATCAAGAGCGAATTGCCTGATCTGGTCGTCATGGGTGACGTCTGCTTATGTGAGTACATGTCGCATGGGCATTGCGGAGTTGTGAGGCCGAGCGCGGCGAGGTCGCTGGGGGCCGCGTCAGCAGTTGCGCCTCCTTCCAAAACGGCCGAGTACGAGATTGTGAACGATGAAAGCCTGCAATTACTGGCGCGGACTGCGGTGTCACAGGTGCGCGCGGGAATCGACATCATTGCACCGTCGGACATGATGGATGGCCGCGTGGCAGCGATCCGCAAAGCGCTCGATGACGCCGGATTTGTGAATACTCCGATTCTTTCTTACGCGGCGAAATTCGCATCGGGGTTCTATGGGCCATTTCGCGAGGCGGCCGATTCGGCGCCGCAGTTTGGGGACCGAAGGTCCTACCAGATGGATCCGGCGAACTTGCACGAGGCAATGCGGGAGATCGAGACGGACTTGGAAGAAGGCGCCGACATGGTCATGGTGAAGCCGGCGATGCCGTACCTGGACGTGATTGCAGCAGCGCGGCAGCGGTTTGATGTTCCATTAGCGGCGTACCAGGTTTCGGGCGAATACGCGATGATCGAAGCGGCCGCGCGGAACAACTGGATTGACCGCCAGCGTGTGATGATGGAATCGCTTGTATCCATCCGGCGTGCTGGGGCGTCCATCATCCTTACTTATTACGCGAAAGAAGCGGCGCGTGCTTTGAACGGGTTGTAGACGTTCGCTGTACGGTCCAGGAGATCAGAACCCTCCCGCCGAAGGACGCGATGGGAATCGAGAAAGGTTCGCCGCGGATACGTGGACTCTCTGCACAGCTGCTCATTCCTCTCTAGTGGCGTAAAATCACGTCGGGACGTGATTTCCATTGTTCAACTCGGGACAGTCGATTACGCAACCGGGGTGCGGTTGCAGGAGCGACTCGTTGCACTTCGGAAAGAGGGGCGCATCGGGGATGTGTTGCTGCTGCTCGAGCATACGCCGGTCATTACCCTCGGCCGAAACGCCAAAGCACACAATGTGCTGGCGTCGCCGGAAGAGTTGGCAAGGCGCGGAGTCGAGATGTTCGAGTGCGATCGCGGCGGTGATGTGACGTTTCATGGCCCCGGTCAGCTAGTGGGGTATCCGATCTTCGATTTGCGGGGGATGAAGTCGGGGGTCGAAGGAAGAAAGAGTCTCGGCGCCGTGGAGTTCGTGCGGCGAATTGAGGAAGTGTTGATTCGCACGTGTGGAGAGCTCGGGATTCGGACCGAGCGCGTTGCCGGACTGACGGGAGTGTGGACGAACCCAAAAGCAAGCGGAGCTTCGCTCCGCCTGGACGGGCGAGACGCTGATTTGTCTACTCCGTCGGGGAAAGTTGCGGCGATTGGAGTGCATATCTCGCGAGGAGTGACGTCGCATGGTTTCGCGCTGAATGTGAACACAGATCTCAGTTACTTCAACTTGATTGTGCCGTGCGGTATCTCAGCAAAGCCGGTGACTTCGATCGAACGTGAGTTGGGACGACGGGTGGAGTTGTCCACAGTGGAGGAACTGGTGGCGCGCAGCTTCGAGGCGGTTTTCGAAAGCGAAACGCGGTGGGTCGAGAGTCTGGAAACGCTCATAGAGAACACGGTCGGCGTCCCAATGAGGGCGCCAGAACCGTTACGGAAGATGCATGGGGAACAAGAAGAATTTTGGGCATAGGAACGGTCGTGATGGTTCGGGTACCGGGAACTCGAGCCAGCAGAATCAGCGTTCGTACACGATCATCGACTATCGTCTTGAGAAGCCGTCCTTCTCCGTGACGCAAGAGCGGGCTGGGGCACAGGTAAAGTACACCGTGACTGGTGACCTGAGTGCGGAGGCGCCGCCGCTGCGCGATTCGAAATACCTCGATAAGAAACAAATCATCGAGATTTACCGCTGGATGTTGCTCAACCGCAGGATGGAAGCGGCTCTCGAGAACCTTTACAAGCAGGGCAAGGTTGTTGGCGGCGTGTATTTTGGGCTGGGCCAGGAGGCGTGCTCGTGCGCGTCGGCCTATGCGTTGCGGTCGGACGAGTGGCTGGGGCCGATGATCCGCAATCAGGGATCGCTGCTGGTGCGCGGGTTTTCGGCACGCGACATCATGATGCAGTACATGGCCAAGGCCGGGTCGCCGACAAAGGGGCGGGATGCCTCTTCGCATTTCGGAGATACGGACAAGAGAAATGTTGTGTCGCCGATCTCGACATTGGGGGACCTGATTCCAGTGATGTCGGGAGTGGCCCTGGGTGCGCGCCTGCAAGGACGGGAGATCGCGGTGATGACGTACATCGGTGACGGCGGGCAGTCGACGGGTGTTACGTACGAGGGCATCAATTTCGCGGCGGTGCAGAAGCTGGGATTGGTGCTATTCGTCGAGAACAACCTGTGGGGATACTCGACGCCTTGTGATATGCAGTTTTGCGTAAAAGACTTGGCGGAGCGGGCGGTTGCGTATGGAATCCCGGGAGTGATTGTCGATGGGACAGACGCCTTGCAGGTGTATGACGCCGCGCATGAGGGTTGCGAGCGGGCGCGGAGGGGCGAAGGGCCCACGCTAATTGAGGCGAAGATGATGCGCATGAAGGGTCATGCCATCCACGATGCGGCGGACTATGTGCCCAGGCCGTTGTTCGAATATTGGAGGAAACGCGACCCGATTGCACGCCTGGAGAAGTACTTACTCGACAAGAAGTGGTTGAGCGCGGCGGAAAACGAGAAGCTTATTGCCGACGTGGAGCGCGAGCTTGAGGAGGATCGTGAGTTTGCAGTGGCGTCGCCAATGCCGGAACCGGAGAGCGCCGCGGGCGGGGTTTACTGCGAGCGGGGTTGTCATCCTATCAAGCCGAAATATCAGGTGCCGAAAGTGCGTGTAACCAAAGGTTCGGTGACGACTCAGAATAAGGAAGCGGTCGTACATTTGAAATAAGGCGTTGGGCTGCCGGCTCCAGGCTTTAGAAAGGCAAAAGAAAGCAGTGGCGACGAAGGTTACACAAGGGACACCAACAAAACCAAGCACAGATTAAAGAGTTCACAAAGATCACAGAGCAGAATTAGCGGGCGCAAAGTTTTAGGGAAAGTAGCGCGAGTGCGTTTGCTTAAACGAAAACCTTAGAGCCTAATCGCGCGCACAGCCTGATTTTTATGCCTGAAGTTACTTATCTTGAAGCAATTCGGCAGGGGATCTGGGAGGAGATGGAGCGCGATCCCAGCGTTTTCTGCCTAGGGGAAGATATCGGCATTTACGGCGGCGCATTCAAGGTTACTGACGGATTTATCGATCACTTCGGGCCGGAGCGGGTGATTGACACGCCGATTGCCGAGTCGGCGATCGTGGGCGCGGCGTTTGGGGCGTCACTCACGGGGATGCGGCCGGTCGCGGAATTTCAGTTCATGGATTTCATCGGGTGCGCATTCAACCAGATAGTCAACATGGTGGCTAAGGCGCACTATCGATGGGGAGCGCCGGCGCCGCTGGTCATTCGTGGGCCGAGCGGCGGGAATGTGCACGGCGGACCGTTTCACTCGCAGAATCCTGAGGCGTGGTTCGTGCACGCGCCCGGGCTGAAGGTGGTGTGTCCGGCGAGCGCGTATGATGCGAAAGGACTGATCAAGGCGTCGATCCGCGACAACAACCCGGTCATCTTCTTTGAGCACAAATATCTGTATCGCCGAGTGAAAGAAGTCGTACCGCCCGAGGATTATGTTGTGCCGCTGGGGAAGGCTCGCGTGGCGCGCGAGGGACGGGATCTTTCGATCATCACTTATGCGGCCATGGTACATGTCGCGCTGGAAGCGGCGGAGCTCCTGAGTAAAGAGGGAATTGAAATTGAAGTCGTGGACCTGCGGACACTGGCCCCGCTGGATCGGGCGGCAATTGCCGCTACAGTGAAAAAGACAAGCAAGGTAATCCTGCTGCATGAAGACGTGCGTACCGGCGGGATAGCGGGCGAGCTCAGCGCGGTGATCAACGAAGAGGCCTTTGATGATCTCGATGGCCCAATTGTGCGCATCACGGCGCAGGATAGCCCGGTGCCGTTCTCGCCTCCGCAGGAGGAGTACTTCTTGCCAAAAGTCAGCGATGTGGTGAGAGAAGCGAGAAGGTTGCAGGCATACTGAATTGGCCTCATAGGTTTTTGGCTTCGCTCAAGGTGACACTTCCGTAGCGAATGGAGGGTTCATGCGCAATTTCATCCTCGGAATAGTTTTTACGCTGGTAGTGGCGGTAGTGCTGGGGTTGATCATCACCATGACAGGCATGCTGCCGACGAATGCGGATGCTGAGCCAGGAAAGCTGGAAACGAAGATCGCGATGCAGTCGATGGACGCGTCGATGGACAAGCATGCGCCGCGGGAAAACAATCCCTTGCCGCCGACCGACGCGAATCTGATCGACGGTATGAAGATCTATACGATGAACTGCGCTTTGTGTCATGGCACACTCGACCGGAAGCCGAGTGTGCTGGAGCACTCGTTCTATCCGCCACCGCCGCAACTCATCCTTGAACCGCTGGACGACCCCGAGTGGCACATCTATTACGCGATTCGGACGGGAGTGCGATATACGGGGATGCCCGCTTGGGGCAAGGCTCTAAGCACCGATGACATGTGGAAAGTAACCGCGTTTCTATCGCGGATCGATAAGCTGCCGCAAGGAGTGAAGGACCAGTGGCAGAAGTCGTTTGGTGTGCCCGCGGGATCGGGCGGAGAGCATAAAGAAGGGGCACACGAGCACCACGACTAGACCCTCCCGACCGGCGACTTTACGGATACCGCGATTGAACGTCCGGCCAGGGATTACCCGTATCCCGCGGATCAGAAGGCGAAATGCATAGGTCCTTCGCTGCGCTCAGGATGACAAATCTCTATGATGTGGAGCTCTCTATCAGTGGAGCTGTCTAGTTAGATGATGGGGAGCTCTCCATCCGCCGGTTCCGGGCCCCCTCGCACCCGCTCAGCGCCTCAACTTATATAATGTAGGTTTGTGCAGGGGACGAAATTCTGACTAGAACGGATCAAGCTTATGGCAACTGATGTGATCATGCCCCAGATGGGGGAGTCGATTTTTGAGGGCACCATTACGAAGTGGCTGAAAAAGCCCGGCGACAAGGTGCAGCGGGATGAGCCGCTGTTTGAAATTTCGACCGACAAGGTGGATGCGGAGATACCTGCACCGACCTCGGGTGTGCTGCAGGAAATCAAGGTGCCGGAGGGGACCACGGTACAGGTGAATACCGTCGTCGGCAGTATTGCGACGGACGGACAAGGCGCGGCGGCAGCAAAGCCCGCTGCAGCCAAACCGGAGCCTGCAGCGTCCAAGCCGGAAGAGGCTGCGCCAGCGGCTCCGCCGGTCGCGTCGCCATCACCGACCCCGCAGCCCCAGGCCGCCGCCTCGGCGAAGGAAGTGATCGAGTTTCCACAGGAGCACGAAGATGTGCGTTCGTCCCCGCTGGTGAGGCGAATTGCGAAGGAAAACAACGTTGATCTCTCGCACGTGCAGGGAACGGGGACGGGAGGACGGATCACCAAGCAGGACATCCTGGACTTCCTGGAAAAGGGTGGAGCGCAGGCGCGTCCGGCGGTTGCGAGTACCGGGGTTGCAGCACCGGCAATGGCGAGTGCGCCGGCTGCAGCAGCGGCCTCCCGTGCGGCGACGCCCACGCCGATCCCGGGCGAGACGGTAGCGATGACGCAGATGCGCAAGATCATCGCGCAGCGGATGATCGAGTCGCGGCGAACTAGCGCGCATGTCCACAATTTGTTCGAAGTTGATATGACGCGGATCGTAAACCTGCGCAACAAGCTGAAGAACTCGTTCGAACAGCGCTATGGGGCGCGCCTAACCTTTATGCCATTCTTCGTCCGGGCGGCAATCATCGGGTTGCAGCATTTCCCGATTTTGAATTGCTCGGTGGACGGCGACAACATTCATTACCACCGGAATATCAACATGGGAATTGCGGTGGCTTTGGATTGGGGATTGATCGTGCCGGTCCTGAAGAATTCCGAGGAGAAGAATTTTCTCGGGTTGCAGCGTGGGATCACCGATCTGGGCGAGCGGGCCCGCAGCAAAAAATTGACGCCGGATGAGGTGCAGGGATCGACGTTCACGATCACGAATCCCGGAACGTTCGGGGCGGTGTTCGGGTTGCCGATCATCAATCAGCCGAACGTAGCGATTATGGGCGTGGGCGGAATCTCCAAGGCACCGGTGGTGGTGACCGATTCTCAGGGAAATGACTCGATCGCAATCCGGTCGCTGGTGCACTTGACGCTGGGGTACGATCATCGGGTAATCGATGGCGCCGTCGCAGACCAGTTCATGGCCATGGTGAAGAAGAACCTGGAAAACTGGAGCGAGGATGTAGGGTAAAAAGACTTATCCAGGCTCAGCTTCAGCAAAGGAAAGCGGCAGGATGGATCCTGCCGCTTTTCTCTTATGCGCGGGAACCTGTCAGCATAGAGGACTCGAGTTGGCATGCGGATGTCGCGCTAATCGCGAACTGCATAGGTCCTTCGCTGCGCTCAGGATGACAAGAACAGTGAAGAGGTGGGGCTTACTTCTTTTTGGCCCAGAGCGAGGCATTGAGGCAGTCGACCGTTCCGTCGATCACTTTCGTCAAGCCGTCGCGGAATTTTCCTTCATCGACGATGTCTTTGGCCGCGACGGCCTCGGACATGCTCAGGGCAGCACCGACAAACGACAGGGCTGCTTCTTTTTTGTCGCCGCCAGAGCGGCCTCCGAATAGGCCTTCTATACCATTCACCACCGCGGGAACGAAGGCGATTCCGCGCAGAAGTTTTGAAAGGAAGTTCATAGTTTTCTCCTTGGAGTCAGTTGAAAAGTCGATCATCACGGGTCAGAGAGGGCCGTTGACGAACGTCACCACAAAGGACACGAAGGGTGCACGAAGGAAAACGGCCACGGATTGCACGGACAAAACAAGACTTTAACCACAGAGGGCACAGAGGGCACAGAGGGCACGGAGACACAGAGGACACAAAGAACACAAAGGACACGGCACTAAGAAGGTGCTTCAGAGGCAGGTGTGGACTCGTCAGATAAAATCCAACACACAATGAAGCGCAGAACGCTGATCATCACACTGTACTTTGCTTGCGCGCTCGTGACGGCTTATACGACGTTCTACACCATGATGTGGGCGATCTGGGGAGCTCCTATCAATCCCCTGATGTATGCAGCGCTTCTCGGATCGGGAGTTCTGGTCATTGCGGGCATCTCCGCGATGTTTGCGGCCAGGTGGAGTGTGTATATCGGAATTGCCGGGAGTATTCTCTGCTGGACTTACTATCTGCCTGCGGCAATCATGACTGACTGGCTCGAGTTGCCATCGCAGGGATGGCACGGATTTGCCGCAGTGGCCTCCCTTATTCTTCTAACCTGCGTCACCATTCTTTCGTTTTTCCAAGTACGCCGGGCTAGATAACCGAGCTCATTTGAAGCCGAAGTGGTCGTGGAGAGCGATGGCGGCACTGACGACGACGGCAATGATCCCATTCAAAATGCGGTCGTAGACGCTGCGGCGGACGTTGTCGCGCTCGAGGATGGCGATCTTTTCTTCAGCCAGGCGCATGCGCCCAGGCTGGCCGTTTCCGACAAGTGTGTCTAACTTTGCTTCCACACGGCTGAGCCGAGCGAGGAGTTCGCGTTCGAACGCGGCATCGAGAATGCTGACAAAAACCGGTGGGTTGTCGACTTCCGCAGGTGAGATAGTTTTCGTCATTGGAATTCAGCGGCTGAAGCCGCTTCTTTGATGTTCAGTTCGCCGCTTGCTGACATGGGAAGTTTCGTTTTCACGGGATGAATGCCCTACTAGGTCATGCGTACGGGTAATCGATGTGCAGGGCGGCCGAGTAACGAGAGTAGCGCGCCGGACTCGAGTTGTCATGTTGCCGCAGGTAGTAGGTTGGAGTGCGGCCGAGTCGGGGCAAAGTGAAGGTGCGGGAGAGGAAGCGGCCGAGCAGGTTACGGTCGTTTTCCAGTCCCCAGCCATAATCGCTGGAGCGGACTTCAATTTCCGAGCCGGGCGGCGGAGTCAGACCAGCATCAATCGTGACGCTGGTAGAGAAAATCTGGGTTACTTGAGCCGAAGCGAGGTCGGCGAGAAAGCTGCTCGATGCGGTATCGGCGATGCGAGCTTCGAGGTTGGCCGGCAACAAGGAGGAGGCGGAAGCAAATCCGAATGAAAGCGGTTCGGCGGCATCGTCGGCAAAACGGAGAGTGTAACGGCTGTGCTCGTCGCGAAGACAGACGACTTCAATGTCGACCTCTCTTACGATCGCCTCGAAAACGGCTTCGTCCTGAGGCGAATTAAGGCGAACCATGTCGCCGGGGAAGATATCGGGTGAAGGAAGAAAGTCGCTCCAGGTCTGGTATTCGCCGCGCCAGCCGGCGCGAGAGCAGTCGTCGAGGAGGGCGAGAGCCGCGTTGTCACAGTCGGCAGCGGTCCAAGCGACGGGAGATTCAAGATGACGGATTCCGCCACGCACACCGTTGTCGGCGCCGAGCGCGATGGTGCGCGCCCTGTTCGGGTCGGAGATGTGGGAGATGGCGCGCCCAGCGGAACGGTACTTGACGACAATTTGTTCGCGCAATTCGGGAACGCAGTCGGGAAAGAATTGCAGGGCCGGTTCCGATGATATGCGGCACTCGGAGCCATCGGAGAGCGAGCCGACGAGGCGGGTGCGGAAGGACTGGTTTTCGGGGCAGGTGCGCACCTCAGCAGCAACGGCACGAATCAAGCGAGTGAAAGCGATCGAACAATGAAGGTCGATGGCATTGGCGAGTACGTAGTCGCAGAAGCCCGGAGCATTCGGAATGACTCCATCGAAGAGCACCGTGGAAGGATCGTCATAGGAACCTGGATTGACGGGATCGAGGTCATGGATCTCGAGGATGACGCGAACATCGGATCGGATGTCTTCCCCGCCGCGGGCAGCGCCCGCGGGATGAAGAGCGGAATGGAAGCGTTCGAGCCTGCGGTAGGTTTCATCCGCGAAAAGCCGCGTGCTGAGAACGTACCGATGCGACGGTGAGGTGACGAGGGCGGCGCCGGTAGGTTGGCCATTCACCAGAGCCTGAATCGAAGTGTTCGATCCCGATGGTGTGACGCGGAACCCTGCAAAGCAAGAGGCAGTTGAAGTTGCGGCGCTATAGAGTCCGCCAAGAATTCCGCTGGAAGCTGCGGTGAAGGTAAGGTCGCCGTGCTGAAGTGTGTAAGCGCCTCCAAGTTCGATCTTCTCGACGAAGCGAATGGTGGAGCTGCCGTCGGAGCCGCCGCCGACAATCTGTAACTTCCCTCCGGCCACGGTAGCAATCGCGAACGGTCCAGCCACTTCCCAGCGCGTGGGATCCAGGGCGGAACCCTTGTATTCCTCTTCGAGCAAGGTTCGTGCGACCGCATTGAATGGTTGCTGCGACAAGTAGAACTTGGCAGTGAGATTGTCGCCGAGAAAGTAGTCGGTCACGTGCGCCTGCGGTTCGATCGCGCCAGTGACGACCACGTCGTTGAGAGTTGGAGCCACTTGCTTAAGGTGAAGCGTGGCGCGAGAAAAAGATGGCTGGGACGAAGGCAGGGTATGGACGAGCGAGCCGATAGCAGCGAAAGACAGCTTGCCTCCGGCAACCTGATACGCGGCGCGAGAGCGGAGAGCGAGTTGCGCCGCATGCTCAGACCAGGTGTGCGCTGGCGAGCACTGGTATCGAGTGAGAAGGTCAACGGGATCGACGGCCGTCGTGTCGAAGACGTTGGGCAGCAGGTTCTCGGTGAGCCGGCATAGCGCATCGCCGGCGGTGCGAGCCACAAAAGACGCGCGATTGGGGACGGGCGTACGGTCGAGGAGGATCTCGTCGCTAATCGCCAGGAGGCGGTAACGGTACATGGGGCCGTGATCTCCCCAGCCGAGATATTCAAATTCAGGGACGGCCGCGACATAACCAGTGAAGACATCCGTGCCGTTGGTGCGGCCCAAGGTGACGCGGGCGCCATTGGCCGGAACGATGAATTCTGGCGTCTCGCCGACCAGGCCGACGCGAAGTTCGGCGGGTTTGTTCAGGCGGCGCAAGATGTGCGGCGGATTGGCAGCATCGATTGAAGCGGTGTAGTCCCGTGGGCCGAGACCGTCGAGGTTGTCGATGGTGAGTTTCATGGATGTGGTTCGCTATGAATGTACGTCGGTCGCTTCGGGGTCACGCAATGTGTTCTGAAAATAGAACACGGGACCGCCGACGGTGTGTTCGCGATTATCGGCAGACGAATCGGCGAGTCAGCAGAATGAAGTTTTAGAGTAGATCCTGCAGCTCGAAATCAGGCGTCAGTAGACGGCTGCCTGTGGCGCAGGAAAATAAGACCGATAACAAAGGATTGATTCTCCGTCCAGGGTGTCGGTGCGAGGGAGCGCGATGAAAGAAGCATGCAAGGCGATGGCACTGATCGGCATCGCGATTTCGATGCGCGACTCGCGGTAAGATCCAGCGACCTGGCCAGGCGGAGGCGACGTGACCAGACGCGGATAGTAGAGGCAGATACGTCCTCCGGCGTCTTCTTGGAAGATAAATAATGCCGACCATTCCTGGAGGAATGATCCGCCTTCACGATCGGCGAAAGCGATGACTTTCTGCGCGGATGCCCCGGCGGCTGGCGTTCCACCGATCAACGGTTGAGCCAGGACCAGGGACGTTGCCGTGCGGAGAGCGACTCGTCCAACGTTGAAGGTGATGCGGCGGATGAAATCTGGATCGCGACGTACGTCGGCGGGATCACGAACGTATGCGCCGGCGATGGGATTCCCGACGTAACCGACTTGTTGCTGGTAATCGAGATCGACAGCGATGAGGTCGCCGGGTTGGAACGAATTTACGGCGCCGGCGCCGAGGACGATTTCGGATTGAGTCGATCCCGGAAGGATGGCAAGTCCGGACAGGGGAGTTCCTCCGAGAGGGTCGATGTCGGAGTTGGAATCAGAGGCAAGAACGTTGATGTGCTGGGAACCGCAAGCCAGGGCCATCTGCAACTTTCCCCAATTGCGGAAATCACACTCGATGTGAACGCCGCAGGCGCGCCGATAGGGAAGAGAGGGCACGCTAGGGGAGCCAGTGCGAAGGACATCGGCATCTTCGAGCGAGCGGCGCTCGAAGGCGTCGATGCAGCCAAGATCAAGCCAGGGAGCTGGAGGAGCATCGAGGTCAAACGCACCGTGCCTGGCAGGATCGAAAATGGCAGCCGATTCCTGCTCGCGATTAACAGGCGCGAAGTAGGCTCGGATGGTGCGACTGATGGGCACCATGGAAGCGCGTTGAGAAGATGGACTCATGAGAGCTCCAGTTCGGGGAAGAAGAAGATGGTGAGTGTGGCAGTTCGGCGCAGACGCGAAGGCGAGCTTGGGGTCTGAGTGTCGTCACATTGCGGTGCAGTCCAGAAAATGTCTGTGCCGAGATCGACGCTGGGCGACTGGGTGAAGTCGCGTTTTCGCGTGTGGCAGGGAAAACAGATGGACAGGAGTTCGGTGGTGAGTTCCGAGAGTATGCGGCCGCGGTCGACGGCAGATTCAGTGCTCGATTCGGCCTCGAAGAAAATCGCACAGTCGAGCGAGAGCAGGCGACCGGGGTGCGCAAGGTTTGATTTCGGCGCGCGAAATTCGATGTAGAACATGTTGGCGGTGGGTGGCGCGGCTGTGACCGGCTCGTTTTCGGAAACGGCCATGGCAACGCGGGTCGTGCCATTGACGGTGACGACACGCGACTGGTTCAGCGCGGCCAGGCGATCGCGTAGGGCGAGGTAGAAGGAGTCTTTAGTGAATTGCATAAGAACCAGCTGTTAGCTATTGGCTTTTCGCTCTTAGCTTCGATCACAGAGGAGCAGCCGCGCAGTTGCGCAGATGAACGCGGATTACGTGCGGCTGTGGATCGCTTGTCACGAATGCAAAATGCATAGGTCCTTCGCTGCGCTCAGGATGACAAAGTTGCTGTCACGATGAATCCCTTGGTTACTCGCCGGCGGTGACGCGGTACAGATAGGCGGTGCCGGCGAAGAATTCGGTTTCGAAGTGCTGGATCCGTAGCAGGTGTCCTTCGTAGGTAATGCCCAGCGCGGATTCGAAGAACTCATCGGCAGCGGTGAAGTGACGGGAGTCCATGACACTGCGGACGGCAGAACCGGGCATAAGGAATTCCAGCTGCCAGCGATTGGCATTCATCTCCCGATGGAGGTTGCGCACGATCACGGGAGCGATCGTCACCTGGTCGACACCGGGGTCGGCGAGGCCGAGTTGCGCGCTAGGCTCGTCGGGCAGGCTCGACATCGGGAACAGAAGGGTCACCTCTTCGCCACCGAGAGAGCGGAGCATGGCTTCGGCGGCACGGGTGAGGGCAATGCCGCGCGCGGTGTCCTGAAATTGCTGCATTGCTAGCCTACTTTCTGCGTGACGTAGGGCGCGAGGAGCCGACGAACGGTGTCGTCGAGAAGGGTGTCGGAGAAATATTCGAGCTGCATGGTGTCGATGCGGCTGGTCCGCACGTTGAGCGCCGGAGTTGATTGCGCGTTGCGGACGATTTGTGCGCAGGCGAGCTTGACCGCGTCCGGAATTGGGGAGAGGCCGGCGGTATAAGTGACTTCGATTTCGCTGAAACCAAGGCCGAGCGCATTGACAGGAAGCGTGAGTTCACCGGTTTCCGAGCAGTAGTCGATTGCGTTGGGATCGAGGTTGGTCCACATGCCAGGGAGACCGAAGGCGGAGAGGTCGGTTGCGAGTTCTCCCCAAGGCCATTCGCCGCGCCGCGGAGTTGCGTAACGGGCACGGACGTTCACCAGCGGAGTAGTCGCGGGGGCAACCGCGGCCAAGGGGAGATAGGTCACGCGAACCGTATTACGGTCGGGCGCGACGCGGATGCGTTCCTCGTATTGCGAGGCGGCGAGCGTGGGGCGCCGGCAGTAAGCGTCGATGAGCGTGGACGCAGCCGCGATCCAGGACGCAGGAGTGGTCGCGTCGACGTTGAAGGATTCGTATTCGGATGGAGAGAGATAGGTCATGGGTAGTTCTCAAAGAGCAATTGGCGCTTCAGAATGAGTTCCCACTCTTCGCAAAAGCGGCGAAGAGTGGGCACCCGAGAACCCCGAGCCTTAGTCGCTCAGGGACGACAAGGGTTAGCGGTTCACGTTGACTTGGTAGTGAGCGTAGGACGCGCCTTTTACGACGATCGCGCCGAACTTCACGATGACCATCTGAGAGGCGAGCGAGCCGGGCGTTCCTAGCTGGAAGACGCGCGGGTTGGGGTCGGTGAGCCAGTGGTACTCGATCATGTCCTCGCTGACGATGTACGCGGGAAGCACGGCGGTGCCGCTGCCCGGCGTACCCGTGTAGCTGAGCGCCCACTCGGGGATGAGAGGGAGATCGCCGGCTTGCGTCGAGAGCGCTTTGACGCGTAGGCCACCGTTGATCTCCGTGGTTGAGAGGACGACGTTGTAGGCGGACTTCATCTCACGGTCGATCAGGTCGAGCAGCACGGGGTTCGCGTAGATCGCGGTGGGGCGAACTTCGTAGCTGCTGTTGGCGACCATTTCGGCAACGATGCCTTTCAGTTCGTCGACGATATTGTCGGTAGTGTGGATGGTGGCGGTATTGCCGCCACCCGCGATTTGTCCCGCAGCGCCGAAGTACTGGGCAGTGCTGGGGGCGCTGAGCGAGGTGTCGTTGCCGTTCCACAGAGCGACATCGTGAGTGCGCATCAGGCCTTCGACGGAGTCGGCGAGGTCCTTTGCCTGGAGGAAGGCGAACTGGCTTTGCTGCGCGCCGACTTCCATGTCGAACAGGTTGTAGTTGATCTGCGACACGAGCGCTTTGAGTGGGACGCTACGCTCGACACGCGTGGGCGAGCCGACGCTGGCGACGATGTTGCGTGGGTCGACGAAGCCGGCGGCGGCTGTGGGCGCGACGATCGCGGTCTGCTCGAAGAAGCGAGAAGGATGTCCGGTGGCGGGGACCTGGCGAATACGCTGGCCGAACACGGCCCGGCGGCGGACGATATCGGTGATTTCAGACTGGTAGCGGTTGATCTCCACGGCGCCGGGTCCGAGGAAGTCGGCGGCCGCGTGCAGATCGAGGAATTGTGCGTTCATGGGTTTCCTTTCTAGAAAGGTCGGAACTCACCACGGAGACACGGAGGCACAGAGCGAGCGCTCAGCATTCAGACACGGACAAGTCATGCTGGACCGCATGGCTCAGGAAGAGGTGTGAGTTTTTCTGTGGCTCCGTGACTCCGTGGTGGAATCGGTTATTACTCGAGCATGCCGGCGCGAGCCATTTCGGCCTTGACGGCAATGCGCTGCTCGACGGGAAGGGATTGCAAAATCTTGTCGAGGGCCGGCGAGTCCAGGGAATCAGCTTCGTTGTATTTGCTCAGCAGGGCCGAGACTACCGGCGAGATGGTTTTGCGGGCAAGGCGACCGGCCTGGGCTTTCAGGTCAGCGTTCGCCTTTTCGAGTTCAGCGATGCGCTGGTCGAGTTCGGGAGCAGGAGGTTGGGCGGTGTGCTCTTCGACCGCAGCTATGATTTGATCGACCTTGGCGTTGAGAGCTTCCTGGTGGGCGTCGAGGCGGCCGAGGGTCCGGTCAAGAGCTTCGGCCACGGCGGTAAGGCGTTCGGTGAGTTGTTGAATGAGTTGTTCGGTCATAGAGTTCTCCAGTAGTCTGCAGCTAAAGCTAACTGCTCGCTTGTTACCAGCTTCCTAGAGCGATCCAGGTGTTGCGGTAGGCGGCTTTATCGCGGCGGAGAATGGCCGCCCCAGTGAAAGTCACTTGCGTAAGAGTCCAGACGGAGGCGCGCAGGTCGGCAACGCAGGCATCGGCAACTTCGAATGACATCCCGAGGGCTCCGTTGCCGGGACGCTTGGCGCGAGCAATCTCTTCGACGATCTCAGGAAAATCTTTTGCGAAGAGGTAACCGCCGAGTTCAAGCTTGCGGCCGACAATTTCCGCACGGGTGATGACGCCGACCTTGCGGCGGGAATCGTGTCGATCGAGGGAGAGAGCGTAATCGAGGGCCATGCCGAGAAGCGAAGGAAGAGCGGCTTCGGCGGAAGCGCGCGTGAGGAGGACGCGGTGGCCGCGAGCCCCGGCGGGAGGCTTGTCGGAGGGCGTATCGACCAGCGTGAGAACTCCGTGAAAGGGTTCACGGTTGGGGTGGCCGGAGACTTCGGGGATTTCGATGGCCATCGATTCGAGGGCAGTAAGCATGAGTGAACACCTTTCACTACAGAGGGCAGAGAGGTCACATAGGAACTACGAACGGGAGTCGGGGTACTGATTTCACGGTGGCTACGGACTGAGATACATAGGTCCTTCGCTTCGCTCAGGATGACAAGTTGGGAGTGAGTTGTTCACCGGAGCGGGCGCCCGTGCCACACGAGCAAGACGCCAGTTATTGCTTCGATGGGAGGCCGCGGTTGCGGCGCACTTCGTCTACCGACAGAACGCCTGAGCGGAGGAGGATTTCGTCGATCTGCGCTTGTTCCATTTCGTTGCGAGCGTCTAAATCGCTGAAGACGAACTCCAGGTCGGTCCAGCCAAGTTTCTTGGCGATGGCATCGCGAGTGAGATGTTCGGCAACCAAGCGCGCAGTCGGGACGATTGCGGAGCGGAACGCCTGATCAGTCAATTCCTCCGCCGTCGAGCGGTTGACGTCACGCTCCACACCCAGATAATGTGCCGGCAAATCGAACGCGTCGGCGATCACGCGCAACAGGAACTCTTGCCAGGCAAGGCGGAGGTCGGCGTCGGTGCCGCCGGCGAAACGCAAGACTTCAGGTTTGTTTTCGGCGGACAGGATGGGCACGCGTCCGGTCCCTTCAATCTCATCCTGCCACCAGCGGATCAGGCGTTCGTGATGGGCGGGACTGAGGTTTTGCAGCCAAAGTGCGTATTGCACGACCGAGTTCGATGCCAAGCGTGAGGCGAAACGGTGGGCGCCGAGAAATTCGTTGATGGTTTCGAAGGCGACTTCGAGACGGCCTAATCCGAACGGCGTGTGCGTGCGGGGGTTGAGGCGCATGTAGCTGAGATCGTCATCGTTGAGCACAATATTGGAGGATGGGCCGAGGCGCGGGGTGACCTGCACGTAACGCGGCGAGCTGGGGAGTCCATCCCAGTCAGATTTAATGCGAATGGTGGAACCGTCCACTGGCCACACGTTCAGCGGGCGATCGGGATTGCCGGTGAGTTGGAGTTCGAGCGCGCCAAAGCCGCCAACGATGATGTCTTCGAGGACTTGCTCGATGAGTGAGCGGAAGGAGTCGTCGGGATTGGGAGCCTCGAAGTTCCCGGTGAGGATGGCGATGCGGCCGGGGCCGGTGAGTTCGGCGAGCGAGCGTCCGCGACGAGGCTGAATCCGCCAGTTCATGCCGGCAATGCGGTCCTTTATGGTGTTGATAGCGCGGCGTGCGACGGGAACCTCGGCGAAGCGGCGGAGATTGAACGGCGTCGGCTTGGGCATCAAGTCGGCGCGCGGACCGGACGCGGTGAGGATCGACGGGAGAGCGACGGTGCGGCGCGCAGGTTCGGCGTTTCGTCCGGCGATGCGGCGCAGGGTAGAGCGAAGAGTGTTCGGAATGTTCATGGTTTCTATTCACCACAAAGGACACGAAGGTTACACGAAGGACACGACGGGAAGAACTTTCGCCGCGAATTAACAACACCAACCACAGAGGGCACAGAGGACCACAGCGGGGCCGTCAGTAATCAACGCCCAACAATCAGTATTCCGTCAACCAGTGTGTATATCGGGGTTGGGGGACTTATCACCACAACGGGAACGAAGTTGCGCGCAACCGCGACTTGCCCGCCGTGGAGCGATCAAGCACGTCTCATTCGAATGAAGAGACTGCGCAACCCAGTGTACCCATTGAGAGGATGGGAGCAGCTAGGCCTGGAGGTCCAAGCGGGCCCGATCGGCGATAGCGGCGAGATCGGCTTCTGGGACGACGGTGATGCCTGTGTCTTGCAGGCGAGCGAGGGCGAAGGCGATGTCGGGACGCGTGCGATCCAGATCCGTTTCGACTATGGCTGTCAGTTGCGAATGGCGGCTCTCTTTCCTGGAGAGGCCCGCTACGAGCGCTGGATAGCTGAAGGCCAGGGCGGTTGCCGGTTGTACGCCGCGGGCGAGTGATACCGCTTGGAAAAAGTTGGTCGTCGTTTCGTGCATGTAGGCGCAATCGAGGACGAGAGGGTCGCCAGGCCAGGTGTAGTTTTCGGCACGAATCTCTTTCTTCATCAAATCCCAAATGCCAGCTTGCTCGAACGTGGTACGCATCGCGCTGTACAGGCGAGTACGGCCGGTGAAGGCGCGCTTGGGGGCGGCGTGCGGATGTTCGAGGTAAGTTTTTGCCAGCGAATCGAGTTCGATGGCGGGCTCGTCACCCGAGCAAGCCTGGAATTCCGACACTTCGATCTGGTTTGAAAAGTTGCCCAGGATCTTTATGAGTGCCGGGCGGTCGGGCAGGTTCGGCAGTTGCGCCTTGAGCTCACGATGCAGGGCGTCCAGGAGTTCGAGGTCCGCCTCGGAGTCGAGGCAGAGGACGCGGTCCCAGGTACGAACGAAACGGACGCCTGCGAAGGAGCCATCTTCGACGTTGTCGAGCAGCAGGCCGATGTTAACGCGTTCGCCTTGCAGCGCGTTGGGCATGTAGCGCAACAAGCAGAAGCGAAGTTTGTGGCGGTTGCTCATGTCAGTTTTCGGCAATCGGCACTCAGCACTCAGCAATCAGCAATCAGCACTCAGCAATCGGCACTCAGCAATCAGCACTCAGCAATCAGCAATCAGCAACAGCAATCAATACTGAGAAAATACATAGGTACTTCGCTGCGCTCAGGATGACAAGGCGAAATACATGGGTCCTTCGCTGCGCTCAGGAGGACAAATGTTTTGGACACAAGGATCATGCGTCCTCCTTCCAGTTAGGGAAGGGACGGCGCGAGGACATGCGGAACGCGGTGATCAATTCCCGAATCATGCATCGGCGCTCGGTGAGGAGCTTGATGAGGCAATCGAGCGCGTCCCAATCGTTGCCGTACCATTCGGGCGGAATCTCGTTGGCGATCGAGCAAATCACGTCCGCGTCGAGGGTTTCGATGTTCGAGAGCCAGGGTTCGAATGATCCCCATCCGGTAACGCCTGTATAGACGTCGTTACGGGCATAGATGCCGCGAAGCGGGTGATCGGGGAAGTTCCAGTCTCCGGCGTTGAAGCAATAACCCTGGTCGATGAATGTAGCCGTGTACTTGCGTTCGCGCGTCTTACGCCAGAACGTTGCCTGACGGCCATTGGCGTTGCCCGTCCACTTGTCGATAGTCAGCATGCCGGCGAAGGTTTCCAGATTGCGGACGCGGTTGAGCATCTCGACGGGCATGTAGTCGAAGACTTGTCCCTCGAGCGGGTGCACGACGTAGCGCGATCCGAATTGCAGGCCGGCTTCGCAGGGGATGGTGCAGTGCGCGAGCTGAATGTTGAGCTCCGGCGTGTGCGCGATCAGCCAGTCTTCCACTTCAATGACCTCGGTCTGGGGGACGGGGAGTCCTGCACGTTCGGCGAGTCGCGTAGCCAGGAGTTCGTTGGCGAGCACGCGCGGGTGCTGCGGGTTGTTCTTGAACTTGACGACATAATAATGGCCGTCGGAGCAGCGCATCAGGTGTCCTTGAGCGCCACCCCGCATGCGGCGAACGTGTTGGAGAGCTACCAGGGCCAAAGCATCAGTCAAAGAGCTTCGCAGGATAATCCGGATCCGCGACGATCTTTGTGATAGGTGAACTTGACAAAGCAGCATCAGCAATCAGCACTCAGCTCCCACTCTTTCGCAAAGGACGCGAGAGAGTGGGGCACCCAGCACTCAGATCCCACTCTTTCGCAAAAGACGCGAAAGAGTGGGGCACCCGGCACTCAGCTCCCACTCTTTCGCAAAGGACGCGAAAGAGTGGGGCACCCGGCTTGGCTCAGGATGACAGGGCAAAAACGAACGACAGAGGACATCGAGGTACAGTCGGGCGATTCAAATGGCAAGTGTGCTGAGCTCGAGTCCGGGTGCGTGCTCGTGTTTGCCCGAGACTTGCGCGCGGACAGCGAGCGCGATCGCCATAGCCATAACGCAGTCGTCATGGGAGCCGGCGGTGGCGGCCGAGGTCCCGTCGGCATTGCGGACGAAGGTGCGCATTTCTTCGAGGAGACGGCGGCTACGGAACAATTCTGAAGCGGTCGTGAAGATTGCGGCCAAGTTCTCAATCATTGCGGGCCGGGTAGCGGCATTGGTGAGCCACCCATCCTTATTGTGGTCCTGATAGATGTTGGGATAACCGTCGCGGCGCAGATGCGCGAGGACGCCATAACCGTGGTTGTTACGCTCGACGGCGAGCAACGCATTGCCGTACTGACGGCCAAGATCACACAGGCGGCTGGCAAACTCCAGCGGGGGGAAGTGGCCGTGAAGCTCGGCGCACTGCATGCCGGTGTCACGAGCAACGACTTCGGCGCAGGAGTAGTCGCCTTCGCGTCCACCTCCGGCGGGATCGATGCCGATAATGTATTGCTTGGCAGGCTGTGCCGGAAGCCAGATGCCGAGCCGACCGTTGTCGAGGCTCTGGAAAGGCTCGCGGCAGTTCTCCATGGCATGTTTGATAATTTCCGTGTCGAAGACACATTCACCCGAGGCGAGGAAGCAGGACTCGGGATCTTCGGCATACTCCTGTATGGCCAAGGTGCGAAGACTCGAGGCAATGTGGCGGCGGAACAAGATTTGCGATGGCGTCAGTCCATGCACGTCAACCATGCGCTGCTCGTCGGGAGTGAGCAGTCCCAGCTGGTGTTCTGCATTTTCAATCGTGCCGCGATAGGACTGTTCGAGCCACCAGGGGAAGAAGTGGCGGGTGTAGCCGGTCTCTTCGGCCCGCTGCCATTCCTGATAAAAGACACCGCCGGCGCCACGCGGTGTCGATTCGAGAACGATCTCGCCGAGCGGTGGGACGGCGGCACGAAGCGACGTGAGTGCTTCGAGTCCACCGCCGGGCCAGCGGGCCACTTCCGAGCAGTGCAGGTGCTGGATAGTGAGCCCGCGTCCGGCGTTTTCATCCGCCGCTGTGGCCACGCGGTATTCGCTGTCGAGCCGCGGGAACACAATCTGGCGGATGTTGGAGCGCGATACAACGAGTGCTCCCGTTTGCGCCGCGCGGGGCAGGTTCTCCCAGAAGCGGTGCACGATGCGAAAAATTTGTTCTGCCGACTCCTGATCGTGGGCGACCTGGACGGTGAGGCTGCCCGGGTGCGTGATTGTTTCGACGAAAAAGCGGGCTGCGATGTAGGTCGTCATGCCAAGCTGGCGCGCTTTAAGGACGATGTTCTTCAATGAGCATCGGCGCGAGTATTCCAGTTGCGCGCGGTTCAGCGTGAGCAGGCGGACGCTGCCGTCGCGGTCGCGGATCTTCAATGAATGTTCGATGAGCCAATCGCGTACGGTTGACGGCACGACCAGCCCGGTTGGCTGGACAGGAGCACCCGGCCACGAGGGCCGAAAATCCAGGTGCTGTCCTAAACGGAGTAGAAAAGAAAGATCGTCTTGCGACATGCAAAGGGCCGAGAAAAGCATTCAGCACTCAGCAGTCAGGGTTTTCTTGACGGCGGAGTGCGCGAGTTGTTTGTAGTGGTTGGTTCACCACAAAGGAAAAGAAGGTGGCCACGAAGGTAAGAGGAAGAAGCAGATCAACCACGGGCTGCACGGATTGTGACGATCAAACGCAATGCATAGGTTCTTCGCTTCGCTCAGAATGACAATCAGTATCGCAACCTCTTATTGAGGCGCTGTCGTTTGGGCGCGATCGATGGCAGACAGGTCGGCGCCGAGATCTTTGTTGTCGGAGGCGGCGCGGTTGGCATTCGATTTGTACGGCGAGCTCGTGTGAAGAGCGTAGCCGTGCCAGTCGGGAAGATTTAGCTGAAATCCGGCGCCGCTCATCATCCCGGCAAATCCGATGCAGCCTTCCGTGGAGGCGTTGGCAGTCGCACAAGAGATTGGCGGAGTCCAAATGGTGGATGGCGGATTGACGGTGGCTGCTCCGGCTCCGGGGTATTCGGTGAAATTGGACGCCGTTCGCTGGCCGAATAAAAGATGGTGGAATTCGAAAGAGGACTGGTCCAAGTAGGTCTCGCTCCGTGTTCCTTCCTGTTGCACGCCGAACGGCGATGGCAGGCTTGCGCGAAAACCGATCCCAGTGTCGATGGCGCAGATCGAGTCTTTTGCCGTGAGGCCAATATTCCACCAGTTGGATTGAAGACACGACATGGTGGAGTTCTGAGCAACAACGGTGTTGTGAATCCAGTCGACGTCGGAGGGCAGCCCTTGAGTATTGTTCAGCGTGCAACCGCTGGTAGCCGCGTTGGCGGGGCCGGCACTCGGGTAAGTGGCGACGAGCGTGCTGGGATCAGCGAAGGTTGCGTGTGGACCCTGCGCCGGAGATGCGCCGGTGTTGAAGGTTGTGTCGACGCAGTTCGAGACATAGATGAGATCGCCCGTGCTCATGCTGTGCTGGAGGTATCCCGTGGTGGCGCTGGTGCTTGCAGTGCAATCGATGGTGGCCTGTGTTCCGGCTGAATTGCGCGTGGCGGTGCAGCCTTGCCAGGCGTTGCCGGCGGAGGCGAGGCGAAGAATGTAGTTCGGCGTGTGCGTGCCGTAAACGGCCGCATTGCCGATGTCATAAATGAGGTTGTTATAGAAAGACCAGTTGCGGCCGGGCATTGCCGAACCGTTGCCATTACCGTTCCCGTCGGAACGGGAGTCGGTCTGAATGCCGTTGGCGCAGTGGCGCAGGATGCTGTTTCTCAGCGCGACATTGCTGACCGTGGTCGCGTAGGAATTGTCGGTATAGACGGCACCAGAAGCGACGCGGGTCGTCATGCCGAAGCATTGTCCGTCCTGGGCACCGGCCGTGGAATTCTCGAAGATACATCCGTCGCAGACGAAGCGGTTGATGCGCTTGAACTCAAAATCATTCTTCAGCGTGAGGAAACTGCCTACGGCGCCGTACTGCATCCAGGAGAGCGGCTTGGTAAAGCGGGTGCGCGTAATGGTCACGTCGGAAGTGACGACATTCGGAACCAATGTTATGTTGCCGCCCCACATCCAGTTGATCGAACTGCTCTCGATCCAGTTGTGGTCGCTGAGAATTTTTCCGGGCGAGTTCAGGGTTTCGAGAACGTGCGACTCGGCGCCGGTAATGGAACCGATCTGCTCGGTGTAACCGTTGGTGATACCGCACCAGGTGCAATCGAAAAAGGCGTAGTTGCCGAACTCGGCATATTGGCCGCCTCCGCCCTGCGCTACTGTGAGCGGATTATCCGGTAGGTTCGAGGTCCAGTGAAAGCGGTCGAACCAGATGTGCGAAGGGGCGGAGTTCAGCGTGCTCTGCGGCGTTGAGTAGAGCTGGATGGCGGTGAACTTGAATCCTTGATGGCCGAGCGCGCTGGCGTCGGGAGCGACCTCGAAGTCAGACAACTTGATGTGATGGCAGCCGTATCCGTTACTGTCGAGGGCGCCGCAAGCGATGGCGGGACTGTTCTGGCCGCCGGACATGCCGAAGCGAAGTGTCCACATCTTTGCCCGGTCGTTGTATGCGGAATTGGGAGCCACGGGGATCGTCGTGGAGCCGCTCTGGTAACTCAGGTTGGTTCCGTCGCAGCCGAAGTTGCGGACACCTGGATCAGTGGAACCGGGAACAATGGCAACCGGATCCTGAATGCCGTGAGAACAGGCAGTCTGGCCGGCTTGCAAAGGCGTGCTGCTATGGAAGCGAATGCACCGGGTCGCGTTTGTTTTAGCGGGGAAGGTCATCGTGCAGAGGCCGAAGTCGGTCCCCGCGGCGACGCTGATGTCCCAGGTCTGATCGGGAGCGGAGGCCCAGGCAGTGAGCGCGGAATTCAGTCCGGTGCAGGAGGCCGGGTAGTCGCCGGGAATTGCTTTGGAGATGTCGGCGGCGCTATCGCACTCGGTCGGGTCGGGAACGGCGAGCGGAGGCGCGGCCTTCAGCGTGACTGAAGCTTGCTGTGTTGGATTAGGGCCAATAGTGAACCAGCCGCTCGCGCCGGCTCCGCGGCCGTACGTCGTGGTGGCTTGTTGAGCGAAGGCGCCGATGTCCCAGGCAGAGCCACGCGAGTCTTGATCGACGGTGCTCCACGGATACGTGCTTGCCGGGTCGAGTGCGGTAGAAGTTGCGCCGAGATCGCTGCCTGCGTCGATTGCCGGGGAGGTGAAGTCGAGGCGAAGGTCGCCCGCGGTCTCATTCACGAAGTTCGGGTCGGCGCTGACCGAGTGCGTATCCTGCGAAGTGGCAGCGCGCCAAGCGGCCAGGTCTCCAGTGGAAGATCCCCAAGTGAGCAGCAGTGGTGACTGCGTGTTAAAGAAGAGATTGTGGTCGGACAAGAATCCGGCCTGTCCGGCTGTGGCGACATTTACGATCGCGGCGGTTGCGGTTCCGTAGAGCAGGTTGTTGTCTATCTGTGTGCCTGTGGTGTGAGGACCACCAGTAAGCGAGATAGCATTGCCGTTGCTTTTCTGTGAATGAACGGTGTTGTTGAACACGTTCGCGCTCACGACATCGCCGAGTGAGATTCCAGCGTCGACCTTACCCGTTCCGTTGTTCGCAACCACGTTGTACATGACGGTGTTGTTGTTGCCGCCGCCGACGGACGCGTAGTCGTTGACGTAGATGCCGGCGCCGAACGAGGTCTCGACCCAGTTGTAAGCGACGGTTACGTTCTGGGTAGCGTGAAGTGCGATGTCGCCGATCTGATTGGCGCCGTGACCGTGGTCGATGCCCTGGTTCTGGCCGCCGCGAGTCACGTGGTTGAATGAAACGATGCCGTCGTGAGTGCTGCCGATGGTGTCGGAAGCGTGATAGACGATGCTGTACTCGCCATCGTTGTCGCAGCGGTTGCGCGTGATGGTGGCGTAAGGAGTGTCTTTGACGTCGATACAACTTTCGGAATTTCCACCGAGAGTGTTGTTAGAGACAGTGCCGATAGAGGCGTGCCACACGCAAATACCGTGCTTGCCGGCGGGGCCGATGGTGTTGTTGTCGATCAGGAAATTGGTGACCGGCACGCGGCCGGGAGCGCCGGTGAAGTAGACGCCATAAGCGTTATTCACATAGGTGAGAGGCGTTCCCGGCCATGGCGAAAAGATGTTATTGCGGACGGTCACTCCGTTGAAGCTGCCGGTGTTGCTGCTGGCGTAGATGCCGGCGGAGATGTCCCCGGGATTCGGTTCGGATTGGAGCGTGCTGTTTTGGATGGTCCAGTCCGAGGCGGCGGCGCTCCAGGAGTAGAGACGAAAATTCTGGCGGGCTTTCTGCAAATCTAAGCCGTCAAAAACGAGATGTGATTTAGGGTTGCTGGCAGTGTCGATGTTGTAGTCGCGGGTTTGAATCTCGATGGTGGTTGGAGCGCTGCCGGCATTGAACACGTAAACGCGCTGGTTGGCCGAGTCGTACCACCAGAGACTCGAGCTCGTGACGGCCGATTTGCTGGCGGCTGGCGTCAGGCGGGTCCCATTCGTCCAGACGCCGGATGGTTGGCTGGCGTGTCCGGGATGGTAGTAGTACGTGCTTTCGACGATCCAAGCCGCTGATGGGATCAGGTCCGCGCCGGTAATGACGGGGAGCGGGCCGCTGCCGTAGTTGCCGAAGGTAATCGGAGTGTCAGTGGCTCCGGAACTTGGAGGTGTCAGGGTTTCGCGCCAGGTGTCACCACGATGGAAGAGGATGGAATCTCCCGGCTGAAAGGTGGAGGCGTTGATCTTGGCAATCGTTTTCCAGGCGGTCGATTGGGTCGTGCCGTTATTGGCGTCATTGCCGGCGGCGCTCACGTAGTAGGTGGAGGCGTGAGAGACCGTGGTTAGCAACAGCAGCAGGCACGCGCGGATATGGAGTTCGAGGGGCATTGGAATTAGCAGTGGGCTTTTCGAGAAAAAACATTCACCACAAAGGACACGAAGGTCTCACAAAGGAAACGAAGGAAGCATTGGGGATTTTCGCGGACCAAAACCGTTTAACCACAGAGGGCACAGAGGAGCACTTACTAACAAAGAGTGCGACGCAAAGTCAGCCACGGATTACTCGACTGAATCCGATTTATTAACGGCCGAATGCATAGGTCCTTCGCTGCGCTCAGGATGACAAAGCAAAAACTCGGACTAACGCTCCGCTCAGATGACAACGAAAAAACTAGGCAGCAAAGCTGCGCTTTGCTGGCGCGGACAGGAGTGTCCGCGCCACACTAGCGAATGGCCCAGGCCGGAAGACTGGATTGGAATGACCAGGTATCGGCCGGCGGAGTCAGCGGGCTGTTGAGTGTGCCTCCGCTGGAGACGGTCATCCAGGCCATGCTCAGGAAGGTGACGCCATCACCGTTGCCGCCGGAGAGTTGCGCGCACGAAGCGCCACCGGCGGTGCAACTCGAGGTATATGCGAGGTAGTAGCGTCCCGGCTGCAGCGTCACGGGAGCGAGCCAGTTCAGCGTTTTGATTCCGGTTGATGCCGAGAAGGCCGTGCCGGGGGTTGGGCCGATGTGCACTTTCAAGTTGCCCTGGGAGTCGTAGATGCCGATGTCGTAAGTGTTCGAGGTATTGTCGGCAGTCCCGACTTCATATGTCACTTGCGTTGTGGTCAGTGGGAAGGCGAGCACCACACCCCACCATGCGGCTTTATTCGGGGACGCGATCACACTAACTGAGGTTGCGCTGGCGCGGCGGAAGGTGATCCAGGGCATCGAGTACGGACCTGCTGCGACACCGGCATCGACTTCGTTGCCATTGGCATCGGTGCTTCGGTAATTCGATGAGGTGAACGCGCCGGATGTCATCGAGAACTTCGTGCCAGTGCCTTGCCTGGTAGCAGCGGAGAAGGCGTCGGAATCGAGCAGGCCACCGTTATTTGCGTCGGAGTGGTCGTGCGTCATGGAGACGCAGTTGGGAGACCCATCTGCCTGGAATCCACGCTGCAAGGTGCCGGTGGCGCAAGTGCCACCTTTCACTCCGCCCAACGCGCTTGAGGTCGCAACTGGCAACGCGTAAGGCGCGGGTGGATTCGAGATCTGAGAATAGGGAATCGCGTCGGTATCGAACAGGTAGCGTGAATAGGCGCTGCCGTTGTAGGAGCCTTTCAGACGGCCATCGGTATCGACCGCCATTTTGAATTTTGCGCTGCTGGAGAGAATAGGTGCGCTGGCAGGGACATCGGTTTCGGTTTCGAGCGGGCCCGCGACGGTGAGGCGGCCATCGACCTGGGCATTGCCGGGGATGTGGAACCGGGTGCCGTCCCAACTGAGGTTGGTGATGACCTTGAAGCCGTTTGCGCCATCGATCATGACGAGCTGGCCATCGCTGCCGGATGGAGCGCTGGCTCCCGTGCCGCCGCCCGACCCGCACCCGGTGCAGGTCCCAGTGACGGTGAGGTTGCCGTTGATCTTCACATCGGTCTTGAATTCCTTGAGAGAAGAAGTCAGACGCTCTTTCCAGCTGGTGCCATCACCGTTGTTGTTGATGTAGTTGGAAATCGCCTTGGGCGCGCCGAATGTGAGTGAGTACTGGTCCGGAGCTGTGCTCACATTGTCGTAGCCAATAAACATGTCGCCCGCATCATTGGTCGGGCGATTGAAGCGGTGCGCGACAGTCTTAGAGAAGTTGGAATCATAGAGGGTGACAATATGACCCGGCCCGGTGCCCAACGTGGAGAAGTTGAAGCGGCCTTTCAGGTTCTGAGATTGTCCGGCATCCTGACTTGGTTTGACGGCGATGATCGTCGCGCCTTGTTCGTACCAGGTCTGCGGCGGCATGGAGGAGTGCAGGCAGGCGGTCCACACGGGTGCGGAAACTGCAAAGCCGGCGCAGTAGCTGGAGAAGACGGCAGGAGCACGCGTGCCGAGTTCGCTATTGATGACGGAAAGTGTGTGATCGATCTCGAGGGTAGAAGCGGAGAGCAGATCGGAGTCGGAGCCCTGACCGGCGAGAACCACGTCACCCGGCCAGAAATCGAGCATCGGGTAATAAGAAGGAGTGGGCACCGTATAGTTGAGCCGGGAGCCCTGCGTGTCATTGTAAGAACACACTCCAGCGGAACACGCCGAGGCTGGAATGGCGGTGGCGACAGCAAAAGTTCCGGTGCCGTACGGTGCGTTGACGGCCTGGCCGGTCGCGGTGGCAACGAGCAGATCGTAGGAGGTCGCCGTCGCAACTGTCGGCCACACTACCGGGATGGTGCCGCTGCCGGTCGAGTCGGCGCGGCCAGCATATAAGAGATTGGAAGAGGCGCCGGACTTGTTGGCCACGACCCAGTAGCGGAGGTCGGTGGGCGATCCGGTGCAGGAGGATCCGCTGAAGCAAGGCATAACCCCTTGCGGTCCCATGCCGCCGTTGATGGTCAGCGTGCCGCCATCAGAAATGACGCCCGCCGAAGCCGCGCGGTTGAACACGGGGTTGGTGCAGTTGCCAGCCTCCATGTAAACGTTTTCCAAGCGCGCATTGGCGTAGCCGCCGCGGTCGCGTCCGGTGCGCAGGCCATATTGAGCGTAGCCCTGGATGACGGAGTCGCTGACGCGCAGCGAATTTCCCGAGCGCCAGAGAATGCCGTTGCCTTTGCACTGGGGAGTGATGTTCAGGTTGGAGAGCCACCCGACGGCACTCCATGTGTTGAACGGGCCGGGAGCGCTGATAAAGCTGCCGCAGAAGGTTGAGTCGCATCGAACTCCGATCGAGCCTTCCATGCCGTCAAGGTAGAAGGCCTGGTCGTCGTCGACTTGAACGATGGTGCCGAACGTGGCCCCGGTTGCGGGAAGGCGGAGAGTTACGTTTTCGATACGAGTCTTCTGAGCATTGACTTCGAGGAACGGTTTGGTGCCGTTGGTCACCATGGGGCGGCCACGAGGGCTGATCAGCGTCACGTCGGTAAAAGCGGTGGAGGAGGTCGGATCGCCGACGAACAGGCACGAGTCGTCGACGTAGCACTCCAGGATCGAGCCGGTGAAATCGATGGTCTGAATTGAGGCGCGGATCGACACACGCGCATAGATTTTGTATTCACCCGGTGGGACGATGATCTTGCCGCTCTGCGGAGTGCCGTTGGGATTCGTGGGGACGATGCGGGCGGCGATCAGTGCTTCCTGCAGTCCGCCGGAGGCGCTGCCGACGGTGTAGCCGGCGGGATGAGAATTGGCGGTGGTGAATTGCAGCGAGCCGGCGGCATTGTCCCCAAGGCAAGTGCCGCCGGTAACTTTCACTGCTTCCGACGTCCCCGTGCCGGAGATGTAGATCCAGTATTCGGGCTCGTTTCCTCGCACGCCCAGGGGACAGGAAGTCAGAGAAACGGTTTTTGCGCCTGGCGTGCTCAGATCTGTCGAAAGCGTGAGGGACCAGTGCAGGTCGGTGGCGTACTTGATGGCCTGCATCCCCGGGGTGAGGCCCGAGCCGGGCGCTTTTGGCTTATAGGAATTGCTGGAGGCTTCGTAGGTGGGAACTTGTCCGTCGCTGGGCGTGGCGGTGGCAATCGGCACGCCTTGCAGGGAGACCGCGTCACTGCTCGTACCGCAAGCTCCCCATGACTGGTCGCCCTTCAAACAACGACTCGCGTCGGCCGCGCCGGAACCGAGCTGATCGGGAGGAACGAGGCCGGCGAGGAGCGCGGCTTTCGAACCAAGTCCCGCGTCAACGTAGTGGCGAGTGGCCGCATGATTGGGCGCAGTGGGATCGGAGGGCAGAGTGAGAGGCCCGGTCATGGAGTCGCCGGTCTTGTTAACAAATGAGCCGCTGCCTACCGCGGCGACCGCCGTATCGACATAGGCTTTGTTGGCGGCGATGGCGGTGTCGACATATTGCTTGGAGGCGAATTGGGTAGCGGAGCCCGCGCCGGAAGTGACACTGGTACGGACAGCGGCGATGGTGGTCGGCGAAATGGAGCCGACCGACCAGGATTCAACCGTGGTCGAGCCGTCGTCCAACTTGTAAACGATTCGATATCGAGTGTCAGCGGGAGTGGCGCCGGCATTGGGAACGAGATCAAGGCTGAGTGCGCCCTGCGGGCCGATGGCTACGCTCAGTGTGCCGGCGGCCACCGCTTCGTTGTTGGCGGTTGTGAAGGCCGGCCAGGAGATCAGCAGCGTGCCGGAGGCGGGCAGGCCGTCGGCGCGGTAGACCGTGTCACGGATGGTAGTCGTCGCGGGAGCTGCGCTCGCGAGAGCGGCGGTGAGCAGCAAGGCTATCAGTACGAAGAGCCGTGGGGAGCGGCTGCACGGGTGGACTACCATGATTCCTCCATCAACAGGGACGCGGACAAGGCCGCAATTTTCGCATGAGACGAGTGGGGTAAGGTCACCACAAACGACACAAAGGTTGTAGAGAGTGGAGAGAAACTGATTTGCAGGGATCGGCAGAAGAGTGCATAGGTCTTTCGCTGCGCTCAGGATGACAAGTGGAGCGGCGGAGCGGTACGGGCGAGGACGCCCGTACCTCCACGGGCAACGCATAGTCCTTCGCTACGCTCAGGATGACAGGCAAAATACATAGGTCCCTCACTGCGCTCAGGATGACAAGTGGAGCGGCGGAGCGGTACGGGCGAGGACGCCCGTACCTCCACGGGCAACGCATAGTCCTTCGCTACGCTCAGGATGAACAATCGAAAGGCTCTACGCTGGAACCGCAACAGGCTGCACGATTTTCTGAACATGGCCTCTATTTATGCCGGAACGACCTACTGAGGCAGACCTGTGTGGAGCGGGCACTCT